>OGQR01000267.1_pt1 | contig 50127 bp, 46 predicted proteins | sample 1553271 | NCBI WGS metagenome assembly OGQR01 (sample SAMEA2579970, study PRJEB22360) | human gut metagenome | biome: human gut; feature: human-associated habitat; material: faeces | place: Denmark | collected 2008/2010 | reverse complement strand
AAGCCAGTAATGGGTTAAGTGATAACAGGTGTCTGGAAATATAGGGGCAAATCCAGCTCCGGGTACTCCATCCATCATCATGTATCCGGGGGGAAGTGGACCTTCTTATAGTATGAGTAGTTCCACATCCAGTGCAAACAGCGGCAGTTAAATAAATACCCTCCGGCCATGCCGGAGGGTATTTATGATGTGCCTGTAAGACTCTACTTCTGTCGTCTCTTTACAAAGGCATATGATCTGTCATTTTGTACCAGACATCTTAACGAGAGCCTTTTCATATATTACTTACATACGTGAAATCTACAGTATAAAGCAAAAATTTTATTAAACCTGTTTTATATTTATCATCAATACAACAGATTTAATTCAGGAAAGTCACTCATCATCCCTTGAATGAACGTCATTTGATGTATTATTCTTACACTTGGATTAATTTAAGATGATACCTATGAAAAACTATCTTTTCCAGACTCCCGAAGATATTTGTGTACAGTTAAAAAAAATGACACATCCTGTCACAATAAGAACAACAGATATTGCTAATTTCTGGCACTATCTTGAGTCAGCAACACTTCCAGTGATCACAAAAAGCACCACTACAGAAAATCGGGAGGTTACATTTCTGTGGCGCTCAGAGAAAGCACTGCAAGGCGTATATCTTCGCCTGAATCGTGTTACAGATAAAAAAGACGTCAAAAAAGGACTAATGACTCATATCCCTTCGACAGATATCTGGATGCTGACACTGGTGTTACCAGCTTCATATCGGGGCTCATACTCATTTATAGAAATTCCCACAGATATGACACAAAAAGACATATTTCAACTAGGAAGTCGCTTCTCTCCATTACCCGGTAAATCTGATCCATTTAACAAAACAGCAGAAATAAATATACGAGGATTCGGAGAATCAGTCCTTTCTCTTGATATGGCTCCTGAACAAAAGGAATGGGATGATACTTCCCATAAATGTACAGGTATTCTTTCAACATTACATTCCTTTGTTGCAGGATATCAACGCCGGATTCGTTTATATTTTCCCCTGAATCCAACATCAGTACCTCTTGGATTACTTGTGTTACCTGATGCTGAAACATGGTTTGACCGGATAGATATTACCCGGGCATTAGATATGGCCATCACCACTGGTCGTATCACGCCAATGGCAATTATGGGGATAGACAATATTAATGAATCTGATCGTATGAATATACTGGGAGGCAATAAAGAACTCATCTTTGATATAGCGGAAAATCTGATACCCCAGTTATACAGAGACTATCCGGATATCGTATGGGCTGGTCGCTCTAATACTGTACTGGCCGGGCAGAGCCTCGGTGGAGTGACAGCACTGATGGCAGCTATATATGCGTCGACAACATTTGGTACAATCATTAGTCACTCACCTTCAATGTGGTGGAACCCTGACCAGGGCAGCCCGATTTTGTTTACTGAGAATGATACCTCCTGGGTAAGTGAGCAGATACTTTCAGCGCCTCCGAAAGATGTAAATATCCGACTTGGAGTCGGTTCTTTAGAAGGTACAACCGTCTCACATGTTCAGCGATTGCATCATTCGTTAATCGCAGCTGGTTTGGAAAGTAACCTCACTGTCTATACCGGTGGTCACGATTATGCTTGGTGGCGCGGAGCAATTATTGATGAATTAGCAAATTATAATTGCAGGATGGTATCAAATAATAACTCTGTGTAAAATATCGTTTTATCGTCCGATAACTCTTTCTGCAATATTATTATGGGAGACTGTCTCATTTATTTAGTAATGTCCTTCATTTATGTGATGAAGGACATTATATTACTCATAACATTTCTCGTTGAAAATTTCAGCAATACGCTACAATTATTTCCCGTTGTTTTTTAATTTTCTCATCAAAACCTCTGCGATCTCTGCAGGACTGGGTTGTTCAGCCATTTCAGCGGCTACCTGATCTGAACAGAAGCGTAGTGAATCATCATAAAGCAGGCGATTTACCAAATCACTGGTCAGTCCATGCTTGTCCGGAATAATCCCACACCCACGCTTCGCAACAATTTCTGCATTAACAGAGCGATCTGCACCTTCGCCAAACACAATCTGTGGTATTCTACTATACAGCGCTGTCAGGGTATTACCTGCGCCACCGTGATGAATAAATCCATCAGCTCCATTAAGGAATACACCCATAGGTATCCAGTCAACCAGACGTACATTTGATGGTAGTTTTCGTAATCCAGTACGAGCATTTATTGCAAGTTGCAAAATGATATCAGCATCAACTTCATTTGCAGAATCCATAACCCATGAAATCAGCTCCAGACCATCAACCATTGGTTTTACAGTGCCAAGGCTGATGAGTAAACGTTTCCGATCAGAATCCCTGTCCCACCATGTTTCCTTTACAGCACCTCCGTTATAAGGAATATATCTCATTGAGATAACCGGTTCTTCAGCATTTTTAAGAATGCTCATACTTGGGGGAGCAACATCAATCCATGCTAAATCACATAGTGGACCGCTGACTCCATGCCGCCTGTAAGCATTGCTTAAAGAACGGTTTAACATCTGAATATGGGCAGATGTATGCGCGAATCCAACAGCCAGCATCACTGAAGGAATTCTATATTTAGCAGCAACCAATGGGCCTGCCGGACCAAGCGGGGGATAGACTATTAAATCTGGCCTCCATTTTCCTGCAAAATCGATGAGGTTATCTGCCATTTCATCGCTAAAAAAAGAGAAATGACCAATAATATTACTTTTTTTCCTCAACTCTTCCTGATGGCGATATCCAGCCTCTGAATCTAAACTTGGAGCTGCATCAAAAACAACCAGTCCAGCTTCTGCTGCTTTATTCGCGAATTTGCCAGCGCTACTAATTACTACATCATGTCCGATTACACGAAAGGCCTGAGCCAGAGAAATCAATGGGTATAACAAACCGTACAGCGGAGGGCCAATAAAAAGAATACGTTTTCGCATTAAAAAAGTCCGTCTTCTGCTTACCTGTTTATTTTTCTATCGCTAAGAAAACATAATTAATATTATTTTTATGTGAGCTTATGCACAAAAATAACAAAGTATCTTATCTTCTGGTAGAGATACAGGATACAGTTTGTAGGAGCTTTCTTTTTTAAACAATGATTTGCAGGACAGTTATGCCAACCTAGCAGAATCAGTATCACAACAATAAATGACAGATCATACCTGAAATTTGAATTAACAGGCATCATGAATGTCAATAGTCTAAGCGGTTACTACTTACATCGCTTGCATAAATACTAAACACTGACTAGAAAAGTATTGGATAACCCCGTCACTAAAAGTAACACTTCGGTTATTTGCTCGGAATGTATCAACGCCAAGATTGTTAGCCGTTACACCTTATATCACTGGCGCTGACAAATGTTTCTTTTCTAATTTACTGAACCGGCGCAGACTTACAGAAAAACACTCCGGCACCAGTGTAATGCCAGTTATAATCAATAAGAATAAAATGACGAATCAGTCAGGAATAGCTATAACCTGCAGGCTGACTGGAGAATGTCTGCATGAAGATGAACGTAAATGTCGCCAGCACCAGGGGCAGGGCCGGGTTCCACAATACCAGCGCTGGCATTTTGCACATTGCCAGCGTACCGGCATTACAACACGTTTCATGCTGCTGCTCCTCGTGACTCCTCGATTCGCTGTTGCATCCACTGCTCCACTTCGCTTTTGTACCAGCGGCTGCTGCGGCCCAGCTTGATGGGTTTAGGAAAATGTCCTTCACTGATCAGCTTGTAAAACCATTTGTCAGTCATACCTGTAAAGCTGGTGATGTAGTTCATGTCGATCAGGGGATCGTCGACACGCAGCAATACGCTGTCGTGGCCTGTTATTGAGGTCAACATGGTCAGAATATCCTCAGTGAGATTTATTAAGAATGGGGTAATACGGGGAATGGGATGGCGTGCTGCTTTCAGCACTGCCAACCGGGATTGCCGGCAAGGCAAGGGGCTTCTGGACCCATGGAGGGAGTGGTTAAAAGAGCAACGAGAAAGTGGTAATTATAACGCCAGCCGGATATGGCGGGAAATGGTGGCCCGGGGGTTACAGGCAGTGAAACCATCGTCAGGGATGCTGTTGCCAAATGGCGTAAAGGCTGGAACCCACCAGTTACTACTGCCGCCAGACTTCCTTCAGTGTCCCGGGTAAGCCGCTGGTTGATGCCCTGGATAATAATCAGGGGTGAAGAAAATTATGCTTCCCGATTTATTAGTCTGATGTGTGAAAAATAACCGGAGCTGAAAATAGCGCAGCAACTGGTACTCGAGTTCTACCGTATTCTGAAAACCCAAAATAGATCACAGCTAAGCAGCTGGTTCACTCGAGTCCACGAAAGCGGTTCAGCAGAACTTCGGCGCGTGGCGGCGGGGATGGAAGCTGATGCTGCGGCTATATGTGAGGCAATCAGCAGTAGCTGGAGTAATGGTGTTGTCGAAGGTCATGTAAATCGCCTGAAGATGTTGAAACGCCAGATGTATGGTCGAGCCGGATTTGAACTACTCAGGCAGAGGGTCATGAGTCCACTGGCATGAAAATCTCCACCCGGGTTGCGGAAGAGCCACTATTGCACCGTTCGTGACACATTGGGCAAACTAAAGATGTGTATGTCTATTACCCAACTGTGAGAGATACTGAAATCACAACATTTGAAGAAACTCTGGATAACCTCCTACAACGCCGACGAGCATTGGCCAGAGATATGCTCTGCGCAACTCCCGATTTGAACTGTGCGGATTTTGAGACCCTTTTGAAGGGAGCCTAACCGATATGAGCGGCAATACTGCCAGTTGCCAAACCTGAAATAACACTTAGCTGTGATGATTCGCTATTACCTACCGATAGCTTCGGAAAACATAAATTAAAAATGCCCAGAGGAGTACTATTATCGTTAGCATTACCCGAACGCCGTATTAACGGTTATTTATTGGTAAGTGCTACGTTCCATGGCAAGAGTTCATCAACACGGTTAGCCGACAGTATATTGAGTATATGGCGCAGATATGCTTGCGGATTGATACCATTCAGACAGCAGGTCCCGCTCAGCCCGTACAGTAGAGCGCCGTTCACTACCGTAATCACTGCCGAAAAACACATTGATTGCCCCTCAATAATCCTGCCGTCAACGTCAAAATTGCTGGTCGGGCTCGACTTATTTAATTGTGTAAACAGGGCCTCTCAGCGAAGGCCCTTATGCATCACCTGACGTTAAAAGTCACTACACCCAAGATGACGTTCAATGGCACCATGTGATTCAATGTAAGCTCGGGCCGTCTGTTCCAGTACACCAGGCTCAGCGTTGTATGTGTTAGCTGCATCAAATACCAACGACAGCACTTCAGGATACACAACCAGATGTGTAATGGAGTTATCTTCACCCAATACTTTTCCCCACGCCTGCTCAATCAGATTTCTGAGAACCACCACCTCACGACTCTTACACCAGACATCGTTATTAAGTAGCAGCACCATAAGATAAGGAGTGGTATCGTTAGCCACAGCCTCCCTACTCCAGAGATAATATAAAGGGGTGGGCTCAACAGATTTATCTTTACGTCGCTTACACTGCAAATATTCAGAAATGAGTCTATGCAGTTCACCAGTAAAATCCGCCATCAGAGAGGGAATGGCCTTATTAATACCAGGGCAAGGTATTAATTTAAATTGTAATAATTTAATTTCAGGATGTGTGGCTGCAGCCCGATACAGAGTTGCAAGGACACACTTTTGCCAGAGGGCGTTACTGGAAAGCTTAACGTTTGATTCTGTATACATAATAAATCACCTTACAGTTACAACAGGTCAAAAACCGCTGTAGCCAGAGTTACGCTGGCCTGATGCTTTAGTACCGGGCTTCGTCAGATAATCCAGACGCTCCAATAAGCGCTGATACTGCTCAGGGAAATCAGGATCATGAATATCCTGGATGTCACGTCCATTAGCAGGGAAATGAATAACGCAGCCCCCTGGATTAACAATGCAGAAATCGTCCTGAGGCACTGATCAATACGGAGAGGACTCTCGCGTATGGTTTATTGACACCACAGTGCAAATTCGGCGAATCCGCGATCACGGTGCGATTTCGTTCCACAGCACACAATCATGACCCCGGGTTTTATTCAGGTAAGCAGGATTGCGGATATCCGGTGTCGCGCCTTTGTGTCACGAACGGGGTAGGTGCGAAACACCGGATAAAATGCAGGCAGGCAATACCTCTGAACGCCCTGCGCAGAGCGGATATTTTGGATTAAGTACTCGCACCTCCGCAGTCCTGAAACAAGTCTGGCTGGTAGCTGTAAACAGACTTCGTACATGTTGCTCTGGAATAGATCCCCGTGCCACAGGCTTCGCAGAACTTTTTCCCGGGAAAATGCTGCCCGCACATCACACAATGCCACTCCAGCACGACCGGTAATGGCGATAGAAACATCGCCATATCCTCAATGTAAGGGTGGGACTTTTCCGGATTCAGCACCACGCAGGCCGCCTTCTGTTGCGCGCTCAGGGCATGTAAATCGTGCTCAAACCACGCCCCCTGAGCATCTGTCTGCAAAATCAACCGACCACGACAGGAAAGGCAGAAACAATGCCTGATATTTCTGCTAAGGGCTGAGGCCGCACTGATAATGTGTTCACCCGGCGTGATCCCCAGCCCCGTTTTTATACCGTTCATTCAGCCACTCCCTCCTCACTGAAGTGCCCTGTATGGCAGTGAGTGCAGTACCGCTCCCCATAATAATCGTGGTGACATTGTCTGCAGTGCCAGCTGGCTTTACGCACCACGGGTAAGGCATCCGGTACGAATTTCTGCAGACGCTTAATCAGTTGTATTTCTCTGCGCTCCGGTCTGACATAAGGACACTGCTGACCGTGCGCTGTCAGCCCGTCGTCAGTGTGTTCAAACCAGGGACGTTCAGTGTCGTATTGCGGGTGGTATCTGAGCGAACTGCCACAAAGATGACAGGTATAACGATCATACGGCGCAGTCTGTACGGTACGGGCACCGGTCAGACGTCCGTTGCCATCGAATGCAATAAAGGATTTTGCGTACATAATCATACTCCTCAACCGCCAGACGACACACAGGCGTCAGCCGTCCCAGTACGGGCTGCGTGGTCAGGTGTGAATGGCGGTTCAGTTAAAATCTGGACTGGAGTTTGGGTAAAGCAGGCTGGTTGCTGTTACAGCACTGTGGTTGTCACACAATGGAACACTGACGTAAAAAACAGTCAGTGGGCGAGTGGATACATCGTTGCCGCCAGACAACAACCCATACTTTTGGTTTGCCGGGTATTGGCGCGTCTGTCGTGTTCAACTCCGGCTACAGCCAAAATTGCGCTCACCAGTGGCGTGAGCTTTGGTATGTTCCTTCGCCAGATAGTCAGCACGTTCCAGCACCTGCTGAAAGCCAGTGTCATCACCGCGTTCCAGCCACACCGCCGGCGTGTCAGGAAAATGCGCCAACGTGGCATAAGGCCCGGCATCCACCCCCAGGGCACTGCACCAGGCCTGTTTAATCATCCCGGCCAGTGACCCCGGATCGCGGTAATCGCCGGCACGACACCAGGTATCCCGGTTGACCAGCAGCAGGAGGTGATAGTGTTTTTTGCCCCTGAGTACCCCGAACTCCCGGGCCCAGGCGTAATGCAGGGTGGTGGGATGCACGCGTTTACCTTCCCGATGCTTACGTTTCTGGTAAGCGTCGATTCGGGCTTTCAGGGCATTGATGAAGCGGGATATCACAGCCGCGTCCGTAGCTGCCGGTACATCCGGGAGACGCAGATCAACCCGAAGTGCCGTCAGGCGGGGATGAACATCCAGCGCGTGCCGCACCGTCTCACGAATACGTCGCTGCCAGAAGGGGTTGTATTTGTAGGTCATGGTTAAATCTCCGTATGGTTCATACGGAATAACCACGCTGTAAAAAATGCGAAGAGCCCCTGAAGTTATCTCCAGCAGGCAATGTCTCATGCACTCTGTGATAACCCGAACGGTCGTCTCCGGACTAACGATTGAATTACCGGCGTTGTTTTTTAATGTAAAAAACTGGTTACGGATTGTGGCGCTGTCGACCCCTTCGGTTATTACCGGAAGACCGATCGTCTGCTCTGTTTACTGACGTTACTGCTGGTGCTGATTCTGGTTACCGTTTCAGGCGTCAGTGTATTTGTACTGTTGCAGTAGGTTACAGGGGAGGAATTATCAGGAATCGGCGGGGCAGAGCGACCCGCTGCGTTTGTTGTGCCAGACAGTAACGCACCGGATCCCTGCAAAATGGTACCTGAATCAATCACAGTCAGGTTTCTGCCAATCCGTGATCGAATCGAGCGGAATACTCAGCCCCGACAAATACGAGTCCCCTTCAGAAGATACAGGCCGGTAATGCCTGAACGCCTGCCCCTCTGTACACCATTCCCTTTTGATTTCGAATTCTTTGTTGCCGTTATACTGCTTAATGTTCCCGATCTTCCGGTGCACAGATAACACCAGAGTCATCGTAGCGCGGATTCAAGATTCAGGTGACATATTTCCAGACGGAAGCCGGCACGCGATCGTAAAGTTTGTTCATTGTCAGTTCTGCCAGCCGGTGATCGACCGCAGAGTTAAAGGCTTCCAGCTCCGCAGGGGTAAGTTTATAACGTGTGCGGGTAATCACTTTTTCCAGTGTCTCCCGGGATGAACAACGACGGAACTGCTCTGGTTTTAACTTCCATTCGTCTCTCGTTACTTTATGCTGCAATCAACGTGATACTGCCAGCATACCGCACCTGACTGGCATTCTGGTACCCTCCCCAAACTCATTACTCCCGTGCCACCACTTAACCGGTCTCTCAGCAATATCGCCTTAACGCTACGTTTAGTTATCCGACACCGGATGTCCGATGCCATTGCGACAACCTGAAGGTAACCAGCCAGTTAGCTGAGGTGTTAAGCTGCTGGATGCATACACCTTGCCAAATCTAATCGCTCTTAACCAATTTCCAGGATACAAGGGGGCGATTACTGAGAATGCTCTCAGACTGTCACTCACCAGATCGGATACGTTTACCGCTCAGGCGGATGCTTAATGCACTCTGTTCAGGTGCATTGCAGGTACGTTTTATGTACGCAGGTTATACGCCAGTTATCAGGGATAACCCTGTGAGTACAACGCAATCTGTTGCTACTGGGTAGACTGGTCTGCTGATCACACTCACAGATTTATTTCACATATATGAACTCATGTGTTTGAGCTCTCTTATATATTTATAATACCAATCAGACAGTCTTATCCCACCAGTGATACCTGTCGCCTGCCCACAGGTCACAGGCTGATGCACCACAACCGCCTTCAAAAACAACTCTGCAATTATCAGAACGCCAGTTTTCCCCTTGTCTCACGAAAGTCCTCCCGTGCGCGTGCGGAAGCATCGTTTCGCAACAATCACCCGACATACCGGTACGGCTCAGCCACCGCAATCCCCCCGTTTATCTCCTGACGGTCACATTCCCGATTATTTTTTACGTTTCTCCCCGGTTGTTATGCCGGTGAAGGTGGTGCGTTGTTTTCATCACCAACGCCGGTTGAGATTAACAACATCCGGAGGAACATTTTCATGAATACCCCAGTTTCACTGATGGATGACCAGATGGTCGACATGGCATTTATCACTCAACTGACCGGCCTGACCGATAAATGGTTTTACAAGCTCATCAAGGATGGTGCCTTTCCTGCCCCCATCAAACTGGGCCGCAGTTCCCGCTGGCTGAAAAGTGAAGTGGAAACCTGGCTGCAGGCGCGTATTGCACAGTCCCGTCCGTAATTCCTGACCGTTATCCGTTCAACCGCAGCAAAGGCATGATCCGGCCCCCGGAGGCATTTTGCTGCGCGCTAAAGGAGAGAATATTATGCAAAAACTTGAAAACCGGTGTGAGCTGCTGCTCATCCAGCATCAGAAATGGATGACAAGCGTGACGAGGCTTATCGTCGCTCATGGAATGGGGTCTCCGCATCTTCATGGTTATCACCGCCTGACCCTGGCACACTTTTTTCTGCCGGAAAAAGGCTCCGTCATTTCGGTGGCCCCCCAGGGACTCTATCAGGTCGTCAACCCGGGAACTCCACCGTTCATTCCTGCCATTCAGGAAGGGTTAATGACCAGCATTCAGACCCATGAAATCATGCTGCTTACACATTTTAATCTGGGCGGCGTTTTACTCAGTGAGCTACATCGTCTGGGTGAACACCGGCTGGCAAACAGGCTGAACAGCCTGCTCCGGCGTTTCGACGATCGTGATCTCTACCACACGCTGATATGGCTGTGCTGGTATGATCTGATGTGTGCCCACTCCATGCAGCCCTGGACTGAAGAGTTAAAGCATAAATCACATGCAGAGCTTGAAAACTGGGCTGTGGCGCGCAAACGGGAAAAGCGCGAGCTGGAACTGATGATTGACGAGTACCTGTTATACGCCTGTTGATTCATAACGCTCCCGGGCCTCCGCACACTTACTTTTCCTCCGTCACCCTCATGCAGAAGCGGGGGGTGACGGGCATACTGCGATACCACCACTGAATAATCCGTCTCAGCAACAGGGAACATTATAAGCCAAAGGATTGCTCATGCCATCTTATCAGTTTCTGACTGTAGCACGCATTCAGTTTATCCAGCGTGATATTGTTTATTTCGGAAAGCAGGACATAGGTGGTTTTTCCTTCCTGCACGACAGAGAGCCTGAGTTGAGATGCAAGAATGTTCAGCAGGACGTTCAGCTTTTTCCTGTTCCTGAACCGGCCCGGGCCACACTGGAGAATATAATTTTTCCTGACACGGGGCGGGCATTCTCCGCGGCACTCCTCAATGAGCCAGTCGAGCAGCTCCCGGGCGTCCTGCAGCTGCAGTTCAGATTCATCAGGTAACGCAAATAATTTTTTATATTCATCTGTGTACCACGAACTTATTACGACAGCAGACGTCATGATATCGGCAGAGATTTTCCCTTCACCCTGACTGAAATACTGCAATAACGCAGCAATTCTCGCAATGTTTTCTGTTTTTTTTGAAACATGCCCACGAAACTGGCTTAAGGGTCCGGAAGGAGACAAATCCTGCTCCAGAACATTATAGTGATCAATAAATATTTTTTGCGCTTCAGGAGAAAAATGCAGACAATAACGTTCATCCTTACTGGATTTTTCAATACTGCCTCTGGCCAGTTCCATTAATCGTTCATGAAATGCCGTTAATGATCCTCCCGGGGTCACAGCTCCGTTAATAAAGCGTTTCCCCTGCGTGGTGGCAGGTTTACTGATTAGACAACGGGCAAGAAAACCACTGTCCCTGGCAACAGAACCTTTTCGCTCCATATATCGGTCAAAAAGACCGGGTTGTACCATGAGGGATAATGTCATTCTGGCATTTTCAATCATCTGTTCGGGTTCATTCTTTCTGTCCACCGACAATACGGAGCCATCCCACATTTTGTTAATAAAAGGCAGCTCAGACAGGGTATACCCATCAAATATTATACCAGCTTCATCAGACATGATACCCACTGAACGCCACTGACCACAAAGCTGATCTTTAATTGCTGCTGTCGTGGCATCATTAAAAATGAATTTATATCTTACAGGTTTTTCCCCTCTGTTTTTCTGAAGCGCTTCCAGTTGTCTGAGCGTTTCTGACTCATCCGCGCCTTTGCGGAGTTCTTTATTCAGTTTTGACAACAATGCTTTTTTCTGCGCCTTTAAAAGCTCTTCCTTATTTTTCCATGTCGTCAGTTCATTTTTGTGTCTGGAATATAACAGCATCTCCTGCTGGTACAGGGGCTCCATTAATAATTTGTCCACTGCGGTTTTTCGTTCTCCGGACTCAGCAAGCGTCAGTAAGAAAAGAGAAACCGGCCCCCGCAGTGTATTCAGTCTGCAGACATCAATCAGATTCTGGCAGACAAGTGAAACAGCGCCCAGGGCAGATGCTGCCACAAGCCCCAGGGGAGCCTGCGTGATTTGCTGAGCTTCAATAACGGCATCACGAATGAGTGGAGGCAGCGAGCTCAGGGGAAACTCATCAGGATACTGAAAGTATGGCATAATGACCTCACAACACACAGAACATAAAGTACCGCAACTATTGCTACTAATAGCAAAAATAGCAGCAGAATTAATACAGGATAAAAATTTCTGTCGATTTTCAGGTTAAATAATAACCACCCGGTATTTTGTCGCTAAAGAATGTCAGAATGAATCTGTGCGTCTACGGGCGCTCTCCGGAGCACACGTGTTGATTGATTTTCACACAACAACGTACCAGCAAAAAGCATCATCCAGGGTATTGCAGGTACGGGTTTCCTGCCGGGAATAAACATAAACAGTTTCCCCGGAGTAACGCTTTCAGAAAACTGCCCTCCTGAAGAAGAATAAAATAAAGAAGATGACAGTTCCTGCGCTGAATGCTGAGTACTCAGTACAATATTCTATGGACAGGATGACATTTTTATAAATAACAAAAACCATTTAATACTGACATATCAGGAAAATCCCCCTCCCTGCCGGCACAGATAAAATGCACCATTTTTTCTTCAAATACTTCTGTATAATCGCAGCCAGCCAATGATGAGAATGGATAAAAACAACACTTCCTCGACAAACACAAAAACCAGCCTTCATTTTCACATCATCATCCAGTTTTAATTAAACCCTGACGAGCGACAGCATTTCAGTTCAGGAATTAAAAGCCAGCTATTACTCAGTAAAAACACCACCACTAATAATATCTCAGCAGATATTTCCTGACCAGGGTGACACATTTATTAAAGATTTTTAACAGGACACTTCACATTACTGAACGCTATTCCGACAGTATCACTACACAAATAAAAAAGGGAACTGGATAAATATTCATGCCGGAAGAATGGTGTAACAAAAGCATTTAATCATTACGTGCGTATTCCTCTCTATTCGATCACGGTTTGGCCAAACCGTGATCGATTCAGATGCCATTTTGCAAGTACGCATGACCCGGAAGGGAAACACTTAACAACATGGTATCAACAGATATCATTACGTGCGCACTCTTATAAAAATACACAGCAGAAGCAAGATAACTCTAAACGTAAATTTAATATCTCCCACTGACTGCCCCGACAATATACTGAAAAATACTCACCTCAGTAAACATAAACACACCTGATAATCAGGCTGCAAGATGAATATTTTTCTCCTTTACGGAGTAATCAGCCTGCTGTTTAACAATAACCGCGTATTTTCATGGAAGGAGATCACCCAGTAACGGATAAGTCCTGATCTCCTTCATGTTAATACGCAACAATCCCATCGATTCAAAACAATTTCAGACAGATATTATCTCCGTGGATCCCCCGCCACCTTTCCGGTGCGCGGGGTTTTGTCTTTTTTCACCGGGAATACATGTATGAATCCGTCTGATGCCATTGAGGCAATTGAAAAACCGCTTTCCTCCCTGCCTTACTCACTTTCCCGTCACATCCTGGAACATCTGCGTAAACTCACCAGTCACGAACCCGTGATTGGCATTATGGGTAAAAGCGGGGCCGGTAAATCCTCACTCTGTAATGCACTGTTTCAGGGGGAGGTCACCCCGGTCAGTGATGTTCACGCCGGCACCCGGGAAGTACGGCGCTTCCGTCTGAGTGGTCACGGTCACAGCATGGTTATCACTGACCTGCCCGGGGTGGGCGAGAGCCGGGACAGGGATGCAGAGTATGAGGCCCTGTACCGTGACATTCTGCCTGAACTTGACCTGGTGCTGTGGCTGATTAAAGCCGATGACCGGGCCCTGTCTGTGGATGAGTATTTCTGGCGACACATCCTGCAGTGCGGACATCAGCAGGTGCTGTTTGTGGTGACGCAGGCCGACAAAACGGAGCCCTGCCATGAATGGGATATGGCCGGCATTCAGCCTTCTCCCGCACAGGAACAGAACATTCGTGAGAAAACGGAGGCGGTATTCCGTCTGTTCCGGCCCGTACATCCGGTTGTGGCCGTATCGGCCCGCACCGGCTGGGAACTGGATACGCTGGTCAGTGCGCTCATGACAGCACTTCCCGACCATGCCGCCAGCCCCCTGATGACCCGCCTGCAGGACGGGCTGCGCACGGAGTCTGTCCGCTCGCAGGCCCGTGAACAGTTTACCGGTGCGGTGGACCGGATATTTGACACAGCGGAGAGCGTCTGTGTTGCCTCTGTTGTCCGTACGGCCCTGCGCGCTGTTCGTGACACCGTGGTCTCTGTTGCCCGCGCGGTATGGAACTGGATTTTCTTCTGAACCTGTCGTGACTGATGCCCTCCCTGACTCTGAGTCTGCTCACAAAAGCGCTGTTTTCGTTACTGTCTCTCTTGTCCGTGCAATAGCTTGACAATAGAATAAAACGATCGATACCTATTTCACCGATCGTTAATATCGATCGTTATGCTAATAATAACTCCTGTTAGCAATGTGCGCAGATACACACAGACATGAGATTCAGGGAACAACAGAGCCACACGTCAGAAACTTCCGTCAGCCGGACCTCCGGCACTGTAACCCTTTACCTGCCGGTATCCACATCTGTGGATACCGGCTTTTTTATTCACCCTCACTCTGATTAAGGAAATGCTGATGAAACGACATCTGAATACCTGCTACAGGCTGGTATGGAATCACATTACGGGCGCTTTCGTGGTTGCCTCCGAACTGGCCCGTGCACGGGGTAAACGTGGCGGTGTGGCGGTTGCACTGTCTCTTGCCGCGGTCACGTCACTCCCGGTGCTGGCTGCTGACATCGTTGTGCACCCGGGTGAAACAGTGAATGGTGGAACACTGGTAAACCATGACAACCAGTTTGTATCCGGAACAGCTGATGGCGTGACTGTCAGTACCGGGCTTGAGCTGGGGCCGGACAGTGACGAAAACACCGGCGGGCAATGGATAAAAGCGGGTGGCACAGGCAGAAACACCACTGTCACCGCAAATGGTCGTCAGATTGTGCAGGCAGGAGGAACTGCCAGTGATACGGTTATTCGTGATGGCGGAGGGCAGAGCCTTAACGGACTGGCGGTGAACACCACGCTGGATAACAGAGGTGAGCAGTGGGTACACGGGGGAGGGAAAGCTGACGGTACAATTATTAACCAGGAGGGTTACCAGACCATAAAACATGGCGGACTGGCAACCAGAACCATCGTCAACACCGGTGCAGAAGGTGGTCCGGAGTCTGAAAATGTGTCCAGCGGTCAGATGGTCGGAGGGACGGCTGAATCCACCACCATCAACAAAAATGGCCGGCAGGTTATCTGGTCTTCGGGGATGGCACGGGACACCCTCATTTACGCCGGTGGTGACCAGACGGTACACGGAGAGGCACATAACACCCGGCTGGAGGGGGGTAACCAGTATGTACACAACGGTGGCACGGCAACAGAAACGCGGATAAACCGTGATGGCTGGCAGGTGATTAAGGAAGGAGGAACTGCCGCGCATACCACCATCAACCAGAAAGGAAAGCTGCAGGTGAATGCCGGCGGTAAAGCGTCTGATGTCACCCAGAACACGGGCGGTGCACTGGTTACCAGTACAGCTGCAACCGTCACCGGCACAAACCGCCTGGGAGCATTCTCCGTTGTGGCGGGTAAGGCTGATAATGTCGTACTGGAAAATGGCGGACGTCTGGATGTGCTGAGCGGACACACAGCCACTAATACCCGTGTGGATGATGGCGGAACGCTGGATGTCCGCAACGGTGGTGCCGCCACCACCGTATCCATGGGGAATGGCGGTGTACTGCTGGCCGATTCCGGTGCCGCTGTCAGTGGTACCCGGAGCGACGGAAAGGCATTCCGTATCGGAGGCGGTCAGGCGGATGCCCTGATGCTGGAAAAAGGCAGTTCATTCACGCTGAACGCCGGTGATACGGCCACGGATACCACGGTAAATGGCGGACTGTTTACCGCCAGGGGCGGCACACTGGCGGGCACCACCACGCTGAATAACGGCGCCATACTTACCCTTTCCGGGAAGACGGTGAACAACGATACCCTGACCATCCGTGAAGGCGATGCACTCCTGCAGGGAGGCTCTCTCACCGGTAACGGCAGCGTGGAAAAATCAGGAAGTGGCACACTCACTGTCAGCAACACCACACTCACCCAGAAAGCCGTCAACCTGAATGAAGGCACGCTGACGCTGAACGACAGTACCGTCACCACGGATGTCATTGCTCAGCGCGGTACAGCCCTGAAGCTGACCGGCAGCACTGTGCTGAACGGTGCCATTGACCCCACGAATGTCACTCTCGCCTCTGGTGCCACCTGGAATATTCCCGATAACGCCACGGTTCAGTCGGTGGTGGATGACCTCAGCCATGCCGGACAGATTCATTTCACCTCCGCCCGCACAGGGAAGTTCGTTCCGACAACTCTGCAGGTGAAAAACCTGAACGGGCAGAATGGCACCATCAGCCTGCGTGTACGCCCGGATATGGCGCAGAACAATGCTGACAGACTGGTCATTGACGGTGGCAGGGCAACCGGAAAAACCATCCTGAATCTGGTGAACGCCGGCAACAGTGGTACGGGGCTGGCGACCACCGGTAAGGGTATTCAGGTGGTTGAGGCCATTAACGGTGCCACCACGGAGGAAGGGGCTTTTGTCCAGGGGAACAGGCTGCAGGCCGGGGCCTTTAACTACACCCTCAACCGGGACAGTGATGAGAGCTGGTATCTGCGCAGTGAAGAACGTTATCGTGCTGAAGTCCCCCTGTACGCCTCCATGCTGACACAGGCAATGGACTATGACCGGATTCTGGCAGGCTCCCGCAGCCATCAGACCGGTGTAAACGGTGAAAATAACAGCGTCCGTCTCAGCATTCAGGGCGGCCATCTCGGTCACGATAACAACGGCGGTATTGCCCGTGGGGCCACGCCGGAAAGCAGCGGCAGCTATGGCTTCGTCCGTCTGGAGGGTGACCTGCTCAGAACAGAGGTCGCCGGTATGTCACTGACGACAGGAGTGTATGGTGCTGCAGGCCATTCTTCCGTTGATGTTAAGGATGATGACGGCTCCCGCGCCGGCACGGTCCGGGATGATGCCGGCAGCCTGGGCGGATATATGAACCTGACACACACCTCCTCCGGCCTGTGGGCTGACATTGTGGCACAGGGAACCCGCCACAGTATGAAAGCGTCATCGGGCAATAACGACTTCCGCGCACGGGGCTGGGGCTGGCTGGGCTCACTGGAAACCGGTCTGCCCTTCAGTATCACTGACAACCTGATGCTGGAGCCACGGCTGCAGTACACCTGGCAGGGGCTTTCGCTGGATGACGGTAAGGACAACGCCGGTTATGTGAAGTTCGGGCATGGCAGTGCACAGCATGTGCGTGCCGGTTTCCGTCTGGGCAGCCACAACGATATGACCTTTGGTGAAGGCACCTCATCCCGTGCCCCCCTGCGTGACAGTGCAAAACACAGTGTGCGTGAACTGCCGGTGAACTGGTGGGTGCAGCCTTCCGTTATCCGCACCTTCAGCTCCCGGGGTGATATGCGTGTGGGGACCTCCACCGCAGGCAGCGGGATGACGTTCTCTCCCTCACAGAATGGCATTCACTGGATCTGCAGGCCGGACTGGAAGCCCGTGTCCGGGAAAATATCACCCTGGGCGTTCAGGCCGGTTATGCCCACAGCATCAACGGCAGCAGCGCTGAAGGTTATAGCAGTCAGGCCACGCTGAATGTGACCTTCTGATAATTCTGCATTGCCTCTCTGTGGTCCCGGTCATCATGACCGGGACCCGGACGGGGGAAAACGTTTCAGTGCCACATTCACTGGCATTCACAATAACATGATATTCATCACGGAGTGACTATGTTACAGATAGTCGGCGCGCTGATCCTGCTGATCGCAGGATTTGCCATTCTTCGCCTTTTGTTCAGAGCATTAACCAGCACGGCGTCTGCGCTGGCAGGATTCGTATTGCTGTGTCTGTTCGGCCCGGCTTTACTGGCTGGCTATATCACTGAACGCATAACCCGGTTATTCCATATTCGCTGGCTGGCAGGCGTATTTCTGACGATTGCCGGAATGATCATCAGCTTCATGTGGGGACTTGATGGTAAACATATCGCACTGGAGGCTCATACTTTTGACTCTGTAAAATTTATTCTGACCACCGCTCTCGCCGCTGGTCTGCTGGCTCTTCCCGTGCAGATAAGAAGCATTCAGCAGAACGGGCTCACACCTGAAGATATCAGCAAGGAAATTAACGGGTATTACTGCTGTTTTTATACTGCTTTTTTCCTTATGGCGTGTTCTGCATACGCACCATTGATCGCATTGCAGTTCGATATTTCACCCTCACTGATGTGGTGGGGCGGGTTGTTGTACTGGCTGGCTGCATTAGTGACGCTGCTATGGGCGGCCAGCCAGATCCAGGCGCTGAAAAGACTGACCAGTGCCATCCGCCAGACACTGGAAGAACAACCGGTGCTCAACAGTAAATCGTGGCTGAGCAGTTTGCAAAACGATTACAGCCTTCCTGAAACGCTGACGGAGCGCATCTGGCTGACACTCATTTCACAACGGATTTCCCGGGGAGAACTGAGGGAATTTGAACTGGCAGACGGAAACTGGCTACTGGACAATGCCTGGTATGAAAGAAACATGGCGGGTTTCAACGAAAAGCTGAGAGAGAGCCTGTCATTTACCCCTGATGAACTGAAAACCCTCTTCCGGAACCGCCTGAATTTATCACCGGAAGCGAATGACGATTTTCTCGATCGTTGCCTGGACGGCGGTGACTGGTACCCCTTTTCAGAAGGCCGCCGTTTTGTATCATTCCACCACGTGGATGAGCTTCGTATCTGTGCCTCCTGCGGGCTGACAGAAGTACATCATGCCCCGGAAAATCATAAGCCGGATCCGGAATGGTACTGCTCCTCTCTTTGTCGCGAAACAGAAACACTGTGTCAGGACATTTATGAACGTTCTTACACCGGTTTTATTTCCGATGCAACGGCGAATGGTCTGATTCTCATGAAACTGCCGGAAACCTGGAGTACAAATGAGAAAATGTTTGCTTCCGGAGGGCAGGGACATGGGTTTGCCGCTGAACGGGGAAACCATATTGTCGACAGAGTCCGTCTGAAAAACGCACGGATCCTCGGTGATAATAATGCCAGAAATGGAGCAGACAGACTGGTCAGCGGAACAGAAATCCAGACGAAATATTGTTCAACTGCAGCCCGTAGCGTCGGTGCGGCATTCGACGGACAAAACGGACAGTATCGTTACATGGGAAATCATGGTCCCATGCAACTGGAAGTCCCCCGTGATCAGTATGCCGGCGCTGTGGAAACCATGAAGAATAAGATCCGCGAAGGTAAAGTACCCGGTGTAACCGATCCCGCAGAAGCGTCCCGGCTGATTCGTCGGGGACATCTGACTTATGCCCAGGCCCGTAATATCACCCGGTTCGGGACCATCGAATCGGTCACTTATGATATTGCCGAGGGGTCGGTTGTCAGTCTGGCGGCCGGAGGGATCAGTTTTGCCCTGACGGCATCGGTCTTCTGGCTCAGCACCAGCGATCGCGATGCTGCCCTGCAGACAGCTGCTGTCCAGGCAGGAAAAACCTTCACCCGCACACTGGCTGTCTACGTCACAACCCAGCAACTTCACCGGCTCACTGTTGTTCAGGGTATGCTGAAGCATATTGATTTTTCGACGGCCAGCCCGACTGTCCGGCAGGCGCTTCAGAAGGGGACCGGTGCAGGAAATATCAGTGCCCTGAACAAAGTGATGAAGGGTACGCTGGTGACATCTCTGGCACTGGTCGCTGTCACAACCGGCCCTGACATGATCAAAATGTTGCGGGGACGGATCTCCGGTGCGCAGTTCATCAGGAATCTTGCCGTGGCATCTTCCGGTGTGGCAGGTGGTGCTGTCGGGTCAGTGGCGGGCGGGATACTGTTCAGTCCACTGGGACCATTTGGTGCACTGACAGGACGTGTGGTTGGCGGTGTTCTGGGGGGAATGATTGCCTCCGCTGTATCAGGAAAAATTGCCGGAGCGCTGGTTGAAGAAGATCGCGTCAAAATTCTGGCAATGATTCAGGAGCAGGTGACATGGCTTGCCGGCAGTTTCCTGCTGACCGGACATGAGATTGAAAATCTGAACGCGAATCTGGCCCGTGTTATCGATCAGAATGCTCTGGAGATCATTTTCGCCGCCGGTATACAACAACGGGCCGCGACCAATATGTTAATCAAACCACTGGTGGTCAGTATCATCAGGCAACGCCCCGTCATGGAATATGATGCATCCCATCTCGGCAATATGGTTAACCGACTGGAAGAAGCATTACCCCCGGAGTTACCGGCATAACGGCTATTCTGCGCCTTTTACGTTTTATCACCTGATTTGTCAGTGTCATCGTCATGACTCAGAGAGGTAAATACCATGATTCACCTGTTCAAAACCTGCATGATTACCGCCTTCATTCTGGGGTTAACGTGGTCTGCCCCACTCCGGGCACAGGATCAACGTTACATCAGTATACGCAATACAGATACGATATGGCTCCCGGGAAATATTTGTGCCTACCAGTTCCGGCTGGATAATGGCGGAAACGATGAAGGATTTGGCCCCCTCACCATCACTCTGCAACTCAAAGACAAATATGGTCAGACGCTGGTGACCAGAAAAATGGAAACGGAAGCCTTTGGTGACAGTAATGCCACGCGAACCACAGACGCATTTCTGGAAACGGAGTGCGTGGAAAATGTCGCCACAACCGAAATCATTAAAGCAACTGAAGAAAGTAACGGCCATCGTGTCAGTCTGCCGTTATCGGTTTTCAATCCCCAGGACTACCACCCACTGCTGATTACCGTTTCCGGAAAAAACGTTAACTGATCCCTGAAGTCAGTTTCATGCTTCAGCCTCTGTCACAACGCGTGGCAGAGGCTTTTTATTTATCAGGAGAAAACAGATATGCCGGGTTACACAGAGTATGTCCTGGCTGAAGGATCTTTCTCATACGGGCAGGCGGTTGCTGTCATAACCGCTTACCGCAATGTGTTTATCCAGGATGACCCGGGAATGCATTTCCGTCGGGTTATCCGCAACGCGGAAGGTCAGCGACGCTGGCGCTGCCGGAATTCTGAACCCGATGCCGGAAAGGTGCTTAATACGCGACTCGCCAGTGACGGTCTTCTCAGACAATAAACGTCATTCATTTCACCCATCAGGCCGCGTCTTCTCCGGGAGACGTGGCTTTTTCATTTATACCGCTAACTCATTCATAAGGAACAATTATGCGATTAGCCAGCCGTTTTGGTCATGTAAATCAGATCCGCCGGGAGCGCCCGCTGACACGCGAAGAACTGATGTACCACATCCCGAGTATTTTTGGTGAAGAGCGGCACACCTCCCGCAGTGAACGGTATTCATACATTCCCACCATCACCGTTCTGGAAAACCTGCAGCAGGAAGGCTTCCAGCCGTTCTTCGCCTGCCAGACCCGTGTGCGCGACCCGGGCCGCTGGGAATATACCAAACACATGCTGCGTCTGCGGCGGGACGGACAGATAACCGGTCAGCATGTGCCTGAAATTATTCTGCTCAACTCCCATGACGGTACCTCCAGCTACCAGATGTTACCCGGATATTTTCGTGCCATTTGTACCAATGGCCTGGTCTGCGGTCAGTCACTGGGAGAGGTGCGTGTACCTCACCGGGGAAATGTGGTGGACAGGGTCATCGAAGGTGCTTACGAGGTGGTAGGCGTTTTTGACCGGATTGAGGAAAAGCGTGATGCCATGCAGTCGCTGGTTCTGCCGCCACCGGCACGTCAGGCACTGGCACAGGCGGCGCTGACTTACCGTTATGGTGATGAACATCAGCCCGTCACCACTGCCGACATTCTGACACCACGACGCAGGGAGGATTACGGTAAGGACCTGTGGAGTGCTTATCAGACCATCCAGGAGAATATGCTGAAAGGCGGGATTTCCGGTCGCAGTGCAAAAGGAAAACGTATCCACACCCGTGCCATTCACAGCATCGACACCGATATTAAGCTCAACCGGGCGTTGTGGGTGATGGCAGAAACGCTGCTGGAGAGCCTGCGCTGATGCAGCCTGTCCCTGAAGGCGTGATTCAGGTACCAGAATCACCCGACGCCCCGGAAGCGCTGCCGGGGTGTCGTTCCATTTCTGATGATGACCTGTGCGCCTGGTGTACCCGTCTGCTTTACCATCCCGGAGAAATCAGTCTGTGCAGACTGAGTACAGGCAATGGCATCTGGCCATCCGTCTGTGACCGGAACGGTTACGCGTACGGCTGTCCGGAATTTCAGCCGAATATCATTCATCCCTGATATTACCGGGTCTCACGGTCAGTGATGAACGTGATGTTGTCAGCCCCCGGCCTTTATTTCCTCTCATTTATTCACATTACAAGGATTTCACACATGAAAACATTGTCTCAGAACACCACCTCTTCAGCCTGTGCACCGGAGACTGGCCTGCAACAACTGGTTGCCACCATAGTCCCTGATGAACAGCGCATCAGCTTCTGGCCGCAGCATTTTGGCCTCATCCCACAGTGGGTGACCCTGGAGCCCCGTGTCTTCGGCTGGATGGACCGTCTGTGCGAAGACTACTGCGGGGGCATCTGGAATCTGTACACCCTGAACAACGGCGGGGCATTTATGGCCCCTGAACCGGATGACGATAATGACGAAACATGGGTACTGTTCAATGCCATGAACGGTAACCGCGCTGAAATGAGCCCGGAAGCCGCCGGCATTGCCGCCTGTCTGATGACGTACAGTCATCACGCCTGTCGTACGGAGTGTTATGCCATGACGGTCCATTATTACCGGCTGCGGGATTACGCCCTGCAGCATCCGGAATGCAGCGCCATTATGCGCATCATCGACTGAATGGAGGCAGGGACAATGCAGCAACTTTCCTTTCTGCCCGGAGAGATGACGCCCGGCGAGCGCAGCCTCATTCTGCGGGCCCTGAAAACCCTGGACCGCCATCTTCATGAACCCGGCGTGGCCTTCACCTCCACCCGTGCGGCACGGGAATGGCTGATTCTGAACATGGCAGGACTGGAGCGTGAAGAATTCCGGGTGCTGTATCTGAACAACCAGAATAAGCTGATTGCCGGTGAAATCCTCTTTACCGGCACCATCAACCGCACGGAAGTTCATCCCCGGGAAGTGATTAAACGCGCCCTGTACCACAATGCTGCTGCCGTGGTGCTGGCGCACAATCACCCGTCCGGTGAAGTCACACCCAGCAAGGCAGACCGCCTTATCACGGAACGTCTGGTACAGGCACTGGGCCTGGTGGATATCCGGGTGCCGGACCATCTGATAGTCGGTGGCAGCCGGGTTTTCTCCTTTGCGGAACACGGTCTGCTTTAACCTGTCACCGTCACAACCACATCATACCTGTTTTCGCTTTTATCTTCTGTCTTCAGAGGTATCACACTATGAAAATCATCACCCGTGGTGAAGCCATGCGTATTCACCAACAGCATCCGGCCTCCCGTCTTTTTCCGTTCTGTACCGGCAAATACCGCTGGCACGGCAGCACTGAGACGTATACCGGTCGTGAAGTACAGGATATTCCCGGTGTGCTGGCCGTGTTTGCTGAACGCCGTAAGGACAGTTTTGGCCCGTATGTCCGGCTGATGAGCGTCACCCTGAACTGAGTCAGGGCATTCTGATGAGCAGAATTATCGCCACCACCGGACCATTCTTAACCGATTTTCTGTGAGGACTTTATCGTGTCAGACACACTTCCCGACGACAATCACGACCGCCCCTGGTGGGGGCTGCCCTGCACCGTGACGCCCTGTTTCGGGGCCCGACTGGTACAGGAGGGTAACCGCCTGCATTACCTTGCCGACCGCGCCGGTATCAGAGGCCGGTTCAGCGACGCGGATGCGTACCATCTGGACCAGGCCTTTCCGTTGCTGATGAAACAACTGGAACTCATGCTCACCGGCGGTGAACTGAATCCCCGCCATCAGCATACCGTCACACTGTATGCGAAAGGGCTGACCTGCGAAGCCGATACCCTTGGCAGTTGTGGTTACGTTTATCTGGCTGTTTATCCGACACCGGCAGCGCCCGCAATCACCGTATAACCCCGGATATCTCCCCTTTATCACCACCTGTTACAGAGAACTTAAGATGAATACATTACCCGACACTCACGTACGGGAGGCATCGGGCTGCCCGTCTCCCGTCACCATCTGGCAGACACTGCTCACCCGACTGCTGGACCAGCACTATGGCCTCACGCTGAATGACACACCGTTCGCTGATGAACGTGTGATTGAGCAGCATATTGAGGCAGGGATTTCACTGTGTGACGCGGTGAACTTTCTCGTTGAAAAATACGCGCTGGTACGTACCGACCAGCCGGGATTCAGCGCAGGAGCCCCGTCGCAGTTAATCAACAGCATTGATATTCTCCGGGCTAGCCGGGCGACCGGCCTGATGACCCGCGACAATTACAGAACGGTAAATAACATTACCCTGGGTAAGCATCCGGAGGCGAAACAATGAAACTGACTCTGACGCTGGAAGCAGACAGCGTTAACGTGCAGGCGCTGAACATGGGACGAATTGTCGTTGACGTCGATGGTGTTAATCTCGCTGAACTGATTAACGTGGTCTGCGACAATGGCCACTCCCTTCGTGTTGTTGATGAATCTGACCGGGTCTCAACAGACTGCACGCCACCATTTGCTGCCCTGACCGGCATACGCTGCAGTACCGCGCATATCACGGAGACAACGCCTGGCTGTACTCGCTGTCGCATCAGACGAATGACACCGGCGAATCAGAATGGATTCATTTTACAGGCAGCGGATATCTGTTACGTACCGATGCGTGGTCATACCCGGTTCTGCGGCTTAAACGCCTGGGGCTGTCAAAAACGTTCCGCCGTCTGGTTGTCACACTTACCCGACGTTATGGCGTCAGTCTCATTCATCTGGATGCCAGCGCTGAATGCCTGCCGGGTTTACCCACTTTCGACTGGTAACCAGAAACAACATGAAATCATTAACCACGGAAACAGCGCTGGATATTCTGATTGCGTGGCTGCAGGACAATATCGACTGCGAATCGGGAATTATCTTTGACAACGATGAGGATAAAACGGATTCGGCAGCACTGCTGCCCTGCATTGAACAGGCCAGGGAAGATATCCGTACACTGCGCCAGTTGCAGCTTCTGCACCAGAACCGGTGACTCTCACTCACCAGACTTCATTCCACTGACGCCAGCCTGAACAGGGCTGGCGTTTTCATTTATCTGTAAAAAGGAAATGTAATGAACGCATCCCAACATTATGAAATGAGCCGCTCGGGGATTAAGTAGATGAGTGTGGATCCCCGCAGATTTCCGGCATCATCGTGCCCAACGGGATGCGTTTCGCTCCCAACAGACTGGAGGATCCACACCATGAAATATATCCCTGTCGGCGTTGATATTGCAAAACATCTTATGCAGGTGCATTTCGTTGATGAACATACCGGAGAGATTATCGATAAGCAGGTTAAGCGTGAGAAATTCCTTGAATATTTCAGCAACCGTGAACCCTGCCTTATCGGCATGGAGGCCTGTGGGGGTTCTCATCACTGGGCGCGTGAGCTTCAGAAACTGGGACATAAGGTCAGATTACTCAAAGACCGGTTCGTCAAAGCATTCGTGATGGGAAATAAAAACGATGTGATGGACGCCCGAGCCATCTGGCTGGCGGTTCAGCAGCCGGTACAATCCGTCGCCGTTAAAAGCGAGGAGCAACAGGCCACGCTGGGGTTACACCGAATGCGCCAGCAACTGGTGAAGTTCAGGACAGCACAGATAAACGCGCTTCACAGTCTCTTGCTGGAATTTGGTGAAACGACGCACAAGGGGCGTGCTGCTTTGGCGAAGGAGGTGCCGGAAGCCCTGGAGCGTCTGAAGGAGCGGCTACCGCTCTACCTGATAAACATGCTGGATGAACAATATCAGCGAATTACTGAACTTGATGAACATCTTGACCACATTGAGAAGCAGTTGCAGGCGATAGCCAGACAGAATGAAACCTGTCAGCGGTTACTGAACATCCCAGGCGTGGGGCCGTTAATCGCCACCGCTGCCGTTGCCACGATGGGAGACGCCTCCGCCTTTAAGTCGGGACGGGAATTCGCCGCGTTTATCGGTCTGGTGCCCAGACAGACAGGCTCAGGAGGAAAAATCCGCCTGCTGGGAATAAGCAAACGTGGTGATAAATATCTGCGAACCCTGTTTATTCATGGTGCAAGGGCGGCAGCATTACTGACCAAAGAACCTGGTCCATGGATAACCGAACTGAAAAAGCGTCGTCCGGCCAGCGTGGCAATCGTCGCAATGGCAAACAAGCTGGCGCGAACGGTGTGGGCAATAGCCGCTCACGGACGTAAATACGACAAAAATCATGTCAGTATCAGGCCTGATTAATCGCTGATACCGATAAACATAAACTCTTTACAAAAGGGTGAATGCAGAAAGGTTGCTCTGGCAGCCAGCGTGATGACAAAGACAGGTAAGACCGTGACTCACTAAACCTAGATAATCGATTGGGCCTAAAGCCCGCAGAGGAAATGAGGCGTGAGTCGGCGAATTACATAGGGGCTCGCAGCTTCCGGGCTGCAATAAAGCCGGATATAAAGCTGCAACCTACCGTCGATGTCAGAACAATGGATGCCTTTGCAAACGGGATGCGTTCATATAAATATCGATTATGTCTGATATCACAGCCTCCCGTCCGGAAGTGGCCAACGGGCATACGGACGTTATCTGCTCCACCTCAGTCAGCCACATTCTGGCTGTACGAAAGAGTACACTGCTGCAAATCGACACACTTATCCGGCAACTGGCTGAAATCTCAGCAATGACGGAAAGCATTGGCGGCAAAACCGCCCGGAACTGGGCCATGAAACAGGATTTTCGCTGCGGCTGCTGGCTGATGGATAAAACGGAAACCGCAATGAAAGCTATCACCCGCAACCTTGACCGCGAAATCTGGCGTGACCTGATGCAACGTTCAGGGATGCTGTCATTAATGGATGCACAGGCCCGTGATACATGGTACCGGTCACTGGAGTACGATAATTTTCCGGAAATCAGCGAGGCGAATATCCTGAGCACATTTGAACAACTGCACCAGAACAAAGATGAAGTGTTTGAGCGAGGGGTGATCAACGTCTTCAGAGGGCTGAGCTGGAATTACAAAACCAACTCCCCCTGTAAATTTGGCAGTAAAATTATCGCCAACAATCTGGTGAGATGGGACCGATGGGGATTGCATCTTATCACCGGGCAACAGGCAGATCGACTCGCCGACCTGGAAAGAATGCTGCATCTGTTCAGCGGCAAACCGATCCCCGACAGCCGGGAAAATATCATCATTCGGCTGGATGATCACATCCGCTCCGTTCAGGGCAAAGCGTGCTATGAAGATGAGATGTTCAGCATCAGATACTTTAAGAAGGGCTCCGCGCACATCACGTTCAGGAAACCAGAACTGGTTGATCGGCTAAATGATATTATAGCCAGACACTATCCGGAAATGTTACCTTCACAATAGAGTACTAAGAATTGATTCAATTATGTATTTTAGCTTCATTCCTTCATGCAAAATCATTTGGGGGTTCTTATGGGGGTTACTCATTTATCCAACACATACAAATTATTTAAGATCAATGCATTAATACTTATATTCGACTCCTGTGATCTTCCGCCAAAATGCCTCTCCTGACGTTCTCCAACCCCTTGTAATACTGTCAATCCAGATATTTTCTACTGCTCAATATTCAATCGGCTTCAGGAATACCTGGTCTAAGGTTTTGTGATGGACGATGAGCGGCTGAAGAATCCGCCTGTCGGTTCTTCTGTCCTCGAACGCATCCGCGATATTCACGCCAGTATGCGCCGTGTTTATTTGCAGGTGATTTGCCCCCCTGCTGACTCTCAGCCAACTGTATCGCCATTAAGGTGAAGATGTTGTTTTACTCGCCCCAGAACACCCTTTTTTATACGACTATTCTATTTCTTTAACCGCTGGCGAAAAAAACTGACTATAAACTTCACCAATAATCAGACTGCCATCAAGATTAATTTGTTCATTTAATATATCAAATCAACTTGTTTTATTTTTACTATCAAAAATAGCTCATTGCCTTACTATAATTAATATATAAATTCGGTAATTAATTCTTAACATGCTTTTACTAATAATCTCAATTGCTGGCCCTATAATATTGCGCTAGCATTGCTTTCTGGTTGTATCAGCGATACTCAAAAATTCTTAATACAATACTCATTCGACTGGTACTTATTTGTAACTCAGTTATATTTTTTCGCCCGGTGATTCAGAAGAATGCAAAAAACGGCTACCACTCCATCAAAAATACTTGATCTCACTGCCGCGGCATTTTTACTTGTCGCCTTTCTGACGGGTATTGCGGGCGCTCTTCAGACTCCTACCCTAAGTATATTCCTCGCAGATGAACTGAAAGCCCGTCCTATAATGGTAGGTTTTTTCTTCACCGGTAGCGCTATTATGGGAATTCTGGTCAGTCAATTTCTGGCAAGGCACTCCGATAAACAAGGCGACCGTAAATTACTGATTCTGCTATGTTGCTTATTTGGAGTGCTGGCCTGCACGCTTTTTGCGTGGAATCGCAACTACTTCATTCTCCTCTCAACGGGCGTACTTCTGAGTAGTTTTGCTTCCACCGCAAACCCGCAAATGTTCGCCCTCGCCCGTGAACACGCCGACAGAACAGGCCGTGAGACGGTCATGTTCAGTACATTTTTACGTGCTCAGATCTCGCTTGCCTGGGTTATCGGGCCACCGCTCGCTTATGAACTGGCAATGGGATTTAGTTTTAAAGTGATGTATCTCACCGCTGCCATCGCATTTGTTGTTTGCGGACTGATAGTCTGGTTGTTTTTGCCATCAATACAAAGAAATATTCCTGTCGTTACCCAACCCGTAGAAATTTTACCCTCCACCCACAGGAAGCGGGATACGCGGCTACTTTTTGTGGTCTGTTCAATGATGTGGGCGGCGAATAATCTCTACATGATAAATATGCCGCTATTTATTATTGATGAACTGCATCTAACCGATAAACTGGCTGGAGAAATGATTGGTATCGCTGCCGGTCTGGAAATTCCGATGATGTTAATCGCAGGCTATTACATGAAACGTATTGGCAAGCGACTATTAATGCTCATTGCTATCGTGAGTGGAATGTGTTTTTACGCCAGCGTACTCATGGCGACGACTCCGGCGGTTGAGCTGGAATTGCAAATTCTTAATGCCATCTTCCTTGGTATTCTCTGTGGTATCGGCATGCTTTATTTTCAGGACTTGATGCCTGAAAAAATAGGCTCTGCGACAACGTTATATGCAAATACTTCACGCGTCGGCTGGATTATCGCCGGCTCTGTTGACGGAATTATGGTTGAAATCTGGAGCTACCATGCGTTGTTCTGGCTGGCGATAGGGATGTTGGGTATTGCGATGATTTGCCTGCTGTTTATTAAAGATATTTAGCTCACCAGTCTGGGCTAAGAAAAATCGGCGTGGCGCAAACAGAGCCATCCTCGCCATTTTTGCTATCATGCCTGCATACATAAACGACAAAACAGTATGCAGAGGGAAAAATGGGTTCCACCAGAAAGGGGATGCTGAACGTTCTGATTGCCGCCGTGTTGTGGGGAAGTTCAGGGGTCTGCGCGCAATACATCATGGAGCAAAGCCAGATGTCGTCGCAGTTTTTGACTATGACGCGTTTGATATTCGCCGGTTTGATTCTACTGACGCTGTCATTTGTTCATGGCGATAAAATCTTTTCTATTATTAACAATCATAAAGATGCCATTAGCCTGCTGATTTTTTCCGTGGTTGGCGCGCTAACTGTACAGCTCACTTTTTTGCTAACCATCGAAAAATCGAACGCAGCCACGGCAACGGTGCTGCAATTCCTCTCACCGACGATTATCGTCGCCTGGTTCTCACTGGTGCGTAAATCGCGCCCGGGCATTCTGGTTTTCTGCGCTATTTTGACATCGCTGGTCGGGACTTTTTTATTGGTGACACACGGTAATCCGACGTCATTATCGATCTCTCCTGCCGCGTTGTTCTGGGGCATTGCCTCGGCATTTGCTGCTGCATTCTATACCACCTATCCCTCAACGCTAATTGCCCGCTATGGCACGTTACCAGTCGTCGGCTGGAGTATGCTGATTGGCGGTCTGATTCTGTTGCCTTTTTATGCCAGACAAGGAACAAACTTTGTCGTTAACGGCAGTTTGATTCTGGCGTTTTTTTATTTGGTGGTCATTGGTACGTCCCTGACATTTAGTCTGTACCTGAAAGGAGCACAATTAATTGGCGGTCCAAAAGCCAGCATTTTGAGCTGTGCAGAACCATTAAGTAGCGCGCTACTCTCTTTGCTGTTGCTGGGGATCACGTTCACATTACCGGACTGGCTGGGAACGCTGCTGATTCTGTCATCGGTGATTTTGATTTCAATGGATTCCCGTCGCCGCGCCAGAAAAATAAATCGTCCGGCGCGGCATAAGTGAGAATTACCAGCCAGGCACCGCGCCACCGTTAAAAATGGTTTCTGCCGCTTTAGCGACTTCGGGTGATTGATAAGATTGCAGAAATTCCTTCACGTTTTCTGCATTCTTATTATCTTCCCGTGCCACCAAAATATTCACATACGGCGAATTCTTATCTTCAATAAATACGCTGTCGTGCACCGGAGAAAGCCCGGTCTGCTGAATGTAAGTGGTGCTGATAATCGCTACATCAACTTTGGGATCATCCAGTACGCGCGGGAGCTGCGCCCCCTCGAGTTCCATAATCTGCAAATGACGAGGATTATCGGTTATATCCAGCGCGGTAGGTAATAACCCTTTTCCCTCTTTCAGAGTAATTAGCTTCTCTTTTTGCAACAGTAAAAGTGCGCGACCAAGGTTGGTCGGGTCGTTGGGGATCGCCACTGTCGCGCCTTCTTTTATTTGCGCCACGGTTTTGATTTTTTTGGAATAACCCGCCATAGGGAAGACAAACGTATTTCCCACCGCTACCAGTTTATAACCATGCGCCTGATTATCTTGTTCAAGAAAGGGTCGATGCTGGAAGACATTCGCATCAAGTTCGCCATGATTTGTCGCATCGTTCGGTAGCAACGAACCGCTAAATCCTACCAGTTCAACATCGAGGCCATATTTCTCTTTTGCCACCTTTTTAGCGACTTCCGCGACATCTTGTTCTGCGCCATTTATAACGCCAACTTTAATGTGTTTTGCATCGCTGCTACTCTGGTCGCAACCTGCCAGCAGAATTCCGGCCAGCAATAATGCGGCCCCTGTCCGTAGATGATGTGTTGTCAGTTTCATTTTTTTATCCTTTTATTAATGATTACCTGACTATAGCGGTAAGGTCGCTGCGGTTTAAAAAACGAAACGCTATCGATAAGAATAAAAAGGAATAAAAGTGGAATATAAAGTCTGGCACTTCTTACTGACCACGCAAGCGCGTTTCGTACAGCATGATGAGAGCGATGAAAGCAAACTACACTTATGCTTCATTCGATACACATTTGTAAAAGGTTGAATCCATGAAACCAACGACACTACTGCTTATTTTCACTTTTTTCGCTATGCCAGGCATCGTATACGCCGAGTCGCCTTTTAGCTCACTGCAGTCCGCAAAAGAGAAAACCACGGTATTACAAGATTTACGTAAAATTTGCACGCCACAGGCGTCATTATCAGATGAAGCGTGGGAAAAGTTAATGTTGTCAGATGAAAACAATAAACAACATATACGCGAGGCCATCGTGGCGATGGAACGTAATAATCAGAGCAATTATTGGGAAGCGTTGGGTAAGGTAGAATGCCCGGATATGTAAGAACAGCAACAACTACTGACCAACGCTTCTTTACCTGATATCAGGATTTCTTCATTTTCACCTTTGCAGTAACCAACAATGCAGTCAGCAACATCAATGTGCCGGACAACATCAACGGCGAAGTCAGACCAATATTATCCAGCGCATAACCGCCGATTGCCGCGCCACAGGTATTAGCAAGCTGAATAACCGCCACCTGAATAGACCCGGCTTTTTCTGCCTGATCGGCCAGCGAGCGGGTGATCCACGTTGACCAGCCGACGGGAACCAATGCAAAAGTTAGCCCCCAGATAATCGCCACGCCGGTAGCAACGATTTTATCGCTTCCCCACAACGTCAGTACCAACGCACTCACAGCCAGTATTAACGGCGCGCCTGCTAAGGCCAGTTTTACCGAACGTTTAAGAATGAACGACGAAAGCGACGTACCAATAAAGCTGGCGATACCAAAACTCAACAGCACCAGCGTTAAGCCATCCACGCCGAATCCCGCCAGGTTCATATACACCGGGCGAATATACGTGAAGAAAGCAAACTGCCCGGCGAAAGACATGAAGATGGCGATCATCCCTGCCATCACACCCGGACGTTGTAATAAGCGGAAAGTATTTTGTTTCTGATGCGAGGGTTCGCCTGGCAGTGAAGGCAATGATTTGATAATCCAGAAAATACACAGCACGCCCATCACCGCCGCCGCATTAAAGACATTGCGCCAACCGATAAGCTCGCCTAAAAAACTGCCCAACGGCGCGGCAATCACCAGCGCAATAGAAACCGCGCCGAAGATCACCGACAGCGCCTTCGGCACCGTACGCGGCGGCACCAGACGCATGGTCAGCGACGCCGACATCGCCCAGAACCCGCCCAGCGCCAGCCCCAGACAGGCACGACCGATTAAAAGCAAACTGAATGAGTTAGCAAAGGAAACCAGCAAGCAGGAGAGCGTCAGCAAAACGGCAAACAAAATAACAACGTAGCGGCGGTCAGTAGCCTGAATTGTCTGGGTAATAAACAAACTGGCAAACATTGCCACAAAGGCGGTCACGGTCACCGATTGCCCGGCAACCCCTTCCGAAATGCCTAAATCCTGGGCCATTGGCGTCAACAAACTGACGGGCAAAAACTCAACGATAATCAGACAGGCGACACAAAACGCCACCGAGAAAACGGCTGACCAGTTCGGTCGGGTGATGGCATCCGCGCCGCGGTTTTCGGCAATAAATTCACTCATGGTGTTACCCGTGGCATGTTTCAGGGGAAAAGCCGACCACTTTAACATTGAAATGTGTGACGCATTTAACGTTTTTGCAACTTTTACGGTGTTGCTTGAGCCGGAGTTAAGATCGAAACGGAACAGGGCAAAGATTACCGGATGCGGCGTGAACGTCTTATCCACCCGACAGGTCAGGCGCGGTCTGTAGGCTGATAAGACGAAACGGTTTCAATGCAACCAGTGAACGCCCTCGGCAGGCTGAAAGAACGCGTTATAGCGCATCTGAAAAGCATTAATATCCTGCATTTCAGGTTCGGTTTCGCGCAGAAAACCTAGCGCCAGCCTGACCTGAGCGTCGGTAATCGGCGCGGCGAGGCGAGCTTTTTGTAAAATCCGATGCCATTGCAGCAGGTTCTGTTCGCTACCATCGACAATGACAATTTGCCAGATGAGCAACACCTGCGCGGCGTTTTGCAGGTGCGACTCATCCGGACGATGCAAATAACGTAAAAATTCGTCACCAGCTGACTTTCCCATTTGATCGACCATCGACTCCACGGGTACGACATCGATGTTCAGCCGATCGCTGAGACGGCGAATCGCTTTTCTGGCCCCGGATGTCAGCACCCGAAAACCAACCACAAACACTACCGCCAGCGTGGCGAGCATTATCCAGATCATGAGTTCTCCTGCGTAATCAGAACTCATGATATCTGGAAACCCTCGCCAGTTACTAATCCACCAGAATAATCTTCAGTGCAAACAGAGCTGCGACCACCACCACACACAGGTTCAGATCGCGCCAGCGCCCGGTGCATACTTTCATGATGCAGTACGACATAAAGCCGAGTGCAATCCCTTCGGTGATCGAGAAAGTAAAGGGCATCATCACCGTGGTAATAAACGCAGGCACCGATTCGGTAAAATCATCCCAGTTAACGCGCGCCAGGCTCGAAGTCATCAGCACGCCAACAAAGATTAACGCTCCGGCGGTTGCGTAAGGAGGAACTATCGCCACCAGCGGTGAGAAGAACATAACCAACAGGAACATAACGCCAACCACAACCGCAGTCAGCCCCGTGCGGCCACCGACTGCCACACCAGAAGTACTTTCAATATAGGCAGTAACAGACGAGGTGCCGATAAACGCACCCGCCACCGAACTGACGCTATCAACATACAGCGCCTTATTCATATTGGGGAATTTACCGTTACCATCTATTAAGCCCGCTTTATCAGTTACACCAATTAATGTTCCTGATGAATCAAATAGGTTGATCAGCATAAAGGAGAAAATGATACCGGCGAGTTCAAGTGTTAACGCGCCGCTCAAATCTACTTCACCAATGACGCCGCTAATATCAGGCGGAATGGAATAGACGCCGCTAAAATGAACATCACCGAAAAATAATCCACAGCAAGACGTCACCACAATAGAAACCAGCACCGCGGCATGAAAATGACGTGATGACAACACGGTTATAATAAAAAACCCTAAAATACCTAACAACACGCCGTGAGAACTTAAATCGCCAATCATCACCAGCGTGTCTTTATTGGCGACAATAACGCCAGTATTTTTTAATCCCATTAAGGCGATAAATAATCCAATTCCGCTGGTGATACCAATACGTAAACTTAAGGGAATGTTGGAGATCATCCAGTACCGGATACGAAACAGCGTGAGCAAAAATAGTCCAACTGCGCCCCAGAATATTGCGCCCATCCCGGTCTGCCAGGAGATGCCCATCGCCCCCACGACCACGAAGGCAAAGAAGGCGTTCAGCCCCATTGCCGGAGCCAGCGCCACGGGTAAGTTAGCAAATATCCCCATCGCAATACTGCCGATACCGGCAATCAAACAGGTGGTAACAAACACCACTTTCGGGTCCATTTGTGCCGCGCCGAGGATTTGCGGGTTCACAAAAACGATGTACACCATGGTTAAAAAAGTGGTCATCCCCGCAATCAATTCTGTGCGGACGGTGGTCCCATGCTGAGGTAGTTTAAATAATCGCGAAAGCGTCCCTGATTCATTACTCACGTAATCGGTATTGTCATTATTCATTTTTTTGTCCATTGGAGGAGATTTAATCCCTTGCTTTTGTAAAACAAATGACAACAACGGTTCAGTGATAATTATCACATTTCAATTGCACATTAATGGATATTCTTTAATAATCTCGCGACGTTTCTTTATGATAAATAATAATCAAATTGATAAAATCAAAATGAGAAAAATATGAATAATTCTATTAACCATAAATTTCATCACATTAGCCGGGCTGAATACCAGGAATTGTTAGCCGTTTCCCGTGGCGACGCTGTTGCCGATTATATTATTGATAATGTCTCTATTCTCGACCTGATCAATGGCGGAGAAATTTCCGGCCCAATTGTGATTAAAGGACGTTACATTGCCGGTGTTGGCGCAGAATACACTGATGCTCCGGCTTTGCAGCGGATTGATGCTCGCGGCGCAACGGCGGTGCCAGGGTTTATTGATGCTCACCTGCATATTGAATCCAGCATGATGACGCCGGTCACTTTTGAAACCGCTACCCTGCCGCGCGGCCTGACGACCGTTATTTGCGACCCTCATGAAATCGTCAACGTGATGGGCGAAGCCGGATTCGCCTGGTTTGCCCGCTGTGCCGAACAGGCAAGGCAAAACCAGTACTTACAGGTCAGCTCTTGCGTACCCGCCCTGGAAGGCTGCGATGTTAACGGTGCCAGTTTTACCCTTGAACAGATGCTCGCCTGGCGGGACCATCCGCAGGTTACCGGCCTTGCAGAAATGATGGACTACCCTGGCGTAATTAGCGGGCAGAATGCGCTGCTCGATAAACTGGATGCATTTCGCCACCTGACGCTGGACGGTCACTGCCCGGGTTTGGGTGGTAAAGAACTTAACGCCTATATTACTGCGGGTATTGAAAACTGCCACGAAAGTTATCAGCTGGAAGAAGGACGCCGGAAATTACAACTCGGCATGTCGTTGATGATCCGCGAAGGGTCCGCTGCCCGCAATCTCAACGCGCTGGCACCGTTGATCAACGAATTTAACAGCCCGCAATGCATGCTCTGTACCGATGACCGTAACCCGTGGGAGATCGCCCATGAAGGACACATCGATGCCTTAATTCGCCGCCTGATCGAACAACACAATGTGCCGCTGCATGTGGCATATCGCGTCGCCAGCTGGTCGACGGCGCGCCACTTTGGTCTGAATCACCTCGGCTTACTGGCACCCGGCAAGCAGGCCGATATCGTCCTGTTGAGCGATGCGCGTAAGGTCACGGTGCAGCAGGTACTGGTGAAAGGCGAGCCGATTGATGCGCAAACCTTACAGGCGGAAGAGTCGGCGAGACTGGCACAATCCGCTCCGCCATATGGCAACACCATTGCCCGCCAGCCAGTTTCCGCCAGCGACTTTGCCCTGCAATTTACGCCCGGAAAACGCTATCGGGTCATTGACGTCATCCATAACGAATTGATTACGCACTCCCACTCCAGCGTCTACAGCGAAAATGGTTTTGATCGCGATGATGTGAGCTTTATTGCCGTACTTGAGCGTTACGGGCAACGGCTGGCTCCGGCTTGTGGTTTGCTTGGCGGCTTTGGACTGAATGAAGGTGCGCTGGCTGCGACGGTCAGCCATGACAGCCATAATATTGTGGTGATCGGTCGCAGTGCCGAAGAGATGGCGCTGGCGGTCAATCAGGTGATTCAGGATGGCGGCGGGCTGTGCGTGGTACGTAACGGCCAGGTACAAAGTCATCTGCCGTTACCCATTGCCGGGCTGATGAGCACCGACACGGCGCAGTCGCTGGCGGAACAAATTGACGCCTTGAAAGCCGCCGCCCGTGAATGCGGTCCGTTACCCGATGAGCCGTTTATTCAGATGGCGTTTCTTTCTCTGCCAGTGATCCCCGCGCTAAAACTAACCAGTCAGGGGCTATTTGATGGCGAGAAGTTTGCCTTCACTACGCTGGAAGTCACGGAATAATAAAAAAAGCCCGGCGTCATGCCGGGCAAAAGTCACCAGTTACGTTTATGCCACTGTCAACTGCTGAATTTTTTTCTCGCGGCGGATTTTGCGTTCTTCCATTACCGCCACTATCGCCATCAGGCAGATACAACCAATCGCGGCGATATCCAGCGCGGCGAAGGTGCCTGCCCAGCCGGTAAGGCCGAATACCGGCGTCCCATCGGCAATCATTCCCAGACCTAACTTGGCAAAGCTGTCACCAATCAGGTAAGCAAAGGTGCCTTTAATACCATCGGCAGCGCCAATCGCTTTTTTAGGTACAAAGCCAACAGCAGCCACACCAATCAACAATTGCGGGCCAAAGACCAGGAAACCCAACGCAAAGAGAGAAGCCAGATAGATATATTCGTTACTGGCATGTTGATACACACCGAGCGTGGCGATAATCAGCGCCAGCGCGATGCAGGCCACCAGGCCACGGCGACCGTTCGCCAGGTCAGAGAGCCAGCCCCACAGCAGCGTACCGACCAGCGCACCAGCTTCAAACAGCGTAAAGCCCTGAATCGCCACCGCTTTAGAGAGTTTCAGTTCCTGGAACGCGTATACGGTTGACCACTGGTCGATACCAATACGTACCACATAGAGGAAAATGTTGGCGAAGCACAGCAGCCAGATCACTTTGTTTTTCAGCACATACTCAACAAAGATCTGCCACTTGGTCATATCGGTAGATTCTGTCTCTTTGTCCTCTTCGCTGATCTCCTCGCCGAACAGTTCTTCAGCTTTGCCGAGGCCATAAGATTCCGGGGAGTCGCTGCCGTAACGCAGGCCGATAAAACCGACAATCAGCGCGATAATCGACGGGAAGATAAACATGCCGATGACATGGCCATCGAACAGGTAATTTGCCCCGAACAGCGCCACACCTGCTGCGCCTGCACCGCCAAGGTTGTGAGAAATATTCCAGAAACCGAGGAATGTCCCGCGTTTACGACGCGGCGTCCATTTGGTGATGGTGGAGTAACTGCACGAACCGCCGGTACTCTGGAAAAAGCCGCTTAAGGCGTAGAAGGCAATCATCAGGAACAGGCTAACCGAGCCGCTGCCCATACTGGCACTGAAGCCCAGCATACAAATAGCAGAGAGGATCAGCATGAACGGCAGGAATTGTTTGGTGTTTTTGCCGTCGGCGTAGTAGGAAACCAGCGTTTTACCCACGCCATAAGTGATGGAGAAACCCAGGCCGATCATCCCCAGCTGCGTCATGCTCAACCCGTAGGTCGAAATCATATCGTTCTGCGCGATGTTAAAGTTCTTGCGAATCAGGTACATCGTCAGGTAGCCGATAAAGACCACCAGGTAGGATTGCATGAACGGTTTGAACCACATTTTGCGCCGCACTTCGAGCGGAAGGTCCAGGGTCGGCTTGCGAACCTGGTTTAAGAAAGCCAGCATGGGTTACTCCTGAAATGAATACCTGCGTGAGGCATGCATTGTAAAAATCAGCAGCAAATCAGGCCTGAGATAGCGTCCAGGCAAAACCTGGAAAATTTCTTAGTTTTGCCGGATATGAAGTGAAAAGGTGAGATGCATCACGCTTCGCGCGGTGTCTGGGCGTTCAAAAAGGGCAGTAACAGCAGTGCGGAAATCCCGGCGGCGATAGAGATAACCACAAAAAATCCGCTCCAGTGCCAGGTATCGAGTACTTTCGCCAGCGGCCAACCAGCAAGCGACGCCCCCAGATAAGCAAACAAGCCGACAAACCCCGTCGCCGCCCCTGCCGCCTCTTTGTGGGAACACTCTGCCGCCGCCATACCGATTAACATCTGTGGGCCAAAGACAAAAAAACCAATGGTGAAGAAGCAGGTTGCCTGCATCACGTAGCTGGCAAATGGCATCAGCCACAGGGAGCCGACTGAAAGCAAAATTCCGGCGGCGAAAATCAAATTCATCGGCCCTCGGTTGCCGTTAAACAATTTGTCCGAGCCCCAACCGGCTACCAGCGCACCGATAAATCCGCCCAGTTCAAACATCGTCACTGCCGTATTCGCCGTGACCAGATCGACGCCCAGTGTCTCGGACATATACAAATTGCCCCAGTCGTTGATCGCCGCCCGGACCACATAGACCAGCACATAGCAAAACGAAAGCAGCCAGATATACGGATTCAGCAACACATATTTGGTGAGGATCTCTTTACGCGTCAACCCTGCCCCTTCTTGTTGTTGAGCAATTTCCAGCGCGTCGTGTCGCCATTCACCGACCGCCGGTAAACCTAACGCCTGCGGGCGATCGCGTAGCCGCCAGCAGAGAAAAATCCCCACGACTATCGCCATACAACCAGCAATCATCATCCCGGCACGCCAGCCGTAATGCAGCGCAGCCGCTGCCATCACAATGGGAATGAGTGCGCCGCCGACGTTATGCGCCGTGTTCCATAATGCCCACCAACCGCCGCGCTCGGTACGTGAATACCAGGCCGTTAACAGACGCGCACACACCGGTGAACCCCAGCCCTGGAAAAAGGCGTTCAGCACCCAGAGCACGGCAAACGCCCATAGCGACGTCGAGAAGCCAAACAGAATGTTGATAATGCCCGTGGCGATAAGCCCTATCCCCATAAAATAACGGGCATTTGAGCGATCGCTGACAATGCCGGAGACAAACTTCGACACGCCATAGGTAATGTAAAACAGGGTCGCTAACAGGCCGATATCGCTACGGCTGAGCACGCCGTTAGCAAGGATTTCTGGTACGGCGGCGTTAAAACTTTTCCGCGTGAAGTAAAACAGCGCGTAACCCAGCCAGATGGTCAGCAGAATATGCCGACGCCAGTAGCGATAGCGGGCATCAATTTCATATTTATCAGTCATTAATGGCGCATCGGCAGGCGCTTTCAGAAACGGCAACATCATCAAACCTTAGACATAGCGTTGAGGTAGAGAAACGCTGACACGCGTGCCGTGCAGACAGGAAATGTGTAATGTGCCACCCAGCGCCGTTACGCGCTCGCGCATTCCGGTGAGGCCAAAACCTTGTTGCCCGGAACCCGGCGGCAAACCGCTGCCATCGTCTTCAATAACCAGCATCAACCGTTCATCCTGCTGCCAGCCTTGCAGGGTGACCGCGCTGGCATCAGCATGTTTCACAATGTTGTTCAGCCCTTCCTGGCAGACACGAAACAGCGTCACGCGCTGGTTTTCGCTTAACGCTGATTCATCGATTCGCCATTCGAGATGGCTGACAATACCGCGCCCTTCCAGCTCCATTTCCCGCATCAGTGAGCGGATGGCCTGCTCCAGGGTGAGATCATCCAACTGGCGCGGACGTAACCGACCCAACAAACGGCGCACCGCGTCGTAAACGCCCAGCGATAGTTGTTCGATGAGCTGCCCGCTCTGCTTCACGCTGGCGTTATCTGCCGCCAGCCGCTGAACAATGCCCGCCTGAGTACGAATAGCAGTGATGGTCTGACCGATATCATCATGCAGCTCACGCGCCACATCACGGCGCACGCTCTCTTCGGTTTCCAGCAACCGTTCAGCCAGATGCTGATTGCGCGCCAGTTCCTTTTGCAGCGACTGGTTAAGTTCACGCAACCGCTGGATGCCAGCGCCAAGCAACAACCCTGTCAGACTTTGCACCAGCAGCGAGAGCAATAAATCCACCGGATGATCGCGCCAGGTTTGACTGGCGATCAGCGCGATGGCGTTCATCAACGTCGCAATCAGCGCCCCTTGCCAACCATAGTGCCAGGCCAGCGCGATAATCGGCAGCGCCAGACAGAATGGCGTAAAGCGCGACAGTTCGTCCGGCAATCCCAACTGGAGCCAGAGACTGATAACAAACAGCAGCAAGTACCAGACCAGATGTCGCCCGCGCCAGTTGATTGGCTGAGAAACCAGTGACGGACCGAGCGGCAGCCAGGTGTTATTGGCGAGATAGTGCCAGAACACCAGACATATCGGGGCCAGCGTCAGGCCGCCAGTTAAAGTCAGCAACAGCGCATTCCACGACTCTTTGCCGTGCCAAAGCCAGGGCAGCGACTGCAACAACGCCGCCGCCGTTAACGCCGCCCCCTGTAACAGCAAGGTGCGCCAGTCACGCTGATGGCGATAGCGCGAGATCAGCGCTACGGGCAGTAACGTCAGTAAACTACCGATCATCAATAACGGAAAATGGGTTAAACCGACCGCCTGCGTTAGCCAGTAAATCAGCAGCCACTCCGCGCCCAGCAATACGGGCCAGTATCCGCGCGGGCATTGCAGCATTAGCCCCAGACGCAGACCAAACGGAAATAACAGCACCGCCATATCAGGGCGCTCAACCAGATGCAGGCTGATACTCCACAGGCAAAACCATGCGGCAGAGAAGATAAAAAAGCAGGCAATAACGGTAATTAAGCGGGAGAACAACGTCTTCATCACCAGCCATCAAACATGCGGCGCGCCAGCTCTACGTCGTTACTGACGCCCAGTTTTTCCATCAGATTGGCGCGATGGACGTGTACCGTTTTCGGTGACAAGCCCAGTTCGGCGGCAATCTCTTTCACCGCCATTCCTTGCGCCAGTTTTTCCGCCACCTGGCGTTCACGTTTGGTTAGCGGGTCCTGACGACCGGATGCCAGTTTAATGGCAATATCCGGCGTCAGATAACAGCCGCCCGTGGCAACCGTATGCACCGCAGCAATGAGTTCATCCGGGCTACAGCGTTTGGAAAGAAAGCCGCGTGCCCCCGCGTTAAGCGCCTGCTCAACCAGCGCAGGACTGTCGTGAACGGAGAGCATAATCGTCGCCATACCTTTCGGCAGCTGGCTTAGCAGCTCCAGACCGGAGATATCGGGCATGGAGATATCGCAAATACACACCTGCACACCGCGCCCCGGCAGCCCCGCCAGCGCCTCGCGCCCCGAACCAAACTCGGCAACTACCTGCAAATCAGGTTCCAGCCCCAGCAGCTGCGCAAAGCCGGAGCGGACGATGAGGTGATCGTCTATAAGGGCAACGGTGATCATGGTCTTGTCCTGGCGGGTAAAAAAAATACGCGCTTACCTTAACGATAAGCGCGATGTTGTTCAAGCCTTGAGCGGTTACTGAAAAAACACCGCGATCTTGTTAAACATCGTCGGATCGGACTGATTACGCTGCACTTTCACGACATCTTCCAGCTTATCGATTTGGCTTATCATCTGCTCCAGACGCTGGTCGTCATTGACCAGTAGCCAGATATGGCTTTTGTCGCTGTCCTGAATCGGCAGACAAAGAATGCCTTCAACGTTAAAAGCGCGGCGGGCAAAAAGGCCACAAACGTGGGTCATTACGCCCGGATGGTTGCGAACGGTGAGCTCCAGAATTACGTTGTCATGAGTTGTGTTTTGCATGGCTTATTCCCCCACCATTTCAGTATTCGCCGCACCTGGCGGCACCATCGGGTAAACTTTTTCTTCGGCATCAATGCGCACATGGATCAGCGCCGGGCCAGGGCGATTGATGATTTCCTGCAATGAAGCCTGCGGATCGGCTTCGTTATTCAAATCACAGGTTTCGAGGCCGAATCCGGCGGCAATCTGCATAAAGTTGATTTTGCCCGGATAGGTGGCGGCAAAAACGCCTTGCTCGTAGAACAGACTCTGTTGCTGATGCACCAGCCCCAGCGCTTCGTTGTTCATCAGAATGATTTTGACATCCAGCTGATTTTCACTGGCGGTCGCCATCTCCTGAATATTCATCATCAGGCTGCCGTCGCCGGAGAAACACAACACTTTGCGATCCGGGTTCGCCAGCGCAGCGCCAATCGCCGCAGGCAGGCCAAAACCCATCGTGCCCAGCCCACCGGAGGTCAGCCACTGGCGTGGGCGATTGAGCGGATAAGCTTGCGCGGTCCACATCTGATGCTGACCAACGTCGGTGGTGATAATTGCATTGTCATCGACACAGGCGGCAACGGCGTTGATCAGGCCGTAATGGCTTAACGGATCGCACGCTTTCGGGATTGGACACGGAAACTCACGCTGCAAATCCGCTACCAACTGGTGCCACTCTGCACGCGGTTGCGCTTCCACCAGCGGGATCAACTGCGCCAGCACGTCATCAACATCCGCCTGAATCGCCACGTGCGGCTGCTTGATTTTACCCAGCTCTGCACGGTCGATATCGACATGAATGATTTTGGCATTCGGACAGAACTGCTCGGTTTTGCCAATCGCCCGGTCATCAAAACGCGCACCGAGCACTATCAACAAATCCGCCTCCTGCAAAATATAGTTGGTGCTGCGCACGCCGTGCATCCCCAGCATACCCAGCGACAACGGATGCGCTTTTGGCAACATGCCCAGCGCCATTAAAGTCATGGTGGTAGGCAGTTGCGCTTTCTCCGCCAGTTCACGCACCCGTGCGGGCGCATTGATCACACCGCCGCCCAGATAAAGCACCGGGCGTTTGGCAGCGTTAATCATCGCCGCTGCGTCACGAATGCTTTCTTCGCTAAAGGCGGGGGCGGCGGCTTTTTCTGCCATAGCGGGCTGTGTTTCAATCTCAAAAACTGCCGTTTGCACATCCTTAGGAATGTCTATCCACACCGGGCCTGGGCGGCCTGATTGCGCAATGCGGAAGGCATCGCTCATGACCTGCGGGAGTTCTTCGATATGTCTGACCAGATAGTTGTGTTTGGTGATGGGGATAGAGATGCCGTAGGTGTCCACTTCCTGGAAGGCGTCGGTGCCGATCATCGAGGCGGGAACCTGACCAGTGATGCAAATCAGCGGGATGGAGTCCAGCCGCGCATCGGCAATGGCGGTCACCAGGTTAGTCGCACCCGGTCCGCTACAGGCCATACAGACCGCCGGTTTACCGTCGGTGCGCGCCATTCCCTGAGCGATAAAGCCCGCGCCCTGTTCATGACGGGCCAGAATATGGCGGATTTGCGTGCTTTGGCTTAAGGCATCGTAAACAGGCAGGATAGAACCGCCCGGAATGCCTGTCACAATCTTAATGCCCTGCTGTTCCAGGAAATGAACGATAAATTCTGCGCCGGTAAAGCGCTTACGCGTCGATGTTGTGCCCGAACTTGCCATGCTCCAGTCCTTTTCTTCTGGGCCGACTTTCCGGGAGGTGCTTAAACGAAAAACCCCGCCCGGTTTGCGCCGGCGGGGTTTTGGAATCGTGTGTTGTTCCAGTCCCTACGGCGCATTGCCGACGACCACCACCACACGCACGACGACCACTGCGGCGGATGGCGCAGTTGGTAGTAGTTTTGCGTTGAGCATGGAAGTAGTCATTGGGGACCTTGTTGGTTTTGTGTTTAACAATATTTATACAAGCACAGCTTTACAGGGGAGACAATGGAAAATTTTTCAGCAAGGGAAAATTGAGGGGTTGATCACGTTTTGTACTGAATTGCAGATAACAAAAAACCCCGCCGGAGCGAGGTTTCGTCAGTCGCCTGCGGCTGGTAACCGCAAAGCACACTGTATTATGTCAACACTGAAAGTATACGTGTTCCGCGCAGAACGCGCAATTTCGGCACGAATTTTGACGTATTTAGTGCATAGTTGAGTATCGATCACAGTTTGCGTTTTGTCCAAATATTACTGTTTATTTATACAGTAAACTTCTATAATATCACTGTACGCAATGTGTTATGCGGGGGCCGCATCGTTACCCGGCGCACTAAGTCCTGGCTGAAACGGGTGGTGCCGTCAGCGCCTTAACCCCGCGTGAGCACACTGTGTTATGTCAACAAGCACAACGTTTCTCCTTGAGATACCGCGTGCACAACAGCTGGCAACAGGCAGCGGAAAGGTACGTCAGCTGGCAGTGCTCCTGAACCACAGGAGACGCGTATGAACCTGGTGGATATCGCCATTCTTATCCTCAAACTCATTGTTGCAGCACTGCAACTGCTTGATGCTGTTCTGAAATACCTGAAGTAATTCAGATTCAAGTCGCACCAAAGGGGAGCGGGAAACCGCTCCCCTTTTATATTTAGCGTGCGGGTTGGTGTCGGATGCGATGCTGACGCATCTTATCCGCCCTACCATCTCTCCCGGCAACATTTATTGCCGCTTTTGTTTACATATTCTGCCGCTAAACAATTCCCCATTCCTGGCGTATATCTGGCTAACATTCATCAATGTGATAGATTCCTCTCCCGCATTTATGGGAATGCGTAGTGACTTATTCTAATTATTTTTATAAAAGCATCCGTGATAATGAAAAGGCAAAGAAACGTCAATTTGTTATTGATGTTGGTATTACTCGTGGCCGTCGGTCAGATGGCGCAAACCATTTATATTCCAGCTATTGCCGATATGGCGCGCGATCTCAACGTCCGTGAAGGGGCGGTGCAGAGCGTAATGGGCGCTTATCTGCTGACTTACGGTGTCTCACAGCTGTTTTATGGCCCGATTTCCGACCGCGTGGGCCGCCGACCGGTGATCCTCGTCGGAATGTCCATTTTTATGCTGGCAACGCTGGTCGCGGTCACGACCTCCAGTTTGACGGTGTTGATTGCCGCCAGCGCGATGCAGGGGATGGGCACCGGCGTTGGCGGCGTAATGGCGCGTACTTTACCGCGAGATTTATATGAACGGACACAGTTGCGCCATGCTAACAGCCTGTTAAACATGGGGATTCTCGTCAGTCCGTTGCTCGCACCGCTAATCGGCGGTCTGCTGGATACGATGTGGAACTGGCGCGCCTGTTATCTCTTTTTGTTGGTTCTTTGTGCTGGTGTGACCTTCAGTATGGCCCGCTGGATGCCGGAAACGCGTCCGGTCGATGCACCGCGCACGCGCCTGCTTACCAGTTATAAAACGCTTTTCGGTAACAGCGGTTTTAACTGTTATTTGCTGATGCTGATTGGCGGTCTGGCCGGGATTGCCGCCTTTGAAGCCTGCTCCGGCGTGCTGATGGGCGCGGTGTTAGGGCTGAGCAGTATGACGGTCAGTATTTTGTTTATTCTGCCGATTCCGGCAGCGTTTTTTGGCGCATGGTTTGCCGGACGTCCCAATAAACGCTTCTCCACGTTAATGTGGCAGTCGGTTATCTGCTGCCTGCTGGCTGGCTTGCTGATGTGGATCCCCGACTGGTTTGGCGTGATGAATGTCTGGACGCTGCTCGTTCCCGCCGCGCTGTTCTTTTTCGGTGCCGGGATGCTGTTTCCGCTGGCGACCAGCGGCGCGATGGAGCCGTTCCCCTTCCTGGCGGGCACGGCTGGCGCGCTGGTCGGCGGTCTGCAAAACATTGGTTCCGGCGTGCTGGCGTCGCTCTCTGCGATGTTGCCGCAAACCGGTCAGGGCAGCCTGGGGTTGTTGATGACCTTAATGGGATTGTTGATCGTGCTGTGCTGGCTGCCGCTGGCGACGCGGATGTCGCATCAGGGGCAGCCCGTTTAAGCGCACGTCACCGCAGCATCGTCATCAGCTCCATGGGAGAACGATGCTGCTTTATCAGATCACGCATCACCCGCATATGCGGTGCGGAGTAAGAATAAAACGCCTGATAGCCCGCACAAAGCACGCTGTCTGGCGTCTCCTGCCGAGCGTGCGGGCACAGGCGATGCCAGTCGCACGCCTGGCAGTCACAGCGCGGTTGCGGGTTTTCGCTGCCACACCATTTTTGTAAGGTGGCGTCAAAAAGCTCAATCGAGATACGACTGATATCTGCCCGCACCCAACACTCGAACAGGGCAATTAAAAATTTCCCCCACAGCTCTGCTGTCACCGAAGCGGCCGTCAGATCGCCCCGGTCATCAAATTCAAGATAGGGAATGAGCTGTACGGAGCGGATGCCCCGCTGTTTGAAATTGTGATAAAAATCGGCAGGTTGCAGAGCATCCTTGTACTCTACAACCAGTTTATGCCTGTCCTCTTCAGCATCAATGACCTGACTTCCTGTCATGCGACTCTCTCAATAAATACGATAAGTTGATGTATATGCGTTACAGCAAACAGTATTGCGAGAGATAACACCGCGAGGGAGATCAAAAATTTGTCACGGACTACGTGAAATTGGGAAAAATCGCTATTCGTGACATCCATTAAATTGCGATTACGGGTGTAGTGCCAGAGGATCAGCGCCACGATGGCGAGAATGCCAATCGAAATCCAGAATAACATGCCCGCCTGGTGCCAGTTGTGTTTGATAGCCAACGCCATCAACGCGCCGTAGCCCAGCATGGTACGAAACCACGCCAGTGATGTGCGCTCCGGCTGCAGTCCTGGGTCGGCAATGCGTCTGGCTTTGCGGCTATCCGGCATACAACACCAGTCCCATAACGATCACCGCCACGACCATCAATATTAAGCTAATGATTAATAAGCTGTTGGTGTAGGGCAGGTCCTCTTTCAGACGCATCGCTTTTTCATTGCGTAACCAGCGCAAGTAGCCATACATCGCTAACCCGCCGGAAAACAGACACAACAACAACGCCAGCAGTTCGCGAATGACGGGCGTGGCGAAATCTGGCGCAAGTTGATCAAGCCCAACCCCCGCCGCCAGAAATCCTAGTGCAGTACGGATCCACGCCAGAAAAGTACGCTCATTAGCCAGCGAGAAGCGGTAATCAGGCGCTTCTCCGAGGCGGGAAATTTTCATTGTTGCTCCTTTGCAATTTCACTAACGCTCTACCTTTAGCGGTTTTTTTAAGAATTTCGTCCGCCCGTTTCCTGATATGCTTTTGCCATCCGCTACAAGGAGGTCAGATGGGTATCATAGCTCAAAATAAAATCAGTTCATTGGGCATGCTGTTCGGTGCCATCGCTTTAATGATGGGGATTATCCACTTTTCATTCGGCCCTTTCTCCGCACCACCGCCAACGTTTGAAAGCATCGTGGCGGACAAAACGGCTGAAATTAAAAGAGGTCTTCTCGCCGGAATAAAAGGCGAAAAAATTACCACCGTGGAGAAAAAAGAGGACGTAGATGTCGATAAAATCCTCAATCAAAGCGGTATCGCACTGGCCATTGCTGCGCTACTTTGCGCATTTATTGGCGGTATGCGTAAGGAAAATCGCTGGGGCATTCGCGGCGCGCTGGTTTTTGGCGGCGGGACGCTGGCTTTCCATACCTTGCTTTTTGGTATCGGCATCGTGTGCAGCATTTTGCTGATATTCCTTATCTTTTCCTTCCTGACCGGCGGTTCACTGGTTTAAGCAGCCTGAATAATGCCCGCCGGGTGATCATCAGCGGGCATTATCGTCAGAACTTCTGTTTTTTCTCCTCCACCTTCACCCCTTGTGTCGGTAGGCCGGTGTCATAGTCGCGTACAACTGGCGAATAGCCATCTTGTGGACGTGGACGAAACGCCCCCATCCAGCGCGGCCGTGCATCTTTACGCCACGGACGCAGACTCCATTGGTAACTGCGGAACGGATCGCGAATTTTGTCCATGTAATCCAATAAGGCGTCATGCATTTTGCTGCGAACGTCTGCAAAACGGATATCATCGATCAGGTTATGCATTTCATTTGGGTCATTACGGCGATCGTAAAGTTCATCACTGGTGAAGAGGTTGAGTACCAGTTTAAAGTCATCCGTCACCCAGCAACGCACCGGAATAAAACCGCCAAAGCTGTCATGCTCAATCTCGTAGCGGTTAAATTCCACCATCACGCCGCGTGGCTCTTTCACGGCAAGGATATTTTCCCCCGGCAGAATCTCTGGTTTTTCAATATCTGCCAGCGCCATCATTGTCGGCAGTAAATCGATATGACTGACTGGCGTATCGACCTGTCGCCGCTCCCCTTGCGGCGAACGGATGATCAGCGGAATGCGGGTGATGTCGTCATACATCGCCGCCCCTTTACTGATCAGCTTATGTGCGCCCATCATTTCGCCGTGATCGGAGGTATAAATAACCCACGTATTTTCACGTTGCTCTGGCGTTAAGGCATTGATGACCCGTCCGATTTGGTCATCAACAAAGTCATTACAGGCAAAATAGAGCGGATGGTGATAAAGCCCGTCATCACCGACTGGCGATGGCATCGCCTGCGCCCATAAGCGGTGATGTTCCGGTTTGTTAGCCAGGTCATCCTGTGCTTTCTCGCCCAGCTCGTAGTAAAAATCAGCGTATTTCTCTAAATACTCCACCGGACAGGTGAACGGGTGATGCGGCTCATCATACGAAACCACCATCAGGAAAGGCTCGTCTGCGCGCGCAGGCTGTTGCAGAAAATCCACCGCCCGATTGCTGATACGATGCGCCCAGGTGAAGGTTTCGTCGATATGGTTCGCCTGTAAATCTTCGACGCTGTTTAGGCCATTGCGCCACAGGCTAATCTCTTTTTCCGTCAGTTCGCTAAGATAGTTCGCCCCATCGAACCAGTAATCAGCGTCCCACTCCGGCGGACACTCGCCAGTGCCGAAATAGTCATGACCGTCGAGATGCCATTTGCCGATGTAACAGGTGTGATAGCCGGCATCCTTAAAGTAGCGCCCCATAGTGGAGATGTTTTTGCCTGGCGCGACGTTGTTGGTCCACGGGCCGGACTGGTTAGCGTAGATACCGGTAAATAGTCCGGCCCGTGCAGGCGTACAAACCGGTGAACAGGTGTAGGCGGAATTAAAGCGAATACCTTCCGCCGCCAGACTATCAATATTTTGCGTATTCAGCGGTTTACCGCTATAGCAACCGACCATATTGGTGGCCTGGGTATCGGTCATGACGAACAGAAAATTGGGGCGTTTCATAGGCTATCCTTCCCGTCGGGAGTAAAGGTTACGGCTGGGTCGTGACGATGCCGCCAGCTGTCAAAAATCAGGTAGACAATCACTACGGCGGCAATGAAATAACTGATCATCGCTAACCAGCGCGTACCGTAGCCGCCGAATTCAGCCAGCCCGGCATAGACGCCAATCATCGCGAACAGGATGCCAATTGACGCGATCTTGACG
>OGQR01000261.1_pt1 | contig 51310 bp, 35 predicted proteins | sample 1553271 | NCBI WGS metagenome assembly OGQR01 (sample SAMEA2579970, study PRJEB22360) | human gut metagenome | biome: human gut; feature: human-associated habitat; material: faeces | place: Denmark | collected 2008/2010 | reverse complement strand
GCCCCGGTGTTTGCCCCGCTTGGCTTCGGCGACTGGCGCGCATCGACGGCGCTGCTCACCGGCTTCATGGCCAAGGAGAGCGTCGTGTCCACCTTGACCGTGCTCGTCGGCGGCGGCGTCGCGGCGCTGCAAGAGGTGTTCACGCCCTTTACGGCGTTCGTGTTCCTCGTGTTCACCCTGCTCTACACGCCCTGCGTGGCCGCCATCGCGACGGTGAAGAAGGAGACGAACGGTCGCACGGCCGCGAAGCTCGTGGTGTCCCAGTGCGTCGTCGCGTGGGTCGTGGCGTTCTGCATTCGCGCCGTGGGGCTTGCGTTCGGGCTTGTGTAGCGCCTCTTTCCGCGGCGCCGCGCGTGGTACACTCGCAGTGTCACGCCGTCGAACGAAAGGGGTCCTGCCATGCGTGTGAGCGTCGAGCTTGAGGGGAATCTGCTGTCCGATCGATTCGGGAAGTACGCGCCTGAGGTTGACAGGCTCGAGGGCTTTCCCGTGCGCTCTTTCCCCATCCATATAGAAGAGGTGCCCGAAGGTAGCGTCTCGCTTGCGCTCGCGTTCATCGACTTCGACGCGATTCCCGTGGGCGGCTTTTGTTGGATTCACTGGTTGGCCTGCGATTTTGACCCGTCGACTACGCTTATTCCCGAAGATGCCTCGCGCACGGGAGCCATCGCGTGTACCCAGGGCGCGAACTCCAACTGGTCGCCGATGGCGCACGGCAGCTTAAATCCCGCGGTGTTCAATCGCTATTGCGGCCCCCAGCCGCCCGATAAGACTCATGTCTACACGCTCGTCGTTTATGCGCTCGATTGCAAGTTGGGGCTTTCCGAGGGGTACTACCTCAACGAGTTTCGCCGTGCGATCGAGGGCCACGTGCTCGCGAAGTCGGTCGTCGAGCTCCCGAGCCGCGCATAGTAAAGCCAGGCCCGCCCGGCGCGCACAACTCGCCCAGTTGACCACGAACGGGCCTCTTTGCTCCATACGCCCGCGCCGCCTACCCGTTCATGTGTTGCTTGTCCGTGAAATTCGGATGCCAGAAGGCCGTTTGAGCGGCCTTCTCCTATAATTCTGATTTCGTTCTTTGACTTAAACAACCGAAGGAGGTGTGAGTTCATGCCACGGCTTCAAATTATGGATACCACCATCCGTGACGGCCAGCAGAGCTTGTGGGCCACGCGCATGCAGATTGGCGACATGCTGCCGATTCTGCCGAAGATGGACCGAGTAGGGTATTGGGCTATCGAGGCTTGGGGCGGCGCAACGTTCGATACGTGCCTCCGCTTCCTCGACGAGAATCCTTGGGAGCGCCTGCGCTCCATCAAGGCGAACACCCCGAACACGCCGCTTTCGATGCTCTCTCGCGGGCAAAATTTGGTTGGCTACAAGCATTACTCGCGCGAGATCTGCAACCGCTTCATCAAGGCGGCCAACCGAAACGGCATCCATGTGTTCCGCGTGTTCGATGCGCTGAACGACATTCGAAACGTGGTGGACAACGCCGACGCCATCAAGGAGTGCGGCGCGCATTTCGAGGGTGCGATTTCTTACACCATCAGCCCTGTTCATACGCTTGACAGCTTCCTTGATTACGGTCAGCAGCTCAAGGATCTGGGCGCCGACTCCATCTGCATCAAGGACATGGCGGGCATGCTCACGCCGTATCGCACCGAGCGCATCGTGAAGGCGTTCAATGCGGAAATCGGCCTGCCGCTGCACCTGCATTGCCACTATGTCGGCGGTATGGCTCCGGCAAACTACATCAAGGCCGCCGAGGCCGGCGCCGCGATCGTTGACACCGCAACCGCGCCGCTCGCCTTCGGCAATTCCCAGCCTGCTGTCGAGATGCTCGCGGCAGCGCTCCAGGAGAGCCGCTACGACACTGGCCTTGACCTGGGTCTTCTGTTCGAGATCGCGGAATACTGGGAAGGCGTGCGCAAGCGCTGCCACTACAAGCGCGGCGTCTCCTCGCTCACGCACATGAAGGTGTATTCCCACCAGGTTCCGGGCGGCATGATGTCGAACCTCATGAGCCAGCTGGAAATCCAGAACGCCACGGACCGCCTGGGCGAGGTTATGGCCGAAATCCCGAAGGTCCGCGCCGAGGTCGGCTACCCGCCGCTCGTCACGCCGATGTCTCAGATCGTGGGCACGCAGGCCGTGTTTAACGTGATCACGGGCAAGCGCTGGAGCGTCGTGTCCAAGGAGATGAAGGACTACATCTGCGGCTACTATGGCAAGGCACCCGGCCGCATGGACAAGGAAATCGTGAAGAAGGTCGTGGGCAACTCCGACGTCCTCGATCCCGATATCGCGCCTGGCTCTCTTGTCACCACGACGTTTGACGAGGTGGCAGAAGAAATCGGCGACCTCGCGCAGAGCGAGGAAGACGTCCTCATGTACGCGCTGTTCCCCAACGAGGCGCGCACGTACCTGAGCAAGCACCGCACGTCCGAGAAGGTTGACTTCTTGCTCGAGCAGGAATCGAGCGGTACCAAGGAGGAAGATTACGTGGATATCAATCAAATTCGCGAGCTGGTTCGCGTTGCCGAGGAAAGCGGCGTCGGCGAAATCGTAGTCGAGGAGGAAGGCACCCGCATCGCGGTGCGCATGCCCGGCCAGGCTATGGCCGCTCCTGCGGCAGGCGCCCTCCCCCCCCCCGCCGCGGGAGGCGGGCCACCACCGGGCAGGTGGCGTCGATGACCTCGATGCCCAGTTCGCAGGCTGTCGCATAGGTTGTCGGAGGCTCCCCGTGCGCGCGTATGAAGAGCCGGCAGCCGCCCAGGCGGGGCATGTCGGCATGGCCGACGGTCCGCAGCCCGAGTCCCTCGAGGCGCTGCACCTCGATCCGGTTGTGCACGATATCCCCGAGCGAGTAGACCGTACCGCCTTCGGCGAGGGCCCGCTCGGCCTCCGAAATCGCCCGGACTACGCCGAAGCAGAATCCCGATTTGTCGTCGATCTCTATCTGCATCTTGGTCGTTCTCTTGTCCGCTCCCGCCGGCCGGCGTTCCGCGGCGTGCGGCACCTGTGGCCGCGCGGGCGTTCTCCCCGGACGGGAGGGCGGGGCGTTCTTTCAGCTTTTCAATCCTTCGAACCGCTCCATGAACCACGCCATCTGCTCCTCGACGGTCATGTGGCTGTTGTCCAGCACCACGGCGTCGGGGGCCTGCCGCAACGGGGAGATCACGCGGGACATGTCGGCCTTGTCGCGTTCGCGGACGTTGCGCTCGATCTCCTCGAGCGATACCGCGTCGCCCTTGGCCTTCAGTTCGTCGTAGCGGCGGCGCGCCCGTACGGCGGGGTCGGCCGTCATGAATATCTTCAGTTCGGCATCGGGAAATACCACCGTGCCGATGTCTCGTCCGTCCATCACCACGCCGCGGCGGCGTCCCATCTCCTGCTGCATGGCCACGAGTTTCTGCCGGACCTCCGGGATGGCGCTCACGCGGCTTACGCAGTTCGACACCTCGATCGTGCGGATCTTGCCTTCGGCCAGGTCGCCGTTCACATAGATGTCGCTGGCCCCGCGCTGGGGGTTGAAGCGGAAGGTGATCGAGATCTGCCCGAGCAGACGGACCACCGCCTCCTCATCGACGATGCCCGAACGGATGGCGCCGTGCTCCAGGGCATAGAGCGTCACGGCGCGGTACATGGCTCCGGTGTCGATGAAGATATATCCCAGCCGGGCCGCAATGGCCTTGGCGAAGGTGCTTTTTCCGCACGACGAGAATCCGTCTATGGCGATGATGATCTTGTTGGGTTTAATGTCCGACATTGGGGAATATGGAGAAGAAGGTGGATAATATGCTGTATATGCCCAGCAGGCCGATGATGATGCCGGCCGTGTGGTTGATCGTGAGCATGTGGCGGGGGCGGAACCGGCGGCGGAAGAGGCTGATGACACATGCCAGCAGGGTCCACCAGAAGGCGGCGCCGCCGAAGAACCCGGCGATGACGAATACCGAGCGGACGAATCCGCCGAATCCCGTCTGGGTCATGTCGCCGCTCGAGATCTTGAAGACGGCGAAAAAGGCGAGGATGTAGGGGATCACCATGATGAAGTTGGCGATCGTCAGCCCGAATATCGAGGCGAAGTCCTGTCCGAGCGATGTCTTTCCGGCGCGGTTGCGGCGGATCTGCGGCACGGGGTTCTGGGCGAAGATGTAGACGCCGACGATGACCACGAAGATGCCGCCGATGACGCGCAGCAGGGTGTTGTACTGCTCGATCTGGGTCTGGAGCATCGAGTAGAAGAACAGGGCGGCCATGGCCATGAACGTGTCGGCGCAGGCGACTCCGATTCCGGAGACGATGCCCGATTTGCGGCTTTTCGAGAGCGTGCGCTGGATGCAGAGCACGGCCACGGGGCCGACGGTGATCGATGCCGCGACGCCCACGCAGATGCCTCGGAAGAGGAGTTCCAGAATCTCAAATCCCATGTTCTTCGCCTTTCGGGTGTTTTAGGGAACAAAGATAATACAACCCGCGCGCAACACCAAATTTATTTGTCCTGCCCGCCTTCGGCGGCGGGGGCTGCGGCCGCTTCGGCCTCGGGATTCGGGATGTTGAAAAAATCTCGAAAAAAAACGCCTCCTGCGGGCTTCGCAAAGGGCGAAATCTTCTATTTTTGCAGAAAACAACAAGCAGCGAACCATGGCAGAGATGAAACAATTCGGCCTCGACATCGATCTCGACGATGCGGTCGCACAGGGCCACTATTCGAATCTGGTACTCATTGCACACTCCTCTTCGGAGTTCATACTCGATTTTGCGACCGTCCTGCCGGGCGTGTCGAAGGCGCATGTCAAGAGCCGCATCATCCTCACGCCCGAACACGCCAAGCGGCTCCTGTGGTCGTTGCAGGAGAACATCGCGCGCTACGAGAGTTCGATGGGCAAGATCGAGATCCCGACACCGAATGCCGGGGGCGATTCGGGGCCCAAGATGGGGCAGGCCTGATCCTTCGCCGGGTCGGGAGCGCGCCCGTTTGCTGCGGAGTCCGGAGAAGCCGGCTGCCGGGAGGCTGAGGCGTTGGTGCGCACAGCCGGTTGCCGGACCGTGCGTCGCGGGTCGGAGACGGCGTGCGGCGGATCGGAGCGACCGCCCGGATGCAGCACATGGAACACGGGGAAAAAGAGAAGGGGCCGGAACTGTTTCCGACCCCTTTGTCTTGCGTTTGCCTCACGGTCCGGTCAGAGCGCCTCGCCGACCACGTAGGTACTGCCGCCGATGAAGATCATGTCTTCGGCTCCGGCCAGCTCGCGGGCCCGGGCCACGGCGGCCTGCACGTCGGCTACGGCCTCGCCTTGCAACCCGTAGATGGCGGCCTTGGCCGTCAGTTCTCCGGCCGTCAGCGCCCGCTCCGAACGGGCCTGCGTGAAGATGTAGTGGGCGTCTCGGGGCAGCAGCGGGAGGATGTGTGCCAGGTCCTTGTCGCGGACGAAGCCCATCACGCAGTAGAGCTTCCGGTGCGGCGTGGCCTTCAGCTGCTCGGCCACATAGGCGATGCCGTGGGCGTTGTGGCCCGTGTCGCAGATCGTGAGCGGAGCCTCGCCCAGCTTCTGCCAGCGTCCGTGCAGTGCGGTGTGTGACGCAGCCCCGCGCATGCCCTCGAGATAGGCGCGTCGGGAGATCGTCAGCGGGGTCTCCTCGTGGAGGAAATCCACGGCGGCCGAAGCCGTCACAATGTTGTGGCTCTGGTAGTTGCCCGCAAGGTCCAACTCGACTTCGAAGGCCTTGTCGTCGCGCGTGCGGCGCAACCGGAAGAGCTGGCTCCCGTCCCGCTCCGTGCGGCCCTCGTAGAGGAACTCCCGTTCGGCGTAGATCACGCGCGACTTGTTGGCGGCGGCAGCCTGCTCGATCACGCCGTTGTAGCGGTCGTCTGCCTCGCCGATGATCACCGGGATGCTCTTCTTGATGATCCCGGCCTTCTCGGCGGCGATCTTCTGGAGAGTGTCGCCCAGCAGGGCCGTATGCTCGAGTCCGATGTTGGTGATGATGCTCAGGATCGGCACGATGATGTTCGTTGCATCGAGCCGCCCTCCGAGCCCGGTCTCGATCACCGCCACCTCGACGTCGCTCTGTGCGAAGTAGTCGAAGGCCATCGCGGCGGTCATCTCGAAGAACGACAGCTCCAGTCCGACCATCTTGTCGTGGTGTTTGTCCACGAAGTTCACCACCTTCTGCTTGGGAATCATTTCACCGTCCACGCGGATGCGTTCGCGGAAATCCTGCAGGTGGGGCGACGTGAAGAGGCCCGTGCGGTAGCCGGCCTGCTGGAGCACTGCGGCGATGATGTGTGCCACGGACCCTTTGCCGTTGGTGCCGGCGACGTGGATCGTGAAGAAGTTCCGCTGCGGGTTGCCCAGATGGCGGCAGAATGCGGTGATGCGTTCCAATCCCGGTTTGTAGGCCGAAGCGCCCGTGTTTTCGAAAGCCGGGAGCGACGAAAAAAGAAACTCGAGGGTTTGGTTATAGTTCATAAAGCAGGGTATTATTGGACGAGATAGTTTTTGCGTTTGATCCGGTAGGCGACGTAATAGAGCAGCGAGAGCAGCAGGACATACTCTGCGATGCGGGCCACGTAGTCGCCGTATCGGGTGTAGAACGTGGTTTGCGACGAGAGCGGGACATCGGCCGTCAGCACACCGCGCTCTTCCCAGCCGAGCGTCTGTCCGATGTCGCCGCGCGCGGAGATGAAGCCCGATTTTCCGGTGTTGGCCGCGCGGGCAATAGCCCGGCGGTGCTCCACGGCCCGCAGCCGCGAGATCGAGAAGAGGTGCGTGTATCCGGGGGTGTCGCCCCACCAGCCGTCGTTCGAGACGATGGCCATGAACTGCGCGCCGCGGCGTACGAAATCGCCGTAGAATGCGCCGTAGAGCCCTTCGTAGCAGATTGCCGGCCCGACCTTCGTCCCGGCGTGCTCAAAGGCCGTCCCGTGCTGCCCCATGCCGATCTGCCCGAGCGTGCCGCCCAGGTCGATAACCAGGAATTTCAACACGTCGAAGACCCATGTCGGGGTGTTCTCCACGCCGATGACCAGCCGCCCCTTGTGGTGCAGCTGGATGCGTCCGGCGGAGTCGAGTCCTACGGCCGAGTTGAAGATGTCGTAATAGCTGCCGTCGGCCCGGTTGAGGCGTGCCGTGCGGCTCTGTGTGCCGGCCTCGTAGCGGCGCAGGGTGTTGGCCCCGGCGATCAGCAGCGCATCGGGATGCCCCGTGCGGAGCGAGTCGGCGAGTTCCTGCCAGAACGGTCCTGCGGCGCTGCCGTCCGGTGTCGTCGAGAGTGCCGGCTCCCAATAGTAGTCGGGTACGGCCGTCTCGGGGAGCAGGATGAACTGTGCGTCGGAGGGCACCTGGCCGATCAGGTCGATCAGGTTGCGCTCCTGTCGCGAGACGTCGCCGTGGAACTTGTCGTAGCAGTCCACATTGGGTTGGATGATGCTTACGCGGACCGTCCCCTGGTCGGGCTGCCGCCACGCGGCCCCGATGCAGAGCGAAACGGCCGGAGGCAGCACGACGGCTGCGGCCGCTGCCAGGCTGCGCCGCCGCGAGCGGGAGCGCAGGGCCTCGAAAACGAGCAGGTTGCAGACGAGTACCCACAACGAACCGCCGAAGACGCCCGTGTATTCGTACCACTGCACGGCCCATATGTCGTGTGAGAATCCGTTGCCCAGCACCAGCCACGGCCACGAGAATTCGCCGGTGGTGTACCAGTATTCGGTCGAGATCCAGGCGGCGACAAAGGTTGTGTAGGCAAGGGCCTTGTGGGCCTTTTTCGAAACGGAGTGGAACAACATGAAGGCGATCATGTTGAGGGTGGTCGAGGCAAGCGTTGCGGCGACGGGACCCACCGGAGTGGCGTTCCAGATCCACCATATGGTCATTGCATTCCACAACACGAAGGTGAGTGCCGCCCATCCGAACATCCGCCACCAGTTGCGCCGGCCGCCTTCGTATGAGGAGCTGATCCACAGCAGAGGTACGAAGCCGATGAGTTGCGTGAAGCCCGTCATGCCGAGCCATCCCGGTGACAGCAGGAGTGCCGAGAGGAGAGCCGCTGCGAATCTGCGATACATGGAGACCGGAGTGAATTTTTTTCGTTGCGCAAAAGTAGTCAAACCCAGGAAGATTTCAAAAATATTTCCGTATATTTGTGATAAATAACATTAACCGCTTTCCTATGAAGAAATTTTGCATTCTGATGTGTGCCCTGGCGGGCATGCTGTTTTCGTCCTGCTGCGGCGGGGATACGGACAAGGGTTGGACGATCGTCGATGGCGTGATCGTCTTCGATACTCCGGAGCGCGAGCCGGGGCAGCAGTCGGTCCTCGGCCTGCGGACCGAGCCCATGGAGACCGTCCGCGTCGGTTTCATCGGGCTGGGTATGCGTGGCCCGGGTGCCGTCAGCCGTTTCACGCACCTCGACGGCGTGGAGATCAAGGCGCTGTGCGACCTCTATCCCGAGCGGGTCGAGGCTTCGCAGAAGATCCTCGAGGAGCGCGGCCTGCCGCGTGCCGAGGCCTACAGCGGCGAGGAGGGCTGGAAGCAGCTCTGCGAGCGTGAGGACATCGACCTGGTCTACATCGCCACGCCGTGGCTCAAGCACGTCCCGATGGCGGTCTATGCCATGGAGCACGGCAAGCACGTCGCCGTCGAGGTCCCCGCCGCGCAGTCGCTCGACGAGTGCTGGCAGCTGGTGAACACCGCCGAGAAGACGCAGCGCCACTGCATGATGCTCGAGAACTGTGTCTACGATTTCTTCGAGCTGACGACGCTCAACATGGCGCAGCACGGGCTTTTCGGCGAGATCCTCCACGTCGAGGGTGCCTACATCCACAATCTCGATGAGTTCTGGGACTACTATCAGGGCAACTGGCGCCTCGATTTCGACCAGAAACACCGCGGTGACGTCTATGCCACGCACGGCCTGGGCCCCGCCTGCCAGCTGCTCGACATCCACCGCGGCGACAAGATGAACTATCTGGTTGCGATGGACACCAAGTCGGTGAACGGTCTGAAGACCGCACAGGAGAAGATGGGAGCTACGGAGTTTGCCAACGGCGACCATACGCTGACGCTTATCAAGACCGAGAAGGGCCGTACGATCCACCTGCAGCACAACGTCTACACGCCGCGTCCCTACAGCCGCATGTACCAGCTGACGGGAACCGAGGGCTTTGCCAACAAGTATCCGGTCGAGGGCTATGCCTTCCGCCCGGAGCAGCTGGCCAATGACGTGCCCGATCACGAGAACCTCTCGGCTCACGGTTTCGTGCCGGATGAGGTCAAGGCTGCGCTGATGGAGCGCTACAAGGACCCGATCGTGAAGGATATCGAGGAGAAGGCCCGCGAGGTGGGCGGCCACGGCGGTATGGACTTCATCATGGACTACCGTCTGATCTACTGCCTGCGCAACGGACTGCCGCTCGACCAGGACGTTTACGATGCGGCCGAGTGGTCGTGCATCGGGTCGCTCACGGCCATGTCGCTCGAACACAACAGTGCACCTGTCGCCGTTCCGGACTTTACGCGCGGCGACTGGAACAAGACCGACGGCTACCGCCACGCCATGGTCGGCGAATAGCCCTCTTCCCTTCTTTTGCATCAGCGTCGGACCCCGGTCGGGGCCCGACGCTTTTTTCAGGGGCTGTTGCCTGCTCCGTCACGGTTGCCCCTTCTTCGCCTCATTGTTCTGACGGTATGCCTTGGGGGAACAGCCGTATTGAATGGTGAAGCAGGTACTGAAATAGGAGGGCGTGCTGAATCCGTTGTCGTAGGCGATCTCGGAGATGGTCTTGGGGGTCTCCCGCAGTTCGTATTCGGCCCGGCTCAGCCGGATGTTGCGGATGAAGTCGTTCACGGAGAGTCCGGTGATCGATTTCAGTTTGCGGTAGAGGCTGGCCCGGCTCATCGATATGGCGCTGCTGATGTAGTCTACGTTGAGGTTTACGTCCGACAGGTTCTGCAGGATGATCTGCGTGATGTCGTTCAGGAATCTGTTCTCGGCAGACAATACATCCTCATGTTCGTTGTTGAAACTGAAGTTTAGCGATTTTCGGTATTTCTCCTTGAGCGTTTTCCGGATCTCGATCAGCTTCTCGATCTGAATCTTAAGGTGGGTCAGCGAAAACGGTTTGGATATGTAGGCGTCGGCTCCGCAACGCAGTCCGTTCATCATGTCCTCCATCTCGGATTTGGCCGAAAGGATGATGACCGGGATATGGCTTGTGTCGAAGTTGGTTTTGATCTCGCGGCACAGGGTGATTCCGTCCATGATGGGCATCATCACATCCGTGATGACCAGAGAGGTTTCAGGAATTTCGTTCAGTTTTTCCAGAGCCCGGGCTCCGTTGGAGACGGCATGTATGTTGTACTTTACCCCGAGGCTGTCGGTCAGGAACTCGACGATGTCCTCGTTGTCCTCCACGATCAGGATCGTCTCCTCCTTGCCCTTGTCGCCCGATTCCATCCTCTCTTCCGGCTGCGTATCCGGTTCCCGGATCACCTCTTTCTCCGATCCGACTTCCGTCGGAGCGAATTCCGAGTCGATGAAAAAATCCTCTCTGCAGGGCAGCGTACACCGGAACGTTGTCCCGATGCCGGGTGTGCTCTCTACGGAGATATCCCCGTGGTGAATCTTTACGAGCGATTTTACCAGATACAATCCGAGTCCGCTTCCGTATTTTGTCTGTGCGTTGTCTCCCTGATAGAATATGTCGAACACCTTTTCCTGCTGTTCCTTGGCCATGCCGATGCCCGTGTCGGCGACCGAGAGCACCAGTTCGTTGGAGGTGATGTCTGCCGTCAGCGTTATTTTGCCTCCCGGCTCCGTAAATTTGAAGGCGTTGGAGAGCAGGTTGTTGATGATTTTCGTCAATATGTCGGCATCGATACAGACCGATGTCCCCGATTGGGGGAACGAGGCCTGGAATGCAATGTTTCTGTAACCGGCCAGCTGGTCGAACGGAAGTATGATGTCCGTAATCAGCGTGCGGATGTCGGTGCGGGCCACCTGCAGGCGGATCTCCCCCTTTTCGTTTTTCCGGAAATCGAGGATCTGATTGACCAGCGAGAGGAGGGTTTTGGCATTCCTTTCGATAAGCTGGTAGTTTTTCAGTTTCGAAGAGTTGGTTTCGTATGCCTTGAGCTGGTCGATCGGAGCCAGTAACAGGGTCAGCGGGGTTCGCAGTTCGTGGGATATGGTGGTGAAGAAGCTGATTTTTGCCTCGTTGAGCTCTTCATCCTTTTTCCGGTTGGCCTGCTCCATCTCCAGCGTATGTTTCAATTCGATGCGTGTCTTGGTGATCCGTACGGCAACGAAGGCGGCAAGTACGACGAGAAGCAGGTAGAGCGATTTCGCTCCGGTCGAGAGATAGAACGGCGGTCGGAAGACGAGCTGGAGGGTTCGGGAGAATACTTTCGGCGAATCGGCGATGGAGCCTTCGATCTCGAGCGTGTATTTGCCATAAGGCATGTTGTTGATCGAGAGGGTGTGCGATGCCCCCAGTTCGGACCATTCGTTGCTGCGCTCCTTTATCCGGTACCTGTAGCTGGCGATCTCGTATCCGAAATAGGGTATGATGAAATCGAGCGAGATGTTGTTCTGCTTGTGACTGAGTACGATCCGCTCCTGCGCATTGAGGTTTTTCTTGAGCGGAGATCGCCTGGCGCCCGGGTAGACCGGATGGTTGTTGATGTTCAGGTTGGCCAGGAACAGTTCCCTTGCCTGGATGGTGTCGGGCGACTCCCTCCGGTCTCTGACGATGGCGACGCCCTTGAATCCGCCGACGTATGTCTCGGTCCGGTCGATCAGGATGGCGGCATCCGAATAGTCGGTCACCGAGAGCATCTTTGGGGTTGTGACCTGGGTATATTTTTGGGCCGTTATGTCGTAGCAGTATATCTTGCTGGTCCCGGAGAGCCACAGTTTGCCGTTGTCGTCCGATGCTACGGCCACGAAACTTTTGGAGCCGGGATCGGGTGAGGCGATGAACTCGCCCCGCAGGGGATCGCCTGTCAGGTCGGTTCGGAAAAGCCCGAGATCGGTGGCGCACCACAGTTGCCGGTCGAAGAGGGCCATGTCCCATACCACGGCATTCCCGAAATCCTTGTGGACCGGGATTTCGGTGATCCGCCCCGTCTCCCTGTCGTACCCGATGATTCCGTTGTGGTAGGTGCCCAGCCATATGGTTTCGCGGTCGATGACGATCGTGCGGATATCCAGCTTCTTGTTCAGCCGCCCGGCAAGCGGGCGGGTTGTCCTTTTGCTGAGAAAGTCGTAGCAGAACAGATCCGAATCATTGTTGTAGTAGATCTTTCCTCCGTCTGTGGCAATAGCCCGAATCGTCTCGTTGTGCGGCGTGTTGCGGATCGCCACAAAACGGTCGGAGCCGGGGGCAAGATAGGCCAGACCGTTGTAATATCCGCCGGCCCAGATGTATCCGTTCTCATTTCTGCACAGGGAGACGATCACCGAGTCGTGGATGTCCGACCCGGAGAACACCTGTTTTTGGCCTGTCACCAGATCGTAGCGGACGACTCCGTGTCCGTCCATCCCGAACCAGAGGTCGTCGCCATTCCCCCTGCAGATGGCGAGCGTTTTGTTCGAGGAGTTCCCGTCCTGCATGTCCTCGATCGGGGTGATGACCGAGGGGGAGAACTCCGAGATGTCGAGTATGTTTATGCCGCCGCCGAAGGTTCCTACCCAGAGGGTCTGCTTCTTGTCGTAATACAGCGCTGAGACGTATCGGTATGTCAGTTTACCGATTCCGGGGCCTTCGGAAACGGAGCGCAGGTCCGTGATTCGGTTGTCGGGCGTCACCGACTCGGGGGAGAAGGCAACCAGGCCGTTGTCTCCTCCGACCCAGATCGTGCCGTTGCGGTCTTCGACGATCGCCATGATCTTGATGTGGTCCACCATGGGGTGGCTGATGCGCACCATGGGGCCGTTTACCGTTCCGCCGAACAGTCCGTCGTGTGTCCCGATCCACATGGTGCCGCTCCGTCCGGTACACAGGGCATTGACCGTTGCATGCTGCATGGGAAAACCGGAGAGTTTGCCGTTCTTCAGGTCATAGATGTATATTCCGTCGTACCGTGTCCCGATCCACAGATAATCGTTCGGATCCTCGCACAAGGTGATGATGTGTTTCGGCAGGTTCGTGCTGTCCGGGAACTGCAGTTTTCGGAATCTGCCTTCGGGAAGGTCGTATGCCCCGACTCCCTGGTCCGTGCTGCCTATCCAGATCGTTCTCTTGTCCCGGCTCATCAGCAGGGCGGTGATATCGGAGATTCCGATCTCCTGGCGGTTGGCGATGAAAACGGAATCGCCCTGGTAGGAGTAGATGTTCAGCCGGTCGGGGGTCCCGATCCATACGTCGCCGTTCTCCATGGGCAGCAGGCTTTGGGCGTATTTGTTCGAAATGCGCCGGGGAGCGGTATTGACGGAGATGTTCATCGGCATGTCGCCGTTGTAGCAGGAGATGCCGTTGGCGGTTCCGATCCACATGCGGCCGAACGAATCCTCCGTAATGGAGAGGATCGTGTTGCTCAGCAAACCCTTTTCCGAATTGATTACATCGATGACCATCGGTGCGCTTCGGGTGAAGGCGAATTCCAGAAAAACGGCCGAAAGGAGGAGGATGATTCTGCGCGACATGGCTGTTTTGTGTTGAATAAACGGTAATCGAAAGTAGGAAAAAAAACGATATGTGCGACTATGGTCAAGGACACGCCGAAATGCCGTTAAATATGTCGTATGTGTACAAGTGCTTGATATGTATGCGATTCCTTGTTTTGGTGAAGATCGGATGATTTAAAAATGAAATTGATTGATACAATTTTTAATCTCAAATCTGGTATAATTGGGTTTCTTTGTTAAAGGGAAAAACGCGGTTGATCTTATGTGAACTTTACCATTCAATGTATAACCCTAAAATTACTGATCTATGAGTGAGGAATGCTACAAGAAAAGAAGAGACAGTGTCTTCTGGTCACCCAGGATGCTGTTGGTGTGTCTGCTGAGTTTCCTGTTCTCAGGGACCGTGAACGCCCAGGACAAGACACGGGTCTCGGGCAACATCATGGATGAGAACCTGCAGCCGGTGATCGGGGCCACGATCACCGTCGAGGGGACCACCCTCGGGACATCTTCGGATGCGAAGGGCAGTTTCAGCCTCGAGGTTCCCGCCTCCGGCAAACTGCAGTTCAGTTTTATTGGTTACCAGACACAGACGGTTCCGATCGAACGTAACAAAATCTATAATATCCAGCTGTTGCCCGATGCCACGAATATCGACGATGTCGTGGTCGTCGGATTCGGTACGCAGAAAAAGGAGAGCGTGATCGGAGCCATCGCCTCGGTTCAGGCGACCGCTCTTTCGGTCTCCTCCAAATCGGCCCTGAGTCAGACGCTGGCGGGAAACATCCCGGGAATCATCGCCGTGCAGCGGTCGGGCGAGGTCGGTAACGACCGGGCCGATTTCTGGATCCGCGGCATGGCCACCTTCAAGGGCAATACGTCGCCGCTGATTCTGGTCGATGGCGTCGAGCGTGATTTCAACTCGATCGACCCCAAGGAGATCGAGTCGTTCTCGATTCTCAAGGACGCCAGTGCTACGGCCGTCTACGGTGTACGGGGAGCCAACGGCGTCATCGCCATCACGACGAAAAAGGGATCCATCGGCGAGCTGAAGGTCGATGTGAGTGCCGAGTATGCGGTGAAGGCTCCGACGATCATGCCCGAATTCGTGGGTGCCGTGGAATACATGGAACTGATGAACATGGCCCATGTGCTGGGAGGCAATGCGGGTCCCGAACCCTATCCCGACTACCGCATTACGAATACGCGCAACCGGACCGATCCGGACCTCTATCCCGATGTGGACTGGATGGACGCGCTGGTCAAGTCCACGACCAAGCACGCGCACGTCAATGTCAATATTTCAGGCGGTTCGCCGAAGATCCGCTATTTCGTCTCCACCTCGTACCACACCGAGGACGGTATCTATACGACGGACAACAGCCGTCCGTGGAACTCGAACATCCGGCTCAACCGGGTCAATTTCCGCGGCAACTTCGACATCGACCTGACGAAGACGACCGTATTCAACTTCAATGTGGGATCGCAGCTGACGACCGTGAACGGACCGCGTACGAGCGTCGATGACATCTGGCGGCTGGCAATCACGACCAAACCGAACGAGTTCCCCGTGCGTTACTCCGACGGGCAGCTTTCGACCCCCGTTATCGGCGAGAACCCGTACAACTGGCTGACGCAGCTCGGCTACAAGGAGGACGGCAACAGCGTGACAACGGCTACGGGAACGCTGAACCAGAAGCTGGATTTCATTACCGAAGGTTTGAGCGCCCGGGTTCTGTTCGCCTACGACGTGGACAATACAAGCTCCCTGGTGGGCGTGTTCAGCCCCGACAAGTTCTATGCGACGGGCCGCGACGAGGAGGGCAATCTGATCGGAAACTACTATCCGGGCGACTCGCCGTTCCTGAACCTGAGCAAGAGCAGCGCGATGGCCTACACGACCTATCTGGAGGCCTCCGTGAATTACGACCGCTCCTTCGGCAAGCACAACGTCGGGGCGCTGGTCCTCTACAACCAGCGTATCCGGAACATCGCCAACGGAAGCGGCGAGTTCGCTCTGCTGCCCTACCAGAGCCAGGGCCTGGCCTCGCGTGTGACCTACAATTACGACAACCGCTACTTCATCGAGGGAAACCTGGGTGTGAACGGATCGGAGAACTTTGCTCCGGGACACCGCATCGGTATCTTCCCGGCCGTTGCATTGGGCTGGTATATCTCCGAAGAGCCTTTCTGGGAGGGCATCAAGCAGGTGATTCCCAAATTCAAGATCCGTGGTTCGTTCGGTACCGTGGGTAACGATCAGCTCGGAAGCAGCACCCGTTATGCCTATCTGGCCGAGATTGTGGGCAGCAATGGATATGATTTCGGCAAATACCCCACGTCGCGGCCCTATAGCGGCCTGATGGAGGGCAAGTTCGGAAGCAACCTGACCTGGGAAACCGAGTTGAAGCGGGACATCGGAGTGGAACTTTCCATGTTCGGGTTCGATCTTACGGTCGATTACTTCAACAACTACCGCAAAAACATCCTGTGTCAGAACCGCCGGCTCCCGTATAGTGCCGGTTTCAGCGTCGATCCGTGGACCAATATGGGCAAGATGAAGAATCATGGTGTCGATATGAGTTTGGTCTACAACTACATGAAGGGCGATTGGCGGATCTCGGCCATGGGCAACTTCACCTATGCACGCAACGAGATTGTCTATAACGGAGATCCCGAACCCCGCTATCCGAACCTCGATCGGATCGGCCATCCCTACGGACAGCAGTTCGGCCTGGTTGCCGAGGGGCTGTATACGAAGGAGGATTTCGACGCCGAGGGCAATCTGCTCCAGCATTTGCCCGTCCCCGAACTCGGAATCGAGGTGGCTCCCGGCGACATCAAGTACCGGGACGTCAATGGCGACGGCTTCATCACGAAGGACGACTTCACGGCAATCGGTTACAGCGATACGCCCGAGATCGTCTATGGTTTGGGTATCAACGTGGCCTACAAGGCCTTCGATTTCGGTATCCGTCTGCAGGGTGCGGCGCACGTGACCCGTATCATCAACAACGACGATGACGGTCCGGTGGACAAGAACGTCATCCCGACCGTTTCGGATGCGAATATCTATAAAAAGCTGGCCAACAGTTTCTGGACCGAGGAGAATCCGCGTCAGGACGTCTTCTCGCCCCGTGTGCGCGGCGGATACAACGACCAGAACTACCTTAACTCGACCTGGTGGCAGTGCAACATGTCCTACCTGCGTGTGAAGGATGTCGTTGTGGGGTATACGCTGCCGCGGAAGTGGTCGATCAAGGCCGGAATCGAGCATCTGCGCGTCTACTTTATCGGGAACAACCTGCTTACGTTCAGTGATTTCGATTTGTGGGACGTGGAGCTGGGAACGAACAGCGGTATGAAATACCCGGTGATGAAGAGCTATTCGTTCGGTGTGGAATTGAACTTTTAAACGATTACAGTTATGAAATGCATAAAGTATTGTGTCGCGCTGCTCGGCCTGTTGATGGGAACCTCTTCGTGCGACAGCTTTTTCGACAAACCGACCAATGTCCAGGACCTGGACTATGTCTTCGGCAACGGCTCCACGACGCTGAGCTGGCTGGCCCACGGCTACTCCCTGATTCCGAGCCCGCTGATGATGACCCTGACCAGCTCGGTCGATTATGCGCCGGACTGGTGGGAGTTCTCCTCCCCGTATGAACTGATCTCCGACGAGGCCGACATCAACGACAACCGGGACTGCTACAAGGCCTACCGGATAACGCGTGGAGACTGGAGTGTTTCCGGTTCGGGCTTTGGCGAGAAGTGGATCCCGCTCTACCGGGTGATCCGCCACCTGTATGTCTTCCTCGACAACGTACATGTCGTGCCCCAGCAGACGGATATCAATACGCAGGAGAAGGTCGATAAACTCAAGTTGCAGGCCCGCTTCCTGATCGCATACTACCATGTGCTGCTGTTCGAACAGTTCGGACCGATTCCGATCGTGAAGTCGGCCGTTGATCCGGGTGCTTCGGAGGAGTCTTTCCTCGTGAGCCGCAACAGTGTGGACGAGGTGGTGAACTGGCTCGATGAAGAGCTGCTGACCCTTGCCAACCAACTCCCCACCTCTTATGAGGATGCCTGGGGTGCGGCTCCGACCCAGGCTTCCGCGTTGGCCGTGCGTGCCCGTCTGCTGCTTTATGCCGCCAGCCCGCTGTTCAACTCTCCGGACAACTATTCCGGCCTGAAGGAGTTTGCCAATCTGGCCAACAAGGACGGGAAGAAGCTGTTCCCGCAGAGCTACGATCCCGAGAAGTGGAAACGGGCAGCCGACGCGGCCAAACTGCTGATCGATACGCAGGGCGGACGCTACGATCTGGTCGGGGCAACGGCCGAAGGGTCTCCCAACAGTTTCGAGGATGCCTATGCCTACTACCGGCAGGTCTTCAACGACCCCTTCAACAAGGAGGCGCTGTTTTCCCGGTCGCCGGCCATCTACGACGACTTCTCCGAGTACCTGCAGGTCGCCACGCCCCTGCAGTACATGGCCCGTCTGACCGGCAGCAACGGCGGTGCCGTATTGGGTGTGACCCAGAAACTGGTCGATACCTACTACATGGACAACGGAACCGAGGCCACGGCCGACAACCCGTATTACGTTGAGGAGGGCTTTACGACGGATCCCGAGAAGATCACGGTGAACCGCGTTGTTTCCGCCCCGAGCGAGCAGCAGCAGGACGTCTACAAGATCGACCGTGTTTACAACATGTACCAGAACCGGGAGGCACGGTTCTATGCGAGTGTCTTCTTCAACGGACGGAAATGGGAGTCCCAGCTGGTGACGAACGAGAAGGGTGAGGTTGATCCGGTCGATTTCTCGTCCCGCTCGGATGTGCCTACCTCCGGAGGTCGCACCTCGTTCTACCCCAAAACCGGATATACGCCCTACAAATTCATCGATGCGGAGGATACCAAACCGACCCACAAACAGAAGCGTCCCATCCTCTACCGTTGGGCGGAGGTCTATCTGAACTATGCGGAGGCGTTGAACCAGTATGATCCGGGCAATCCCGACATCCTGCGTTACCTGAACAAGGTCCGCAACCGGGCCGGACTGCCCAATTACGAGGAGGTCTTCCCCGAGCGGAGTTCGCAGGCCGAGATCCACAAGGCGATCATGCGCGAGCGGAACATCGAGTTCGCATGGGAAGGCCTGCGCTATTTCGATACGCGGCGCTATCTGGTTGCCGAGACCGAGGACAACGGCCCGTTCTACGGAATGGATCCTTCCGCCTTGACGGAGGCCGATTTCTACAAACGGACGAAGTTCGTGGACCGGGTTTTCAAGAAGCAGTTCTATCTCTATCCCATTCCGCAGGAAGAGATCAACAAGAATGCGAATCTGGTACAGAACCCCTATTGGAGATAATCTCATCATAACCCTTTAGCATTATGAACAACAGAAATTTCTGGAAACTGATCGTTTCGGTTCTGATGATGGCCTTGGTTTCGTGCCATGATGAGGATACCGAGACGGGTCCGGCGCTGAACTGCACGTCGTCGGATACCGAACTGGTCTGCCCGAGCGGTTCGGAGGGCTACTTCAAGGCCCATGTAACCTCGCGATATGGACTCAAGACCATTTACGTCACGCTCGGCAAATGGACCGAGTCGGGAACGGAGACGCAGGAGACGATCGAGATCTACGGATCCCCCAAGTTCTACGATCTGAGCTATACGTTCCAGGTCCCCGACGACGCTGCGTTGGACAACCAGCTGAAGGTCTCCTTCCTCGACTATGCCGGTAACCAGACTGATTTTACCGCTGCTATAACCGTGGAGACCGACCAGACGGCCCCGGTTATCGAGATCCTGAAGCCCGTGGCTCCGGACAATGTCTTCGCTCCGGTCGAGGTGATTCAGTTCGAGGCTTCGGCCATCGACAACAAGAAGATGCGCGATGTCGTGCTGGCATGCGAGGCCATCGGTTTCTCCGAGACCTTCACGCCGGGAACCGACCGGACGCAGGTCCGGGTCAAGACAAGCGTGAACATCCCGGACGAGGGCGAATACGAGTTCCTGCTCACGGCTACCGATGCTCAGGGCAATCAGGAGACCTCTGTGATCCCCGTGACGGTCGAGGTGGGCAGCAAGCCGGCCATCGTCAATAAGATGGAGCGCATCGCCGGTGTGGCGGGCGGTACCATGCCGTTCCGTTTCGAGGTCTCGACCAACAGCGAGCATACGATCACCTCCATTACGGTCGAGACCAGCGAGGAGGGTTGCACGGCCCGGAAGACGGTCGAGGCAAACGAGCAGATCTACCTCTTTGAGGATGCCCTGGGGATTCCCCAGACGGCGGCTCCCCACGCCGATGATCTGGTCATTACCGTGACGGCCCTGAACGATATCGGCGAACAGTCCGTCTGGACCGGTACGGCCAGTGTGATCAAGGGTGTTTACATCTATGGAAACGCTACCGTTTCGAAGTCGAACAAGGAGTACTCCATGCCGATGGTCCAGACTCCCTCTTCGAATGAATTCACGTTCAAGACCTATGTGGAGGCGGCCGGTGACGGCTTCCTGCTCTGGACCGGAGACTATACCGAGGATTCGGACCATTTCAGGACCGTGAACGCCTTCATCGACTGGGGCAAACAGGACGGGACCACCGTTTCGTCCGCATCGTCCGAGCCCATCACCATATCCCAGACGGGATATTATGACATCCGGTTCAATCCGCTTACGCTGGAGTACAGCGTCGAGCCGGACCGCAACGTGCCTTCGGAAACGATCGATACGGGCGAGGTGTGGGCCCAGATGAACAACCAGCTCTACTACAACGGCAGCCAGTGGCTGAAGGCTGCATGGACCTTTGTCCGCTTCGAGGATTTCCCGGGTGTGAAGAACCGCTACTACATCGATGTGAAGATCGAAGGTACGGGGTGGAACCGCGGGTTCTTCGGCCTCACGGCCCAGAGCGGTGACAACGGAGTACTTTACTCGCTGCTGCCCTTTACGAACTGGTTCTATGCCAACAACGCCTATGCGAGCTATCTGGACCGGGCTCCGGACTGGAACACCAACAGCAAGTTCGAGGAGAAGGGCAACCTACCGGACGGCACGAAGATGCGTTGTGTGGTGGACACCTACCTGATGCAGGTGGGCTGGGCTCCCCTTACCCAATACAAATATCCTGAAACCCCGACCTCCGATATGTAAACCGATGCAGTCACTTCCTGCCGGGATCGATCCCGGCAGGAAGTGACCTGTTGAAAACCGTTTGTGATTATGAAATGGATTTTGAATTTTCTGATGGTCCTGATCCTGGCCATCTCCTGCTCTTCCAAGATTGCATCCAACCCGCTGACTCCGCCGCCGACCCCCTCTCCCGATGAGACCGAGCAGGAACTGCTGCTGCAGATCGACGGCGTGGGGATGGACTGGAGCGATGCACAGGTGAAAGCCTTTGTCGAGAAGATCTGCGCGACGGTCGATCGGCTGCGCACGAAATACAAGGTTTCGGTATTGACCAACCCGATCTCCTATTACAAGGAGGAGGGCCACGGACAGGGCGACCCGTCGGTCGGTGTGAACCGCGTCCATCCGAACCTGTTGAGCGAGTTCCGCTATTTTGCACAGAAGGATATCGATGTCTACCTCGATATCTACGCTTCCGATAACTATACGGCCCAGAACGGTGAGTTGGGCAATCTGCCCCTGCCGAAAAGGCGTTACGGAGAGCCCGAAACGATCAAGGGCCTCAATATGGACCTGGACTGTTTCGAGGATATCTTTGCGAAGTACCCCAACGTGAAGGGCGTGCGGTTCCATGAGCTGATCGGTACGCACGACCGCCGCAACGACGGACACGGCTTTGCCATCGAGTTTTCGCTGCTGCCCGAGATTGCACAGATGCTCAAGGACCACGAACGTCGTCTGGTGTGGGGCGACCAGTCGTGGGATCTCTGTTATACCGACGCTGCGGGCCACGGTTTCTGGCTCGATCATCTGAACGAGGTCTGCGACATCCTCGGCAGCGACCTGACCATCAATTTCAACAACAACGGTTGGGGTGCGGAGATCCAGGCGCTGACCTTCTCCCGCAACATGGCCAATTACCGGAACGGAAACCTGTGGGGCACGAGCGATCAGGCCTGGTGGTGGCAGGAGGTCGAGGCGCAGTCGCTCCCCTTGTGGGAGGACGGCAGTGTCCGCTGGATCGGATGGGGCCCGATGGACATGGCTCCCGAGCTGCTGGCCTCGTTTGCCCTGGAGACCTTCCGTCGCGGCGGGGGCCTTGTCCAGATCGAACCGCCCGCCACGCTGTTCGAGCCGGCTCCGACGACCTCCATTCCCAACAACCTGAAGCGGAAGCAGTACGGCCCGACGATCGCCTACAAGGTTTTCGAGGACCTGATGCTGAACTATACCTCGAATGCGTCCGCATACCCCTCGATGGATCCGGCCGATTATTACGTGCTCGACCGGGGGACGTTGCTGGGCAACCGCTGGAGCGGCAAACCGAAGAAATACGACCGGATGACCATCACCTCGATCGGGGACAAGGTGGTCGATAACAGCCTCTATTCGTCGGATTATACCCGGTGGATACAGCGGGAGGACGATTTCTCCTTCTCCTGGATCTACGGGGGCGACATCGTGGATGCCTCGCGCATCCGTCTGGAGTTCCATGCCATCGATGAACGCATGCTGGTCAAGAGGACGGCAAACGGTCTGGAGGTCGAGTTCTACGACCACATGGGCAATCAGTATGTAAACTGCAACAACGTGGCCGGGGAGACCGCCGACGGAGAGATGGTCGGAATCGCTGCGATGAACCTGCAGAAGAAAGGGGTCGGCCAGGCCGATCCGGACGAGATCGTCACGGCCCGTTCCGACGGTGCCACGGTCCGTTTTACGGTCTATGAGAAGGTCGCCTCTTCGCCCACGGTCGGTTATGAGAACTTCAGCTATGAGGTCGAACCTGTGCTTACGGCCCGTCTGAACGACATGCTCGGAACGGTTCCGGCCGACGATTTCCTCTTCGTGACCGGCCTAAGGACGAAATACGTGCTCTACGTGGACAATACCCGAGAGATCGACAATCTGGCCGTTGCGTTGCGCAAGGGAGACGGAACGATCGAGCTTCGGGGAATCTTCCAGGGGACCCTGCAGCCGACGCTCGTGTCGAAGACGGTCGATCTGGATCCCGACCAGGTGCTCGACATGAAGGGCAACGACTGTACGGGTGACTATATCGACGATCTGGCCTTCCTGATGAAGGACAATTCGGTTCGGATCTATACGTGCGATTTCGGGGGCGATCAGCAATTCGAATACCTCCGTTCGATCCCCGACTGCGGCAAAAACAGCCGGAAGATTCTGGCAACCCGTTGGACTACTTATTACAAAAACGAATAAAGATCGGAAATGAGAATAGTGCATTATTTGCTGTTCGCCCTTTTGGCGTGTGTGCAGTTGATTGGATGCGGGAGCGGCGCCCGGACCTTTTCCATCCAGGGCGATACGTTCCTGCTCGACGGGGATTCCGTGGTTCTCCGCAGCGGGGAGATTCATTTCGACCGAATCCCCAAGGCTTACTGGCGTCATCGTCTTCAGATGCTCCGGGCAATGGGCCTCAATACGGTATGTACCTACCTCTTCTGGAACAAGGCGGAACCGGAGCAGGACCGGTTCGATCAGCGGAATTTCGATGATATGGCGGAGTTCTGCCGTTTGGCGCAGGAAGAGGGCCTTTGGGTCATCCTGCGTCCGGGACCGTATGTCTGTGCGGAGTGGGATATGGGCGGACTTCCCTGGTGGCTGCTTCGGAAAGAGGGGATCGGTCTGCGCTCGCAGGATCCCTATTTCCTAGAGCGTACCCGGAAGTACCTGAACAAGGTGGGTGAGACCCTGGCTCCCCTGCAGATTACGCAGGGAGGTCCCATCCTGATGGTCCAGGTCGAGAACGAGTATGGCCACTGGGGAACGGATACGACCTATTTGGGAATCATCCGCGACTATCTTGTCGAGTCGGGCTTCGACGTGCCGATGTTCCAGTGCGACTATTTCGCCCGCCTGGTCGATCGGCGCGAGGATCTCTTCTGTGCCGCGAATTTCGGGACGCACGAGGATCCCCGCGTTGCGCTGGATTCGCTCCGGAGCGTCATGCCGCAGGGTCCGCTGTTCGTTGCGGAGTTCTATCCCGGATGGCTGGACCATTGGGGAGAAAGGCACGGCCGGGTGGCGACCGATGCCGTGATCCGGCAGTTGGACTATTTCGAGAACCATCGGGTGTCGTACAACTTCTATATGGTTCATGGCGGCACGTCGTTCGGCCTCTGGAGCGGGGCCAATTTCAATGTCGGAGGGCATTACGATCCGCAGACTTCGAGCTATGACTACGATGCTCCGATCAGTGAGGCCGGTTGGGCGACTCCGAAATACGAGGCAATACGCACTTTCCTCCAGCAACGGCTGCCTGAAGAGACGTTCCCGGCTGTTCCGGAGCGTCCGCAGACGATGGCCGTGGCCGAGTTCACGCTCGAAGAGACGGCTCCCGTGCTGGAAAACCTTTCCCGCCCCGTTCTCGACGATATGCCCCGCAACATGGAACATTACGGACAGGGGTTCGGCTATGTCGTCTATTCGACGACCCTGCCTCGGGACGCCTCCGGCAGCATCGTTTTCGAAGGCGTTCATGATTTTGCCGTCGTGTTGCTCGACGGGAAGGTGATCCGGACGCTGGATCGCCGGAAAAACGAGACGGTCTGTGAGTTGCCGGCAGGCCGGATGCACGGGGAGGCCGAACTTTCGGTTATCGTGGAGGCGATGGGCCGGGTCAATTCGGATGTCTATCTGGGTGACCGGAAGGGACTGGTCGGGCCGGTTGTGCTCCAGAACGGGACGAAGCGTACGCCGCTCGAGAAGTGGCGGATCCATACCGCCCCGTTGCAGAACGATCAGGCTCCCGCAGGTCTCGAATTCTCCCCGATGACCGTTCTGCCCGATCAGCCGGCCTATTATCGGGGATGGTTCGAGGCGGACGAGGCGAAGGACACCTTCCTCGACATGCGGAACTGGGGCAAGGGTGTGGTCTGGGTAAACGGCCATTGTCTGGGCCGGTTCTGGAACATCGGTCCGACGCAGACGATGTACCTCCCCGCCCCGTGGATCGTGCCGGGACGAAACGAAGTGGTGGTTCTCGACCTCCTCACTCCGTCGAAACCCGCATTGCAGGGCCTTGAAAATCCGATTCTGGACGATTGCAGGGAATAACGGTTTTGCCTTATGAAAAAGACGTTCGAATCTTTGCTTGCCGTACTTTTCACCTTGTGCGGGAGCACCTCGTTCGGGGCGGAGAAGGCTCCGGTGGACTATGTCAATATGTTTATCGGGAGCTGCGGCCCTCACGTGACCGAATACGGCGGGACGACGCCGGCCGTGAGCGATCCGTTCGGGATGACCCAGTGGTGCGCGGCGACCCGGCTCAACAAGATCTCCGCGACCATGTACCACCATGCCGACGACCGGCTGATCGGGTTCATGGGAACTCACCAGCCCGCGATCTGGATGGGCGATTACGGCTATTTCACGATGATGCCCCAGAGCGGCGTTTTGCGGACCGATCCGGAACAGCGGGCCGTACCCTTGGAGCGAGACACCGAATGCGGTACGCCGTATTATTATACGGTCAGCCATACCGAACCCGACGGAAGCCGGATCCGGACCGAATTCACGGCTACCTCGCGCAGCTCCTTCTTCCGTTTCGCCTATGCGGACAGCGGGGCCCCGATGCTCATGATCGAGGCCGGCCGCATGTGCGAGGGCGGGGGGATCGAGATTATTCCCGAGCGGAACGAGATCCGGCTCTACAACAAGGAGCGGTTCGATGCCCATCTCGGACCGCGGCTCTACCGGTTTGCCTGCTATTACGTGCTGAGGTTTTCGGAACCGTTCGCCGATTTCGGAACCTGGGCCGACGGGACCGTCAGCGAGGGCCGGCGGAGCGATGCCGCCCCGAATGTCGGCGGTTATGTCCGCTTCGCCTCGGATGTCCGGACGGTCGAGGTGCGCATCGGCTCGTCTTTCATCGATTATGCGCAGGCTGCCGATAACCTCGACCGCGAGATCGGTCGGGAGCGGACCTTCGAGCAGGTGAAGGCCTCCGGCCGGGATCGATGGAACCGGGAGTTGTCGCGGGTTTCGATCAAGGGGGCCTCGGAGGATGACCTCACGGTCTTCTATACGGCCTTCTTCCGCACGCTGCAGTACCCTCGGGAGTTCTCGGAATACGGAAGGTATTACAGCCCCTTCGACGAGCGCATACATGAAGGGACCTCCTACACTGCCTACTCCCTGTGGGATACCTTCCGGGCCCAGCATCCGTGGCTGCAGCTGGTCCAGTCGGAACGGGTCGATGCGATGGTCCGGTCGTTGGTGCAGATGTACGAGGAGTCCGGATGGATTCCCAAGTGGGCGAATCCGACCTTCACCAACATCATGATCGGCACCCATGCCGACGCCGTGATTGCCGACGCCTATGTCAATGGATTCCGGGGTTATGATCTGGAGGCTGCCTACCGGGCCATCCGCAAGGATGCCTTCACTCCGCCGACGCGCGACGAACACTATCGCTGGGGAGACCGCGATTTCTGGAACGGCGGCTACGAGGCCCGCGCCGGCCTGACCCACTACATGAAGGCGGGGTACGTTGCGTCGGACAGGACCGACGAGTCGGTGGCCTCGACGCTCGAATATGCGCTGGACGACTATTGCATCGCCCAGATGGCCAAGGGGCTCGGACACATGGAGGATTATCGGGCCCTGATGGAACGGTCGCGGAACTACAGGAATCTCTACAACCCGCAGACCGGATTCTTCCAGGCACGCCGGAGCTCCGGGGAGTGGGATGCCGATGATGTCGGATTCACCGAAGGGGCCAACTGGACCTATCGCTTCTGCGTGATGCAGGATGTTCCGGGGCTGATCGAACTCATGGGCGGGCGCGACGCCTTCGTGAAGGCCCTCGACGAGAACTTCGACAAGGGGCACTACCGCCACGACAACGAGCCAGGACACCATTATGTCTACCTTTATGCGCACTGCGACCGGCTGGACAAGATCCAGACCCGTCTGCCCGGGATCCTTGCCGCAAACTACCGGAACAGTCCCGACGGTCTCTCCGGCAACGACGACCTGGGACAGATGTCCGCCTGGTATATTTTCAGTGTCATGGGCTTCTATCCGCTCACTCCGGCTTCGGGCGAGTATGCGTTGGGAATACCGGCCTTTGAGGAGTTCGAGCTGGCCCTGTCGAACGGCAACCGGTTGAAGATCGTGGCCCGGGACCGCAAGAAACACCAGACGATGGAGGTGGTGCGTTTCAACGGGAAGAGGCTCGACCGTCCGTTCATTCCTGTCCGGGAGATCATGCAGGGCGGGGTTCTGGAGTTCTGTACCAAATAGTTGGGATATGAGACGGTGTCTGCTTGCCTTGCTGGCGTGGGCCGGTTTTTCCTGCCAGAACGGTGCGGAGATCCGGCAACGGTCGGATTTTACGGCCGATTGGCGGTTTGCCCTGGATGCCGACGGCGATTTCTCCGATCCGGATTTCGACGATTCGGCGTGGCGGGAACTGAACCTGCCGCATGACTGGAGTATCGAGGGCGACTTTTCGCCCGACCATCCGGCGACTCCCGGAGGCGGGGCGCTTCCGGGCGGCGTCGGATGGTACCGGAAGCGTTTTACCGTTCCGGAGCGTGATCGTGACAAACGCTTCTTTGTCGATTTCGACGGCATTTACCAAAAGAGCCGGGTGTGGCTCAACGGTCATCTGCTCGGATATCGGCCGAACGGCTATGTCTCGTTCCGGTACGACCTGACGCCCTATCTGAATTATGGGGCGGAGGAGAATGTACTGGTCGTCCGGGTGGATAATTCGGAACAGCCGAATTCCCGGTGGTATTCCGGTTCGGGAATCTACCGAAACGTCTGGCTGGTACGGACCCATCCGGTCCACGTCGGACTTTGGGGAACCTTCATCACAACGCCGGCCGTCGGACCGGATGAGGCAGCCGTGGCCGTCCGGACCACATTGTGCAACGATTCCGCCGATCCGGTGGCCGTCGAGCTGGAGACGGCGCTTTATGATCCCGAGGGTAACCGGGTCGGGGAGTGCCGCACCGGGCGGGTCGGCATTCCTGCGGCTTCGGATACCTCCGTGCTGCAGGAGGTGAAGGTCCCGGACCCGGAGTTGTGGTCCGTGGATGCTCCCTCCCTTTATCGGGCCGTTTCGACCGTGCGGATCGGGGGGCGTGCCGTCGATCGGTATGAAACCCCTTTCGGCATCCGTTTCATGAGGTTCGATGCGGATCAGGGCTTCTTCCTGAACGGAGAGCCGCTGAAGATCCTCGGCGTCTGCCTCCATCACGATCTGGGCTGTCTGGGGACCGCAATCAACAGGCGGGCGCTGGAGCGTCAGCTCGAGATCCTCAAGGAGATGGGGTGCAATGCCATCCGGACATCGCACAACCCTCCGGCTCCGGAACTGCTCGAACTTTGTGACAGAATGGGTTTCCTGGTGCAGGACGAGGCGTTCGACATGTGGCGGAAGCGGAAAAGCGAGTATGACTACAGCCGCGACTTCCCGGAGTGGTACGAACGGGATTTGACCGACCACATCCTGCGTGACCGCAACCATCCGTCCGTGTTCATGTGGAGCATCGGCAATGAGGTTTACGAGCAGTTTGACGACGTTCGGGCGGATACCCTGACCCTGCAGCAGGCCAACGTGCTGCTGAATGTCCCCCGCACGGCACGTGCGGCCGGCGGGACGGACTCCGCGTTCAACATCAATTCGTGGATCGCCGTGCAGCTGGCCCGGATCGTGAAGAGCCTGGATACGACCCGAGCCGTGACCTCGGGGAATAATTTCGCCGATCCCTCGAACAACCTCTTCCGGTCGGGAGCGATGGATGTCTATGGATTCAACTACAACCTGGGTGTTTATCGCGATTTCCAGAAGAACTTCCCCGGCAAATGCTTCATCGCCTCGGAAACCACCTCCGCATTCGCCACGCGGGGCCACTACATCATGCCTTCGGACCGGCGGTATGCATGGCCCGAGACCTGGGATCAGGCCTTCGACCGACCCGTCCATGCCTGTTCGTCGTATGACAACAATTGTGCGTTGTGGGGCTCGACTCACGAGGAGAACTGGCGTGTGGTGAAGGACCTGCCCTGTTGTGCCGGCGTTTTCGTCTGGACCGGTTTCGACTATCTGGGCGAGCCCACGCCCTTCTGGTGGCCGTCGCGCAGCTCCTATTTCGGTATCGTGGATCTGGCCGGATTTCCCAAGGATGCCTACTACATGTATCAGAGCGAATGGAGCGACCGGACGGTGCTCCACCTCTTTCCGCATTGGAACTGGACACCGGGGGGCGAGCCGGTCGATGTCTGGGCCTACTACAACCGTGCGGACGAGGTAGAGTTGTTCCTGAACGGGCGTAGCCTCGGGGTCAGGAGCAAGGAACCGGGGCAGTTCCATGTCTGGTGGCGGGTGCCGTTTGAACCCGGTACGCTGCGGGCAGTATCCCGCAAGGACGGAAAGGTGGTGCTGACCCGGGAGATCCGGACGGCGGGCGCTCCGGCGCAGATCCGCCTGTCCGCCGACCGGGAGCGGATTGCGGCCGACGGAAAAGACCTCTCGTTCGTGACGGTGGAGATTGTGGACCGGGAGGGCACGCTCGTGCCTGATGCCGATACGCAGCTCCGTTTCCGTGTGGAGGGCTGCGGCTTCATCGCCGGAGTGGATAACGGGAGCCAGACCAGTATGGAGCCGTTCAAGGCCTCGCAGCGGCGGGCATTTCACGGCAAGGCGCTCGTTGTTCTGCAGAACGATGGCCGGAAGGGAACGGTTCGACTGACGGCCGAAGCCGACGGCATGCCCCCTTCCACCCTGTCGGTCCGTTCCTGCTCCGAGCCTTGATTCGTCCGGTGAGTTTGTCCGTTTCCCGTGGAGCCGACTCCCCGGTTTTGGAGGTTTCCCGAATAAAGTGGTATCTTTGCGCGGGAAGTTCCCCGAGTTAAAATCTGATCCGACTAAATTCTGCGAACGATGATTGACGAAATCCTGGAATACAACCGCCGATTCGTGGCGGAGAAACGGTACGAACGTTTCATTACCGACAAATATCCCAACAAGCGGATTGCTATCGTCACGTGCATGGATACCCGGCTGGTGGAGTTGCTGCCTGCGGCCCTGGGATTCCGAAACGGGGATGTGAAGATCATCAAGAATGCCGGCGGTACGATTACCAATCCCTTCGACAGTACGGTCCGCAGCCTGCTTGTGGCCATCTATGAGTTGGGTGTGCAGGAGGTGATGATCATCGGCCATACGGGATGCGGCGTACAGGGCATGGACAGTGCCGAGATGCAGCATCTGATGCGTTCGCGCGGGATTCCGGACCAGCATATCTCGTTGATGAAACACTGTGGCATCGATCTCGACCGCTGGCTGCACGGCTTCGACGATACGGAGTCGGCCATCCTTGAGACGGTCGATCTGGTCCGCAACCATCCGCTGGTCCCCTCCGATGTTGTGGTGAAGGGGTATATCATGGACTCAACGACGGGTGCGCTGACTCCGATTTCGGAGTAAACTGGATCGGAAAAGCCAGAATCACTGCGGACAGGCTGTCAGCCTGTCCGTTTTTTTGTATGTCGATTGCCGGGGAAAATCCGCCGAAAACGACCCCGGGGCCGTTAGCCGGAGAACTTCTTTGTCCGAATCGGGACAAATCGCAATCATGCAAAACGAAAAACCGCGTCAAACTTTCGTTTAGCGCGGTTTCTGGTGCCCAGGACAAGACTCGAACTTGCACGAACGCAATTGTTCACTACCCCCTCAAAGTAGCGTGTCTACCAATTTCACCACCTGGGCCTGTACGCTTGAAAGCCATACTGATTGACTTTCGGAGTGCAAATATAGAACATAAATTTCTATTCACCAAATTTTCGGGCCCATAAAGTTTCGGTTTGCAGTAAAAAAACGACCCCGATATTCGGGGCCGTTTCCGTAGTATGCGTGTAATGCAATGCGTTACATCTCTTTCGGGTCGATCGTGCGGATCATGCCGTTCGGCCGTTCAATGGCCTGCCGGATGCCTCCGCGCTGAACTGCGCCGACGGATTTCACGCTGCGGGTCGTTGCCGATGCGTCGGCTGCGCCAATCAGTTCGAGGGCCTTGTGTACGAGCGGCTCGTCGGGACCGAAATCCACGTACCATCCTCCCGAAGCCGTCTCGCTGACCGCGTAGTCGGGAGTGATGCCCTTCGGATCCACCGACTGCTTCTGGGCGTTGTAGCCCTGGAACGAAATCGGGGCGAATTCGTAGTCGTATCCTTCGATGTTGTTCCACGTGAAGACATTCATGCCGACGTTCTTGCCGTTGGTCTTCGAACCGATGAGCGTCACGGGAAGTCCGATGCCCTTTAGACTGTTGATGACCGCCTCGCTCGCCGATGCCGTACCGTCGCTGACGAGGACATAGAGCCGGCTGAGGTTCAGGGCATAGTTCGCCAGCGAGACGCCGTAATAGTTCGAGTAGTAGAACTTCTCGAAGAAGAGCTTCGCCGTCTGGTCATAGCTCATGCCGAACGTTTCGGAGGTCTGTTTCCAGTCGGCCATCCGCTCGTCGTTGTAGCGGTAGTATTGGTAGACGCGGTCCTGGCATGCGCTGCCTCCGATGCAGGTTGAGAGCATGTTCGAAGTGATGACATGTCCTCCGCCGTTGTTGCGCAGGTCGAGCACCAGATCGGTGATGCCGGCCTCCTTGAGGCTCTTGATGGCGGCCAGCAGGTCGTTGTCGTAGGCGGCGTCGAAGCTGTCGTAGACGATGTATCCGACGTGCGTACCCTCAAGTACCTCGGCGCGGATGATCGGCGTGGGATCCAGACTCACCGACGTGACCTCGATCGGCTGTGCGTTCGCCTCGTTCTTGGTGAGCGTGACCTTCAGCCCCTCCGAGGGGGCGATCAGGCGCGTGAACTCCGTGGCGTAGGTTTGCTCGGTCGGGGTTTTGCCGTCAATCGTGGCGATGATGTCGCCGCGGCGGAATCCGGCCTTGGCCAGCGGCGATTCGGGGATGATGCTCAACAGCGTGAGCCCGATCTGCCCCGTCGGCCGTCCCGACTGGTCTACAAACGACACGAGGGCGTAGTTGCCGATACCGAAACTCGGCACGGGGTCGTCCTTCTCGACACCGTGGTTTACACCACTGCGTGTCGCGGCGCTTCTCTGTCCCGATGAGGGGGTTCGCGAGAGGTAGGAGTAGATGTGGTACTCCCCGTAACGCTCGTTGTATTTCTTGTCGAGCGTGTTGGTCTCCATGCTCATCAACGTATGGTATACGAAGTTGTCGTAGACCCCGTTGTAGGGCAGCGACAGGTCGCGGTCAAGCGCCCGGTACTCCTCGTTCCACAGATAGTATGCCGCCAGCACCTCGTCCACCAGCACGTTGATCTCGGGAGCTCCGGCCGTACCCTTCTGGAGGATCTTGAAACTCTCCGTGGTGCTGCCCACCGAGATCCGGATGATGGCGGAACGCGGGCTTTCGCTGCTGTTCTCGGCTACGTCGATCCGCAGCGTTGCGGCGCCTTTGTCTCCCGAGGGGGTCAGCACCTCGCACCAGTCGGGGTTGTCGCTCTGCGCGCTCCACTGTCCGCGGGCCGTGAACGAAAAATCCTTCTGTGCCCCGGCGGCCTCAATGGTCTCGGTCTGGCTCCAGGAGCCTCCGGTGATTGCCGATCCCTCCGTCGTCGTGGTCTTGTCCTTGCCGCAGGCAATCGACAGAACCGTCAGCAGCAGTGCTGCCGTCCATCTCACAAATGCATCGAAATGTCTCATAGCATGTCCTGTTTAATAGGTTTGCCGGGACAATATAGTGAAAAATTCCAAAATTGTCACTTTTTCCCGCTGAACTTCATCTCGTCGAGCAGATAGCCGGCCCCGCCGATGCGGTCGATGACGAAGAGCACGTAGCGGATATCGACACCGATGTTGCGGCAGATCGAGGGATCGAAGGCGATGTCGCTCATCGTCGAGCGCCACGTGCGGTCGAAGTTGATGCCCACCAGTTCGCCGCGGGCATTCAGCACCGGAGATCCCGAGTTGCCGCCCGTGGTGTGGTTCGAGGCCAGGAAGCAGACCGGCACCGTGCGGCGTCCGTCGATCTCCGTTGCCCAGCGTCCGTACTCCTTCGATGCGTAGAGGTCGCGCAGCGCCTGCGGGATGTCGTAGTCGTAGATCTCGGGGTTGTCCTTGGCGATGATGCCGTCGAGGGTCGTCAGCGGCTTGTGGTACTCGCCGTCGGCATACTCATAGCCGGCGATCGAGCCGTAGGCCACGCGCAGCGTCAGGTTGGCGTCGGGATAGAAGGCCCGCTCGCCGTCCCATTCGCGCAGTCCCCGGATGTAGTTCGTGTAGAGTGCGTTGAGGCGGCTGCTCGTGAGGTTGCGCAGCGACTTGGTTCCCAGCATCCAGACGATATGCTCCTGCATGCGCTTCGTGTCGCGGCGCAGGGCATTGACGGCCGTGGTGTCGCTGCCGCTCCATACCTGTTGGAAAACCTGCTCGGCATAGGCCTCGGGCGATCCGTATTCGGCCACGCCGTCGAGGAACGTCGGGACCTGGTATTCTGCCGGGCAGCGGCGGGCGTATTCGCCGAAGAGGTAGCGCCACAGGGCCCGTTCGGTCGGCTCTCGGCGAGCGAAGAGCTCCTCGGCCCGCTCCTCGGGGGTGTATTTGCCCGGCAGCGCGGCAAGGGTCTCGAGCGTGATCTCGCGGGCGAAGTAGGGATCCATGATCCGGGCATATTCGGCCTTGAGGTCGCTCACCACGCGGCGGTATTCGGGCTTGTCCTGCGCCCAGCGGTCGAATGCCTCCTCGTAGGCCTTTTTCGAGGCGACGGTGCCGCGGCGCGTGATGCCGAGCACCTCGCCCTGCCACTTCTTCCAGGCGTTGGCGATCGTCGCATGCTTGGCGGCGTAGTGGATCCGCAGCGCGGGGTCCGAGGCCTGGGCCTCGGCGATGATCCCGAGTCGGCCGTCGCGGATGGCGATCTTGGCCGGGTCCGAGCGCTCGGCGATGTAGCCCACGGCATCCGAGAGGATGTACTCCTGCGTGTTGCCCGGGAATCCGTAGATCATCGTGAAGTCGCCCTCCGCGATGCCCCGGGTCGAGATGGTGAAGAACTTCTTCGGGCGGTAGGGGACGTTGTCGGGCGAGTAGGCCGCCGGCTTGTTCTCCTTCGATGCATAGATGCGGAATACGGAGAAGTCGCCCGTGTGGCGGGGCCAGATCCAGTTGTCGGTATCGCCGCCGAACTTGCCGATCGACGAGGGCGGTGCGGCCACCAGACGGACGTCATCGAACTGTTCGTAGACGAACAGGAACTGCTGGTTGCCGTAGTACATCTGCTCGACGGAGGCCTTGTAGCCTTCGCCCTCGGCTTCGGCCTTGCGGATCAGCTCCTCGGCGGTTTCGCCGGCCGCCAGTCGCTCCGTCACCTCCTCCATGCGTACCAGGAAACGGACGTTGAGTCCTTCGTTGGGCAGCTCCTCGGCCCGGGACATGGCCCAGAAGCCGTGGGTGAGGTAGTCGTGCTCGACGGTCGAGTGGCGCTGGATGGCGTCGTAGCCGCAGTGGTGGTTGGTGAGCAGCAGGCCTTCGGGCGAGACGAGTTCGCCTGTACAGCCGCCGTCGAAGAGCACCACGGCGTCCTTCATCGAGGCTTGGTTGATCGAGTAGATGTCTTCGGCCGTCAGGCGGAATCCTTTCGAGCGCATGTCGTCGATGCGCTCGGAGATGAGGCTTGGGAGCCACATGCCCTCGTCTGCCAGTGCGGGCAGCATCGTGAGGGCGGCAAGCAGGGTCAGCAGCGTGCGTTTCATGGGTTTATGAATTGGTTCAGTTCGACATAGACTTTCTGTATGGGCAGCCCCATGACGTTGTAGAACGATCCCTCGATGCGTTCGATGGCGGCATACCCGATCCACTCCTGGATACCGTACGATCCGGCCTTGTCGAAGGGGCGGAACGTATCGACGTAGTAGTCGATCTCCTCCTGATCGAGGGTGCGGAACCAGACGTCGGTGCGGGCCTCGAAGGCGTGCTGCCGCGAGGTGGTGCGGAAGGCCACGCCCGTGACGACCGTGTGTCGGCGGCCCGAGAGACGGCGGAGCATCTCCGCGGCTTCCTGGCGGTCGCGGGGTTTGCCGAGCACCTCGCCGTCGAGCACCACTACCGTGTCGGCCGTCAGCAGGAGGTCCCGTTCGCCGAGGGGTTCGGGGTAGGCCCGGCTCTTGAGCTGCGCGAGGTAGAGCGGTACCTCCTCGGCCGGAAGCCCGTCCGGGTAACGCTCCTCGCACTCGAAGCGCGGGGCGAGTTCGTAGGGAAGCCCGCACCCGGCGATCAGTTCGCGCCGCCGCGGCGACTGCGATGCCAGCAACAGGCGGTAGTTCTTGAGTTTCTCGTGGAGTAACATGGTTGTATGGTGTGCGTCGGTTATCGGATATCGAAGCGGAGCAGTTCGTGCCCCTCGAGTGTGGCGCGGAGCTCGTCGCCCGGGCGGACGGGACCCACACCAGCCGGGGTGCCCGTGAAGAGCAGGTCGCCCATGCGCAGGGTCATGTACTGCGACACGCTGGCGATGAGCCGGTCCACCGTGAAAAGCATCTGGGAGGTGTCGCCCGTCTGGCGGCGTTCGCCGTTCACGTCGAGGGCGAACCGAAGGCGCTGCACGTCGCCGCCCAGGTCGGCGAGTCGGAGAAACTTCGGAGGCAGGGCCGCCGAGTAGTCGAAGGCTTTGGCCCGCTCCCACGGAAGCCCTTCGGCGATGGCCTGCCGCTGCAGGTCGCGGGCCGTGAAGTCGATGCCGACTCCCACCTCGTCGTAGTAGCGGTGTGCGAAACGCTCGGAAATGGCCTTCCCGACACGGTTGATCCGCACGATGAGTTCACACTCGTAGTGTACCTCCTGCGAGAAACGCGGGATGTAGAATGGGTCGTTGTTGCGCAGCATGGCCGTGTCGGGCTTGAGGAACCAGATCGGTTCGGCCCCCTCCTCGGCCAGCCCTGTCGCGTGGTGCAGTTCCTCGGCATGGGCCCGGTAGTTGCGTCCGATACAGATGATCTTCATGTGCGGTTCTTTTTGAGTTCCCCGACCATGCGGCGGGCGAATCGTTCGCTGGCTCCCGGACCGCCGATGACGGTGCGCAGCTCCTCGAAGTCGGCCTCCATCCGCCCGCGCTTCGCGCCGCCCGGGAGGATGGCGCGCAACTCGCGCTCGGCGCGTGCGACGTCGAGGTCCGATTGGATGATCTCGGCCACGGCCTCGCGTTCGAGGTTGAGATTGACGAGCGAGACCCAGGGCACCTTCAGCACGTAGGGCTGCAGCTTGACCTGGAACCACAGCGTGCGGTAGACGACCACCTCGGGCGTGCCGAGCAGGGCGGTCTCGAGCGTGGCCGTCCCCGAGGTGACGACGGCCGCCTCGGCTGCGGCGATGGTTTCGTAGGTCTGGTCGCAGACGTAGTGCAGGCCCGTTCCGGCCATGTAGCGATCGTAGAGTGCGCGTTCGAGCCAGGGTACGCCCGTTACGACGAACTGCCGGTCCGGGAACCGCTCGGCCAGCCGGGCCATGAGCGGGAGGTTGTCGCGGATTTCGCCGCGGCGGCTGCCTGCCACCAGGGCGATGATCGGACGGTTGTCGAGCCCGTTGCGGCGGCGGAATGCATCGCCGTCGGGCAGCGTCGGACGCCGCGCCTCGATGGCATCGACGAGCGGGTTGCCCTCGAAGACGGGGTCGATGCCGTGGCGGGGGAAGTAGTCCCGCTCGAAGGGGAAGATGATGTAGAGCCGGTCCACGTAGCGCCGGATCGACTTCACGCGCCACTCCCGCCAGGCCCACACCTTGGGGGCGATGTAGTAGAACGTGCGGATGCCGTGCCCGCTGGCCCAGCGGGCCATCTTCATGTTGAATCCCGGGTAGTCGATCAAGATCAGCGCATCGGGTCGCCATGCGGCCACATCCTCGCGGCACTCGCGCATCTGGCGGCGGATCGTGCGGAGGTTCTTCAGCACCTGTACGATGCCGAAGAACGAGGTCTTGCGGTAGTGCTTGCGGAGGTTCTGCCTGCCGCCCGCCTCGGCCATGCGGTCGCCGCCCCAGAAGCGGAACTCCGCCTCGGGATCGGCCTTTCTGAGCCCTTCGATCAGGTTGGCGCCGTGCAGGTCGCCCGAAGGCTCCCCGGCTATGAGGTAGTATTTCATCTCTTCGCTCTTTGGTTCGGTTTTCTGCTTTCCCGGTGTCGCCGGCCTGCGTGAAGGCCGGCTGCGGGAGGCCCGTATCGGGTCACTCCTCCCCGAGCAGGTCGGGCCGCAGGCGTTTGGTGCGCTCCCAGGCCTGCTCGTCCTGCCACTTCTCGATCTGGGCGAAGTTGCCCGAGAGCAGGACGTCGGGGACCCGCCAGCCACGGAACTCCGCGGGCCGCGTGTAGACGGGCGGGGCCAGCAGGTTGTCCTGGAACGAGTCGGTCAGGGCCGAGACCTCGTCGCCGATCGCTCCCGGAATGAGCCGCACGACCGAGTCGGCGATGATGCAGGCGGCCAGCTCGCCTCCCGTGAGCACGTAGTCTCCGATCGAGATCTCGCGCGTGATGAGGTGCTCGCGGATGCGGTGGTCGATGCCCTTGTAGTGGCCGCAGAGGATGATGATGTTGCCGAGCGTCGAGAGCCGGTTGGCCTCGTGCTGGTCGTAGCGGATGCCGTCGGGCGAGGTGTAGATGATCTCGTCGTAGGTTCGCTCGCTCTGGAGTTTCTCGACGAGTTCGAAGACCGGCTCGCACTTCATGACCATGCCCGCCTCGCCGCCGAACGGGTAGTCGTCGGTGGTCTTGCGGCGGTCGTGTGCGTAGTCGTGGAGGTTGTGTACGACGATCTGCACGAATCCCTTCTCCTGCGCCCGCTTGAGGATCGACTCGTTCAGGGGCGAGGTCATCAGTTCGGGAACCGAGGATATGATGTCAATGCGCATGGCGGAATATGATGTCTTTCGTTGAATCTTCGGTGAGCGGCACTTCGCGTCCGTGTTCGAGCGTGTATCCTGCATATCCCAGACCGGTGAACAGCCGGATGATCTCGGGGCGGTTCGCACCGCCCGTCTCGATGAGCACCGTGGGTCGGAAACGTTCGAGCAGGGGCTGCATCTCATGCATGACCACCACCTCGTACCCCTCGATGTCGCACTTGATGAAGTCGAGCCGTTTGAGCCGGGCGAAAAGTTCGCTGCCGCGGCGCATTTCGGCCGTGAAGGCCGTGTCGGTCTGTCGGCCGCTGTCGTTCACGAAGTTCTGCCCCGTGCCGAAGTAGCCCGTCTCGCGTGCCGAGTCGTTGCCCATAGCCACCGTTCTGGATTCGGTGCCGAGCGCGTAGGGGAGGATCTCGACGTTGCGGCAGCGGCGCAGGTTGCGCTCCAGCACGCGGCGGATCGGCTCCACGGGCTCCACGGCGTAGACCCGCCCTTCGGAACCCGTGAGGCGGGAGATCGTCCGGGCGTAGTAGCCGAGGTTGGCGCCGATGTCGATGCAGGTGTCGCCCCGCCGGACAAGCCGGCCGAGGTGGTAGACATACTCCGTGGCGGGGGCGTAGCGGCCGGTGCCGAGCCGCTGCCAGACGAAGAACATCCGGCTTACGGCGCGCAGGTAGCCCTCGAACGGCAGCGTGCGGTAGAGGATTCGGTGTATGAGTGTCTTCACGGGGTCGGGTCAGCCTTTGTAGTTTACCTCCTCGTTGAGCACCTCGACGATGAAGGGGTTGTAGAGCACCTCGTGGCCGATGGTCGATTCGGGTCCGTGACCCGGGTAGACGTGTACCTCGTCGCCCAGCGGAACGAGCACGTCGAGGATCGAGCGCATGATCCACGAGTAGTCGCCTCCGGGCAGGTCCGTGCGGCCGATCGACTCGCGGAAGAGCGTGTCGCCCGTAAAGAGCGACTTCGACCCCTCGTCGAAGAAGGCGACGTGGCCCGGCGTATGTCCCGGCGTGCGGAGCACGCGGAGGGTGGTCTTTCCGAAGCGGATCTCCTGTTCGCCGTCCAGGTCGCGTTCTACGGTGGGCATGGCACCGACCTTCACGCCGAAGATCGAGCCGCTCGTGGCGGCGTTTTCGAGCAGGAATGTGTCCTTCGACGAGAGGGCGAACGGGATTCCGTAGCGCTGCTTGAGGTGTTCGACGCCCAGGGTATGGTCGAAGTGCCCGTGGGTGTTGGCTGCCAGGACGGGTTTCAGCCCGTGCTCGGCGATGAAGTTGTCCAGGGCGGCATCCTCGCGCGGCGAGCTGTTCCCGGCGTCGATCACGACGCATTCGTTCGTCTCGTCCCAGAGGACATAGGTGTTCTCCTGTATCGGATTGAAAGGCAGGCAGGCGATTTTCAACATGTCTCGGATCTCTTTTTTGGGGGCGGGGCGGCACTCCGGAGCCCGTCGGGCGAGCCCGGTCGGCGGTGCGCCCCGCGAAAGTTTACTTTCGCAAAGATAGCGCTTTTTGCGGGATTTTACCTATCTTTAACACCCGAATCGAAAATCTTGCACATGAAACGACTCATCCTTGTTCTCTGTTTCGCCCTGTGCCTTTCGCTGCAGGGCCTTGCATCCGACGGAGACTGCCGTACGGTACGCGATATCGCCTACCGCTCCGCGTCGGGCGACCCGCTCATCGACTCGATGTGCCGCCTGGATATCTATCTCCCGGCCGATGCGAAGGGTTTTCCGACAATCATCTGGTTTCACGGCGGAGGCCTGTCGGGCGGCCGCCGCGAGATCCCCGAGGCGTTGAAGGGACACGGCATGGTGGTCGTCGGCGTGGAGTACCGCCTTGTGCCGCAGGTGAAGGTGGCCGACTGTGTGGCGGATGCTGCTGCGGCCGCCGCGTGGGTTGTCGAACACATCGCCTCTTATGGGGGTGATCCGGAGAGGATCTTTGTTGCCGGGCACTCGGCCGGCGGCTACCTGACCTCGATGATCGGCCTTGACAAGCGGTGGCTTGCCCCCTACGGAATCGATCCCGATACGGCCTTCATGGCCCTGATCCCCTACAGCGGCCAGGCGGTGACGCACTTTGCGCGCCGCAGCGAGCTGGGGCTGCCCGACACGCAGCCGCTGGTCGATGACATGGCGCCGATGAACCACGTGCGGGCCGATGCGCCGCCGATGCTCATCCTCTCGGGCGACCGCGAACTGGAGATGCTCGGCCGCTACGAGGAGAACGCCTATTTCTGGCGCATGATGCGGATCGTGGGCCATCCCGACGTGCGGCTGCTCGAGTTCGACGGCTACGACCACGGCAACATGCCCGAGGCGGGCCATCCCGTGGCGCTGCGCTACATCCGCGAGATGCTGCGCAAAGCGGAGCGGTAATTGCGTGTATCCGTAGAAAAACATACCGACATGCAGATGCATACGATCGTAAGGACGGCGGCCGCACTTCTGGTGGCGGCAGCCTTTGCCGGGTGTTCGCTGCTGAAGGTGGCCGTGGCCACGGGCGACCCGCTCCCGAAGGAGGAGATGAACCTGAGGACGATGACCCGCGGGTTCTACTACGACATGGCCGGCGAGGTGGCTGCGGCGGCCGACTCGATCGTCGAGCGTTCGTCGGATCCCGCCGTGCGCATTGCTGCCGTGCAGTGGAAGATCCGGGCCACGCGCGCCGGGGTCTCCGCCGCCATGCAGGGTATTCCCGACGTGGCGCTCTCCGACCTCTGGATGCTGTGCCGGCGGATGGACGCGTCGTTCACCGCGCGGCCCGACTCGCTTCTGTTCGGCGCGCAGAGCGACATCGCCCGGCGGACGGCCCGCCGGCTCGATGCGCGCATCGCCCGGCTGGCCCGCCAGATGCTGCCCGAGGAGCGCTATGCGCTCATGGAGCGTTTCGTCGGAGAGTATCTTGCCGAGCATCCCGCTCCGGAGGGCGACGCCGTGGACAACACGACCCTCGCCTGGCTCGAGTACCTGCACGAGCACGGGGTGGAGCACAACTATGCCACCGGCTCGATTGCCGAGGTGCTGGCCGATGTCAATGACCGCGTGAGCGGGCAGACGCAGCAATTGTCCAATACGCTCGGGTGGTCGAAGGACATCCTCGAGATGCAGCTCCGGCAGGACAGCCTCCGCTCGCAGATCGGAGCGCAGCTCGACTCGCTCGAGCGCGATTTCGGCCGTATGGTCGCCGTGGCGGAGCACCTGCCTGAGATCTCGGACCGCGTGCTGGAGGAGATGAACGGACAGGTCACGCAGCTGATCTGGACGATGAACGCCTCGGTTGAGGAGGCTTTCGGCCTCTTCGACCGCCAGCGGATGGCTCTGCAGGGCTACGTCACGCAGGAACGGGAGGCGCTCATCGGGCAGCTCCGCACCACGGGCGAGGAGCTCGTGCGTTCGGCGCTCGATGCCGTGCCGGGGCTTGTCGGACGGATCCTGCTCTATGTCGTGCTGGCGCTCGTCGTACTGATCGGCGGCCCCTTTGCCCTGGGCTTCTGGCTCGGCGGCGTCCGGCAGCGCGCGAAGTGGAAAAAGGAGGGAAACGGGTGATTTTTTGTTACCTTTGCCGCACAATACCGGAAATATGGCAAGAAAGAAAGCAAACTACCCCCTGATCGAGGGGCTGGAGATAACGACGCTCGCGGCCGAAGGCAAGGCCATGGGGCGCTGGCAGGACGTGGTGGTCTTCGTGCCGATGACCGTGCCGGGCGATGTGGTGAACGTACAGATCCGCTCGAAGCGGCGCCGCTACATGGAGGGCTACGTCGTCGAGTATGTGAAACGCTCGCCGCTGCGTGCCGAACCCTTTTGCGAGCACTTCGGCGTATGCGGCGGCTGCAAGTGGCAGAACCTGCCCTACACCGAACAACTGGCCTTCAAGACGGCGCAGGTCCGCGACCAGCTGACGCGTATCGGGAAGATCGAGTTGCCCGAAATCGCACCCTGCCTCGGCTCGGCCCGTACGCAGTTCTACCGCAACAAACTCGAGTTCACCTTTGCCGACCGCAGGTGGCTCACGCGCGAAGAGGTGGCGGCCGGAGGCGATATCGAAGCGACACCCGCCGTGGGGTTCCACATCCCGAACATGTTCGACAAGGTGCTCGACATCCGCAAGTGCTGGCTGCAGCCCGAACCGTCGAATGCCATTCGCACCGAGGTCCGCCGCTACTGCCTCGAGCACGGTTATACGTTCCACAACGCCCGCGAACATACGGGCCTCATGCGCAACATGATCGTCCGCACGGCCTCGACGGGGGAGGTGATGGTGATCGTCGTTTTCGGAGCCGACGACCGCGAACGGATCGGCGCGCTGCTCGACCACCTCGCGGAGCGCTTCCCCGAGATCACGTCGCTCTTCTATGTGGTCAATACGAAACTCAACGACTCGGTGGGCGATCTCGATCCGGTCTGCTGGCGCGGCAAGGACCACATCATCGAACAGATGGAGGGGCTGCGCTTCAAGGTGGGTCCCAAGTCGTTCTACCAGACCAATTCGGAGCAGGCCTACGAGCTCTACAAGGTGGCGCGCGACTTTGCCGACCTGCAGCCCGGCGACATCCTCTACGACCTCTATACCGGTACGGGGACCATCGCCAATTTCTGTGCGTCGCGCTGCCGGAAGGTCGTGGGCGTGGAGTACGTCCCCGAGGCGATTGCCGACGCGAAGATCAACTCCGACCTGAACGGCATCGCCAACACGGTCTTCTATGCCGGTGACATGAAGGAGGTGCTCGACGACCGTTTCGTCGAGGCGAACGGCCGTCCCGACGTCATTATCCTCGATCCGCCCCGGGCGGGAGTCGATGAGCCGGTCATCGAGGTCATCCTGCGCGCCGCACCCCGGCGGATCGTCTACGTGAGCTGCAATCCCGCTACGCAGGCCCGCGACCTGGCGTTGCTCGACGGTGCCTACCGTGTGGAGGCCGTGCAGCCGGTGGACATGTTTCCCCACACACACCACGTGGAGAATGTCGTGAAACTCGTGCGCCGCTGAGTGTATTCCCGGCCTGTCGTGGGCCGTGCAGACCTCCGTTTCCCGCATTCCGAAGCCCGTTTGCCGGGTGAACCGCCCGCAACAGCGGGTGAATCGCCCGCTTTCCGACGCAGTAATCCGTCCGCTCCGGCGTTTAATTTGCAAAGGAATTTTCCGAAAACCCTAAAAACGGTAACGATTATGAAAAAACTGATTGCAATGGCGGTCGTGGCGCTGATGGCGCTCCCCGCAGCGGCACAGATGCAGGAGGCCTATCCCAGCTACATCCAGGTCACGGGCCGGGCCGAGAAGGAGCTGACACCCGATGAATTCTATCTGCAGATCGTCATCAACGAACGCGATTCGAAGGGCAAGATCTCGGTCGAGAGTCAGCAGCGCGACATGGTCGCCGTGCTCCGGAAGCTCGGGGTCGATGTCGAGAAGCAGCTCAAGATGGCCAACCTCTCGAGCGAGTTCTTCAAGAAGAACACTTCGGTGGCTATGGCCAAGTACCAGCTCCAGCTGGGGTCGTCGGGCGAGGTGGCAAAGGTCTGGCAGGCGCTCGACGACCTGGGGATCTCGAACATTTCGATCCTGAAGGTGACCCACTCGCAGCTGGACAAATACAAGCAGGAGGTGCGTCTGGAGGCCATGCGCAACGCCCGGGAGAGCGCGCAAGAGATGGCCGGCGCCATCGGACAGACGATCGGCAAGTGCTTCTACATCTACGACTCGAACAGCAATGTGCTGCCGGTCATGTACGACAATGCGGTGCTGATGCGCAGCGCAAAGGCTGTGGCCGATGCGGAGAGTGTCGCGGAGGAGGATCCGCTCGAGTTCAAGACGATCAAGCTGGAATACGGCGTGCAGGCGAAGTTCGTACTCGAATGACGGCCGACGGCCGACGGGCAAGGGCGGACGCTCTACGAGGGGCGTCCGCCTTTTTTTTTGTGCCGGTTCGGAGGGAAAAGGAGGTGAAAAGTGCACCGGAATTCGGATTTTCCGTTTTTTCGTATTATCTTTGTTTACTTTTCCCCTGAAATTTCAGGGGTTGCAAAAACGCATTGTTTATGGTAAAGCAGATTTGTTTCGACTACGAGCATTACGCCGCGCTGTCGGAGCTCCCGGAGCCCGACCGCCGGCTGGTCGCCGAGGCCGAGCAGGCTTCGGCTTCGGCGCATGCGGCCTATTCGCACTTCCGGGTCGGCGCTGCGGCGCGTCTGCGCAGCGGGCGAATCCTCCGCGGCAGCAACTTCGAGAGCGAGGTTTTCCCTGCGGGGCTCTGCGCCGAACGTTCGCTGCTCTTCTACGCGCAGGCCAACCATGCCGACGACCCGATCGAGGCGCTGGCCATCGCTTCGGATCCCTCCGAGCGGGAGTGCTATCCCTGCGGACAGTGCCGTCAGGTGCTGGTCGATGTCGAACGGCGGCAGGGAGCGCCCCTGCGGGTGATCATGTCCGGCGGCGGAACGGCCTCGGTGGTCGCCTCCGCGACGCTGCTGCTGCCCTTTACCTTCAAGTTGTAACCCTGCGACGATGTTCTCACCCGACGACATTCTCTACGAGGACAATCACCTGCTGATTGTCAATAAACACTGCGGCGACCTGGTGCAGCCCGACCCTTCGGGCGAGAGCGCCCTCGAGGACCAGATCAAGGCCTTCATCAAGCGGCGCGACGCCAAACCCGGCGAGGTCTTCCTCGGCGTGGTGCACCGCATCGACCGTCCCGTGAGCGGGGCGGTACTCTTCGCCAAGACCTCGAAGGCGCTGACGCGCCTCAACGAGATGCTCCGCGAGGGGCGCATCCGAAAAGTCTACTGGGCGCTGACCGAGGCGACGCCCGATCCCGAGCAGGGCGAGTTGCGCCACTACATCCTGCGCGACGGCAAGACCAACCGCTCGCGGGCCTACGATGCTCCGAAGGGCGATGCCAAGGAGGCCCGCCTGCGCTACGAGACGCTCGGCGTGGGGACGCACTATACGCTGCTGGGCATCGAACTGCTCACCGGCCGCCACCACCAGATCCGCGCGCAGCTGTCGAAGATCGGCTGTCCGATCCGCGGTGACCTCAAGTACGGGGCGAAGCGCTCGCTGCCCGGGGGCGGCATCTCGCTCCACTCGCGCTGCGTGGAGTTCGACCACCCGGTGCGCCACGAACCCGTGTCGGTGACGGCCCCCGTTCCGGCGGGCGACAACCTGTGGGCCTATTTTGAAAACCGGTGATGCCATGAGACTGTTGATTCAGCGAGTTCGCGAAGCCTCCGTCACGATCGGAGGCGTGTGCTGTTCCCGGATCGGGGCGGGGTTGCTTGTCTTCGTCGGGGTCGGCACGGAAGATACCGACGAGGACCTGGAATATCTGGCCGGCAAACTGGTGCGCCTGCGCATCTTCGACGACGAGGCCGGCGTGATGAACCTCGATCTCCTTCAGACCGGGGGCGAGGTGCTTGTCGTCAGCCAGTTCACCCTGCAGGCCTCCACGCGCAAGGGCAACCGCCCGAGTTACATCCATGCGGCCCCCGAGCCCGTTTCGCGGCCGCTCTACGAACGCTTCGTCGAGCGGGTCGCCGCGTTGGTCGGGAAACCCGTCGCCACGGGGCGTTTCGGCGCCGACATGCAGGTGGCGCTGGTCAATGACGGGCCCGTCACGATCTGGATGGACTCGAAAAACCGGGATTGACCGAATTTTTTACTTTACCGTATCATAGATGAAGAAAACGCTACTTTTTCTTTTTTGCGGCATTGCCGCACTGTGCGTCTCCTGCAAGGAGGGGGACGATGCCGCCACCCGTTTCAGCTTCTCACTGCCCGAGGTGGTCTCGGTCGGCTCGACTACGGCCGACGTGAGCAGCCGGGCCGGGTTCACGCTCAACGACTATCCGGGACTCGAACGGGGCTTCGCCTACGGTCCGGCCGATGAGGCTGCCGAAGGCTACCGGACGGTGAAGGTCGCCGATTTCGAGCGCAATGCGATTTCGGCCCGCCTGACCGGTCTGGATCCCGAAACCAGCTATCGGGTCCACGCCTACGTGAAGCTGGGAGCCTCGCGGATCCTGAGCGACGGCGCCGAGTTCACGACCCTTCCCGGTGACGGCGGAGGTGACGGTGACGGCGATGGCGATGGCGATGGAGACGGCGGCGGCGTTTCCGGTCCGACCAGGTACTCCGGGTGGCCCGAGCTGCTCGCCGAGCAGGAGTCGAACAGCGACTATTACTATGCCTACCACCTCTGCCCCGACCTGACGATCCGCGGCTACAAGGCCCGCAACTACACGGTCTGCTTCAGCGCCGAGCATCACTGTCCGGTCTGGGTTGCTGCCCCGCGTCATGCCTGCTACGAGGGGACTGCCAACCGGACGAATGCCTACAAGGCCGATCCCGACATCCCTTCGGGTATCCAGTACTACAGCAAATCGACGGACAGCGGCTGCAACAAGGGGCACATGCTCGGCTCGGCCGAACGGACCTGTTCGAGGGCGGTGAACGAGCAGGTCTTCTACTACTCGAACATTGCGCCGCAGTACTCCTCGGGGTTTAATACCGGAGGTGGCGGCTGGAACCTTCTCGAGGACTGGATCGACACGAAGGTCTGCACCGATACGACCTATCTGGTGATCGGAACCTACTTCGACCGCTATGAGGACCGTTACGGCAATACGGCTTCGCCCAAGAAGATTTCGTTCGGCAACCGGAACGATGTCTCGTGTCCCACGATGTTCTACATCGCCGTATTGCGGACCAAGAAGGGCAATACCGGCAAGTCGGTGATGGAGTGTTCGGCCGACGAGCTGATGTGCGCAGCCTTCGTCCGCTGCCACAACAATGCCCTCAAGGGAAAGCAGGTCTCGTCGAAGGACATGTATTCGATCGCCGAACTGGAGGAACTCACCGGCTTTACCTACTTCCCGAACGTGCCCAACGCACCGAAGGATTCGTACAAAGCCTCCGACTGGGGCCTGTAGCCGATGGCCTATCCGTGGGGCGATACGCGCCGCTTCAACTCCTATGCGGGTTATTTCCGGCGCCTGTTCGGCGGGCGGGTGCAGAAACTCTCGGTCGATGCCGGGTTCACCTGCCCCAACCGCGACGGGCGTATCGGCCGCGGCGGCTGCACCTTCTGCAACAACGGGGCCTTCACCCCCTCCTACTGCAACCCGGCCAAAAGCATCCGGCAGCAGATCGACGAGGGGATCGCCTTCCACCGCTGGCGCTACCGCGGTGCGCAGCGCTACCTGGTCTATTTCCAGTCCTACTCCAACACCTATGCGCCGCTTGAGCGGCTGCAGACGCTCTACGGCGAGGCGCTGTCACACCCCGACGTTGCGGGCCTCATCGTCGGGACACGCCCCGACTGTGTGGATGACCCGACGCTCGACCTGCTCGCCTCGCTGGCCCGCGACCGGTATGTGGCCGTCGAGTACGGTATCGAATCGACCTCCGATGCCACGCTGCGGGCTGTGAACCGGGGCCACGACTTCGCCTGCGCCCGGCGGGCCGTCGAGATGACTGCCGCCCGGGGGCTCCCCGTCGGCGCGCACTTCATCCTCGGGCTTCCGGGCGAGAGCGATGCGCAGCTCGTCGCGCAGACCGCAGAGATCAACTCCCTGCCGCTCACGACAGTGAAGTTCCACCAGCTGCAGGTCTTCCGCGGGACGCCGATGGCGGCCGAATACGATGCCTCCCCCGGGCGGTTCCGCTTCTGGGCCGTCGAGGAGTACATCGATCTCTTCGTCGAGATTCTCCGCCGGCTGCGTCCCGACCTGGTTGTCGAGCGGTTCGCCTCGGAGGCGCCGCCGCGCTATCACTACGGCCGGAACTGGGGCCTGATCCGCAACGAACAGCTTTGGGCGCTGCTCGAAAAAAGATTGGCCGAACGCAATGCCTATCAAGGCGAATTTTTTATATCTTTGTAGGAAAAGTAACGCTAAACCCTGTGCGTCCTATGAAAACGCTTACCTTCGAAACCGTCCTGAAAACCATCAAGGAGTACTTCCTGATGTCGTTGGGCATGATGTTGTACTCGTTTGGCTGGATCGGTTGTATCATGCCTGTCAAGGGTACGGGCGGCGGTGCAGCGGGTCTCTCGCTGGTGCTGTGCCATGCCCTCGAGCAGGTCGGCATCGACATCCAGATCGGTACGATGGTCTTCTTCCTCAATGCCGTGCTGCTGCTCATCGCGGGATTCATCATCGGCTGGAACTTCGGCGTGAAGACGATCTTCTGCGTGGTGGTCATCTCCCTGGGCATGAACTTCTGGCAGTCGGTGCTCCCGGAGGGCGACTTCCTCCATCTGGAACGTATCCTCGCGGTGATTCTGGGCGGTATTCTGGCCGGTATCGGTATTGCGCTGTGTTTTGCACAGGGAGGTTCCACGGGCGGTACCGACATCGTGGCGATGATCATCAACAAGTACCGCACGGTGAGCTATGGCAAGATCCTCATCTTTTCGGATTTCGTCATCATCGGTTCGTCGCTGCTCGTCGGATTCCACATCGATACGGTGATCTACGGTTACGTGATGACTGCCGTCGTGGGATATACCGTCGATATGATCATGGCCGGCAACCAGCAGTCGAGCCAGGTGCTCATCGTCACGCACGACTACGAGAAGATGGCCGACGCCATCGCGCAGAATGTCCACCGCGGCGTGACGCTGCTCGATTCCCAGGGGTGGTACACCAAGGAGCGCTCGAAGGTGGTCATGGTGGTGTGCCGCAAGCGTGAAACCGCTATGATCCTCAAGTTCGTGAAGACGATCGATCCCGATGCCTTCATGTCGGTGGGTTCGGTGATGGGCGTCTACGGCAAGGGCTTCCAGGCGATCAGCAAACCCTGATGCCCCGGTATGCCGATATCGTGCTGCCGCTGGCGCAGCCGGCCTATACGTTCGCCGTACCCGACGGCCTCTCCCTTGCCGAAGGTCAGGCCGTGGCCGTACAGTTCGGCCCCCGCAGGTTCTACACCGGGATTGTGTGGCGGATCCATGACCGCCGTCCCGATTTCAAGACCGTAAAACCCGTCTCGCGCATCCTCTATGATGTGCCGCTGCTCTCGGCGCCGATGCGTGCGCTGTGGGAGTGGATTGCCTCCTATTACATGTGTACGGTCGGCGAGGTGATGCGCGTGGCGCTGCCTTCGCTGATGAAGCCCTCGGGTGATACGGAGGAGGAGTTCTCCGAGGAGGAGTTCCGCCCCCGCACGGAGAGTTATGTCGCTCTGGCTCCCGCGCTGTGCGACGAAGAGCGCTTCCATGAACTCTGCGAACGCATCGAACGCCGGGCCCCGAAGCAGTACGAGGCGCTGCTCGAACTGGCCTCGGCCGGCGACGGGACCCGCATCGCAACGGGTGAGGTGGCCCGCCGTCTGCTGCGTGCCGACCGGAGTGTGCTCCACACCCTCGAACGCAAGGGTTGGATCACTGTGGCCGAGCGGGAGCGCACGGTCGAGTGCGGCGGCTCGGCCTTCCGTCTGCCGGAGCTGACGCCCCACCAGCAGCAGGCGCTCTCCGCCCTGCGCGCAGCCTACGCCGCAGGGCGCTCGACCGCCCTGCTGCAGGGTATCACCGGATCGGGCAAGACCGAAATCTACATCCATCTGATCGCCGAGGTGCTCCGCTCGGGGGGCGACGTGCTGCTGCTCGTTCCCGAGATCGCCCTCACGGCGCAGCTCATCGAGCGCATGGAGCGGATCTTCGGCAGCCGTGTCACCGCCTACCACTCGAAACTCACGAACCGCCGCCGCACGGAGACCTATCTGCGCCTGAGTCGCTCCGAGGGGGGCGAGTTTGTCGTCGGCGTGCGGTCGTCGATCTTCCTGCCGCTCAAACACCTGCAACTGGTGATTGTCGATGAGGAACACGATGCCAGCTACAAACAGACCGAGCCCGCGCCGCGCTACCACGCGCGCGACTGCGCCGTGGTGATGGCGCGCCTGTTCGGCGGACGCACGCTGCTCGGGAGCGCGACGCCGTCGCTCGAGTCGTGGCTCAACGCCCGGAGCGGCAAGTACGGGTACGCCATACTGAGCGAGCGCTACGGTGCGGGCCGCCTTCCCGCCGTGCTTGTTTCCGATACGCTGCGCGCCGCGCGGCGGGGCGAGCGGCATGCCCACTTCAACAAACTGCTGCTCGACCGGATCGGCGAGACACTTGCCCGGGGCGAGCAGGTAATGCTCTTCCAGAACCGCCGCGGCTTCTCGCCCTACGTCGCCTGCACCGAGTGCGGCTGGACGGCGCGCTGCCCCCAGTGCAACGTGACGCTGACCTACCACAAGAACGGGTCAAAACTCGTTTGCCACTACTGCGGCCATACGGAACCGGTGCCGGCCAAATGCCCCTCGTGCCGGGTGACCGACGTCGTGCCGGTGGGCTTCGGGACCGAGAAGATCGAGGAGGAGATTGCCCGCGTCTTCCCCGAGGCGCGCGTGGCCCGGCTCGACCGCGACAGCGTGACCTCCGAGCGGGCCTTCAATGCCATCATTGCCGATTTTGCCGAGCGCCGGACCGACATACTGGTCGGCACGCAGATGATCACCAAGGGGTTCGACTTCGGGGGCGTCTCGCTCGTGGGCATCCTCAATGCCGACAACCTGCTCAACAACCCAGACTTCCGGGCCTCCGAGCGGGCCTTCCAGCTGATGATGCAGGTGGCCGGACGGGCCGGGCGCCGCGCCGACGGCGGGGAGGTGGTGATCCAGACCTCCGAGCCGGGCCATCCCGTCATCCGCCAGGTTGCGGCGGGCGACTACGAGGCGATGGCCTGCGAGCAGCTTGCCGAGCGTGAGTCCTTCTTTTACCCGCCCTATGCGCGGCTCACCTCTCTGACGCTCCGCCACCGCGACCCGATGCTGTTGCGCCGTGCCGCCGCGGAGCTCGCCTCGGGACTGCGCACGCGCTTCGGGAGGCGCCTGCTGGGCCCCATGACGCCGCCCGTGGACCGCATCCGGGGCGAATACCTGCTGTCGCTGCTCCTGAAGATCGAGAGCGGCGCTTCCTTCGCCCGGGCCCGCGAACTGCTCGGGGCCGAGCTGACGCGATTCGGCGCCCTCGCCGATTTCAAATCCGTCACCGTCGTGGTCAATGTCGATCCTCAGTGATATCCTCTCCGACCTGGCGTCGCTGTTTTTCCCGCCCCGCTGCGCCGTCTGCGGGAAGCCTCTTGTACGCGGCGAGCGGTGCGTCTGCACGCTCTGCCGGGCGACGGCGCCCCTGACGGGCTACTGGCGCGAGGCCGACAACCCCGTGCTGCGCAAGTGCTGGGGACTGGTTCCCGTCGAGCGTGCCTCGGGATTTCTCTTCTTCGTGCACGGGAGCGGCTGGCGGCGGCTGATCCACTCCTTCAAGTACCGCGGAGCTTGGCGCACGGCCCGGGAGATGGGGGTGTGGTACGGGCGCTGCCTGCGCGAGAGCGGCCTCTACGACGGGATCGATGTGGTTGTCCCGCTGCCGCTGCACCCCTTCAAGCGGTGCCGGCGGGGCTACAACCAGTCGGAGTATCTGGCCGAGGGAATCGCCGCGGAGCTGGGGGTTCCGGTGGACCGGCAGAGCGTGCGGCGGCGCCGGAACACCGCGAGCCAGGCCCTCAAGAGCCGCCGCGAACGGGCCGCCAATGTCGAGGGGGCCTTTGCCGTGCGTCGGCCCGAACGGCTCCCC
>OGQR01000256.1_pt1 | contig 52196 bp, 45 predicted proteins | sample 1553271 | NCBI WGS metagenome assembly OGQR01 (sample SAMEA2579970, study PRJEB22360) | human gut metagenome | biome: human gut; feature: human-associated habitat; material: faeces | place: Denmark | collected 2008/2010 | reverse complement strand
TTCAACAGCTTTAGGAGAAGCTATAAACTTCTTCTTTTACGATACGATAAAGATTCTGATATTATTATTTTTTATCAGCGTGATAATGGGAATTATAAATGCCTATTTCCCGATAGAACGTTTGCGTAATTATTTGACCTCTCGTAAACTATATGGATTGCAATATTTCTTTGCAGCCTTATTTGGTGCTATTACTCCGTTCTGTTCCTGTTCTTCCATACCGCTGTTTATCGGATTTGTGAAAGGGGGTATTCCTTTGGGGGTAACATTCGCCTATCTGATAACCTCGCCTTTGGTAAATGAGGTTGCTGTTGCCATGTTTATCGGCACTTTTGGGTTGCGTATTACTTCTATTTATGTGATTAGCGGTATTCTGTTAGGTATGGTAGGTGGATTTATTTTGGGCAAGATGAAATTGGAGCCTTATTTGAGTAATTGGGTAAAACAAATTCAGCAAAACTCAACTTCCGACTCCGGAACATGGGAAAAAGAGCATACTCCGTTCTTTAGACGATTGCCCATTATCATGCAAGAAGCATGGGGCATTGTCAAAGGTGTACTTCTGTATATCCTTATCGGTATCGGTATTGGTGCATTTATGCACGGCTATGTGCCGGAAGGATTTTTTGAGCAGTATATGTCTAAGGATAATTGGTTTGCTGTTCCTTTATCAGTAGTGTTGGCAGTTCCAATGTATGCCAATGCTGCCGGAATAGTACCGGTAATTGAAGTTTTTGTAGCTAAGGGTATCCCCATAGGAACTGCGCTTGCTTTTATGATGGCAGTTGTTGGGCTGTCATTGCCCGAAGCTACGCTGTTGAAAAAAGTAATGACTTGGCGGCTGATAGGGATATTCTTTGGATTGATAACCTTATTTATCATTATGTTAGGTTATCTGTATAACATGGTATTGTAGTGTAAAAGATAAGTGGCAGCTTTCCTGCCACTTATCTTTTTATAATTTTATTCCTCTGCTTTTTCTTGGTTCTTCAACCACCTGTCGTAAACCTCTTCTTAATTTCTCCCATTGTTCTCCATCTGGGAGGATGGCTACACCATGCCCTGCGTGTGCTATTACAGACCCGACAGGGACGAGTACGAACTGGTGGACGGTTACCACCGCTATCTGGTACTGAAGACATCCAAGCGGATTTACGAACGGGAGAAAGGGATGCTTCCGGTGACGGTAATCGAAAAGGACATTTCCAACCGCATGGCTTCCACCATCCGCCACAACCGCGCACGGGGGACGCACAGCGTGGAGCTGATGAGCCACATCGTTTCCGAGCTGACCAAAGCCGGTATGTCGGACCAGTGGATACTGCGCAACATCGGCATGAACAGGGACGAGCTGCTGCGGCTGAAGCAGATTTCCGGACTGGCAGAGCTGTTTGCCGACAAGGAGATTTCAGCCTGTCTAAAGAATAACCCTTGTCAAAAGAATCTTGGAGGGATATTTCCGGCTGCGGCGGCAACAGGCTTGAAGGCACAACCAGTATGGCACGTCATACAGATACGGTCGTGCCGATTGAACGATTCCTTCCGGAAGAGTTTGAAAAAGCCCGGCAGTCATGTCAAGAACCTTTCGGATGGGATATCACAACACCCGGATATAAAGAAAAACGGAGAACACCCCGTTGTGATAGTGGGCTGCTCTCCGTTTTATTTACACTTTTGTCATGAGGTTTGCATCAGTGCAGTCCTGTCCACCGGGGCAATCCTGGTAAAGTTTGTCCGGCATCGGACGAAATCCCTGTGTCTTATAGCCTTTTTCCGCGCAGGTAGTCGTTCAAGTCCTTGTAGCCGGTATAGCGGACAGACTCGTTGCAGACACGGCCGCCATACAGTCCGGCGATGGTCTCCACGGTCTTTTGCCCGGCAAGGTCATTGTCAAGGTAACAGTGGATTTGTCCGTAACCTTGCAGATGCGCCAGCGTCTTCCTGAGGTTGCCGACCGAGTTCATCACCAGGTAGTCGCAGGGTACGTCGATACAGACGGTGTTGTCCTTCATCTGCCGGAGTGTCAGATAGGACAGAAAGTCCATGAATCCCTCAAACAGGCAGATGCAGCTCTGCACTTCACCGCGCAGGTGCGGTATCAGGGATATGTCCTTGCTGTTGATGCACCCCTTGTAGTAGGCGTTGCGCACCTCGTAGCCGCCGGAGACGTTTCCGAAGGCCAATGCGAAATAATGCCGCTGGCGCAGTTCGTAATGGATCTCCTTGCAGAACATCCGTCCGATGTCCGCATCAATCATCCTCGACTGGAGATACGAGAGCAGAGCATGGTGTCGCAGAGGAACGACCCTCAGGTTCTTCATGTCGGCTTCCACCGGACGGGGCGGAGCGGCAGGGGGGCCCGTACTCCCGAAAAATGTGCCAGCCGTATCCTCGGCAAGGAGGCATCACCGGCAGTCCGTTCGATGTAGGCAAGTGCCTCGCTCACGCTTCCCATTCCGCAAAGGTACCTTCCCAATTCCACCAGGTCACCGCCGATCGCTTCACCAAAGTCGTACCATTCATTTTCCCGGTCATTGACCTTGAACGACGGAGCGGTCTCTTTCCGCAGCGGCGAGAGATACCAGTACTGCTCCGATTTTACATACTGCGCATGGTGCCCGAGCCGGGCCAGGAAATCCACGATACGCACATTTTTTGCTTCTTCTATGTTCATGGCTGTTTCTTTTCACTTGTTTGCACAAAACCAGTTTAGTTTGGTTTATGGCCCTATATAGATAGATACTAAATTAAACTGAATTATATAGGCCCGCGCCCGGCATCATTCTTCCTCGAAAAGCATGGTTTCCGCAGGGGTCATGTCGTAGTAGAAAAGTTTGTCCCGCTTGACGACCAGTTTCAGGGTGTCCGTCAGGTATTGCAGCAGCTTCACCATCACGTTCCGCCCGCGCTTGAACCCAATGGTCTCGTAGGCGACCATCATGGCCTGCAGCATGTTCTCGAATCCGCGGATGGGCTTGTCCCCGAATGCGGAGGAGAGGGCTTCCCGGTGCTGCTCTACGGTCAGATCCATAAATCCCGTCCGCTGTTTGGGTTTCGCGCATGGGAGGCTGTCGGACAGATGTCCTTCTGCGAGAACCGGCAGGCCGCTCTCGTTGACCGTAAAGGCAAAGGGCTTGAACTCTTTCTCCCGGATGTGCAGCGCATGTACCTCGCTGATGTTCGGCTGCTCGCTGTTCTTGCTGATGACCAGCACGGTCTCCGCCTTGTTGCTCATCTCCGTACCTATATGCCCCCGGACATTGTTGTCCCCTTTGTTCAAATGCAGCACGCAATGGATGTGCAGGTCATATTTCGACGACCATTCCATCATCTTGTTGATGACTTCCACCGATTCACTGGTGCTGTTGATGTCGAGCATCAGGTCACGTATGCCGTCGATAATGACCAGGCCATAGCCTTTCCTCTGCCGCAGGGCGTAGTCGATGACTCCGATGCGTATCGCCGGCGAATATTCACGCAGGCAGATGAAGTCAAGATTCTCGCTGTCGGTTGTCGGTGGCAGTCCGGCCAGCCGCAGAATACGTGCCAGTACGTTGTGACAGTGGAAGCGGCTCTGCTCCGTGTCCACATACAGGATTCTCTGCTTTCCTTCGGGCAGGTAGGCCCGGTAGTTCAGCACTTGCTTCCCGGCCAGCGATGCGGCGACAATGGCTGAGACATTGAATGTCTTCTTCGATTTGGCTTTGCCGGTCGATGCGCTGAAGTTGCCGAGTGTGGCGATGGTAGAGTTGTCAATCCAGATGATTTGCGGCGGCGTTTCGTAGGTATCCGTCGCACGGATCTGCGAGGCGGAGAGAATGTTTGACAAAAGACACTCCTCCGGTCCCATATCCAGGCTGGGGTCAGTTCTTCTTTCGTTTTCCATAACGTCTCTGGTTAAAGAACGGTTGGGCGGCAGCCGCTTCGTTTGCCATGCGTGCCGCTTCCTCCGCTGTCGGTTCATAGTTCTGCTTGAGCCATTTGTCCAGCTCCTCCTTAGCGAAGTAGAGCATCTTGCCGCGTGGCTTGAAGTGTGGAATCTCCTTGCTGGAGGTCAGCTTGTAGAGCATGCTCTCGGATATGCCGATATACGTGCAGGCCTCCTGGAAGGTGAATACCCCCTTGGTGGTATAGATGTTCTTTTCCAGCAACGCGATACGTTCCAGCAGGCTTTCCACCGGATCCAGTTTCTTCAGGATGGTCTCGATGTTGGTGAGACGTTCACTCAGCTGTTCCATGAATGTCAATCTGTTGTTTTGCATACGAATGATTTTTAAAATTAGACAATGGAAGTATGTCCTCCGTTATGTAGCGCGCTAACGGAGGACAAAGGTAGGGCAGGAAAGTCATATTGCTTCAATCTGCAGATTGATAGTTGGGAAGTGTCAATGCAACTATCAACCTTTTACCTTTCACATACTTCACTTCTTGGCACTTTTTGTCATTTTGCCAGTTCATCCACGGCCAGCTGTATGCCATAGGCTGCCGATGTCATCTTCTTCCGTAGGGCAGTCAGGGAAGACGAAAGGTTCGACTGGCTGACGAATCCCTTTCCGCTCTTGCGGACCAGCAACCGTCCTGCTTCCAAGGTACTCTGCCATTCGTATCTGATAAGCGAATGTTCGAGAAGCGAATTGAACAGGATTGCCACAAGCCGGAGTTTGTTCACACGGATGCTGAACCCTTTCCGGCAGGCAAACAGGGCTTCCATATCCTCGACACGTACGTCAGAAACGCAAAACAGATGATAAGCATTGGCGCAGGCCGTTATACTTATCATCTGTTTCCGGGTCAGGTTGCATTCTAGCGAAAGCGGATGCTCCCAAGGCATCTCTGGGTCACGGGGCGTGACCAGAGGCACCGGAGGTGAGAATGTGTCATACGTCTGCTTCACCTCCATGCACTTCTCAAACGAGAAGTCCGTGGCTGCAAAGAGCGGTTGGACAAGATGGGCGCAGTCATGCAGCATCCCTTTGAGGATGTGGATGTTCATCTCATGGCAGTTCCGGCACGCAGCACGGTCGCAGTCGATGTACCGGTGGCTGTTCACGAAATCCTCCGCATAACGGTGATACTGTTTGCCGCCCGTGACAACATCACGGAGATACAAGGTTCTTGCTTCAGTGAGCAGGGCATAAAGTTCCTGCGCTGCATCCTGTTCTGTCACAAAATGGTGCAGATGTTCATTCCCTCCAAAAAGAGAGAGGGCCTTTGTCAGGTCTTTTCATTTTGGATAATTTTTAAAGAATTTATAATATAGTCAAGAAGGGTGTTGCCCCGGCTATCTGTCTGTTTCCCGAAAACAACACCCCAATAAGCGTCTGCAAAAATTAAACACAGATATGAGTTATGCGACAATCTCAGTCAAACAGGCCGTTCGTCAGGTTCACCGCGTCATCTTTTTTCTTGTTGACAATCTTGGCGTAAACCTGCGTCATTTTTACGGATGTATGACCGAGCAGCTTGGAAACGGTGTACAGATCCGCCCCCAAAGTAAGCATCATTGTGGCGAATGTATGGCGGGCGGTGTGAAAGGTAAAATGCTTGGTAATCCCGGCTTTGACGGCCCACGGCTTGAGATATACATTGATATGAACCGGTAAATGGAACACAAAATCGTTACCTGTCTTGTTACCTTGTTCAGGTATCCACTTCAAAGCTTCGTTGGAGAGGGGAAGGTATATCGGCTCCTTAGTCTTCTGCATGGCCACCGACAGACGGTATTGTCCGTTGTCAAGAAAAATATCCTGCCATTTCAGTCCGACAATATCACTGATTCGGAGTCCGCAGAAGCAGGAGAACAGATAGGCTCTCTTGACTTCCTCGTTCTGTATCGGAGTGGCAATCAATGCCCGTACCTCTTCGATGGTCATATATGAACGTACGCTTTCCGGCATCTTGGGCTTTTCCGACTTGTCCATTTCGTTGAACGGATTCCGCAACATGCGTTTGGCACGCACAGCTGCATTCAGGGCACCGTTTAGAATCTGGTAATAGGTATTACGGGTAGAAGCCGCTATTAGCTTTCCTCTGAAGCGGTAGGTTGTCAGCATGAAGTCAATGTATCCCTGGCAGAAAGACAAGTCAACCCGATCCAAGGTATATCGGTCTCCGGCATACTCCTGCAGGATGCGGATAACAGACTTTATGTGGTCTATACCTTTTTTGCCTCGCTTTTTCTGGTTCTCCCTGTAGGTGTTCATCCAGTCCAGCAGATAAACCTTCTCCACGTGGTTCACGATCCCGGCTTCACCGCTGGTCAGCTCGATGATACGTTTTGACTTGATGGCATTGGCGGCAGCCATTGTAATCTCGTTCTGATGCCGGGCATTGCTGTCTGTTTCCGGAACAAGGTACATCTTCAAGTACTCGTACGACCTTTTACCGTTCCGGTATATATCCAGATACAAACTCTTGCAGCCGTCAGCCAAATCTTTTGTCCGAAGGCGGATAGGTTCCTTTACTTTTTTAGGCTTCTTTACTCGTGGCATAACTGTGTCCTTTCATTTGTTGTTTTCCTATCGCAAATATACAAATAAAAGCCGGAACCAAGGAACAAATAAGAAACAAAAATGTACCTAAAAACAACAAAAGTAATGAAAGTACAGAAAACAACTGAAAACTCAAATATCTATTTAAATCATTGATATAAAGCCTATTTATATATAATTATTTGGATTTTGTTTTCAATCAATGTGTGTACAGTTCTTTATTGGAAATACTTTTCTTATTGTGAATGACATTCGCTATATTGACCGTTCAAAAGGTTCAAGTGTGTGGGGAGGAATTGTCAAAGGACTGGGTGCGGCAGCGGCTATTTACACCGGTGAGACATCCTATATGGATTTAGGTAATTCTACGGGAGATATGGTTGCATCCTATAAGGGGTTTAAAGTAAATATTGATACTTATCTCTATCAACTGGTTTGGGATGAAGAGACCGCAACAAAATTCTATACTCAATATTATACTGATAAGGATAATAAGGAGAAGGTGAATGCTTTCAATAATAACCGTAAGATGTTCAAGTTGAAGTATGTGGGCAGCCAGCATAGTGATGGAAGTAACACTTCCTTTTTGGGTATTAACTTGGATGAGCCCCAGCAAATGGTGCGAAAGGCATGCCAACGTGCCATTGATGAAAATATAGCGAGTCTGCAAAAGAATTTTGACCAGTTCAAAGTGAATACTCCCTTAATCAGTGTTTCTCCCCTGAAAGCTTATATTGGCTTGAAAGAGGGAGTCACTGAAAAGTCTAAATTTGAAGTGCTGGAAGCTGAATTGAGCAAAGAAGGCAAAATGACTTATAAGCGTGTAGGAGTGATTCAGCCTAAGGAAAATCTGATTTGGGATAATCGCTATATGGCTTCCGAGGAACAGGCTTATGGTTCGGACTTTGGTTTTACCACTTTCCGAAAAGTATCGGGTGGCGATTTTTATCCGGGAATGTTGATTCGTGAAATAAAATAAGTGTTTAAGTTAGCCGGCTTCGTCAACAGAAGTGAAAATAGGTTACTTGCCAAAAAGATTTGTTGATATGGCTGAATAGTGAAACATAAAACAAACAGGCGTTTATTCTTTGGAAATGAACGCTTGTTTGTTTATGTTTTAAATGGTTCTATACTGCCAGCTTGGAGAGGTGTGAAAAGTAGAACTGTTTTTTTGATGGCTCTTCCAATTTCATATCATATAGAGCTGGAATGTGAAGCTTAATTTACAAATTTTCAAGCTTGTCTTATTGGCATAATTTATTTATTGTATATATAGTCGTTAATTTTAGCTGCTTGGTATCTGCTTTAGTGTGTTTAGTGTAAATCTTGACAAATGATGGTTTTTTGAATATAAAAGTTGCAATACATTTGCAAATGTAAACTTATAGAGTCAATTGTTACGAAGTATGGAAAAGACAATTATTGCAGCACTTTTAATGCTGATTTCGTTAACATCGTATGCACAGGGTTTAATGTGGACTGCGAAGGCTGAACTCAATATGAGCAGCATGTCTAACGTAGAGGAATCTAAAATGCATCCAGGTTTCTATGCAGGAATAGGAGCTGGGTATGTTATTGATGAAACTTGGTCTGTCCGTCCTTCTTTATTGTTCACTATGAAAGGAGTGAAACAAGATTACAAATTTTAATAAAAATACTGCATTATGAAGAAACTGTTTTTTATCATGGCTATGTCCGTATGTGCATTCACGGCACAAGCACAAACTACTTCCGGTATTCGTGTGGGGTTAAATATGACCAGTGCTACAGGGAAGTATAATGATCTTATGGCAGATCAAGATTATAATAATAAAAGCTATATGGGTTACAGTATCCATTATTTTATAGATGTTCCTGTGATTGGAAACTTCAGTATTCAGCCTGCTGTTGGACTTTCTATGAAAGGTATCACTTATGAGTACGATAAATTTACCACTAAAAAGTCGCATCGGCTCGATTTGGATTCTTATAAGAAATATGATGTGACGGAATCTCGCGGCACTAGTGTCACTCAAAAACATAATCTGGGATATTTGGACGTTCCTATTTTATTTGCTTATGCTTTACCTTTGTCAGAATCGTTTAGGGTTCAGTTGGGAGTGGGGCCTTACTTCTCTTATGGGTTGTTTGGTAAGTTTAAATATGAGTCGGATAAATATTTGACAGTATCCCCCGATAAATATGGAGAAAATAAACATACCATAACCAAAGATGATTGTCCCTCCTTTGGCAAGAATGATGATGCGGACGATCCTAAAGGTAATATTAACCGTTTTGATTGGGGAATTGCCGTACAGGGCAGCATTTATTGGAAACGCTTGTTTTTGAATGTCGCTTATCAAAAAGGTTTGAAATCGGCTAATATTACTGACGAGAAGAATGAAGGGAAAGATAAATTGGCCCTTTCCAATTTGTCGTTAGGGTTAGGCTTTATATTTTAAGTTGTGAACAGGCTGAGGAACTGCTGGAAAATAGAAGAATAGAGAGGCATCAGAAATTTGATGAAACTTGTGCACCCTTTCTTGCCGAAATGAAGAATCTGTCGGGTGTAAATAGAGGTTCATTTGGAAACGTATGTGTAGAAACCCGTTTCCGGTCACTGTTCCGTATCGTTCCGAAAGTCTTTATTCTTTTTGGAAAAGACAAGGACGTTTATAAAAAAGATGAAGACGTCTGATAAAAAGAACAAGACGTTTCATTCCAAAGATCTATATCTTTCAATCTTTAGTTTAAGTCTTTCCGGCTCTACCGGTTTATCCTTCTCCTCCGAAAGGGAAGGATGCTGGATGTGACGGCAAAACTTGGTACAGGATTTCGTGGAACTTGCTGCAAGATCCGACAGAACTTGTATCAAGATTCTGAATACTTTAGCAAGGAAAGTCGCAGTTTCGAGGCTGCACAAGCTTACCGTGTTTATTGCACAAGCCTGCTTTGTCCACCGGACAGGGCAGGCTTGTGCAATAAACACGGTGGATAAAGTGGTGGCTGCAGGCATTTTTCTTGCATAAAATAATGTATTGCCATCACCTCTCTAACTCCCTATTCATAGGGAGTACAGGGAAAAGGTGACAGCAGTGGCAACAGAATTATAAAACTCTGTTGTAGGAAAGTGGGGCAATTGGAAACGACTCCTCTGTACAACACACGTTATCTTTTATTTTCTTTTTCCGGATAATGAGGTCCATAAAGCATGGTCTTCTCCTTGACCACCAATCGGCCGTCCTTCACGAACTCTTCGCCGCGTTCACTTAAGTGGCGAATCATTTCATTACGCATTTCCGTCAGCTGCCTCCTGTATTTTTTGTCATTGACGGCATTGTGCAATTCCTGAGGGTCTTGGGTCAAGTCGAATAATTCTTCGGTACCGGTATGGATACGCCATATATATTTTATTTTGCCGTCAGTCAGTGCACACCAATAGTTATCATCACTGTAACAGGTGGCATGCTCCAGATCCAGATACTTGCGCCAGTTTGTTTCCATGCCTTTGGCAAGCGGTAACAAGGAACGGCCGTCCATGTCAGTGGGGATGGTCACATCGGCTGCATCGAGGAAAGTGGGAAGAATATCACGCAACTCTACGGGAGCGTCTGTTTTTCCCGGTGTAACGTGGTTGGCAGAAGGCCATTTCACGATGTATGGCACATGAGTGGAGCCCTCGTATGGATAGGTCTTTCTCCAGTGATAATGGTCGCCCATCATATCGCCATGATCGGAAACGAAAACGATTAATGCGTCATTATACATATCCTTTTCTTTCAATGTTTGGATAATTCTGCCTATCTGTTCGTCAATGAAAGTGATGTTGGCATAATAATGACGTCTGGAATTGCGTGCATATTCATTGCCAAAATTACCGTATGGAGCGTCTTGTGCCGTTTCTTCAGGATTTAGTTTCTTGGCGTATTTGCCACACCAGTCTCCGATGGCAGGATCGGGTATTAGGGCATCCTTATACATGTCCAGATATCTTTGTGGTGGATCATACGGACTGTGCGGACGGGCAAAAGAAACTTTCAGAAATAACGGTTTGTTGGTCGGATCGTAGTTGCTGATAAGTTCACAGGCCATTTCTCCTGTCCAATAGGTAGGATGGAGGTTTTCGGGCAATTTATAGATACTTGCCGTATGGTCGTTCCAGCCTATGCCGGTGGCGTCAGGATTCTTTCCGGGGGCTTTTGTTTGGAACCATTGGCGGTAATCACTGGTGAAATTCTCGTCCTCCACGCGTCCGCTTTCATCTAGCAGAGTGCCTTCGAAACCATGTTTTATCCGTTGGGGATGCCAGTGCATTTTCCCGATTCCAAAAGTATAATAACCAGCGTCTTTTAGCATCTGTGGCATTTCGTATTTATATTCGGGAGATACTTTTCCATATCCCAACAAGCCATGATGCCAAGGAGAAAGTCCGGTCAGCAGACCTGCACGTGCCGGAGTGCTGCTTGGACAAGAAGAATAACCATTCATAAATAATGTTCCCTCGGCAGCTAGTGCGTCCAGGTTAGGGGAGATAACCGCATCGTTTCCCATACAGCCTATGGCATCAGCTCGCTGTTGGTCGGTCATTATCAGTATGATATGAGGATGTTTTTGTGCGTATGCAAAAGAGGAGCACACTCCGGCTGTGACAGCCAATGTGTATTTCAGGTTGATTAGAATATTCATGTTTATAGGTTTTTCATAATGTTATGTGCAAAGGTAGGAAATTTTTGGTAACCTTAAGCCATAAATGGTGATGGTTACAGTAGAAATACTTGAAATTGAAGTCTTGTTTTGTACATACGTATGGGTGACCTCATATATACTAATGGTAGAAAAGGCTATAAAAAAAGGCTTGTTCCATACAGAACAAGCCTTTTTTTATATGCATGTATCAGAGATTATTCACCCCAATTCATTGCTTCCATACGTTTGTAAGAAGCATAACGTTTCTTGGCCATTTCTTCGCAAGCAGCAAATAGATCTGCTGCTTCAGCAGGATACTGTTTCATTACAGAAGCAAAACGAACTTCGTTCTTCAAGAAATCCTGGAAACCTTCCCATTTCGGTTCTTTAGAGTCAAGCATGAATGGATTCTTGCCTTCTTCTTCCAAAGCGGGGTTGAAACGCCACAAGTGCCAGTAACCGCATTCTACAGCCTTAGCCTCTTCAGCCTGGCTCTTACCCATACCTGCCTTCAAACCGTGGTTGATACACGGAGCGTAAGCGATAACCAATGACGGACCGGGGTAAGCTTCTGCTTCACGAATAGCTTTCAAAGTCTGAGCTTGGTCAGCACCCATAGCAATCTGGGCAACATATACATAACCGTAAGTAGTAGCGATCATACCAAGGTCTTTCTTACGTACACGCTTACCTGAAGCGGCAAACTTAGCGATAGCACCCAGCGGAGTAGCCTTAGATGACTGACCACCGGTATTAGAGTAAACTTCAGTATCCAATACCAAAATATTTACATCTTCACCGGAAGCAATCACGTGGTCCAAACCACCGTAACCGATATCGTAAGAAGCACCGTCACCACCGATAATCCATTGGCTCTTCTTAACCAAATAGTTCTTGAATTCTGCAATGGTAGCGCAGTTCTTACATTTATCTTTAGCAGCTTCCACCATTGGAATGATCTTTTCGGCAGCAGCTTTGCTCTTGTCTGCATCGTCCTTACCGTCAATCCATTCCTGGAATGCTTCTTTGTATTCTGCCGGACAAGTATCACTGGCGATAGCATCCTTCATAGCAGCTTCGATACGTGCACGAAGTTTCTTGTCAGCCAAAGTCATACCTAAACCGAATTCGCAGAAATCTTCGAACAATGAGTTAGCCCAAGCAGGACCTTGACCCTTTTCGTTCTTAGTATAAGGAGTTGAAGGAACAGAACCGGAGTAGATAGAAGAACATCCGGTAGCGTTAGCAACCATTTCACGGTCACCGAATAACTGGGAAATCAGTTTCACATACGGAGTTTCACCACAACCTGAACAAGCTCCAGAGAATTCAAACAACGGAGTAGCGAACTGAGAGTTCTTCACATTGGCTTTGATATCTACCAAATGTTGTTTGCTCTTCACGTTCTTAGCGCAGTATTCCCAATTGGCTGCTTGAGACAACTGGCTTTCCAAATGTTTCATTGTAAGAGCCTTGCCTCCCTTCTTCGGATTGCCCGGACAAACATCGGCACAGTTACCACAACCCAGACAGTCAAGCACGTCAACCTGGATGCGGAATGTCATTCCGTCAAATTGTTTACCTACAGCTTTCAATGTCTCGAAGTCTGCACCCTTCTGTTCTTCAGCGTCAAGTACGAACGGACGGATGGAAGCATGAGGACAAACATATGCACACTTGTTACACTGGATACAGTTTTCAGCATTCCATTCAGGTACGAATGCAGCTACACCACGTTTTTCGTATTGAGCAGTACCTTGTTCCCAAGTACCGTCTTCGATGCCTTTGAATGCAGATACCGGCAACAAGTCACCATCCTGAGCGTTGATAGGACGAACTACTTCGTTGATGAATGCAGGGTCATTGTTAGCAGCAGGAGCTTCAACTTCCAGATTAGCCCAAGCCGGATCAACTGTCAATTGTTTGTATTCACCACCACGGTCTACGGCAGCATAGTTCTTATTCACCACGTCTTCACCCTTCTTGCCATAAGACTTAACGATGAATTTCTTCATCTGTTCTACAGCCAAGTCAACAGGAATAACGCCTGTGATACGGAAGAATGCTGATTGCAGGATGGTATTGGTACGGTTGCCCAAACCGATTTCCTGAGCAATCTGAGTTGCATTGATGTAGTAAACAGTGATATTGTTCTGAGCGAAGTATTTCTTCACTTTGTTAGGCAGGTTCTTTGCCAGTTCTTCACCTTCCCAGATAGTGTTCAGCAAGAAAGAACCGTTCTTACGCAAACCACGGGTTACATCGTACATGTGCAGATAAGCCTGTACGTGGCAAGCTACGAAGTTCGGAGTATTTACCAAGTAAGTAGAACGGATAGGAGTATCACCGAAACGGAGGTGAGAGCAAGTGAAACCACCTGATTTCTTAGAGTCGTATGAGAAATAAGCCTGGCAGTGCTTGTCGGTGTTGTCACCAATAATCTTCACAGAGTTCTTGTTGGCACCTACAGTACCGTCAGCACCTAATCCGTAGAATTTAGCTTCGAACATGCCTTCACCGCCCAATGCGATTTCTTCTTCCTGGGGAAGAGAAGTGAAGGTTACATCGTCTACGATACCCACAGTGAAGTGGTTTTTCGGCATTGGCAGAGCCAAATTCTTGAATACAGCGATGATTTGAGCAGGAGTAGTGTCTTTAGAACCTAAACCGTAACGTCCACCTACGATAACCGGGGCGTTTTCTGTTCCATAGAAGCAGTCTTTAACATCCAGATACAAAGGTTCACCGTTTGCTCCCGGTTCTTTAGTACGGTCAAGAACAGCGATAGTCTTGGCAGTCTTAGGTACAGCAGCCAAGAAATGTTTAGCAGAGAACGGACGGTATAAGTGTACAGAAACCAAACCTACTTTTTCACCTTTGCTCATCAAGTAGTCGATAGCTTCGCGGGCAGCTTCTGTAACAGAACCCATTGCGATAATTACGCGTTCAGCGTCTTCAGCACCATAGTAATCGAACAAACCATGAGGACGGCCTGTGATTTTGCTGATTTCGTTCATGTATTCTTCTACGATAGCCGGAACAGCTTCATAGAAGTTATTGCAAGATTCTCTGTGCTGGAAGAAGTGATCGGGGTTTTCAGCCATACCGCGTGCAACAGGGTTGTTAGGATTCAACGCGCGTTGACGGAATTCTGCCAAAGCCTGTTGATCAATCAGACCTGCCAGATCTTCATTCTCCAGCATTTCAATTTTTTGGATTTCGTGAGAAGTACGGAAACCATCGAAGAAGTTGACGAATGGCACGCGAGATTTGATAGTAGCAAGATGGGCTACAGCAGCCATATCCATAACTTCTTGTACAGAACCTTCGCACAACATGGCGAAACCTGTTTGGCGGCAAGACATGACGTCCTGATGGTCACCAAAGATACACAATGCGTGTGAAGCCAATGTACGAGCCGATACGTGGAATACGCAAGGCAGGAATTCACCGGCAATTTTGTACATGTTAGGGATCATTAGCAACAGACCCTGAGATGCAGTGTAAGTGGTAGTCAACGCACCTGCCTGAAGAGAACCATGAACAGCACCTGCTGCACCGCCTTCTGACTGCATTTCTTGTACCAAAACTGTTTCGCCGAAGATGTTTTTACGACCTGCGGCAGCCCATTCGTCTACGTATTCAGCCATAGTAGACGACGGAGTGATGGGATAGATAGCAGCTACTTCAGAGAACATATACGAGATATGTGCTGCTGCCTGGTTACCATCACAAGTGATGAATTTTTTTTGTTTAGTCATACAATTACTAATTATTAGGTAATAAAATTTATTCTCTATCTCTTAATATAAAAAGCCGAAAAGCCATAATGGGATCATATTTCCGTGTCCTAATTCCAATTTGTGTAGGGCATAATACACGTTTGGATTATTTTTGAACTTGCACCCTTCTGCGCAAATACGGAAATGCAGTCCGTTGTCTACCATAAATGAAGTGCCTTTATCGCCTTTATATAGTTTATGGTCCTTATACAGGGTATTCATGAAAAATGTATCCAGAACATCCTGTTCTTCGACCTTTACCGGATAAATGGAGTACATCAGGTTGGTGTTGTGCATCATCAGTTTGGAAGGTTTCTTGGGAAATTCTTCTCCCTTGGGATAAACCATATTGATAAGACGCGCATCTGCCAGATACTTAATGTAATTCATCACCGTGGCACGTGAAGTTTGAATCTCCGTGGCCAGCTGGCTGACGTTCGGAGCAACGGGTCCGTCCACAGCTAGCAAATATAGTAATTTTTTTATCTTTGAAAGATATTTCAGCTCAATTTGTTTGATAAGAAGTATATCTACTTCTATCATCATATTCATGGTTTTTAGCAGATTCTCCGAAAAGTTACGTTTTTCCAGAAAGAATGGGTAGAAACCGTGATGCAGATAGTCTTGAAAATAATCCAACGGCTTCACGTTGCGCAGGATGGTTTTCGCTATCTGTTCGTGATTCTCCAAAATTTCTTGTAAGGTATAGGCACGGAAACAATTACCGCTTTGCAGATTCAGGTATTCGCGGAATGAGAAACCTCTCAGGTAGTATACCTTGACAATGCCGCTCAGTTCTGGATTTTCTTCTTTCAGTCGCATCACGGATGATCCGGTGAATATAATCTTCAGAGTAGGAAACATTTCATAGCAAGCACGCAGGTCGTGGCTCCATTCGGGATACTTGAACACTTGGTCTATCAACAAAACTTTTCCTCCTCGTTTTACGAATTCTGCGGCAAACTCCACTAACGTATATTTAGAGAAGTAAAAGTTATTCATGTTGATGAACAGACATGAGTGATCCGTTCCGAACTTTTCTTTTGCATATTGCAGGAGGAAAGTCGTTTTCCCTACGCCACGAGTACCCTTGATGCCGATCAGTCTGTCGTTCCAGTCTATTTCGTCCATCAAGTCCCGGCGAACAGGAGCATTTGTATGTTCCACCAGATAACTGTGTGTTCTGTAAAAGGTTTCCATGGTTGCTTTTTTATCGGTTGCAAATATAGCAATACTAATTCAAATTGCAAACTGGAGATAGCAAAATATTATTTTTTTTCAACTAAAAGACGAACAAGAGAAATGGTTTGTACTCTAAAACATTTATCTTTGTGTCCGGAAATGGAAGCGCTTTATTTATTCAATCCGGAAAATGATATGGCATTGGCTTGTGGTGATCCTTATTATATGGCCCCTGCCAGTGCCCGGCGAATGGCGGCCGAGCTGTCCGTGTTGCCTGCATGGTATGCAGAACAGGGAGGAACTGTGTGGCTGGATTCTGCTCTGCGTATGAAAACAATGGAAAGACAATCTTTTTTGCCGCCTTCGGTCAATTGGACTTCAGAATTCCTCCCCATTTATAATAAAGTGATTCCTTGGGGATGGAATCCGTCTTTGGTGCGTCGTTTGCAGGAAGCTGGATTTCCTGATACAGCATATCCTTCAGTAGAGCGTATGAAGCGTATCCGTCAAATATCCGGACGTCAGACGGCTGTAAAAGTGTTACGACGCCTTTGTAGGCATATAGGTGGGAATATTCCCACATTGGGGGAGGCTTTTGTATTGTCATCAACAGAGGAAGTGAAGGCTTTTGTGTTGTCTCATCCTCGTGCTTTGTTAAAAGCTCCATGGTCTGGTAGTGGGAGAGGGATACAATATGTTTCAGGTAGTTTTACCATCCCTCTGGAAGGGTGGATTCGACACATACTTACCACTCAGCATGAGGTGATAGGAGAGCCTTTTTATGATAAGCTTTTGGATTTTGCCATGGAGTTTTTTGCAGACGAGTGGGGACAGGTACATTTTATAGGGTATTCTTTATTCGAAACAGACAAGAGAGGTGTTTATAAAGAAAACTTGTTGGCTGCGGATCGGGTTATTGAAGCGAGGATATCCACATATGTTTCTGCGGAAATCTTACATCAGGTTGGGAGGGCGTTACAGGTGGAATTGGCGGAAGTGATAAAAGGGAGTTACGAAGGCTATCTGGGGGTGGATATGATGATATGCCGTACCCAAAACGGCGGGTATGCCATTCATCCGTGTGTGGAAATAAATCTTCGTATGAATATGGGAGTGGTAGCACGTTTGATATATGATAACTATGTGTGTGATGGCGTGCAGGGACGGTATGTTATAGAATATTATGCAAAGCCCGGTGAGGCATGGCATTCTCATCTTGCGCTTCAAGAAAAGCATCCTTTATATCTGGAAAATGGAAAAGTGAAGTCGGGTTATTTGTCACTTACACCGGTAGAGAACAATACGTCTTATCAGGCATATATCTTAATTTGATTTTCCGGATAAAGGAAAATCAAATTAAGAGGGGATGGTTACCATCCACCCCCTAATGCTTTATACAATTTTACTAATGTAATTTGTTTGTCTCTTATTGCATTACTTAATCCTATTTGTGCATCGAAATAGCTACGTTGTGCATCCAATACATCCAAATAGCCTATTACTCCATTGATGTATTGCAATTGGGCCAGTTCCATTGTTGCTTTAGAGGAACGTTCCAGTTGCAGACGCGATTCGTAGATATCTTTTATCTTATTGAAGTCCACAATGGCATTGCGGGCCTCTTTGAATGCAGTCAGCACTGATTTTTCATAGCTGTAGCATTCCTGTTCGTATGCGGCTTTCTTAGCCTTTAGGGTTGCTCTGTATTTTCCCATGGCGAAGAGAGGAGTTAGAAGATTGCCACTGATATAATGAATGGGTGATTTAAAGAAATCAGAGAATTCTTCACTTTCTACGCCATATTGTGCTGTGAGGCTGAGTCGTGGGAACATATTGGTATAGGCAATACCTACACTGGCATTGGCTGCTATTAATTTCTGTTCTGCTTCGCGTACATCGGGACGACGTTCCAACAGAGTGGAGGGTAGACCTACTGGTAATGTTTCAGGTAGTTTTACCTCTTCGGGCAGAATGGAACGCTGTATGCGGTGCGGGTATTCGCCTGCCAGGAATGCGATATCATTTTCTTTCAATGAAATTTTCCTTTCCAGTTCAGGAACTAAGGTTGCGGTACGTGCATACTCCACTTGTGCCTGTTGATAAGAAGTTTCTGAAGTCAGTCCTCCTTCAAAACGAAGCTTTGCCAGGCGTACTCCTTCTTTACGGGCATAGAGTGTTTGACGAACGATGTTCAGCTCATTGTCTAATGCGACCAATTCAAAATAGGCTTGTGCCACTTCGGACACAATACTCATTTTCAAGGCACGTTGCGCCTCGATGCTTCCCAGAAATTGTGCTATGCTTTTGTCTTTTGCCCAACGCAGGTTACCCCATAAGTCTAATTCCCAAGTCACGGTAAGTTTACCACCCTGTTCGGGGTCATTTTTATAGTTGTCACCACCATAATTACTTCCTTCTTTTTGGGCATAAGCGCTTCCGTTCAGTTGGGGGAAAAGGTTGGCAAAGTCTATGCGCTTCATTGCGGCAAGTTCTTTTACACGTGCCGCAGCTATTTTCATGTCTTTGTTGTTATCCAACGTCTTTTCTATCAGGCTTTGCAAGGTTGTGTCCGTATAGATTTCCCACCATTGCATATCGGCTATAGATAATGTATCCTGTTGTCGTAATGTATCTAATTGTTGGGGAAGATGTAAGTCGGGACGTGTGTAGTGCTTACCTAATTGGCAAGAAGTCAGCAAAGTCATTCCTGATACGGCTATATATAATAATGTATGTTTCATCATTTCTTTCATCTTTTTATATCCTTATTTTTGTTTCATCTTCGCTTTCATCTTGTATATCAGTACAAAGAAGAAAGGTACTAACAAAATTCCCACAGTTACAGCAAAGATCATTCCGAAGAATACACCTGTACCAATAGCCTGACGGCTGGCTGAACCTGGCCCGCTGGCAATGACCATAGGTAACATACCTAAGATGAATGCCAATGAAGTCATCAAAATAGGTCGGAAACGGAGCTGTGAAGCATGAAGTGCAGCTTGTACTACATCTACTCCTTTGTCTACTTGTTCTTTGGCAAACTCTACAATAAGAATTGCATTTTTGGCGGCTAGTCCTACCAGCATCACCAATCCGATCTGGAAATAGACATCATTCTCCAGTCCACAGCCCCATACACCTAGATAAGCACCTAATGCGGCTACAGGCAAAGAGAGTAATACTGCAACCGGTACCATCCAGCTTTCGTATAAGGCAGCAAGGAACAAAAATACGAACATGAACACTAATGCCAGCACCATGCCGGTCTGTCCACCTGCCTGTTTTTCCTGGAAGGATAGTCCGCTCCATTCTACACCGATATTTTCCGGTAGGTGTTCGCGGGCTATTTGTTCGATAATTTCCATAGCCTGTCCTGAACTGTAACCGTCTGCGGCCTCACCGAGAATCACAGAACTGTTGAACATATTAAAACGTTTGATGCTGCCCGGACCAGTGGTATACGAAGTGGTACCCAGCGAGGTGAGCGGTATCATGGCATTGTCTGTACCCCGTACAAAAAACAGGTTGATATTCTCCTTATGTTCCCGGTAGGGTGCTTCTGCTTGAATATATACACGGTAGATGCGGTTAAACATATTGAAATCGTTTACATATACCGAACCTGTATAAGCTTTCATAGTCGAGAATACATCGGCTAAAGGTACTCCTGAGAATTTTACTTTGTCACGGTCTACATCAAAATAAAGTTGGGGGATATCCGCTTGTAAAGCCGAAGATAAACCTGATAATTCCTTACGTTTTGATGCATAATACATCAATGTATCCGTAGCTTGTACCAAATTTTCGAAAGTGGCATCTCCACGTGCTTCCAATTGCATTTCGAACCCGCCCGAACTGCCTAATCCCGGAATAACGGGAGGGGTGGAAAGATATACCTTGCATTCGGGGTATTGTGACATGTCTTTTTTTACCTGTGCCATAATATTGTCAATAGTTTGCGAGTCACGTTCCTCCCAAGGTTTTAAGATGACAGTCAGTTCACTTCGTGCCTGACTGGTTCCTACACGCGGACTGCTTCCCGCCACGCTTTGCACATATTCCACTGCCGGATTTTTCATCAGGTATTCCACAGCACGTTCTGTTACGATACGTGTACGTTCCAACGTTGCACCTTCGGGTAGCTCCAACTCTATTTTAAAATACCCTTGGTCTTCGATGGGGAGGAAGCTGGTGGGAATAATGCGATGGATTAACAGGATGGCGATCAATACCATGCCGAATGTGCTCAGTACCCGACGCGGGTGTTTCACAATGTGTTTGATAAGCCCTACATATTTATGATTGCCGATAGCCAGCCACTCATTGATACGGCGGAATACGATATTCTTTTTCTTGTTCGGATCTTCCGGTTTCAGGATAAGCGAACACATGACTGGACTCAATGTCAAAGCTACTACCGTAGACAGCAATACGGATACTACGATGGTTACCGTAAACTGGCGATAAAGTTGTCCGGTAATTCCACCTAGAAAACTTACGGGAACAAATACTGCTGCCAGTACCAAAGAAGTGGCGATAATGGCTCCTGTAAGTCCTTCCATAGCTTTCTTGGTAGCTTGGTAGGGAGATAGTTTCTCCTCTTCCATGATACGCTCCACATTCTCTACTACCACGATAGCATCGTCCACCACAATACCGATGGCAAGTACCAACCCCAACAGGGTCAGGATATTAAGCGAGAATCCGAAAATCAACATGAATCCGAAAGTTCCAATCAGTGAGATAGGTACGGCAACTAGTGGGATAACTGTTGCACGCCAGCTTTGGAGTGAAAGGTATACTACGATAATAACCAGTATCAGGGCTTCAAACAGTGTTTTGTACACTTCATGAATAGATTCCGAAATATATGTGGTCATATCGAAAGGTATCTCGTAACTCATTCCTTCGGGGAAATTCTTGCTGATTTCCTCCATAGCTTCTTTCACGCTTTTTGCTACTTCCATAGCGTTGGCTCCCGGTAACATATAGATGGCCAATACCGCTGCATTTTCTTTGTTAATGGCACTCTCGGTATTGTATGATTGTGCTTCGAGTGAGATGCGGGCCACATCACGTAAACGGATGATGGAACCATCGGCATTGGCACGGACTACGATTTCCTCAAACTGGCTTACAGTAGATAGACGTCCCTGAGTAGTGATGGGAATGGTTACGTCTAATCCTTGTACGGGTTGTTGTCCCAGTACACCGGCTGCTGATTCCCGATTTTGGTCTTTCAGTGCATTCTGCAGATCGGCTACGGTCAGACCGAAATTGGCCAGTTTGTCGGGCTGTACCCAAATTTGCATGGCGTAATATCGGCTTCCGATGTTTGAAACACGTCCTACGCCAGGGATACGGCGGATTAGGTCCAGTACATTCAGAGTAGCAAAGTTGCTAAGGTATATTTCATCGAATTTCGGGTCGGTAGAGGTAAGGCATAGGGTCAGCAATTGACTGGCAGCCTGTTTCTCTACCGAAATACCATTTTGTATAACTTCTGCTGGAAGACGTGATTCTGCTAACTTGATACGGTTCTGTATTTCTACTGCCGCCAGATCGGGATCTGCCGAGATATCAAAAGTGACGGTGGCTGAAAAACCTCCCGAATTGGAACTGTTTGATTCCATGTAAAGCATTCCTGGAGTACCGTTCAATTCCTGTTCTATAGGAGTGGCTACCGCCTGTGATACTGTCAGGGCACTGGCACCCGGATAGGATGCGCTGATTTTCACTACCGGCGGGGTAATCTGCGGATATTGGTCAATGGGTAGCATCGTGAGACCGATGATACCGACAATGACTATTAATATGGAGATGACAGCTGAAAATACCGGTCTGTCTATAAAGAAACTAACTTTCATAATGTCTATTGTTTTTTTGAATGCGTAAATTTTCCTCCATAGGGGAATTCGTATTCGGGAGTGAAATTATCCGATCGTATCTTTTTCCTCCGTTTTTTTGTCTTCTACGGCAGGACTTACTTTTACTTTCATGCCTGGATTCAGCTTGTGGTATCCTTCTATAACAATGTCTTCTTTGGGAGCCAAGCCTCTTTCCACCACTACTTGATTCTGGAATTCAGGTCCTAATTCAATGAAACGTCTCTCTACTGTAGAATCTTTGCGCATTACATAAATATAGGCACCGCCTTTTTCTATGATAACGGACTTTAACGGAACTACCGTAGCTTTTTCTCTGACATCCAATAATAGTTTTACTTTGGTGAACTGTCCAGGAAGTAATATCCGTTCTGGATTCGGCATTTCGGCACGTACGGAGAATGTACCTGTGCGTGGATCAACTTGCGGTTCGGCAAAGTCTACCAGTCCTTTGTATGGATAAATAGTATTGTCTGCTAGAGTAATGGAAACATTGGGTTGCCAAGAGCGGGTAGAGTCTTTTTGACCTAAGTTCACATTACGTTCTTTGCTTTTCAGATAGTCTAGAGCTGTCATGCTGAAATCCACTAATACAGTATCACTTTTTACTACGGTGGCAAGCAGTGATTTGCCACTTGGACCTACCAATGTTCCTAAATCCACGTGGCGTTCACTGATATGTCCTGCTAACGGAGAACGAACTATCGTATAACCTAGTTCCAATTCTGCTTGATCAAGGTCGGCACTACTCATAGCTACCGAGGCTTCTGCTGTTTCATATGCAGCAGTAGCATTGTCCAAGTCCAACTGGCTGGCAGCATTTTGTTCATATAGCGGACGGATACGTTCTAAATCGCGTTTTGCTTTTTGTGCCTGTGCTTCATCTTTTTTCAATTGGGCACGCGCTTTGTCAGCTTTGGCTCGATATTGATCTTGATTGATAACAAACAGCACTTGATTCTTAGTGACATATGTACCTTCTGCGAAAAGCATTTGTTCTAAATATCCCTCTACTCGGGCACGTACTTCAACGAATTGCTGTGCACGTACGCGTCCTACATATTCACCATATATTTCCACATCGTCTTGCGTTGCCGGTGCTATGGCAACTACTGGAAGTTCCGGCATCTTTGCCGGTCGATGGGAAACAATCAGGTAAATCCCGATAACTAGTCCAATACCTATTACTACAAGCGCTGTTCTTTTCTTTTTTAGCGCAATTTCTTTGTGTGTAAAAAATAGTTTCATACTTTAGTTTTGTTATTGTTTAAGATGCCGTCAGTAGGAATACAAGCAGCGTGCCAAACTACTGTAAATAGCCTTTCCTTTTCATAATCAGTGTTTTATTACTACCTTTTGTTGATAGGGAAAGTGTGGAAAACAGGCAACAGCTGTAGAATAATTCCACAGTAGGCGAATTAAATTTAGTAGAGGATTATCGATTTGGATGCAAAAATAGTAAAATAGTGGGTAATTTTAAAATATTTATTCATTATTCATTATGATGAGGACGATGTTGTAGTGTTAGCAGATATGTATGTAATTTAAATTTTGCTTGAGATCGTCATATCTGCAACCTTGTTGTTTTGAAATACGCTCCCTTTCATTTTGAAAAGGGTAGTGTTTCCTTTTTTTTATGACTTTATATAATATCTGTTTGTTTATCAATAGTTTATAATGTTGTTTTTCATTTTGGCATAGTATTCGCTATATACTTGTCGAATATAAAAGGTATAAAAAGATGGGAGAATTTTATAATCCAGATAAATTATATAAAGGTGGAAGCCAGAATAATAGCTTGATAAATAAAAAAATGATATTCCGTGTATTGGGGGTATTACTTTTTATTGAATCTGCTATGTTCCTGCTTTGTGCGGCTGTTTCCTTATGTTACGGTGAGCAAGATTATCAATATTTTCTATATACCATTCTTTTGAATACATTGGTCGGTGGAGTTTTGCTAATTTGTAGTAGAGGTGCTGAGAATCGGCTGACACGACGAGATGGGTACTGTATTGTAACTTTTACTTGGTTTTTGTTTACGTTGTTTGGAATGTTGCCTTTTTATTTTAGTGGAGGAATCCCTTCGGTGACGGATGCCTTTTTTGAAACCATGTCGGGTTTTACTACTACAGGAGCTACTATATTGGATGATATAGAATCTCTTTCACATGGTCTGTTATTTTGGCGTAGCTTGACACAATGGATAGGTGGCTTGGGTATTGTCTTTTTTACTATTGCTGTGCTTCCTATTTTCGGGGGAGGAACTATACAACTTTTTTCAGCTGAGGCTATCGGAGTGACGCACGACAAAACACATCCCCGGATTGATGTGATGGCTAAGTGGCTGTGGATGATATATGCTATTCTTACAATTGCAGAAACTGTGCTGCTGATGATAGGAGGAATGAGTTTTTTTGATGCGGTATGTCATTCATTCTCTACAACGGCTACAGGTGGTTATTCTACCAAACAAGCTAGTGTAGCTTATTGGAACTCTCCGTTTATAGAATATGTAATAGCGATATTTATGATCCTTTCGGGTATTAACTTCTCTCTCTATTTTATGTGTCTGAAAGGGAAAGGCAAGCGTTTATTTCAGGATGATGAATTCCGTTGGTTTATGAAATCAGTGAGTATTCTGACACTTGTTATTACGTTTGCCTTAGTTTTTCAGAATCATTATGATTGGGAAAAGGCATTCCGCAGGGCTCTGTTTCAAGTGGCTACGGCGCATACGTCATGCGGCTTTGCAACGGATGATTATAACTTGTGGCCATCTTTTACATGGATGCTTCTTATTTTTGCTATGTTGTCAGGTGGATGTACGGGGTCTACTAGTGGGGGAATCAAAAATATGCGCCTTATGATTCTGGCGCGTAATATCAAAAATGAATTCAAACGGATGCTGCATCCTAGGGCTGTATTGCCTGTTCGTGTGAACCGTCAGGTTATATCGCCTTCCATCATTGCTTCAGTGAATACATTCTTTGTATTTTATTTGTTCTGTATTTTGGCCGGATGGATACTGCTGATGTTTTTGGGGGTGGGGATAATTGAAGCGATGAGTACAGTAATTTCTAGCTTAGGCAATGTGGGACCGGGGCTAGGAGCATTCGGTCCTGCTTTTTCATGGACGGCGTTGCCTGATGCTGCTAAATGGATATTGTCGTTCCTGATGTTGATAGGACGTTTGGAGTTGTTTGCTGTGTTGTTGCTTTTTTATTCAGGATTTTGGGAAAGACGATAGTTCTCCGGGAAAAATTGATATGTATCATTTAATTAATGGGTATTCATTGAAATGAAGTTCTAGAAATATGTATTTTTACAAAGGATGATATATATTTGTGCTCGGATTTACAATACATTCATGTTATGGCAACTTCGAGAGAGATGACTTCGGGACGTCCGTTCCCTTTGATATTGAATTTTGCTTTTCCTTTATTGCTGGGTAATTTACTTCAGCAGACTTATTCCTTGATGGATGCTGCTATTGTGGGTAAGTTTCTTGGAATTAATGCTTTGGCTTCTGTAGGAGCTAGCACTTCGGTGGTGTTTTTGATATTAGGCTTTTGCAATGGCTGTTGTGGTGGCTTCGGTATTCCTGTCGCACAGAAGTTTGGAGCAAGGGATTATGGTATGATGCGGCGTTTTGTGGCAGTTAGTTTACAATTGGCAGCGGTGATGTCTGTAGTAATTGCTATTGTAACTAGTATGTTTTGTTCGGATATTCTTCAGATGATGCAGACTCCGGAGAATATTCTTGAGGATGCTTATCTTTATTTGCTGATTACTTTTATCGGGGTGCCCTGTACCTTTTTCTATAATTTGCTTTCAAGTATTATTCGTGCATTGGGTGATAGCAAAACTCCGTTTTGGTTTTTGCTTTTTTCTACGATATTGAATATTTTGCTTGATCTCTTTTGTATTTTGATACTTGATTGGGGAGTGGCGGGAGCAGCTGTGGCTACGGTATTCTCACAAGGGGTTTCGGCTGTATTGTGTTATTTGTATATGATGCGTCATTTTGAGATTCTGAAGGGGACTCCGACAGAGCATAAATTTCGAGGAGCGTTGGCAAAGACTTTACTGTATATCGGTGTGCCGATGGGATTACAGTTCTCTATTACTGCTATTGGTAGTATTATGTTGCAAAGTGCGAATAATGCATTGGGTACTGCTTGTGTGGCTGCTTTTACGGCTGCTATGCGTATTAAGATGTTTTGTATGTGTCCGCTTGAGAGTCTGGGTATAGCTATGGCTACTTATAGTGGACAGAATTACGGTGCGGGAAAACCGAAGCGTATCTGGCTGGGAATCAAGGCGAGTGTGTTAATGATGGTTATTTATTGTGGTTTTATGTTTGTAGTCTTGATGTTGGGAGCACGTACTTTTGCCTTGTTATTTGTTGACCCAGCAGAATGGGAGATATTGAAAGATACGGAATTGTTTTTGCATATTTCCGTTTCTTTCTTTCCGGTTTTGGGCTTACTTTGTATCTTGCGTTATTCCATTCAGGGGGTGGGCTTTACCAATTTGGCCATGTTGTCGGGGGTATCCGAAATGATTGCCCGTATAATGGTCAGTCTTTATGCAGTACCAATATTGGGCTATTTAGCTGTTTGTTTTGGTGACCCTACGGCATGGATATTTGCAGTTATTTTTCTGATTCCCGCATTTATATATGTGTATGGAAGAATAAAACGGATGTCTACTTCAGGAATGGTAAAATACTAATTTGGTGTGTGAGGTGCTGAAAAAAACTTTCAGCACCTCACAGATAAATTTTCTGAGCAAAAACTATTAGAAATTACTTTTCTTTTCTACAAAAATTATTTCTTTTGTTACAGGGTGAACAAACTCTAGACTTTCAGCATGTAAATAAAGTCTGTCTGCTTTTTGTCCGTAGAGTTCATCTCCTCGTATAGGACAATGTAATCCTTCCGGATGGGCGGCATGTACTCTTAATTGGTGTGTCCGTCCTGTCAATGGATAAAAGGCAATAAGTGTGTTTCCTTCTTGTTCGTTTAAAACCTGATATTGTGTGATAGCGTTTTTTCCATGTTCATGGTCTACTACTTGTCTGGGTCTGTCAAGAGGATCCATACGGAGGGGGAGTATTATGGTTCCTTCTTTAGAAGAAATCTTGCCATCCAATAAGGCAATATATCGTTTCTTTATCATTCTATTCTTGAATTGTGCTTGCAGGTGCTGATGTACTTCTTTGTTTTTGGCTATTAATAACACACCGGAAGTAGCCATATCCAATCGGTGGACTATCAGAGGACCTGTGGCATCTGGATAAAGTATTTTTATATGTTGATAGACAGAGTCTATTTCTCCTTTTCCTGGAACCGAGAGCATTCCTGCTGGTTTGTTGATTACGACTAGGTAATTATCTTCATATACTATCTCTAATGGCATTTCATGATAATGTTTTTTTAACAAGGGATTTTCTTCCACTTCCAGTCCCTGTAACATATGTCCTAGGATAGGTCCGCATTTTCCTTTACATGCAGGATAGTAGTATCCATGATGTCTTATTTCTGCTTTTGGAGAATCTCCCCACCAGAATTCTGCCATAGCAATAGGTTTTAATTGATGCTTATAGGCATATTGGAGTAATTTGGGAGCTGCACATTCACCGGCTCCGGCAGGAGGAAATTTTTGTATAGTTTGTGCAAAAATACGACATAAATCTTTTGTTTCTCCATGGGCGTTTAGTATCTGAAACTGCTCAAACAGCTTTCTTTGTAAAGTGGCAGAACGTTTTTTCCTTTCTATCTTCATCGTTTCTATTTTTGTGATGAAAGTATCGGCTTCTGCTTGTAGTGAAGCGATTTTTTCTTTCCATATTTTTTCCATGCGTTTTAATTCAGCTTTTTGAAACTGGCTTTCACGTATCATTGCAGCTAACTCCTTTGCGTCGGGAATTCCTGTCTTGCGCCGGATTTCTCTGTTTTTTTTAGCGGATTTGAAAAACTCTTTAGCTTCAGTCAATTCCTGCTGGGATTGTATTGTTTCTTTTTCAATTTGTCGGAGTAGATCTATGTAACGAGGGTCGTTCTGTGTCTTTTTAATGCATACATTGATGGCGGATATACGTTTTTCCTCTATTTTGAAGAATCCCTGTGGTTGTAACAAATCATAAATTGGCGGGACGAAGAAAGGATGACAGTTTTTACCAGCCAATGTTCCTGAAAATGCAGCCAAATAACCTATTTTATTCTCGGGTGTTTGTACAATTAGGACACCAAACATTTTTCCTTGTTGCAATTCTTTTTGCCATTGGGATTGACTTGTCAGATAGGCTTGTACTTCTTTAGTCGCTATTATGCAAAGTGGATGAGGGGTATAGTGAAAAGGATAAGTGAACTTATCGGGTAACTTTATAGTGGCAATGGAATTCTTAAAAAAATGTATCATAGTTCGTTTAATATAGTTGCTAATGATTTGTTTTTCTTGTGAGGTCACTATGCGGACAACTCGGAATGAATAATAAAGTTTTTGTTTAATTCCTGTAATACTTCAGTTGACTGCTTTTCAGTCTGTAAGGGGAATATAGAGATACGATTTAAAGTTAGGATAATATCGCGTTGAGATTTGCGAAGTTCTATTATTTTTATAAGCGTTTCTTTCTCTCTTTTTACCATATAATTCCCTTCTATTTTGTTCGTGTCTACATTGTTTCCTATTTTGAAATCGCTAGTTGTTTTTATGACGGTTATTTGTTCTTTGTAATCAGATGCCGCAATATGATTTTTTTTTCTGTCTAATTTTATTTCCATAGCTACACTTTTATTTTGCGATTTTATATTCTTGGGCAAAGATAGGCATTTTCTTTCCAATAATCTTTTTATGTTGTGCAAATTCACTACAGATGCTATTCAACTGTTTTTTTTTCGTATTTTTGCCGCAAATTTATAAGAAAAATTGGATGTTAATTTGTTGTTTTGGATAAAAAGAGAAAATAGATATGAGAAAATTGTTGTGTCCGCAATGCAAAATTGCAGGGTTATACGTTAAAAATGAGAAGAAAGAAAGGTTGTTAGTTTATGTATCGGATGAAGGGGAAGTGGTACCGAGAAATTTGGAAGAGAATATGGAAGGGTTTGATTTAACTATTGTTTATTGTTTGGGGTGTTCATGGAGTGGCTCTCCAAAAAAACTGGTGAAGAGGTAGGTATGAAAGGAAAACTTAAAATCTCATTTATTGGTGATAGACGTGTTCGATAAATTGTTGTTGAATGATAAATTGAACCCTAATTTGCCCATTGATGATTTGCACTTGAATGGGGCTGGATATCGGATATTAGTTTATACTTTGAGAGTGTTTTATGTTAGTAGGGATGAATGAAAATAATTGTTGAATTTAAATATAGGAATAGCGATGAATATTTTATTGGTGAGTAATAGTGACATATGTCGTAGTCGTATGGCACAGAAGATATTATCTTCTTTTGGACATGGGACAAAGATATTTACTTCTGGAGTTCTGCCGGGAAGAGTGGTACCATCTTCAGTGGTAGGGGTGATGGAACAGAATGGATACGATTGCTCTCGTAAGAAAGCTAGTGATGTGGATATATATTGCCATCAACCATGGGACTATGTGATTACTCTTTGTGAAGAAGCAAAGGAAGTGGAGGGTGATTTTAATAAGGAAGTGAAAAACTGGAAGCATTTTTCTTTTGATGACCCGTTTCAGCATATTTATGAGGATGAAACAGAATTGGAACATCGTATTTCCGAACTTTATGAAACGATGTATCGTGAATTATATGAGTTTTATCGGGACGAACTGAGTGAGCAATTATTGCCACGTTGCACTTGTGGGGCTAATACCTATTGTCGATGTGAGTGAACCAGTAATGTCCCATAAGTGTTTGGACATATTGACGCATCCATTGCGCTTGAAGGTGATTCCTTCTTTTTCCAATAATTCTTTTTGTTTCTGCCAGCTGGGAACTAGTCTTCCTTGGCTGTTTACTACCCGGTGGCAAGGAAGGTCTTCTTCTTTTGGTGCATAAGATAAAGCCTGTCCTACCATTCGTGAATATTGGGGATTACCTATAAGTTGTGCTATTTTTCCGTAAGTAAAAACATTGCCGTAGGGGATTTCTTTTGTAATGCTATATACTTCTTTATAAAACTGTGCTCTGTCCATTCTGTTTATTGATGAATGAAATGCTTGATAGTTGTTATGGGATGAAAAAAAAACATTCGTGGACCAGCATACCGCATTACTTCTTGTATTCGTTTCTTCATTTCTGGTTTATAACAATGTATGGGACAGTTGCGGCAAGTCTTTTTTTGTTCACCGAATGTACAATGCTTTAACCTGTTATGTGCATATTGCAATAACTGCCGACAGGTTGGGCAAAGCTCTTTATTGCCTTCCTTGTACCGACAATAAATTCGGATCATTTGTTCTGCGGTACGCTGTTCTCTTTCAATAATTCTCATCTGTAATGAAGTTTTCGTGTGAATAAAGTGCAAATATAGGACTATTTTTTCTTATTTTTGTATTCAATTAGTGTATAACCTTTAAAACAAAGAGATAATGGATAAAGTTGTTGTTAATTCGTACGAGGATTTTGAGAAGCTGCTAGGACGGCAGATTGGAATTTCCGACTATGTGGAAGTGTCGCAAGACCGAATTAATCTTTTTGCAGATGCTACCTTGGATCATCAGTGGATTCATGTAGATACAGAACGTGCTAAAGTGGAAAGTCCTTATCATAGTACTATTGTACATGGTTACCTGACCCTTTCGTTGCTTCCACATATGTGGAACCAGATTATAGAAGTGAATAATCTGAAAATGATGATCAACTATGGTATGGACAAGATGAAATATGGACAGGCTGTCCTAGCAGGTCAGAGTATCCGTATGGTAGCAAGTCTTCATTCTTTACAGAACTTGCGTGGCGTAGCCAAGGCTGAAATTAAATTTACAATTGAGATAAAAGACCAACCGAAGAAGGCACTTGAAGGCATCGCTATCTTCTTGTATTATTTCAATTGATTTTATGAGAAATAATCTCCGAAGAAGAATAAGGTGTATTTTTATCGTTCTTGGATAAATGTTTTACCCAAGAACGATTGTTTTGTTTTGATTTTTTTAGACACGTATATATCCTTTGGGGGAAGTTAGGGATTAACAAAATTAATGATGAAATAGAATAGGCATTTGAGATTGTGTAAAAATGAAAAACTTATTTTAGGTTGTTTTTCTCTAAGTAATAACACAAATGATCATATATTTTGTCATCATAGCTAACTTCGGCTTGATGGAGAATGCCTTCGTATGTAAACCCCATTTTCTCCAAAACACGTTGTGAACGTTTGTTTTGAGGATAACAATTTGCACTGATCAAGGTTAATCCTAGTTTGTTGAAGCCATAGTCCAAGACAGCACAGACGGCTTCAGACATATATCCTTTTCCCCATTGGGCTTCATCTAACCAATAACCTATCATTCCGGCATTTGAATTCTCTCTCTTTGGGTCTGGTAGAATTCCTATAGCTCCTATCAGAAGCCGGTCTTCCTTTCTAGTGATGGCCCATGTGTCTTTTTGTGGTATAAATATTGTTTGAAGAATTTTCAGAGATTCTTCCAGTGTGTCATGAGGTTTCCAACCAGCATTATTTCCTAGGTTGGGATTCTGGCAACAGTTAAAAACAGCTTCCGTATCATTCTCTGTAAAAGGACGTAAAATAAGTCGCTCAGTTTCTATTACATGATTTCCCTCAGGAGGGCATTCCTGCTCTTTTTTGTAAACACACTCTATCCGGTTTCCGTCTGGATCTAGTATCACACTTTCAAAATAGCCATCTCCTGAAATGCGAGGTTCACCTACGATATGGTATCCTTTAGTACGTAGCTGTTCCGTTAGTGATAAGACAGCTTCTTGGCTTTCAAAAGAAAAAGCTAGATGGGTCAATCCCGGTCTGTTTTCTTCTATCGGGATATTTTGCACGTCAATCCTACTCATCAACTCTAATGTAGCACCACTTTCAAATGAAATGAAGTAAGATTCAAAACCTTTTTGGGAATTAATGTATTTTTCATTACTTGTTCCGTTAAAGTAACGAGTATAAAATTCCCTTAGCTTTTCCAGATGAAATGTCCAAATGGCGATATGATGTATTTTCATGAGTGATTATTTATTCATTATAGATATTTTCTTTAGTTCGTTTTATTCTAAATAAATCATCTTTTTGGTCATTCCACCATCGATGATGATATTTTGTCCATTGATGAAGTCGTTCTCTTCTTGACATAAAAATAAACACATACGTGCTATGTCTTCTGGTTTGCCTACTCGTCTTGATGGATGTTGGGCATGATCTTCTGGGCGTAGCTGTTCGTAATCATTGGTCTGAATCCATCCCGGCGAAATACAGTTTACGGTGATATGAAAGTCGGCAAGGGATAAAGCAAGTGCATGGGTCAGTGAATAGATTCCTCCTTTGGAAGCCGCATAGCTTTCGCTTCCCGGTTCGCTCATTAAATAACGGGTGGAACAGATATTGATAATTCTGCCATACGGGTGATTTTCTGCTTGGGATTTGCGATGCAAAGCTAATGTGCGTGAGGTGATAAATACAGGTCGCAGATTGATGGACAAAATTTTATCAAAATCTTCCACGCTGGTTTCCGTGATGGGAGAAAATTCGCTTATTCCGGCATTGTTAATAATGATGTCCATATCCCCCCACTTTTCAAAAAGCTCTTGCATACAGTTCTCAAGGGATTCTTTATTACTTACATCGGCATGATAAAAAATTGCTCCGGTCTCTTTGGCTGTCTGTATTCCTAAATCCTCATTTTTGTCACAAAAGGCGACTTGGTATTGTGAGTTGCAGAAAGCTTTCACAATGTTTCTCCCTATGCCATCGGCACCTCCTGTGATGAATGCTTTTCTAGGAAGTTTGATTGTATTGTCTGTCAGGTCCTTTGGTTGAGGCTTGACGGAAATCGTTTTCTTCTTTCCTTGTTTACGTTTTTTTTCCCATGCAGCCTTTCGGGCTTCATATTGTTCGTATTGCCTTTCTATATAATTGTCTGCCATAAGTTTTGAAATATATTTATCGGAATGTTATTCTATTGTTTACCATAAAATTAACAGCTCCATATATTATTATTCCAATAAATTGTGCTGTAAATTCTTTGATTCCTATTGCTTCTATCATCAGTATCACAAAAAGAAGTTGTATGCCATAGGCAATACCAAAAGCGGTACAAAAGAGCATTATTTGTTGCCAAAGACTGTTTTGGGGATTGCTGGAAGGAAAAATCCAATATTTGCTCCATATAAAATTATGGGTTTGAGCGATGAGATATGCCATAATATTTGCTACTATATATTTTCCTTTGAATGAGAAGTAACTCATCACAATCCATATCACTAACATGGTAATAAGGTAATTTAAGGTTCCTATTGTAGCAAAACGAACTAAACGTACTGATGCTTTCATCCTCTTTTTATTGGTTTGTTTTATATGGTGAATTTGGGTACAAAAATACTAAAAATATGTGATTTTAATGCTTGTATAATAAAAAAGAAGCCTACTCATCTTAGTTTCTGTTTTAATGTTGTTCAGCATTTTTTGAAGGAAAATTTAAACTGGCTTTTTTCAGTTTTGTCCTGAATTTGAAGTTCAATTGTAATAGAGGTGGACTTTTTTAGGGGAAAGATGGGAAGAAACGCTGAAAAGCATGGTGGAAATCCGCAGAAAGTGTTGATGCAAATATGTTGATTTTATGACAATCGGACAATATATAAGGCACACTTTTATATCATGCAAAATAATAGCATGTTATAGATGTACCTTATAAACTGTCTGATTGTAAATATTCAAAATCTGTGATTAATGAATTTCGATGATTCTGTTCACTTTGGCTTTTTCTTCAGGAGTGCGTTTAGGCAAATCAATGGTCAGAACACCATTGCTGGCATTGGCGCTGATTTTTTCCTTAACCACATCTTCAGGAAGAATCAAAGCTTGTTCGAACTTAGAGTAAGAAAATTCACGACGTAAATATCTTCTGTTGTGATGGTCGTCCTCTTTTGTTTCATTCTTTTTCTCCATTGAGATCACTAGTTCGTTGTTTTCGCTGATGTGGATATTGAAATCTTCTTTAGTCATACCCGGAGCAGCAACCTCTACTTTATAATCTTTGTCACTTTCAATGACATTAATTGCAGGGGCGGTAGCGTTGGCTCTTGTCAACCATTCATTATCAAAGAAATCGTTGAAAATACTTGGTAACCAATTCTGATTGTTATACTTTCTAGTCGGCATCATAATTATAATCTCCTATATTTTAAATTGTTACTAGACTGCTTTTTGATTTTTTTTATCTTGTCGTTTTTGGCAATACACTGATGTTCTTGCAAAGTATATGCCTGATGGCAAAATGTCAGCCGGAAATGAAATGAATTTAAATCTGTGAAGATAATTTTAATGAATATCGAGATGTGTTTAAACCTTTGTAAAATTTGTTTGCAGTTGAGAAGCAAGGTAAAGTGATAAAGAAAGCCATTTTGTCAGCAAATGGTGGCTGTTGTTTATGTTTGTATATTATCTTTGCGTCGTTTTATAAAGATAACCATTAAAGAAGAAAAGGAAATATTATGTTGGCATATACTTATATTAAACAGGGAAAATTTGAATTGATAGAGAAACCGAAGCCTGAGTTGAGAGACTCGCGTGATGCTATTGTGCGCGTCACTCTTGGGAGTATTTGTACCAGTGACTTGCATATTAAACATGGTGGTGTGCCACGTGCTGTTCCCGGAATAACAGTGGGGCATGAAATGGTGGGTATTGTGGAGCAGACAGGACGTGATGTTAAATTAGTCAAACCAGGCGATCGAGTTACCGTCAATGTGGAAACCTTTTGTGGAGAATGTTTTTTTTGCCGGCATGGATATGTGAATAATTGTGCTGATCCTAATGGGGGATGGGCCTTGGGATGTCGGATTGATGGGGGGCAGACGGAGTATGTTCGCGTACCTTATGCTGATCAAGGCTTGAATCTCATTCCCGATTCCGTGAGTGATGAGCAAGCTTTGTTTGTAGGAGATATCCTTGCTACAGGATTTTGGGCTGCTCGCATTTCGGAGATTACCGAAGAAGACACGGTGCTTATCATTGGTGCGGGACCTACGGGAATCTGTACTTTGCTTTGTGTGATGCTGAGAAAGCCGCAGCGCATTGTTGTTTGTGAACAATCCTCTGAAAGAATTCGGTTTGTTAGGGAACATTATCCGCAGGTAGAAGTTGTCACTCCAGAAGAATGTAAGGAATTTGTATTGCAAAGTAGTCCACACGGTGGTGCGGATGTAATTTTTGAAGTGGCAGGAGGGGAGGATACATTTCGCTTGGCATGGGAATGTGCGCGCCCTAATGCTGTCGTTATTTTGGTGGCTCTTTATGACCGTCCTCAGATTCTTCCTTTGCCGGATATGTATGGAAAGAATCTAACCTTCAAAACTGGTGGCGTAGATGGTTGCGATTGTGCTGAGATACTTCGCTTGATAGAGATGGGAAAAATAGATACCACTCCACTAATTACACATCGTTTCCCGCTAGATCAGATAGAAACGGCTTACCGGATTTTTGAGAACCGACAAGATGGAGTGATAAAAGTAGCTGTGACAATGGAGGCTGGAATGTAGATTAAAAGCAATGAAATAGCATAATATAAGAGTGTATGCCTATTATTGAAATATCATCATTGACACATCCCGGAGTGGATGTTTTCTGCATGTTGACGGAAGCTCAGTTACGTCAGCGTATGGAACCTGGGAAAGGGGTGTTTATAGCCGAAAGCCCCAATGTCATTAGTAGGGCTTTGGATGCAGGATATGAACCTCTTGCTCTTATGTGTGAGCGTAAGCATATCTCTGGCAGTGCTGCTCACATTATCAAGCGTTGTGGTGATGTGCCCGTTTATACGGGTGATAGAGAGTTGTTGGCTACGTTGACTGGCTATGTTCTGACACGTGGTGTATTATGTGCTATGCGTCGTCCGGTGTTGCCCTCTATGGAAGAGATCTGCCGGGATACCCGGCGGATTGTAGTCATTGACGGTGTGGTGGACACTACCAATATCGGGGCAATATTTCGTTCGGCAGCTGCTCTTGGGATAGATGCTGTTTTGTTGACACGCAATTCTTGCGATCCGTTGAATCGCCGTGCGGTAAGGGTGTCTATGGGTTCGGTGTTCTTGGTTCCATGGACATGGTTGAATGGTACGATTGGCGATTTGAACAAGTTTGGTTTCCGTACTGCTGCCATGGCGTTGACTGATAATTCTATCTCTATAGATCATCCCATATTGGCGGCTGAACCTCGGTTGGCTATTGTGATGGGAACAGAAGGGGATGGGCTTCCTTACAAGACAATTGCTGAAGCTGATTATGTAGTCCGTATCCCTATGGCGCATGGAGTGGATTCGCTCAATGTGGCTGCAGCAGCTGCTGTTGCCTTTTGGCAACTCCGGATTACAGACCATTGAAAAGATTTAATATATGATTAAGTTTATTTTATTGAATATACAAATCGGAATACTCTGTAGACAATGAAAAATCCGTAAGTCAGGCATATCTGCCCAATATTTTAGAAACAATAAAGTAAACAAAAGTTATATGGGGAATAATGGGATGCCTATTGTGGAAAATATATTTTGCCAGCGTTTTCTTATCTATAAAGAAGGGTAGTAACTTTGTTCCTCCGATAATATTGTATAAGTTGGTGGATGAAGAAATCGGTAGAATATTGAAGATTAGTATCATGTTTTGTGTAGGTAATTGTTTGATTAACTTATGTCTAAATCGTATTGCAATTTTTTTGCATCGGCAAGTCGTCGGCATACAGAGGATTCGCTAATGGGCTTATAAGATCCGTCTAGATGAAAAGAAAGACTCTTATCAGACGAAAAGATATTGACTGCTTATTCGATCGTACAGAAGATTATCAAGCACGCATAGGTAAGATACATGAGAAAAGGGAATATGACACAGTTTATCAGATTGTAAGCAAGTTTCATTCGATGCGACGTGCAGTATGGAATCGTTGTGAAAAGTATGGTATAAAAAAGTGTATAAAGGACGAAATACCTTCTACGATAACCCACTTGTTGTATTCACTTTGCCTAACTTATAGCTGAAGTAGACATGACTACTATATCATAGATTAAATCATGGATAAGTTTAGTATGACTCATGCTGCTGTACTTTCTTTCGTCCAAAGATATGATCTTTCTCATATTACATAAAAAAGCGTAAGGTCTATTATTCACGCGCGCATATTGATACATTCAAAGGTGAAAGAGAAAATGCAGATCCACTCTATTACACCTACAAGGATATACATGAGAAATACAATACAGACAGATTGTTTGCCCAAATTATCGGGAGGATTAGTGCACTTACAATCCTACAATACATTAACTACAAAAATGACAAACTTATTGGTAGAATTAAATATGCGCTAACTTGATTCCGCTAACGGGCTATATGATATATTGAACTATGACAAAAAACAACGATAGCCACCAAGTTGCCCAAAAAATGGAGCCGAAGATGCTGATTGTGGGTGAGCAGATCAAATAGGCTAGGTTACGTAGGAATCTCACTGTCGCCTAGGTTGCTGAATGTGTTACCTGTTCGTCAGTTGGAAAAGTCACGCTAATTTGTTGACCCTTGTGATCAAATTAGCGTGGCTTTTCTACTATTGCACGATCACAAAACTTATTTACTCTATAACTTTGAAATTTCATAAAGTAAATTTATCTTTGTCTTAATTTATAAGAAAGAGACATGATGAAATCACAGGATTTTGATATACAGGAAATTATAGAACAAATTGTTCAGTTTACTAAAGATAGAGAGTGGGATCAGTTCCATAACGGAAAAGATTTGGCTTTAGCTTTATCCATTGAAGCTTCAGAATTAAATGAAGCGTTTTTATGGAAACAACCAGAAGAGGTTTATGTGGATAAAATTAAAGAAGAATTGGCTGATATCATGATTTACGCATTTCTTATTGCTGATAAATACAAGTTAGATATCAAAGATATCATTTTGTCAAAATTAGCTGGAAACGCAAAAAAATATCCTATTGACAAATCCAAAGGTAATGCTAAGAAATACACTGAGCTATGATTGTATATCACGCTAGTAAAAAGGGATTCATCAATGACGTTTTCAATGGAACCATTGCAGATGACATAGATCACGCTTTTTTACTCCATTTAGGACGACATACATCTCCTAATGAAAAATTGTCATGGAAGAATTCCATGATGCATATGTACAAAGTAATCAATACATCAGATATTCCGGATACGTCAACAATTGCCATCGAGTATCAAATACCTCTTACATCTAAGCGCATTGATTTTATTATTTCTGGAGTAGATGATAACCAGCGTTCTAACATTGTTATTATTGAGCTAAAACAATGGGAACAGGCAAAACTATCTCAAAAATCAGGAATTATACAGACACGCTTCCAACACGGTGAAAGTGAAACTGCACATCCATCCTATCAAGCTTGGTCGTATGCCTATATGCTTCAAAACTATAATGAAACCGTATGTGAACAAGACATACGACTTATGCCTTGCGCATTCTTACATAACTATCAGGAAGACCATATCATCTCTAATGAATGTTATGCCGAATATATAGCTAAAGCACCACTCTTTCTAAAATCAGATGCAGGAAAGCTACAAGATTTTATTAAGAAATACATCAAATATGGTTCAAAAGAGGATATTGTATGGCTCATAGATAAAGGTAAGCTACGACCCTCCAAGCAACTGGCCGATGCCCTAAATTCAATGCTACGTGGGAATAGAGAGTTTGTATTGTTGGATGACCAAAAGGTCGTATACGAAACCGCATTAAACTTGGCTAGAGAAGCTGCAAGAGGTCCCAAACAAGTTCTTATCGTAGAAGGAGGACCTGGTACGGGAAAAAGCGTTGTAGCCGTAAATCTATTAGTTGAACTGACCAAAGAAGGTGTCGTAGCCCAATATGTATCCAAAAATGCAGCTCCACGCGATGTCTATACAGCTAAACTATCAGGAAGTTTTAAAAAAAACTATATCAAAAATTTATTTGTAGGCAGTGGCAGTTTCATTGATACTCCACAAAATACTTTTGGAGCCCTAATCGTGGATGAAGCCCACAGACTAAATATGAAAAGCGGTCTATACAGTAATTTGGGCGAAAACCAAATTGTTGAGATTATACAAGCAGCTCGTTTTTCTATATTTTTTGTCGATGATCACCAAAGAGTACATATCAAAGATATAGGCTCCAAGGTTGCTATACAGAAATTTGCAGAATCGTGTGGAGCTATTGTACATATAACCAAATTAAATTCTCAATTCCGGTGCAATGGTTCAAACGGTTATTTAAATTGGCTCGATAACACTTTGCAGATCAAAGAAACAGCCAACATTCGGTTGATTGCTAAAGATTACGATTTTCAGATTTTTTCCGATCCGAACCAATTGTTTGAAGCCATCAAAGAAAAAAATAAAATTAACAATAAAGCACGTGTGGTAGCTGGATATTGTTGGGATTGGAACAGCAAGAAAATCCCTAGTGACTATGACATTATCCTACCGGAATTCCATTTCAAAAAACGCTGGAATCTGAATACAGACAAAAATTTATGGATTATAGGCGATAAATCGATTGAAGAAATAGGCTGCATACATACATGTCAAGGATTGGAACTGGATTATGTAGGTGTCATTATCGGTCCGGATATGCGTTATGAAAATGGACAGATCATTACTGATGTCACTCAACGTTCTAGTAACGATCAATCTGTCAAAGGATTTAAGTCACTCATTGCATACAATAGAAGCAAAGCTCTTCAAGATGCTGATGAGATTATAAAAAACACATACCGTACTTTACTCACAAGAGGAATGAAAGGCTGTTATGTGTATTGCTGCGATAAATCATTAGCGAAATATCTCGCGGCTCAATTGGAACCTCAACACGAATCTATTCCTAAACTAAGAATAGAGCCAGAAATCAATGATGAAGTAAAGTACATAGATTTCCTACCTCTATACTCCATACGAGCTGCATGTGGCTATTTTGGAGAAGGAGAATTGGTTGATGAAAGTGGCTGGATGAAAGTAGAAAGCATGGGAAAACTTAACCGGAATATGTTTATCGTACAAGCTGTGGGACATTCTATGGAACCACTCATTCATGATGGAGACTATTGTGTATTTAGAGCAAATCCAGCAGGTAGCCGACAAGGAAAAATTATACTTGCTGAACACCACAACTATTATGATCCTGATTATGCTGGAAGTTATTCTATTAAAATATATACTAGTAAGAAATCTTTCGATGAAGAAGGAAATTGGGCTCATGAGGAAATTCTTCTCTTGCCCAAAAATTCTATTTATTCTCCTATAGTTATTGAAGAAGAGAATGCAGACGAATTTCGAATAGTAGGTGAATTCATAGGTGTTTTACAGACTGAAACAAAATAAAATATTAGGTACTGATATACATATCTACATTGGAAAATCTTAGAAAGGCTGGAGTCGGAAAATTTCCGAACCAGTCTTTTATATTTATTTAATATTTTGTCATTCTAGCATTGTAAAACGAGAGCTGAAAACAATTTGTATCGGCTCTTGTTATTTGTCATGTAATTGAAATTTCGTGCAGAAAGATTTCGATTGTATTAGCATAACAAATATATAACGTATCTTTTATATCATATTCGTATCATTTAACTTAAATCCTATTTACTCTGCTTTTTATCGCTATACGCACAGGAGGTTATCAGAGTTCTATTAAGACTATCTCCGTGAACTCATTGTTGAATCTTCAAGCATATATTTTTCTTGTTGCAATGCAATTTTTGGAAAAAATCATCTGCCAAACAATATATTTTTGTGATTTTAGTCTCTGAGAAGGTAGCAGTAATAGAAAAGAATATTATCGGTAAAATTTTATTTATGAAGTTGTGTATAAACTTGATAACCGGAAATTGGAGGGTATATACAACGGCCAAATGATATTTTCCAATTTAGTAAAAACTGAAAATGGCTTTAAGTTTAACATGACAACCATTCCCCACGAGCTGATTTATAATTTAGATGGAAACGGAATGAGAACCATCATAGCCAAAGATTATACAGGTACGAGTGTGTTTTGTTATGAACTAGCTATGCGAAAAAGTACAAATCAATTGACAGGTTATATGCATTGTATTTCTACAACAGTTTAAAAACATATGATGGAGGCTGTAGTATGTGGAATACTTGATGTTATTTTTGATGGCAAGGAGCTTAGATGGCAAGAGAATCAGTTACTGTACAGGGACAATCCTCTAGGAGAAGATAAATACCAACCCATAGCTTTCGATTCTAAAGCTCGCCTTTATCTTGATGAAGGCAAGGTGGTATTTGAATATCTGCCAATACATTGGGACGTGAATCCGAATATTTTCTGCAAAAAATTATCCAAGGATGATTATCAGCCTTATATATCAAAAGAAAGATAATATAGGGATAGTTTCAAAATAGTAAAATATAATCATTTGATTATTAGTATGATAAATATTTTGTGTCTAAAATATGAAAGTAAAAATTTCTCCGAACCCGTGGAAAAAGTCAAAATCGGGGAAATGAAGTAAAAGACTCATGGCGAAGATGCGAAATTTATCCGAAATTCAGCAAGAAATTGTATTTACTGAGTTTGATTTTTATCAGCAATATGTTTTTTAAAATAAACATATTTAGGTAGGATTAAAAGTCTCTTTCTTTTACGCGAGATGGCAGTTAAGTTCGGTTTGATTGAGGATAAACTGATTAGTTTGCGGATCAAGCGCGGCAGATAACCCTTCTTTACTCTGGTGTAGATACTAATTGGAAAGTGTGCCAATATTCCAATTGAAAAGTGCGCCACCATAGGATAAGTATAATGACCTTTGTATCATCCAAATGCAAAGGTAAAATGAAGACTATGGTAGAAAGACAATCAATAATACACATGTATAGGGTATGCGGTTATAGCAAACGAGGTATATCTCGTGAACTTCATGTCAGCTGTCATACAAATTGATAATATTCTTTCAGAATATGAATCAGCCGTCCGTACTGATGATCCGGAAGAGGCTTTAAGTGATTTGCTTACCGTCCAGCCCAAGTATGACATTTCCAAACGCTGTCCTCGTTGCCTCACACAAGAGATTAAGGACGAGATAGGGTTTTGCCTGAAGAAGAATGCCATTAAGATAGCTACGGGACTTCGCAAACAGCGCATGTTGAAGAAGGATATTGATATTTAGGGTATATCACAAAAAAAAATTGTAAAAGTATAAACTGTCATTGGAATGGAGGAGCAGACATTAAAAAAGCTATGATATTAGCACCTTCAGGAGTTTTAAGTTTCTTTCGGATATTGGTTTTATATTTGTGTACAGAAAAAATACTTTGCATCCATATAGCTGCAATTTCTTCTGTCTTGAACCCTGCAACCATCATACAGCAAAGTTGTAGTTCTTTCTCATTTAGATCTGAAAAGTTATCTTTCAGCAGTGTATAAAAATTATCAAAAGATAAATCAATGTGTTTATAAAAATTGTCCCATTGCGTAGTTAGTAAAGAATTATTTTGTGTAATATTGAATCTATTTAATTCTTTTATAAATTTAGCACTTTGTTCTTTTTGCGTATATCTCAACATCGCAATTTGTTTGGCTACTTCAAAATCACGTAAAATGAACATCTTTGCTTCATCTTTTATATTATTTAATCCCTCCAATGTTTCTATTTGTTGGTGAAGAGCCACAATTTGGTAAGCTTGTTTTCTTTTTTATTGATGTAGATTAATAGCCCTATACTTGCTATAAAAAGAGAACTTAAAGCAGCATATTTGTATGTAGATAATTTCTTTTCATAATTTTTTTTATCACAAAAGTGGGTATATGCTTGAATAGCTTCATCTAAAGAACTTCCATTCAAATTTCTTAGAAGAATTTCATATCGTTCTATTGCCTTATACAGGCAATCAATTTGATTATCTGTATTATTATTCTCTCTAGCAAATTCTGCACACAGTTTATAAAATTCTATTTCAGCAAAATTAGTTTCCGGGTCTGTGTCATATTGTATAGCTAATTTTCTATGTTTATTAGCATTTGCTAAATCATTTATGGAGTAATAGCAATAAGTTAGTATAGAATGGCAGACAAACAAAAAATCATCTGTTTGTTTTAATGTTATAGCTTCCTGTAATTTATCAATACATAATGTCCATTGTTTAGTCTTATATAACGCAGTACCTTGTAGGCATTTGATTTCATTATAATAAATATTGTTTTTATCAATGGAAATTTCTATTAAATTCAATAACTCATAGGCTTTTTTATGATTTCCTATATATAAAAAGCTTTTTGCCATTTGTACTTGAGTTGATATATTCATATCCCTAAATGCAATATCTTCAATACACTGGTTAGCTAATGTTTGATATTTAATAAATTTCAACATATTGTATTTGCGGATATACATATCTCCTAGATAGCCATATAAACAACATAGCCATTCTTTATCCTCTATTTGGCTTGCTATATCTATAGCTTTTTCTATAGCTTGCACCTCCATTTTTAAGTTTTTTTCTTTTTTGTATGTTTTGGCAAGAAACAAAAGGGATTCAAGTTGTTGTTGAATTAGTTTCTTTTTTGTGAAAATATGAATACTTTTTTGTAATAACTCTTTATGTGGGTAATAATTATTTATATAGTGATTTGCTAATGAAACCAATAAGAAATGAGTTGCTTCTTTCTCGTCATTAAGATTAGTCACTTGGATTGGATCAACTTTAGAAAGATATAATTGAGGATTATTTTCTAAAAGTGTTATTTTATTGTTAAACAAGTCCTCTTCATTATTATTTTGCTGGCAAGATGTCTGTACTAACAAAATGATGATTACTAAAAAATATATAGATTGCTTTTTCATTGTATTTTCAATAGATTTGATTACAACTCAGTTTTTACATGTATTTTTCCGAAAGTCTTTTGTTCATTATGTACCCAGCACAATTCTCCGATAATCTTCTCCAATGGGAAATAATCAAGAACGCTATATTGCAGGTCAAACCCGGTACGCTCGAAATAATCCAGCGGGAGTGAAACGAAGTCTTTACGGAATATTCCGTTTGTTTTGCAATATAACTCCAGCCATTCGGAGGTTTCGTCACTTATTGAAATAATCATCTTTCCCGGCTTCTTCTTTAGTTGAATGTCTTTTTTCATTGTCATATCGTATATTTTCTGAACAGAATATGCTTTATACTTCCGAAATATGCTGCAAATATAGCAAAACACATTTTCTCACTTTTATTTTTAGTGTATTTTTTTTATTGCCAAATATATATTCACTTACCGATGAACAAAGAATTTACATCCACTTCTGCGTCTTCCATCCCAAGCACCCTCTCGATATCTTTCAGTATTTTGGTATAATTGTCAGATATTTCCTTCTCCGTCCTGAACGCGACTACCGGCAGCGGTTCCTCCTTCAGTTCGAAGAGCCTGAACTTCTTCCTGAAATGCCCTTTGATATTGGAACGGTTTCCCATTCCAATAAATTCCCCCGGTTCCAATGAAGCGAAGTCCTTCGATTCATATATCTCTTCCTTCTGTGTGCTGATGGTCACGCTGGAATTACGGCCGCCACCACTGCTGCCGGAACTGGTGGACTTCTTCTCCTTCTCGTATTTCCCGAAAAAGAGAGGGTAATATTTCAATGCCTCCACATCCTGTGTGCGGCCCAGAAAGATCCGCACGCTACATTTGTAAAGGAATGATCAGTACAGCAAGAGGCTATGAAAGAAACGGTAAGGAAAAAGACTAAGGATATGACAAAAAAACGTCAGAGATATGGAAGGACAGCTTTTCCTTTCCTATTTCCGTATTGTTTCATAAAGCAGCCCGCCTACGTCTATTCCAATATCAAACTTCTTAAACTTGTAGCGTGGTATGACTATTGGAACCACATTCCAACCTTTCTCCGGATTGTAATAATTTTGTATGCCGACTTCCATTTCCAACCGGTCTGTAAAATCATACTCGGCAGTAATGCCATATGTATTTCTATAAAAGCCATACTGGTAAGTCGGTGTATATGCTCCAAACACTTTTAGTTTTAATCTTTCATTTGGGTGATAAATCATTGCGCCATAGATGCCAAAAGCCTGTCCGGTACTTTTGGGAAAGTTATATTTGGTGGCATTAATGCCCAGTCGGGTTTCAAAATCATTGTTGAATTGATGATGAAACATTATTGAAGCCTCGTTTATCTGTCCTATTCCCGGCAACGTGGTTTGTGAGCCACTGCCATAGAAATGAGAGAAAATATGTCCGCTTGTACTATAGTCCCCATAAAACATTGGAGTAGGATTAATGTAATATAGTGGTATATAGAAAGGTCTATCCGCTTTAAAATTTGTGTTGTCAATGGCTGTTTCTACGTCTTTCGCATTGGGATTGGGCAATAATAAATCTGTCTTATTGAACGGCATACGTACTTTATCAGAGAGAATTCTTGAACTGTCATTTTTAAGTTTGATATGGTTCTCTCTGATGTTTTCTTGCCCGTTAGCACCAAATATAAACAGGCAGAGCATCAATGTTATATATATGACTTTTACAAGTTGCATAAACTGATATGATACAGTTATTTATTCTTTAAAGTCACTTTTACTTTTTCTGTTTGGCTGTGCGGATTATAAGTAAGACTTGCACATCCTGATAAATATATAACAACACTGGCTAAAATAGCTATTATGATATATTTTTTTAGGTTTTTCATGTTACTAATTTTTATATCGCAAAAGTAGGCAAATCATTCTCAGTTTAAGGTTTATAGTTCTGTATTTCCCTTAATTTTCCTAAATTAAAAGTTCAGATTGTCAAATCTACAAAAGTTTGTATACATTTGTGTAGTTTAATATATTAATTGTGAAAAGAATAATCGTTTTTTTGCAGTGATTGTACAGATGGTACTTCTTTCCAATTGTGTTGAGAAACAAGGATATTATAACGATGGAGAAGAAAGCATTATCGCACTAATATGTGATATAACCTAGACTGGCGGAAAAAAGAGTATGAAGACGGAAGCTCTTGGGAATCTATTTGGAATTTCGATAAAGATGGAACATATACACGAGCCAATGTAGAGATTGATAAGGATGGGAACAAAAAAGAAGGTGAGATTCGTGGAAGATGGTCTTTCGCCACTCCTAACTTTAGCACATTATATTTTGGTGGTAGTCATTATTGGGATATTAAAGAACTGGATAAGACAATCTTTTCATTCTACGATAGAACAGGAGAACTGAACGATCCAACTACGTCTAAAGAATATGTTGAATTTTACCCATACAATGATGGGAAAACTAATTATACAATGTATTTAATTATCAAAAAATGCAGTTAGACATTGAAAAGTGTTTTTTTAGGGAGGGTAACACTCCACTATCGCTTTCTTTTTGTATTCTATAAGTACAAAAGTTAGAAAGCCCCCAGCGGAAAGGCCGGAGCCTTATAGGCTTGCGTTAGGGTAGCTTGTTCTCTGTATTTCTGATACAGGAGCATTAGGCCCCAAAATTACTTCGATATTTTGACGTAAACAGTTCCTTTACTTGAAGGTTTATCCTCCTCCAAACGAATTGTATAATAGACATAATCATCAATACCATACTTCTCATACCATTTTCGTGGCTCTACTTTTGAATCACGTAATCCACAAAACCAGATTCCACCTTGCACCGAAATACCAGAGGTATAACTTATAATAGGAATATCAAAACCATCACCAGGTGTATACGTTTCCATTAGAATCTTATGTCTATCCAAGCGTACCGTATCTGTGAACAATGGCATATTGTCTACTGGTGGATAAAAACAAGTTAAACGTATGCTATCTTCTTTGTATGGTGCTACCATAAAATCAAGTGTTTCTACACTATCGACCAATATAAAATGTACGAAATCAGGTAAAAGTTCTCTTTCTGTAAACATACCATTGTTGCAAGATATTTTTTTTAGCTTGGCTCGTTTTCCATTGAATTCACCCTTGATAGTCAGATTCAGATGTTGTACACCTTGCATCCGGAAATATTCTTGTAAAATAACAGGAAGGGAATTTGTTATATTTTCATAATTCACTTTCACTTGTTGCCCCTGCATGGTAATGCTAAAAAGGAGTAATACACCTAATAGAAATCTTGTTTTCATTTTCATTATTTACTTTGAACTATAATTTTTATTTTTCCTATTACTTTCTGTTTGTCACGTTCCCGGCAAAGTTCCCGGTGTGTGCTTTCTCCTTATACATCTGAAGAACTTTGATTTCGTTATGCAATCAGTCGTTTTCTTCTTAAAGTAACTGAAGGGTTTTGCCTGTTCTGTTGCCACGCTTTCTGCTTTGCCTTTTGCTTCTGTAGTCAGAAGCTATTTTGCTGTCTGTTCCCGGACTTCCTATAATAGTTGACGAATGGCTTCTGTTCTCTCATCGCTTGCTCTTCAGATTAAATTCTGTGCATTCAAAGTATTCCAAGGCGAACGAAACGAAGTCATTACAAAATATGCCGTTTACCTAGCAATATATTTCAAGTTGCTGGAAAGTATCTCCATCTATTGAAATAATTATCTTTCCCGGCTTCTTCTTTGGTTGAATGTCTTTTTTCATTGTCATATCGTATATTTTCTGAATAGAATATGCTTTATACTTCCGAAACATGCTGCAAATATAGCAAAACACATTTTCTCACTTTTATTTTTAGTGTATTTTTTTTATTGCCAAATATATATTCACTTACCGATGAACAAAGAATTTACATCCACTTCTGCGTCTTCCATCCCAAGCACCCTCTCGATATCTTTCAGTATTTTGGTATAATTGTCAGATATTTCCTTCTCCGTCCTGAACGCGACTACCGGCAGCGGTTCCTCCTTCAGTTCGAAGAGCCTGAACTTCTTCCTGAAATGCCCTTTGATATTGGAACGGTTTCCCATTCCAATAAATTCCCCCGGTTCCAATGAAGCGAAGTCCTTCGATTCATATATCTCTTCCTTCTGTGTGCTGATGGTCACGCTGGAATTACGGCCGCCACCACTGCTGCCGGAACTGGTGGACTTCTTCTCCTTCTCGTATTTCCCGAAAAAGAGAGGGTAATATTTCAATGCCTCCACATCCTGTGTGCGGCCTAGGAAGATATTTCCGAAATTCGTCTCAATGGACGACCTGTCCAGTTTGCTGTACAGTTTCTCCAGCTTGCCTTCGGACTGGGTGAGCAGCAGGAACGCCGCCCCGTACTCGCGCAGGACGGAAGGCAGCTTCTCGAAGTCACGCACCTTGAAGGTGGTCATCTCGTCCAGGATAAATACAAAGGGGACCCTGTTCTCCATGGAAAACGAGCGCGAGGCGATACTCATTACCATGGCGATGACGGGGGATATCACCGACTCCGTTGCATAGTTGTTGCTGATTGCAAAAAGTTTCGGATGTTCAGGATTAATCAGATTGAAGTCGAAGTCATTCCCTGTCAGCACATAGCATATGTTTTCATTGGTGGCCAGCTTTGCCACATAGTTGCTGAGAGTGGACACATAGGAGGCCTGTGTTTTCTCACTGCCTTCCGCCTGAGGTACGCCCCCGCCATCATGGCGCTGATATCGTTCAGCTTCAGGAATTCCTGCAGCTGTCCCGTATCGGCCTTCATCACGAAGTTGACAATATGCGGCAGCGTGCAGCATTCCGGGAACTCATCCCAAAGCCTGTACGCCACGCCGTTCAGGATGCCAAGCGCGCCCGTATACCATTCGTCCTGTTTGGATGTGGGCGGCATCAACGCGCCCAGTACGTCCTCCATCAACTGCATGAGCATCGTCCTTCCTTTATATTCCTCCTGTCCAGCGGATTGAAGCGGTAAGTCCGGTTCATGTCCGTGAAATTTACATAATAGAACTCATGGGGGTATCCGTGTTTCCTGATCAGGTTGTATGCAGTCCGGGTATAGTCAAAATCCTTGAAGTCATAGATGAAACCGGCGAATCCGGACCTGATGTACTGTTCCATCAGCGTTTGCCTATGGATTTGGTCTTGCCGGAACCGGCTCCTCCATAGACAAGGAAATTGGAGAACCAGTAATAATATCTGATAATTGTCCCGTCCGTAGCGTGAAGGAAGAGCAGGGCTTTTCCGCCCTTTCCGCTTTCTGTCCCTCCTTTGAAAGAAAGACGAAGAAGTATGGAAACGACACCCGGAAGCAGGAACCACCACCTGTCCGGGATGGTGGCATGTGCGACAGCTGTTTCTGCAAGTACCAACAGCAGGAACAGGACATGTGACATCCGGGATTTTCCCGGAAACAGACAGCTGGCAATGCCGCCGCCAAAAAGCAGGGCTGCCAGTCTCATAATAAACATATGATCCATATTCATAAATTGATTTAGATTTTTCCAGTTCAGACTGGGAGCCGTCATCATAGAGCAGGTATATCATCCTGGTGTTTATGCCCACAACCACCCAGAGGTATCCCTTGCGGACTCCTTTTCCCTTGCTGTTCTTTTCCGGGACGAGTATTTTGTAATAGGTTTCGTCGGCTGCCTTATAAGGATCACTCAAAGCCGTCTGCCGGATACACTTATAAAGATTTTCGAAGAGGCTTGAGGCTTTTTCTATCAACTTATGAGCCGTAGGTTTCTTCAGCGTAAAGCCATGACCTTCGAAGTAGTTGATGATTCTTTCAACAGGTAGCGATTGTATATAACGCAATTCCATCAGCCCGGCAATGAATGAGCCGTCATAGCTGGAATTCAAGAAAGCCGAGACCGGTGTCTTTCCCTCAAAGAGACGACCGTCTTGCGCATAGGTGTGTATCTTGTAGACGTGCTTGATGAAGCGCATGGGTACACATTCATAGCGGACACATATTCTGGGAGCGGTGGTAACCAACCGGGCTTTATTGATGTCAAAATCAGGATCGTTGGGATAAACGTCATGTTCCTCCTGCTCCATCTCATAATGCATGTCACGTTTGGCCCCATTGTTCTTTCTGGCTTTACGCTTGTCTGCTTTTTCCGCTTCTCTCTTCTGCCGCTCTTCCTCGGACATGGCAGGTTGGGGAGCTTGTTGCTGTTCGGATGTGTTGGATACAAGTTTGGCGAGCCCCTTAGCAAGGCGCTGTTGTTTGCTAAGAGATTCGCCTTTTTGAAGGAGTGCCTCTTTAAGGGAAGAGACCTCCTTTATCAAATCATCTATCTGGCCCAGGAGTCTGTTGTTGTCATCCCGTAATTCCTTGATTTGCTCCTTCAATAACTCTATGATCTCATCCTTTTTCATGGCATAAAGATACGAAAAATCAATGAACTGACCAAAATATTCGGGTGGTAATTTAAAATCAAATAGCTAATATACAGTATATTACATTAGATTCTGAAACGTTTTCGCAACCGTACAGACTTCAATGACACTCCATTTAAGATAAAAGACAAAACCTGATAAGAGATCTCATAATTGCCTGTATGGGGGTTAAATGTCGGCAACTCAAAACTTCCACCTTCCAGACGCTTGTAGTACAGGAGAAAGCCATCACCATCCCAACGCAGTATTTTTACACTCTGCCGGTTTTTGCCAAAGAATAAAAATATATCTCCGGAAATGGGGGACAGCTCCTTCATTTGAGAGCGTATGATTTTGAATAAACCGTCAATGCCAAGGTTCATACGGACAAAGCCCTGGTACAGATAGTAGAGATTGGCTGATGTTAGAGAATACATGGATCCCCCTCCTTCCTTTCGTAATCGCATAACATTTTAATAATACCCCCGGGAGTGGCCCGTTTGACCGAAATGGTCGTTCCGCTGTTAAAGGTGATTGTGATCCCGGAAAGACTAAACTCTTCTTCCGACAACATGACGGGGGCTATTTGAGTGAACGAAGGATAGGAAGTTGTCGGTCGGGAGGGTTCAACGCCGCCATAATAATCACAGACCGCATCTGCCTTGATTTGTTTAACGCTATAGCCCCGTCTGGACATCCAGGAACTCATACCTCCAAAAGTGGTATGCTGATCGCGGCAAACATCGGCTAAAGAACAATTGTAGTCTACTTTCAATACTTCAAGGAAATGTTTCCAAGTTTTTCCAAATCGATTTTCTGCTAAATCCATAATGATTCATTTTTATACATGGCAAAAATATAAGAATGAAAAATGGGCGACAAGATAGAATCGCGGAGACGCTTACTCCAATTCCGTATTTTTTATATGTATGTATTTGTTTATCAGTGGTTATAGTATTTGATATTTTAGAAACTAAAAGATTGAGGGTATCTGTATAAAGCAATAATTATCTATGATTTAGATAGATTTTATAGTGAAAAGTTCCCAAATTACATAGAGGGGCGTAAATTTGTCCCCCGTATGTGGCTTGGGGGATAAAAATATTGAAAAAATAGGCATAACAAAAGAAAATACCTTTCCTAAAACTATTATTTTGCCATATTTAAGTCGTTTTTAGTCAGTATTTTAGATTTTTTATAATTGTGACTATATGATAATTATATAGTTAGGTTACTTGCCGATGCAGCATATTATGCTAATTGATTGTCAATAGTTTATGGTTTAAAAGATAGAAGCCTCAAAAATTTACTTGTTTTTTTGCCGAAAATCGAAGATTTAACACTTTTAACCTTAGTTTGTTTTCAAACGAAGGGAAAAAGAGAAAAATGACTCTATTTTGCTCTTAAATCTCCGTTTCGCAAAGATAGGGCATGTCTGTGATTATTTCGCTGATTATGGATGCAAAATCATAAATGAGTTCACGGATTTTTTAGCTTATAATTGGGGTGGTCTTCGATTTTGGTATAGCTATTTCTTTCTTCCCTCTTTTAGTTTTACTTTAATGCGTGTATATATGAATACAGGGATAAAGTAAAGTTACTTTTCGTTTGAATGGTCAAACTAATATTAAACAGACATAGCAAGGAGGGGTTGTTTACGCCTGTATAACGAATAGTATTTTATTTGTTAGTAGATGTATACTGTGCTTATGAATAATATGATGGCATTTAATTTTAAGATTCTGTTCCAAATGGCTATGTCTATGACCGAT
>OGQR01000233.1_pt1 | contig 54829 bp, 40 predicted proteins | sample 1553271 | NCBI WGS metagenome assembly OGQR01 (sample SAMEA2579970, study PRJEB22360) | human gut metagenome | biome: human gut; feature: human-associated habitat; material: faeces | place: Denmark | collected 2008/2010 | reverse complement strand
GAGCCGCAAACAAAGAAACCTTACAGCTATTAGTAGATGAAGATAGAAGAAAAAAAATTCAAAGAGTAAAAGAAACTTCTCAAGAACCCTCTCCGGGTTCTTTTTTATTGCCTTTAATTTCATCTATGGTAAATAGTCCTGGTTTTAAATATGACATTAACAGTCTTAAAAGTCTTGGAATCTATGCATTTTTAGATTCTGTTCAAAGGATTCAGGCCATTAATACTGCTGCCTCCATCTCTGCAGGAATGTACAGCGGAATGGTTGATATGTCTAAGAATCCAAATCTACTTAAACAATTAAATTGGTTGCGTGACTTATCTAATGAGTACTCCTCTTCGAGCAATGTACGAGTCACTAAAACCGAATAATAAATCAAGGAGGAAAATATTATGGCAAATTTTGATTCTCTGGTTATTGATAGAGTCTTAGAAATTGTTGGTGAAAATAGCGATGGAGAATTACTCTATCTGTTAAACAATTTATCTAATGTTTCTATTAATACAACTTCTGAAAGTAAAGATAAAACAGACGCTCTTGGCGTATTAATTAAGAGATTTTATACTTCCAAATCTGTAGAAGTATCTGCTGATTGTAACTTACTTTCATTCTCTATGCTGTCTCAGACTTTTGGTACAGATAAGATTGTTGCTTCAAAAGAATCTAAGATTCTTGCACCAAAAATCTTACATATTGATACTACAGGTATTAAAGAGTATACAATTCCTGAGAAGCTGAAACCGAAAGCTCCACTTACAAAGCTTTATGCTCTGGAAGCAAATGGTACTTTAGGAAAAGCATATAGTGCTTCTTCTACTGCTGCTCCATCTGCAACTGAATTTGTATATGCTGAGGACAGTGGAAAAATCACTCTTCCAACTGGAGTAACAGGTACTCTTATTGCTAAATACGAGTATGAAACAGAAAACGGTGTTAAGGTTACTAATGAGTCTGATAAGTTCCCGACTACTTCTTCTATTACAATGAAAGTTCTCGTTGCAGACACATGTTCTGTAGATGTAGTTCGTGCAGCTTATATCGTATTCCCAAGTTTCCAGGTATCACCAGATTGCGATCTGACACTTGAAACAGATAGCACAATTACATTCTCTGGTGTAGCTCAGAGAGATTATTGTCAGACAGGTTCTCCGCTGTATTACATTGTAATGACAGAGGACGACGTAGAGGAGTAATCCTTAAGTTGTTATACCCCGGTTCATCCGGGGTATTTCTAATGAGAAAAAGGAGGAATACTCAATGAAATCAAAACCAAGAATTTGTGTAACTTGTGGCACTACTTATGAGTATTGTCCTAAGTGCACTAAAGATGCAGATAAACCTGTTTGGATGGTAGCTTTTCATACAGAAGAATGTAGAAAAGTATATAACATTATTGCTAAATACAATACTGGTGATGTGACCAAAGAGGATGCAAAAAAAGAATTGGCTGATGCTGTTACTCATAAAACAAAATTTACTAAACCTATTCAGGATAAAGTAAATGAAATTATGAAAGAAGAACAGCCTAAAGCAAAAACTAAAAAAATAGTGACGGAAAATTAAATATTTTATTGAGGGGAAAGCCGCACTATTTTTGCAGTTTCCCCTTATTTTTTTCGGAGGAATTAAATGGAGATTGTAATACCTAACTTAAAAGGAGTTCCTTATGATCCGGTTCAGGCAGTGAGAATTATAGACCCACAGCAAATGAAACTTTATTTAAAGCATGGGCTAAAGCCTTTAGATGTTTATTATAGTCCTGATGTGATTGTAATGGTGTTTGATAAGAAAGAAAGTTATCCGTATTACAAAGAATATCAAAATCATACTTTGGAGTGATAACGTGAGGAACTATAAAAAAAGATCTAAATATGGTGTCGATCAAACTACTAAAGGTAAACAGAATCGTACTGTTATAGATAGAAAAACAGAAAAAGAAGTATGTTTCGATTCTCTATTAGAGAAAAGATTTTATGAAGACATCATATGCGCTGGATTGGACTCTGGTGAAATTGTAGATTATGAATTACAAAAAAAATATAAATTGCAACCGTCTTTCAGGCATAATGGAAAGACTATACGTGCAATAGATTATGTTGCTGACTTTTGGGTCAAATACTCAGATGGAAGCGAACGTGTCTACGACACTAAAGGTGGAATGGTTGATCCTTCTGCCAAGATTAAACGGAAACTGATGTATTATATCTATCCTGATTTGGACTATGTATGGATCACTCATACTAAGTCTACTGGTTGGATCGATTGGGATGAAAATGAAGCTTTAAAAAGAGCAAGGAAGAAAGAGGGAAAAAAGGATGGAAATTAATATTTTAGAATTTGTAAAAGAATATAAAGAGAACCCAGTAGGGGCTTTAGAAAAACTTGAAGTTGAAAATTATGTGCCGTTTGCTACTAAACGAGCACTTATAGATACAGTTATTGAAAGTATTATTGAATATGATACTTCTCTTCTTACATACGAACCAATGAATAAGCATTTAAACTTTTCTCTGACATGTGTGGTTATCTATACTAATCTCACCTACGAAGACGAAGAAGGCCTTGATGCTTATGATGCCTTAGTATCTTCTGGTCTTTTAGATAAAATTATTGAAATGATTGGTGTTGATTATGGAGATATGGTCGCTATGTTTGAAGAAACACTTTCTGCTCGTATTTCATTTACTAACTCTATGTCTAATAGATTAAGTGCATTATTTGGAATATTAGAAAATGTTTTTAAAGAAGCTACTCCGGAACAGTTAGATTATTTACGAAAGTTGGCTGATGTAAAAGATGGGGACAATTCCACAGTTAAGAAAGCTGATTGACCAGGGAATAACTATTGGTTTACAGCAGTTTGTTAATGACTACAAGCCTAAGATGGAAAGAGATGCACAACAGTCAGAAGAAAAATATTATAATGACTATTCCTCTTGGGCGGATGGTTATAGACTTTATGATTTAAAAAATATTCATACAATTACAGGCTTTGCTTATAGTCGAAGTGCAGAGCTTAGAGCACGATTTGATTCAAGCCATATGTCTGGAGGACATGGCATATGGGAACCATTGGAAGGTGATCCAGAAATAGTTTTTTCTTGGGGATTTGAAACAGGTAATCATGGATTTCGTAAAACAATAACTCCTATCAGAAATTATTGGGAACAATATTTTCGTGCTAGAAAAATGCATGCCAAAGGGCAAGCAACAAAATTCGTTATCAGCGGATTACATTCTGTTGGTTTATAAAGTGAGGTGAGAAAATGGCTGATTATATAATAAACGTTGGTGTAGAAGTTGAAGACAGTGCGCTAAATACATTAGAAACACGAATTAATTCTTTAAAAGAGAAACACATTAAACTAGGTGTGGAATTAGGTAATACTAAACAGTTAACTAAAAATGCACAGATGGCGGTAAAGACAATAAGTAAAGCAACTGCCAAAGCCGCTAAAAATACTCCTGTTATTAAGGGATCTAATCTTGTGGAACAGATGGTCGATCCCGAAAAAGCTTTAAAATCTATGGCTAATACAGCCAATAAGCTGTCAAAGTATCAGGGCAAGCTTGATCTAGGAGAAGTAAAACTTTCCGTAAATCAAGGTATTATGGGGGAGCTTGATGGACTTTTAGCCAAACTTAATGAAATAAAATCTACAGCTAAAAACATGGGCTCTATTAAGCTTACTGTTGGAGACAATATAAAAACTAAAGACGGTAAAATAGTTGTTGGAGAAACTACTAGTTCTTCTAATACTGCAAGATCTGCAGGTATTACTCTTAGACAAGCTCAAGCTGAAATTAAAAGGAATATGAAAACTGCTGGCACTTTACAGGAACAGTATGTTAAAGGACTTATCAATGAATCTACATATAAGCAATCCAGGAATTCCCTTTATCGCCGCAATGGCGAACTAGCAAAACAAATTCGGAGCAATGGGACAGCTGCTGATTGGGCTACTACTGCTGCTGATGTTAGACAAGCCCAAGCTAAGAATCAAGAAGCATACAAAGCAATGACTCAGAGTGCTTCAGAATACGACAAAGTTATCACTAATTTGGGTGAGAAACAGAAGACATTCAATAAAATGGCTCAAGTATATAATCCTAACAATGGTAAACCATTAGATAAAACTCTAGGACAAGGTTATGATGAAAGATTAAAATCTTTCAATGATACATATGAGCAATTAAAAAAATCTCGTGATAGTCTTGCGACTCTTACTGGAGACGAAAGAGACACTGAGCAAGTACGTTTTGCTGCTCTTCGCTCTGAAGCCAATCGTCAAGCTAGGTATCTCGGTAATACTAATCAGTTTTTCTCACGTACTCCAAATAAATATAGCCGTTCAGAATATATTGGTACAGATTTAGATCCAGCATCTGATAAGGTCCGTCTTAAGATGGAACAAATGTCAGCAGATCTGGCAAAAGGAAGCAAATACACAACAGAGTTTAATGCAGCACAAGGTAAAATGTATGCTACTATTGATAGAGGGTCTGGTGTATTTGAAAAATATCAATTAGCATATAAAAATGGTCCAGGTAATATTGACCAATCTCTTACTAAAGTTACTCAAAGTGTAAAACCTTTATCTAGTTATATTTCTGAAATGGGACAAAAGTTCCGTAGTCTTAGCCAGTATCTTGTAAGTAATTTTGGATTCCAAGCATTAACAACAGGTGTCAGATCCGGTGTCGAATCAATAAAAGAATTAGATTCAGCGATGACTGAACTTAAGAAAACATCAGATGGTACAAAACAAGAATATAGAGACTTTACTACTCAGGCTAGAACTGATGCCAAAGACATTGGTAGTACAACCACTCAGATTACTAGTAGTGCTGCTGATTTTTCTCGTCTTGGATATAGCTTAAATGAATCTCAGACTTTAGCTAAAAATACAGGTATTTTAAAAAATGTATCAGAATTCGGATCTATAGATGATGCAACAACCGCTATGATTTCCATGATGAAAGCATACGATGTAAAAGTTGATGATTCTATGGATCTCGTTGATAAAATGAATCTTATTGGTAACAACTATGCAATTTCTACAGACGGAATTGCCACTGCTTTACAAGATTCAGGTTCAGCATTAGTAGCAGCGGGAAATGACTTCGATAAATCAGTTGCTCTCGTTACGGCAGCAAATAGTGTAGTGCAGGATCCATCGAAGGTAGGTGCTGGTCTTAGAACAATTGCATTACGACTTAGAGGCACTTCTGCTGAAGAATTATCTTCTATGGGTGAAGATACAGAAGGTCTTGTAGAGACCACTTCTAAACTTAATTCAAATATTAAATCTCTTACTGCCGTTAACGGTAAGGCTGGAGTTTCTATTCTTGATATGAATGGAAACTATAGAGATACTTATGATATTTTAAAAGATATCTCTCAGGTTTGGGATGATATTGGTAAGCAAGATTTGGCAGATGGTCAGAATAGACAGGCTGCTCTGCTTGAAATGATGGCAGGAAAAAATAGAAGTAATATTCTTGCATCCATATTGCAGCATCCTGAATTGCTTACAGATGTTTATAATGATTCCGCAAATAATTATCAAAATTCAGCTCAGAATGAGCTTAATACATACCTTGATTCTATTGAAGCAAAAACAACTAAGATCAAAGAATCTTGGTCACAATTATGGCAATCAGAAGGTACTACTAATACTTTTAAAGGATTGCTTGATGTTGGCAACGGCGCTGTAGGACTTTTAAATGGTTTAGGACTCAATAAAACCTTAGCCGGAGTCGGCGGTATGCTTGTTAGCCATGCTATGGACTGGGGTGGGACAAATTATCAGTTGGTCCTTTAGAAAACGCCCCATGTAACCTGGTGGTGACACGGAACGATCTCATATGAGAAAGGGGTTACTAAGCAAACAACCGAAACTGTCTTTATTCGAAGGAATAGAGAAATGCTTTTAATTTAGCATTCAGGGTGAACCGAAATATATACTACTCCCCTATTACAGCAATGTAATAGGTATAGTAACAACGTATATATATGGGTGATCTGCAGCGAAGCTTCTCTCTGAGAAGAACGTTCATCGACTATAATGGGAACTTGGTTTCCGGATCAAGAAGGAATAGTCAGGACTGTTAGGCAGCTTACGCCGAATAAATTAAAGGGTAAATACATCTTACTCTCGTAAGCAATCTTACCTTATGTGCAAAGGTGATGTAAGCACAAATCTTTACTTTATTATTCTTCTATGCTATATTTCACATAGGAGGGTAAAACTATGATAATAAATAATTCTATCAGAACTTATGCACCAATTGCTCCGCCATATTTTGACGGATGCTTATTTATGAATGCAACTTATGAAATGCCAGAGGAACTGGCCAATTTGTTTACTAAAGGATTAGAATCCTTAAGCAAATATTTATATGAAAAAAATATTGATCCTACTAAATTATTTCCTGTAAGTCTAATATTTACAAAAGATGGCAGTTTTTCTGTCACCGAAAATGAAGCAACCACTTATGGAAGATGTATGTCTTTTTTAGTATACTCCATGGAACGGATAATTACATCTAACAATCAACACATGCAACTATTCGCATTTATTGAAGAATTAGTGCATTACTATTTTCAAGAAACAAATGAAACAAAAGTCAAACTAACTACTTTTTCTGTTGTTCAGAAAATATTCCCAGAAATAACTTTCGAGGAGGTAACATCATGGGGAGTAAATTGGAGCTAATGTTTATTAGCAAAGAGAAAAGTCAGATAATTGATTCTCCTGTTATAAGAGGTATTACTTGTGATACTTATAAAACATACTTACAAAATTCATCAAAAGAGCAAAAGACTATTCAGTCTCCTGCTCTTTCTTAGTATAATACGTACAATCTTCATTTTCAAAGTACGGACATTCCTCTTCTTTACACTCTTTGTAAAGAGGACATTCTAATATTTCCATAATCTTTAAACCTCCATAATATAGTTTTGAAAGTAGGTGTATTTAATGGATAAAAACATTTTTGATAGATTAGTTCCTGAATATATTCAAAATCTAAGCTCAAACGAAATTACAGATTTACTTATAGAAATCAGTGATATTGGCAGAACAAAATTTATCAGTAATTACCCAAAAGAAATTGCTAATCAACTCCCAGGATATGACTTATACGAATAATCTTTTTCGGTTGTATTCAATGCAGTCGAGATTGTTAACTTTCCTATAGTATTATGCAAAGTGTTGGTGCACAGAAAGGAGAACTGCTGTGACAGTTCTCCTTCTATTAAAAATTTTAAAAAGAGAAATACATATGACGAAGTAATTAAATGATAAAGTAGAACATTATTAGCGATTAGTCAACTTTTTTATTCTTGTATTGTCTTTTCATCATTCCGGTGATAAATTTGACTTTCTCATCAGATAATTCTGGATGGTTGCAAATTTGATCAACGGTATGATTTTTCGAGTTATAATATAGACCAGCTAATATTACAACAAGTAAAAGACTACCAAGAGATATTATTATTCCAGTATTCATATTCTTCTTTTCACCCCCTTCCCTTATAAATTTCTTTATTGGGGAAGTGTATTGCCCAGAACGGGCAGATTCTTCGTCCGCATCAACAATACAGAATGTATGCCAACACTTCTGCATGATCAAAAGAAATGATCAAGTATATTATCGTGCAGCGAGTTATAATGCAGCACCTATAACCATAATATACCTAGTAGTATAATAACAATATTCGACAACTTTGTATATACAGAATATTAGTTTATTATAATCAAAACTTAGCTCCACATTGTCCACACTGATCAGTTTTACCCAAATGAGGACATAGAAAACAACGATTCAATTCTAATACTATTTTTTCTAAATCATCTATATTGATAATAAGAGAGAATTCTCCTTCGTAACCTTTTTGAGTACTTACATCTTCAAACTTTATCTTTTGTATTTCAGTACTTTTATTATGCGTTAAAGGATAAATTGTTAAGCGTCTATGGCAAACAGCATTTCTTAAATGCCTTATTACATTTCTTTCACAATTATTTTCTTTGTATGTGTTTTCATAGTTCTCGTCATACGTCTTATTAGTAAGTTTTTTTAATGTAGACGTATGTGTAAAATCATTGTTTTTACGTGATAAAAAATTAAAATACTTCTCTTTTGGGAAAACAAGTAATCCCAAAAAAGAATTAATTAATTGAGTAATCTCATAACATTTTTGATATTCAAATTCATTGGCAAACATAATTTTTTTTAAACAAGAAATCTCTTTATTTTTATTATGTCCAGCTAATTTTTGAATCATAAAATAATTCATTTGTGTCCTACATATGAACTCTTTAACATAATCATCATCTTTAAAATTACTCATAAACTATCACCAAGTGTATCCACAAGAGTTACACTTAAAGCTCTTATTGATTTTCTTACTGAATAGTCCCAACATCCCTACTGATACCATACGTTCTCCTGTAGAGATTTTACGAATATTGGTGGAACCACAGGTTGGACACTTAGGCCCAGTAGAGAATTTCTGAGCATTCTGTTTGGCATACCATTGGTCCATTTCTTTGTTTCGTTGCTCTACTCCTTCAGGGGATTCCCAGTATTTTCTTTTTTCGACAGCTGCTTTGGTAACATCAGAGTCTAGCTTGCCATAGAAATATTTCTCTCGGAGCATTTCATCAGATTCTTCTATACTAGGATAGTCGCCATTATGTGCTTCTTTGTATTCTTTTGTCACTTCTGCATCTGCAATTTCTGAATCAATATTGGCAGCTATAAAAACTCCATCGTCACATTGCCAACATCTACTTCCAATTTCTTGATTGCAACCTACGTTTCCACATTTATTACAAAATATAAGTTTTCCCATAAATTTTCACCTTCTATATAGTTTTTAAGATGAACTATATTATATCACAGTATCTGGTTTTTGAAAAGAATGACCAAGGTGGAATTTTACCAGAAACACGTTGGGACAGAAGAACAAGATTGTACAATGAAGGCCGTGCGGAAGCGGTGTCAAATTGGAATAGATACCAAGAAGATGAAAAAGTATTAACAAATCTTAATAAAAAGCTTCAAGAAAATGGTCAAACTATTACCGATAACGCAGAAAGACAGAAAATTGCTGATAAAGTTCTAAAAAATGCCAGTGAAAGAGCGAAAGATTATGGTAACCAAATTGTAGCGAATACGAAAACTCTTAGTGATTTTAAGAAAGAAAATGAAGTAGAAAACCCCAATAAGCAAGTCAAACCTAAATTTACTGATGGACTTAAAAGTTTTGCTTCTTCTGCGCTTTCATCAATTGGTAATGCTGTTATTTCTGCCGGTACAGCAATGATTGCACAGCAATTAATCTCATGGGGACTTCAAGGTATTGATGCGATTGTTCATTATGATGATAATATTATTGCTAAAGGTCAAGAAGCGAAAGAATCCATTCAATCCCAAACTAAAGCCTATGAAGACCAGAAAGCATCTCTTGGAGAACTTACTTCTAAATACACAGAATTATCTAAAGGCGTAAAAATATCTGGTAATTCTATTAAAAATATTAGTCTTACAGATGATGAATATAAGGATTTCTTAGATACGAGTAATCAGATTGCTGCCGCTGCTCCTAGTCTCACACGTTCATGGGATTCTCAAGGCAATGCTATTCTTAATGCAGGAACTAATGCTGAGGATTTAAACACTCAGGTTAATGATTATCTAAAGCTACAGAGGAATCTTACTTATTATGATACAAAGAAAAATATTAGTGATCAGTATAAAGGGTATGAGACTGCTTTAGGAAAGAATAAGGGCAAACAAGACGAATACAAAAATGCATATGATGCAGCGAAATATAAAGTTGATTCTGTACAAAAATTTTCCGATATGCTTAAAAAGCATACAAAAGGAGAAGATACCATCACCTATACACTGGATCAAACTGCATATGATGCACTTGGTAATACATTTGGAAAAGCAATAAAAGGTTATAAGCAATCTGCGGATGGTCAAAAGATAACTCTTGAATTTGATGGTAAACAGTTAGATTTTCTTAATAGTGAAGCTGCCAGTGTTTTAAACTCAGATAATAGCGAACTTCAAGAAGCTCATACTAATTTAGTTAATACTCAAGAATCTATAGATGCCTCTAAAAGAGAAATGGTTTCTTCTATCAAATCAATGGCAAGTACTATTGATTCTTTTGATAGCTGGGACGATCAAGATAAAGCATCAGAATTTCAATCACAGTTGAACAGTATGCTTAGTTCTTCAGACGGCACAAGATTGTTAGATAATTTTGAGCAGTCTGGTAAAGACATGGATACATGGCTCCGTAACAATGTAGTCAACCCTATGGCTACTGCTACTCCAGATCAACAAAAGCTTTGGTCTCAACTGTTTGAAATGGAACCTAAAGACCAGGAAACTGTAAGAGAATTTGCTGCAAGAAGAGATGATGTCCTTGAGTCTATAGCAGATATTTCTCAAAGTGACTTCTGGACTAAAGGTACTTTAGCCGAAGCTTTTGGTTTTGCTCATACTGAATATGATGACAATGATAAAGCTTATACTGTTTGGGAGAATCAAGATAGTCTTAATAGGGTTAGAGATGCTCTGAAAGGAGCAAAGGCTAGTAAAACTAAAGGCGATGCCGAAAAAGTAAGAGAAGATCTAAAAAATGCTACACAAGATGAACTTGAAATAGCTGTACAGGTTATCACTGATAATAAAGATTTAGGTTCAATTGATGATTTTTATACGGCATTCGAAAAGGCTAAACAAGCAGCTAAAGATATGAGTGATCAGGCAGCCGTTTCTTTAGATTCAATGGAAACGAAAGTATCAACTGCTAAGTCTACTCTTTCTTCTATGGGAACTATTCTTACAGAGACTACTTCTGCAGGTGGAATTTCTAAAGACAATGTTAAGATCCTTTCTACTGCTTTCAAAGATGTGAAAGATCCTCGTGGCATTGAGCAAAATGTTAATGATTTATTCACCACTACTTCTGATGGTATCAAACTAAACATAGATGCTTTGAAAACCTTTACAGAATATCAGGCTGAAGCCACTGATGGAGATTTCGAAAAGGGTATTAAGTTACAGACTAAAGCTATTGCCGAGCAAGCAGAAGAAACAGATAAAGCTTGGAAAGCTATTGCTAAAGCCGATGACAAGGAAGCAGCTAGAGCAACTTATAACGCAGAAAAAGATAAATTAAAAGATGCTAGAGATGAATATTTATCTTATATGCAATCTCAGTCTGAATGGCAAGCAACTAAGAAACAGCAACAGGAACTTCTTTCCTATTATTCTCAGTGGCAACGTGCCCAGAGTACGGAGAATGCCGGAGATAAATATAATAACATTGTTGCCGGACTAAAAAATGCTAAAGATGCATATGATAAAGGTCTTGTAGGTACAGATGATTTTAAATCATTTGCCGCTCTTATTTCTCCTACAGGTTCAGATGATAGAGCAAACTTTGCAGAGAACTATGGTAAAGCTGTGAGATACCTCACAGAAGATAAGACAGGTGTTAATAATTTCTTAGCTGATCTTAAATCTAAGGGTATGGCATCTTATGATGATGCAAGTAAAAGATGGTCATTTGACATAGATGATATGAGTAAAGCCGCTCGATCAATGGGAATCAGCAAAGAATTCATGAGTGCTAACTTCGGTCGTCTTCGTGATTATGGCATTGATAATAACTTTATATCATCTATAGAGGAAGGTATAGACAGAACTCAAGAACTTACTTCTGCCCTTTCAGATGAACAGAAACGACTCGAAGAACTGAAAAATACAGATAGTACTAACACTACTGCTATTTCTGCTTCTGAGGATAAAGTTAATAAATATAAACAGGATTTAAAAGAAACCTATGATAACATGGAGTCTTATTCAGAAGATGCTGCTCAAAATGCTATTGATAATTTCAATTCATCTGCCATGGGAGCGCAAGCCTACGAAGAAGAGATAAAAAGAGTTCAAAAAAATGATCAATTGACAAATGATCAGCGAAATGCAGCTATTAATCAATTAAAAGCTAAACAAGAAGAGCTGGCTGCTTCTGCCGGTACAACTGTTGAAGCTCTTTTAGGAACAGATGTATCTTCATTAATGGATGGTATCATAACAGATTCTGCTTCTGTTACTACAGCTCTTGATGGTATCAATAAAGCATATGAAGAACAGAACACAGATGTTACTTCTTTAGTAGACACTCTTGGAAAATATACTTCTGAACAGTTAGAAGGTATAGATTTCAATGATGGTAAATGGGACACTGAATTAGGTGATGCAGAAAAAGCTGTTGAATCTTTATGTGAAAAACTCGGTTTAACTAAAGACCAAGCTCGTTCTGTTATTGAGGCTTTAAAAGAAGCTGGTAAATTAAAAGATTCTGAGGAAAGTAGTGATTCCTCTAAAGAAACTACTAAGGGGTCTTGGGAGAAACCACAGACTGCTGAACAGATGGGATTCGGTGATGATCCTGACAGAGCTGCTGAATATACACATTCATTGGAAGCTCTTACTGCTGCCCATAAAGAAAATGATGCCGCTACTGAAAAGTCATTTGAAACCCTTTCTAAATATAATCGTACACAATTAGAGGGCATCAAATTAAATGATGGTGCTTATAATGTTGAGGGTATAGAACAGGCTGAAGATGCCATACAACAGTTAGCAGATAAGACTCAGTTGTCTAAAGATCAGATTCTTACTGCTCTTGAAGGTCTTGGTGTTTTGAAAGTTAATGCTCCTACTATGGATGCGACAAAAGGTTTGGAAGATTTAGTTTCTGAGGCTAAAGATGCACAGGACGAATTGTCTGACCTTACTGGCAAAACATACACATTTGATTTTGATACTACTGATTTAGATACTGCTCATAAACAGGTAGCTGACCTGCAGGAAGAAGTAAATAAATATAGAGATCGTGATGGCAAATTCCATTCAGAGTATACTGGCGGAGAACAAGTGCAATCAATGTACAAAGCCGCTATTGCTCAAGAACAGAATGCTGAATATAGTTCTTCTGCTATTGGGCAGTCTAGTTTATCATCAGATGTCGTACAAGCTGCTCAAGATTTCATGCAAGCTAAGAATGAAATGGATCAGCAAACACAACTTTATCAGAATGGTATGGACAACACCCTTGATCAGGCTACTCAAGATGCCAATGCAGCTTTTGAAACCTTACAACAGGCTCAGACTGATTCAGGTATCAAATTAGTAGATACAGACAATATTCAAACTGCCGAAGATCAGTTATTACAATTATCCAATGAGGATATTAGTGATAAAATCAAAATAGATGTTGATACAACTTCTGTTGATGACGCTCTTGCCGATGTACAAGCACTTGCAGCAGACGGAAAAATGGGAAGTATTGACTTAGATTTTGATGTTAATACGATGTCTATTGATGATATAGATTCTAAGATAGAAGAATTGACAAATCAACAGAAAGTATTAACTATTCTAGGAGATGTTGAGGGAGCAGATAAAGTACAAGCTCTTATTGATGCCTTGCAGCAAGTACATGACAAACAAGTTGAAGTTGTTGCACAGACCCAAGGTGCAGATTTAGTAGACCAACTCCAGTCACGAATAGCTGAATTGCAAGATAAAAATGTATCTATTGATGCAATTGTTCAAGATGATAAAGTTCAAAGTCTTATAAGTGAAATTGCTGCTCTTCCACCAGAAGTACAGATTGCTATTGGCGTAGATGAAAGTAATGTAGGAAATGCAGAAGCTATCAAAGCTCAGATTGAATCCGATCCTGCAAGTGTTAATGTAAATTATACCAAAGGTGATCAGGAACCTGCTGAAGATCAAAAAGCTGATGTAAATTATACATTAGGATCTCAAGATCCTCCAAATGATAAGACTGCAAAAGTAACTTATACTTTAGGTTATCAAGCTCCACCTTCGGACAAAGTAGCACATGTTACGTATATAGGTGGTAAAGCTTCTGGCACTATGACCTCAATTGCTCACGCTTCCGGCACAGCTTATAATGTTCTTAATATGAAACCTCTCTCTTCTGCTCATGCAAAAGGAGAAGTAGCACTTAAACATGATGAGCAAGCCCTTGTTAATGAGGTAGGCATCAACGGTCATTCTGAATCTATAGTGCGTGATGGTGTATGGTCGCTTATTCCTGGTGGCGCTCATATTGAGAATTTGAAAAAAGGTGACATCATCTTTTCAGCTACTCAAACAGAGGATTTATTAAAGCATGGTGCTACACATGGTCATGCTAGAGCATATGCACAAGGCACTGCTTCCGGTGTAACCCTTGCTCCTGCATATGCAGACGGTACATCAGAATTAGATGATACAATTAAAAAAGTAAGTACTCAAGCTAAAGACTGGATAGAAACTGCTCTTGATCGTTTAGAGAGAATCGTTGAAAAGTATCAAGATATCGCTGAAAGCGATTATAGTAATTATAAGTCTTCTGAGAAGAATTATAATAAAGCACTTAAAAATCTGAATAAACAATTACAGACACAAAAAGATTCCAGAGCAAAATACGTAGCTAAAGCAAATGAAGTTGCTTCTGCTGTTGGTTTATCTGATGAACTGAAAAAGAAAGTCCAGAATGGTACAATCAATATTGAAAGTTTATCCGAAGATGATAAGAAACGTGTTGACGCATATCAGGAATGGTATGAAAAAATCTTGGATTGTGACAAAGCGATTCGTGAACTCACTAAGTCACAGAAAGATTTAGCTAAAGCAAAGGTCGAACGTGTTATTGAAGCTTATGACACCGTCATAGGTAAACGTGAGAATAAAGCTGACTATTACAAAGCTAAACAGGAATTGAGAATCTCACAAGGGTATAATCAGAAACCTGGTTCTAAATATGAAAAATACATGAAAAAGGAACTCTATTATACCAATGAACAGAAACGTCTTACTGATAAAGAAATAAAAGAATATAAAGGTAGGATGAAAGAATATCTTAAGGTAAATGGACATAAAACTGTCGATCCAGAATACCAAAAGATGAAGAAACAGCTTTATAGTCTCCAGACAGAGGCTGTTAAGTTAGAAAATGAAGCTGCTGAATTAGTTCAGGCTTTACAAGATAATCGTGAACAGATAAAACAATGGGCTGTTGACCGCTGGGATCGTGCAGGTTCCAAGCAGGATGCAGTAATTGATTACGCAAAAGCAAATGATAATCCTGAGTATCAGATTAACGAAAAGATTTATCAGGAGCGCATTAAATCTAATGCGAGACAGATCAATGCACTTCAAAAGCTTCGTGCAGAAAAAGCCGAATACTATGATACTCATTTTTCTTCTATGAATAATGAAGAAGCCCAGAAATATCTTAATTCTATAGCACAGATTGACGAACAAATTTTAAAAATCGGCAGTGATATAGAAAATCTGAAAAATGAAATCATGGAACTTCGCTGGAAACCATTTGATGATGCACAAGATAAACTATCAAATGTTATCACTGAATATCAGACTATGCAAAAACTTCTCGGTGACGCTGAAAGTTTTTACAATGATGATGGTTCATTTACTACAAATGGATTAACTAACATTTTATTAACTCAAGAATCTATAGATGCGACAAAACAGAAGATTGCTAACTATAGGGAAGGTCTTAATAAGCTTGAAGAACAATATAAAAATGGTTGTTACAGCTTAGACGAATACAATGAGAAAAGCAAACAACTTCTTGATGGTATTCAACAAGAATCTACTGCTCTTTCTGAACTGAAACAGAATATGCTTGATATGTATGAGACTCAAATTAAGAAAGAGAATGATTTACTTCAGGAAAATATTGATAAGCGTAAAGACGCTCTTTCTGCTAAAGAGAAATATTACGATTATGACAAAACTTTAAAAAAGAAGTCTAAAGATATTAATACTCTTAAATCCCAGATAGCTGCCCTTGAAGGAACCAGTAATGCTGCCGCCAAAGCTCGTCTTGAGAAATTACGTGCAGAACTTACAGATGCCGAAGATGATATGGCAGATACCATGCATCAACACGAAGTTGATATGAAAAATACCGGCTATGAGAATTTCTCTAATGAAGCGAATAAAGCTCTTGATAATACACTTGATGCAGTAAAGAAAAATTCTTCGTTTCAGGAAGCTATTATTAGTGGAATGCTTACCAATGTAACCACTAATTATGATAACACATATAAACATTTACATACTGTGATGGATCAGTATGGTGTTAAGGTGTCTAGCACATTTGATACTATGATAGGTAAGTCTGCTGATTTCAATACAAGTTTGATTCAACAGATAAAAGCATTAGAAACCATTTCTAATATGAAAGTTACTCTTCCATACGGAACAAGCAATGGACAAGGTGGTTCTACAACTGGTAATAATACATATACCGGTGCTGAGAATGGTATTCACAATACATTTAATAGCAATAAAGATTCCACTGGTGCTGGAAATGAAACTCCAGGTACAGTTAATAACAAGAAATACAGTTTAAAACTAAACGCTACTGATATTTATTTAACTTATGACCATATTAAACAGCAGCTTAAAGCAACATGGTCACCAAGCAAACCGGAACACTCTGATATTGAGTGGAAAAGTTCTGATGAATCTATTGCGAAAGTTTCTTCTGATGGTACAGTTCGTGGTGTGTCTTCAGGTCTTGATAAGAACGGTTTAATGGCGCGTGATGAGTCTAAGACAAGAAAATGTATCATTACTGCTATTGGCGGTGGTGGTCTTGCTAAAGCTACTTGTACCGTTCATGTAATGCCAAACGCTCATTACGAAGCAATTAAATCCTATGCAGCTAATGCAGGGATTGATGTTACTTCTGGAGATAACTTAAGAGCCGCCATGCAATATGCATATCAAAATGGGGCTAATCATAGCTACCAGTCTGATGTCGCAGTTGAAGGATTCAAAAAGGCATATCTGAAGGATTGGACAAGCTCTCTACCTAATCGTCCAGATGGAGCAACTGATATTCCATCTGGTGTTAGTCAGTTAGTAGGTTACTTCAATTCCAAAGGTAAAAAAGTCGGACCAAAAGAAATGCAACAGCTTGCAGATATTCTTGGAATTAGTACTCCAGGTGTTAAAAAATATGATTCATGGGGTTCTGCTTTAAAAAATCAGATACTTCAAAAGTATAAATCATATGGTTTTGCTACTGGTGGAATAATAAATAAACTAATACCTGCTGATATGAGTACTCTTTTAGGTAAAGCTATTATTAGTAATGGAGATCAGGGATTCATTGGTGCAAAAGTTGGCGAATCAGTAATGACCGAGGAATTTACTCGTCTGCTCAAGCCTTCTATTGCTGCAATGAATAACTTTACCAATATGTTTAACCCGGTTACTCCTACTGCCACAAATAATGATTATACTATCAACAACGAAGTGAACATTAATGTAGCAAATATGAGTAATGATTTAGACATCCAAGATGTCGCAAACAAAGTTTCTACAATTATTAACAAAAATATGACTAGAGACTGGAGAAAGCTTAGATGATAAAAGGACTGCTTCGGCAGTTCTTTTATTGTATGAAATTATAAAATGAAAGAGGTGAATAAATGTTACAATTTGAATTTGATGGACATAATTCTAGTGAATACGGGATTATAATGACTGGAATCACAGACAATGACAATCTTGAAAGCAGATCTTTACAGTTAGGAGAAAAGAATAGATATAGAGCAAGAGAAAATCATTTCGGAACAGTGTACGGTGATAATTATAGCTTTACACTCAGTATCATGAAAAATCCTTGTCACAATACAAATGTGACACCTGAATTATCTAATGGAATCATTACATATCCAGAAAAATGTACTCCTATATTGAAAAATGGTATTATTACTTTCCCATTGGAGTACATTCCAGATGTTAAATTAGGTGTTATACAGATGAATGATACTGATTACCTTTCTTCAAGTAATATCCGTATTATTAATGGCTGGTTAACTTCTCCACAAACACCAAAATTATTTAAGATAATTGGTGGTGACTACTTTTACGAAGATATAGAGTTCTTTGCTACATTCACAGAAATTACTACTGATCATGTTGTGTTCCCATATGAAATGAATTTTACAGTCACTTGCGACAGTCCATATGGTTACACTCCTGAGATTACGCATAATATCACCTCTTCTTCTACTCTTCCAAAAACTTATATAATTAACAACACTTCTGACTGTCATGAAGATTACATCTATCCTCTTATTAAAATTTCCCCTAAAAGCCATGGCACTATTACAATCCAAAATGTAACAGACAATAACGGAACAATGAAAATAAATGCTTTAAAAGATGATGACTTTTATATTGATTGCCAGCATTTAAAAATATATGACATTACTAATTCAATTATAAGTTTTGAAGATTTGGGTGTAAAAGATATAGATAATATATACTGGCTTAGATTGGCTTACGGTGAAAATGAATTAAGATTCACTGGTGATGCTACATTTGAGCTTATTTATAGAGAACCAAGAAAGGTGGGTGCGTTTGGGTGAAAATAAATCATAAGTATGATATTTATGGACGTACTGAGCCTTCTATTATTTATTTAGCTAAACCTGGCAAAAGATTATATTGTGCGCTAGGAGGCATTGATACATCTACCGCTTCATTGTCGTTAAAAACTAATAATACAGCTGAATTAACATTTACTGTTGATAAATACATAAACAATACTGTTACTGACGGGTATGAAGAACTTGATGAGTTAATGGAGCTATACTGTGATGGCATTTGGTTCAAAATAGTAGATCCGCCAACTATTAATAATGATGGTTTGCGTGAAACTAAAGAGATTACTGCTGAGTCTTATGAAATCATGCTTACTCAATATAAACTAAAAAACTTTAAAATTAATATGGGCGAAGAAGATTCCTATGAAATGATGTATCAGGCAACTCATGATACAAATAAGTTTTATCAGATTAAGTTTTATGATTCAGAAAATGAAGATCTAAGTTTTTTACATTTAGTATTAAAACATGCAGATGTCCCTGGTTGGCATATAGGTTATGTGGATAATATTACTCCTGATGACGACGGAAAATTGCTCCCTAATAATATATGTAACTTTGAAGTAGACGATCAAAATGTATATGCTTTCTTAACACAAGAGGCCGCACAAGCCTATAAATGTGTGTTTGAGTTTGATACTGTAAATATGACCATAAATGTTTATAGGCCTGACAGCTTAGGTAAAGATACAAATGTAGTTTTAGGTTTTAGAAACATTCAGAATAGTATAACTATTTCTAGGGATGAAAATTTAGTTACACAATTTTATGTTGAAGGCTTAGATGATTATAATATTGATGCAGTCAATTTTGGTGATTCTGTAATTACTGATCTTTCCTATTTTGTATGTGAGCCTTACATGGACACTTCACTACAAGAAAAATATAATGCATGGCAAAGCTACCGGGAGTCCCGCAGAGAAGAGTTTATTAATCTATCCAAAGAATATAATAAAAATCTGGAAGTCCTTACTGAATTAATGAACAGAGTCCCAATTGATACTGCTCAAACAAATTGGTTCGGGAAAAAAGTTGAAGATTTAAAAGATGCATATAATGCTAACATGGCAATCATTAAGGGTTTAGAAGCTCTATATGTTGACGATAAAAAGAATTTTGATTTAGAAGCTTTAAAAAAGTCACATGATTGGCCTTTATATGAATCAATTATGAACTACACTCTTCCATCTATTGTGGCTGCATTACAAGCTCAAGACGAAACCGTAGAAGGATTCGGTAAAGGAAATATTATTTCATGTGTAAATCCGATTGTATTGGGCCAAGATTGGTATATGGTAAACCCTGGAACTTCTTCTTTTCAAACTATACAAATTGATGATGCTCCTGCTTATGGAATCACTCGTGGAGTTAAAGTAACTGGTACTAATGGAGGAATTTATCAACACAATATTAGTATTGAACCATCTCAGAGATATACTCTTAGTTGTTTTGTAAAAGGATCCGGTACATTTTATCTTGGTTATAATAACACTGGAGAAGATAGAAAGAATGTTGCTTATAACATTACATCTTCTTGGACAAGAGTTTATACTTCTTTTAATCTTTCTTCTCGTTTAATTGATGTAGCATTCGCTGGAACTAATGATTTCACTATATGCGGTATGCAATTAGAGATGGGCGATTCACCTAGCCAGTTTGGGTATTTCACGCAATCTGAAAATATTATAAAAGCTTATGAAACTGATTGGAAGTTATATGGAATCTCAGAATTAAAAGTAAAGATTTCAACTTACGATAGCTGTATTAAAGAATTAAAAAAGAGTGGATACGCTGATGGGTATAATCCTTTATCTGGATATGAAGAAGCATATTTTACTCAGATGCATCAAAAATATCTGGATTATCTGAATTTAAAAGATCAGGCTGAGGCTGCTTTAAAAGAACGCCAGGCTGAATATGATAAGGCTAAGAAACCTGAAATTCAAGAGAAACGAAACCAGATTGCAAAAGATGTATTACTTGAAAATTTTGGTAAAGTACAGAACAAATACTCAGCTTTTACTGATAAAGAAACATATATTATTAAGAGTTTATATAGCCAATCCACTTATACAAATGAAAATATTATTGTTACTACTCTTGACAGTACTGCTGATGCCGTAGATAAGTCTAAAGTTCTTTATGACGATGCATTGGAAGAATTGTATGTGGAATCACATCCACAATATACATATACTGATGATGTAGAGAATGTATACGCTCTTCCAGAATTTAAGGAGTACCATGAACAGCTTGCGGTAAATGATTTTGTGCGTGTAGGAATCACTGATGCTAATTATATTAAACTAAGAGTAATTGAAATCACATATAATCCTTGTGATTTAGATGAATCTATGGAAGTTACTTTTAGCAATATGATTCAGTACAAAGCTAAAAGGAATGATTATAATACTCTTTTAAACGATGCCCTTAATACTTCCAACCGTAATGGTGGTCGTGTTAATTCAGTCAACAAATCTTCTACTTCTGATTATGTCATCACATCAGAAGCTATTAAACAAATCTTTTCAAATCCTCTATTCAATTCAATGTTAGGTGGAACAACTACTGGTGGAACTGGATCCGGTGGTACTATTACTGCCGGCATGATCGTTGCAGAACTCGTGAAAGCAAAAGAAGGTGTATTTGATAAGCTTACTGTTGATACTGCTTTCATGAAATATCTCGATGTAAAACTTATTTCCGCAGATAAGATCACAACTCGTATTCTCGAAGCGGAACAGGCAAATATTGAAAAGCTGTCAGCTAAGATTATAGAATCTAACCAGATTAATGCTGATATGATTAATGTAAAAAATCTCCTGGCAGGAAATGCTGGTGTAGGTAATCTCCAGGCAGTACATCTTACTGCTCAGAATGTAACTATTGACCAAGCAGTAATCACGGATCTTATTGCTAAGAAGATGACCGTAGCTGACTTAAATACTCATACTGCTACTGCTGATGAGTTTATGATCATCTCTAGTGGAAAAGCTGGTATTGCCTTTAAGAATAGCACTCAGCAGTTCTATGATTCAACAGGAGCTGTTAGGGTACAGATTGGTCAGGATGGTACCGGAAAGTTTAATTTTGTTGTCAAGAACGGTGATAAGACAGCATTATTTGATGAAAATGGTATCACTCAAACAGGTATTCCTGATAACACTATTGTCAATAATATGATCTCTGATGGAACAATCAATAAAGAAAAACTAAGTTTTACTATGGTAGAACCGAATGAACAAGGTGGAATTGATATCAGTCAGGTATACCTTGATGGTAAAAAGTTCGGTCAGCAATATACTTCATTTAAAGACCAGACAACTGAGCAGATTACTAACATTACTGATCCTCAAAAGGGTCAAATCGTACAGAGTATACAAAACAGTTTGTTTAATGAAGACGGATCGTCTATCTATACAAAATATACAGAGTATAAACAAACTGTTGATGGAATTACTCAGACGGTTTCAAATAATAAGCTTGATACAGATAAAAAGCTTGATGCAGCTTCTACTTCTATAACACAGACTGCTGATAAGTTGAATCTTATTGCTACTGGTGGGACTGGAGAATCTAAATTAGAGCTGACCCCAGATTTTATAAATCTTGTTTCATCTAAAGTTGTAGGTATTAAAGCAGATCAGATCAATATTGATGGTGTGATTACAGCAATCAATACCAATGGCACAACTGCAGGCAAGACTCAGATTGATGCTGGAGCTATCAGTACAGAGAATGTTAATGCTCTCTTGATCAAAACAGGAAAACTGAAATCTAATAATTACAAAGATCCTTCAAACACTTCTCCTCTTTATTCCCAGGCTGGAACATTGATTGACATGGAGAACGGCGCTATTACTTCGAAGAATTTTAGTATAGATGCTTCAGGGGAAGCTCATTTCAAAGGTGACGGAGAGTTTGGTGGAAAGATTTCTGCTAATTCTGGTTATATTGGTGGCGAAAAAGGTTTCGTTATTGAAGCTGGAAAATTGTATTCTGGATTAAAAGATTTTCCTACTCAATATCCCTCTTCTATTTCAACGAATAAAAATGTATATGTAGGAATCAATGGCATTGCTCTTGGTGACGGTAATTTTATGGTTGATTCTAACGGTAAGATGTATGCTAATCAAGGTGAGTTTACAGGTAAGATTGCAGCTAATGATGGATTTATTGGTGGATGGATTATTTCAAGTAATTCTTTAACTGCTAATAAAGGAAGCATAAGTATAAGTCCAGATGGTATTCATTGGGGTGATTACCTAAACATTAATAGTCAAGGCGCTACATTTAAAGGTCATATTACAGCCACTTCAGGAAGCTTTACAGGAGATATAATTGCTAATTCACTTACACTTGGACCAGGTTCAACTGTTAACGGACTAAGTTATAATGATCTTGACGATAGACCTAATATTCCATCTGATCTTAGTGGATATATTACTATTGATGGAAAAATCGGTATTATTCAAAATGAAGATCAAGAAATACCCTCTGGGGCAACTGGATTTAAAGTGTCAAAAAATGGTTTGTTACAAGCAAGTAATGCTATTATTTCTGGTACTATTTATGCTTCTTCTGGTACTTTCGCCGGAAATGTAACCGCAAGAACAATGACTGCAAAAAGAAGTTATAGCATTTATTATAATGATGTAAACGGTAACCCTACTGATTCAAGAGAAATCATCTCTGCTACTAATTGGGGACTTACAAGCGGTGATTTAAGATTCGGGCTAAATGATGATTGCGGATATATGATATCTACAGATGTTGGTGGTGGAAATACTTTGCGAATCATGGGGGATACTCTCCTTGTTACTGCGCCTATGCAAATACAAAGCAATTGTTTAGTACAAAGTCAATTTGTTATAGATACTACAACAGGATCTATCCCTTATCAGAATATGAAATGGACACCATATGAAGTTAATAGTTCTGGAAATCCAATCTATCTTGATTATGATAATCGAGAATATTTTTCATATAATGGATATGGACATAATCATACGTTGCTTCCAAATACAGAAGGTGGTTGTGCAATTGGTATTGGTAACGTAGATAAGCAAGATGCTGATGTTACCGCTACATGGTGTATTATGCCTTATAATATTTATACTGAAAAAAAAACTGATGAGAATAAAAACGGAATCCCGGTTATAACAAGTATCAAAAGAGATGCAAGCGCAACCATGAATATTGGTTCTAAAAATAATAAATTTAATTGTTTGTATGTAAACGCAATTCATATGGGTGGACACACATACACATCTTTAAATTCTGGTGGCGGAAAGATTGCTTCTTACAAAGCAACTGCCAGTCAAGTTAATTATAACGATGATCCTAAAGTAGAGACTTCTGTAAACACTGCAGGAGATACTTTGACATTTAAATTTAGTATCCCTAAGGGAAAAGACGGAACCAATGGTAAAGATGGTAAAAATGGTGCTCGTGGACCACAAGGCGAACCTGGTCCACAAGGACCACAAGGTGAGCCAGGCTCTTCATTGTCATCTGGTAATTATGAAGTTGGAATGGTCACTACTGCCCCAAGGAGTTTTTCTCCACTAAGAAGTACATTTCACCTTGGACATGCGGGTAATTATAGATGGGAAGATGTATATGCTAAAAATACTACAATTCAAACGTCAGATGAGCATTTAAAAGATAATATCAAATATTTAGATGAACAACCAGATTTAGAAATACTATATATGAATTTAAAACCAATTTCATATAAATTAAAGAACTTTGATACAGAAGATCACCATGATAGAATTCAAATTGGTTTCGGTGCAAGAGAAACTGAAACAATTATGAACAATCTAGGTTTTGATATAAATGACTATTCTTTTTTGTGTAAAGATAAATTAGACAAACCAAATAAAGCAGGTGATCTGGAAGAATATTCTTTTAGATATGGACACATTATTTCTCTCAACACTCATATGATACAAAAAGCCCATCATCGTATTGACGACTTGGAGAAATCTCTTACTACTGCTCTATCCACAATAGAAACTCTTAAACAAGAAATAGAAACTCTTAAACAGGCTATAGCATGATACTATAGTCTGTTTTATTTAATTTTATTTGAGAAGGTGAAATATGACCAGTCGAGAATATGAACTTGAATTAAAGAAAATTAAAGCCCAAAATCGGCAGATTGAAATGAAACGAAATCTGAAGGCAGCAAAGGTTAAGAGATTCAATATTCCAAGAGTCTCTACAAGTAAATTGATACTTGTTGCTGTACTTTTACTTAATCTACAGATTATTCATTTTGTAGAAAAAGCAATCATGACCTATGGAGATTTATCTGCTCTCTACGCTCTCATTGCTATTCCAGCAACACTCGTCCCTACAGTTTGGGCTTATTATGCAAAGGCTCGTGCAGAAAACTGCACAGGAGGCATTACTTATGATTCTGCAATGGAACAACTTAGACAGTCATCTTCAGAAAATGATGAAGCTGTCGGTTAGGAGGAAATTATGGACATCAAACAGGGTATTCAGGACGTATTATATCTGATCATTACTGGTATTCTTCCACTTCTTATTACTTATGGAATCCTCTTCCTAAAAGTAAAGATTAAAGAACAGGAAAAGAACTTGGAGAATGATCAGCTCGTGAAATATATAGATGCTGCTACTGATGCTATTAGTAAAGCAGTGCTTACAGTTAATCAGACTTATGTGGATTCATTAAAGAAACAGGGTAAGTTTGACGAAGAAGCTGCCAAGACAGCTAAACAGATGGCTATTGATAAAGCTAAGGCTTTGATTACAGAAGATTCTAAAGCGGCTATCGAAACATTATATTCTGACTTTGAAGCATATCTAAATGATGCTATTGAAGAACTCGTCAGAGAAAATAAAGTTACATATTAATATAAAAGGAGTACAAGGATTATGAAAAAAGTTATTGTAAATGCAGACATTATGGCAATGTATAAAACATTAAATTCTATGAAGAGTCGTGCGGATTTAATCGCAGGAGATGTTGATGTATTCTGGGCGAATACAATGAACCTGAAGACTCTTAAGGCGCAGGTAGATAAAATCTCAGAGGTTGAGCAGGAGTTAGTTGATTCTTATTTTACAGAGGAAAACTCACATTCTATTGTTGACGAAAACGGTAATGAAACAGGAAATCGTGCTCTTAATGATGACATAAAAGATAAAATCATCCCTGAAATTCAAGAAGGTCTGCAGAAAATTTATGATAAAACATGTGAACTTGATGTTGAGATGATCCCAGAGGAATCTCTCAAGAAAATGCTTAAATCTAATGAAGACAAACTGTCTATGCTCGATATGACAGTACTATATGAATTTGTAGAAAAAGGTGAGTAATAATGGCAACATATATTCAGGGAATTCAAACCTCTGTTGGTGTTGTTAAGTATGATTATAATTATCTGGCTAATCTCCCTGAATCAGATATGACATTATCTAAACAGGGTGCATTCGCTGATGCTCTTGTTGTTGGAAGAAAACTTACTCAGCTGGGAGCTGATGTGGATAAATTGAAAGAATCTATGACTGCCGTACAGAAATCTATCTCTGATCTGCAGTCTGCAGATTCTTCTTCTAACACTTCAATTGAACAGATCAATACATCATTACTTAGCATGACCAATAATATCGAAACAATACAGAACAATATTACTACTTTGACTCAGAATACTGCTGAGATCAAGAAAAGTGCTGATAATGCGAATTCATCAGTCACAACACTACAGGAAACTATTAAGTCACTACAGACTAGAATTGAAGCTTTAGAAAAAACTCAGACTAAATAAGGAAGGAGGCAGTTATGTATACACTAAAAATTACAGATGAAAATACTGTTGTAACAACAGTCAAAGAATCAATTGTGGAAAGAAGTAATTATGTAGATAAGATTCAGATTGTAACAAGTAAAATGTATCGGGAACAGATTGATATGTCAGATACAACTGTTTATATGAAGTATAAGCTCCCGGTGTCAGACAAAATTAAAATGACACAACTTATTATAAATAATCTTGAATATGAACAGAATTATATTCAGTATTTAATTCCTGTCGATGCAGCACTTACTGCTGAAGCCGGGGATATCGAAGTATCTTTCACGTTCTTAAAACTTGTTGCTAATGAAGATGGAACATACACTTCTTATATTCGAAAAACCACATCAGGTGTTATTCATATTACTCCACTTGTACAATTTGATAAATATGAACCTTCTGAATTGTTTACTGAAATTGATCAGAGGCTCCTTGCTATGGAAGGAATGATTAAAGATCTCAATGCTCAGAATAAAGCGACTTATGAAGGTATGGTAAAAGATATTCGTCTTAATACAGAAGACAGAAAAATCACTTTAACAGACAGAAATGGTGAAGATACCGGAAATGGTATCGTTGTAAAAGATCTTTCTGCTATGGTAGCCGAAGATATGACAGGTAAAGATCCTGATGGCACACAGGATGGAGTTGTTCATCTTGATCAGGTTGTCGATCTGGATAAATTATTAAAGTAAAGGAGTCATGATATGTCATTTAAAGATTCTAAAATTGCTGCTGCGGCTAATTCGGCAATGACTTTGAGTGCTGAGTTAGCCGTAGACACTGAGGAATATGCATTATGTACTGATGGTCGTTATGAAGTATATACCAAATATCAAGACAATGTATATTCAACAGTGGATAACTTAAAAAATATTGCCGTTGATGCTACACAGATTAATATTATGCAGGAAGAAAACAGCCAGTATATGCCATTTAGGATTCCAAGATATTGGGATGGTATGGATCTTATGGATATGCTCATCCAGATAAGATATGAATCTATAGCTGAGAAAAAAGGTAAAGTAGCGACAGTTATCAATGTAGCTTCCAACAATACTTATATTCGATTTGGTTGGTTGATTGATGCTGCTGTTACAGCAAATGCCGGAGATATAATTTTTGAAATTATGGCTACTGGCGTAAATGAAAAAGGAAACAATTATATTTGGAGAACCAGACCAAATGGTAAGTTTACTGTTCTTCAAGGATTAAATTATGACGGAATCATTGAACCTTCTGAAGATTGGTATACAAGTTTTGTAAATATGATTCTTGGTCATGTAGCCGAAGCAAAACAATACGCAGATGAAGCAAAGACTTCTGCTGCCTCTATTAATGTAGATGATATAAAGGCAGATGTAAAAACATCTGTTATGAATGATCTTAATGGAACAGTAACTGAATCTCTGAAAGCATATTATACAAAAACAGAAGTTGATACAAAAGTCAAAGAATTAAACACTGCTATTTCTGGTATTGACAGTTTGAAGAACTTAAAAGTTGAATATGACAACACAACTGGAAATTTAGTGTTTAAAGATGGAACGGAACCTATTGGAGAACCTATTACTATTAACAGTCTTGCAAACCTCATAGTTGAGTATTCTGTTGTCAATGGAAAAGGTTCATTAGTATTCAAAGATGGAGAAACTATTATTCAGACTGTAGAACTTAGTTCTATTGAGCCATCTGCTGAGTGGAGAGCTGCATTGAAGCAGGAACTTGAAGCAGAAATGGACGAGAAAGATACAGTAATCTCTAATCGAATTGGTCCACTTGAAACAGCTAAAACTGAAATCGAAAAGAATGTAAATGCCAATACTACTGCTGTCTCAGAGATAAAAACTACTATTTCAAACATTGAGAAAAAAGTAGAAAGTGCTACTACAAAATCTGATGAGGCCAAAAATGCTGTAGATATCTTGAAACAAAATATGACTTCTTATGATACTCAGTTTGAAGGAATTAATACAGATATTACAGATGTTAAAGCCGCCATTGAAGAAATCAAGAAAAATCCTGCGGCTGCAGAGTACGATGTTACATACGAAAATAGTATTTTTACATTTTTAAAGGATGGAGAAATCCAGAAAAGCTTTAAAATTGAAGGTGGTGGAGGAGCTTCCTCAGATACTACTACTATTACTATTGAAAGAATCACAAATGCAGATGCTATTTTCTTACTTGGTTCAAAAGCAATTATTGAATATAGTTTTTCATCTGTAGATAATACTGGTGATACAACTGGAGCCGGTACTGCTGTGTGGAAAGTTGGTAATACTATTGTAGCTACAAATACGGCTGCGCAAGGAAATAATAGTTTTGATATCACTGAATATCTTAATGTCGGTGCAAATACTATTAGATTAACTATTACCGACAGTTTTGGGACACTTGCCACTAAGACATGGACTGTTACTATTGTAGAATTCAAACTTGAAAGCACATTTGATGATACTTTGTTATATACAAATACAGATGTAGTATTTAGATATACACCTTATGGAAACGTTAATAAGACTCTTCATTTTATTCTTGATGGTGAAGACTTAGGCACTGTTGAAACTCAGTCCTCCGGCAGAATTATGTCTTATAATATTCCTAAACAGGAACATGGCAGCCATTTACTCAAAGTATATATGACTGCGACAATTAACAATAAAGAAATAACCTCAAATACTATTTGTAAGGATATCATTTGTGTTGATCCTACAAATAGAACTCCTATTATTGGATGTGCTCAACAGGAATTTACAGCACAACAGTACCAGGCAACAAGTATTAAATATGTTGTATATGATCCTGATCACAATCCCGCCTCTGTAAAACTATCAATTGATGGTAAAGTACAGAGCACTCTTTCTGTAAATCGTTCTGCTCAAATCTGGAGTTATAAGTCATCCACTGAAGGGAAACATAACCTGACCATCTCATGTCGTAAAGTGACTAAGATTTTATCAGTTAATATCACTAAACTTGATATTGATGTTGAACCAATCACAGCTAACTTAGCATTTGATTTTAACCCTGTTGGAAAATCCAATGGAGATACCGACAGACTCTGGACCGATAAAAATAACTCTGCTATTACTCTTTCAGTATCAGATAACTTTGACTGGGATAATGGTGGATACCAGATTGATGCTTCTGGAAACCAGTATTTCTGTGTAAAAGCTGGAACAACTGCTCAGATTAATTATAATCTCTTCGGAAAAGACCCGAAACAGACTGGTTCTGAATTCAAATTTGTATTTAAGACTCAGAATGTTCGCAATGCTTCTGCTACTTTCTTATCATGTATTGATGGTACTGAAGGCTCTGACGTAGGTATTAAAATGGATGTTCATGAAGCATACGTGAACACTTCTACTGACAGCTTATATTTTCCATATAGCGAAGAGGATATTATTGAATTTGAATATAATATCAATACAATTGATACAAAAGACACATCTGCAACTTCTATCATTATGACTTATGAAGACGGAGTTGGAGGAAGACCTCTTATTTATGATAATTCTCATAGACTGCACCAGTATTCTCCTACCCCAATTTCTATTGGTTCTCCGGATTGTGATGTGTTGATTTATAGAATGAAAGCTTATTCTGCTTCTCTCACAGATTCTGACATTCTTGCTAACTTTATTGCAGATGCTAGAGATTCAGATGAAATGATTGCAAGATATAATAGAAACCAGATCTACAATGACAACAATGCTCTTACTCCAGATTCTGTAGCTAATGCTTGCCCGAATCTAAGAGTAATCAAAATTGAAGCGCCGCATTTCACAAATGACAAGAAGGATTTTGTTAAAAATACTTCTATGGAATGTATTTATAAGAATGGGGATCCTAAATTAGATAACTGGAAATTTATTAACTGTTTCCACGCCGGACAGGGAACTACAAGTAATGAATATGGTTTTGCTGCCAGAAATATTGATGTTATTTGTTGCGCGGATGGTGTGCATCAGATCAATAGTAAGATTCCTCTTGATCCTAACTATAAGACAGAGTTAGTTCTTGGTGATGGCACAAAATATGAGGACGGAACTGGTAAAATTAGTCTTACAAGAAACTCTGTTCCAAATAATTGGTGGAATTTTAAAGTAAATGTAGCATCTTCAAATATGGCAACTAATGCATTAGGACAGAAGAGATTCAACGACTTTTTACCATATGAAAGTCCTGCGGTACGTAGAGATCCTAAAGTTAAAAACTCTATGGAATTTGTCAACTGTGTAATCTTTATTAAAGAATCTGATCCTGATATTACTACTCATAGAGAATTTCAGGATACAGACTGGCACTTCTACTCTCTCGGTAATATGGGAGATTCAAAGAAGACTGATATTACAAGAGCTTATGATCCAGAGGATATGAAAGAATTCTGTATTGAAATCAGTGACAATACTCTTCCAAACTCTGCATTCCAGACCGGTATAACAAACCAAGATGGAACTATGAAATATCCTATCAGTAAAGCTGAATGGAAAACTGGTAATACAGCATATGATGCTCTGTATAATAACTGGGATGGATCATTTGAATTCAGATATGATTGTTGCGGCGATTCTAAGGATGGTTCTGCTCTTACTTCTGATGAAGCAAAAAAGAAAATACGTACAGATAACAAACAGATTTGGAGAGACTTCTATGAGTTTGTAATTACGTCTAGTGATAAAGAATTTAAAGATGGCTTGAAAGATTGGTGTATTCAGGATGCAATGCTCTATTTCTATTTAGTTACACTCAGATATAGTATGATTGATAATAGAGCCAAGAATGTTTTCCCGCATTGGGCAAAACATTATATCACTCAGGAAGAAGCTACAACTATGGGTGATAAAGCTAAATATTATACTATAGATGATGATGCGGCTGCTCTGCATAATGGTTATAGATTTGATCTATGGGCATATGATATGGACACTCAGCTTGGTATTAATAATTCAGGTGAGCTGTCATTCCCATATGGTAAGGAAGATACTGACTATAAAGAAGAAGGAAATCCTTCATCTGGTTATGTTTTCAATGCTGCTGAATCTGTATTGTGGTGCAGAATACGTGATATATTTACACAAGAATTAAGAAATATGTATCAGTCTGTAGACTCTAACTGTTGGTCTGATTCTCATTTAATTAATGAATATGAGGCTTGGCAGAGCCAGTTCCCAGAAGAACTTTGGAGAATCCACTATGAAAGATTATATCTGAGAACATATCGTGCTGGAACAGTAAGATTCCTTAATGAGATGATGAATGGACGTGGAAAATATCATCTCAGACAATGGGAACGTGACCAGCATATTTATATGGGAACGAAATTCTTACATACAGATGTAAAGTCTGATCAGATTATGTTCAGATGTAATACTCCTAAGAAAGTTGTAGTTAAACCAGATTATACTCTGAAGATCATTCCTTATTCTGATATGTATATTTCTGTACTTTATGGTAATTCACCAGAAACTACTCAGGTACGTGCAAAAGCCGGACAAGAATATAAGATTACTACGGACTTAACAAATATGGATGATACAGCTATTCTTATCTATGCTGCATCAAGAATTGAGGCACTAAATGACCTCTCTGCTTGTTATATTCATGATAATGATTTCTCAAAGGCTTCTAAGCTGAAAACTCTTATCATTGGTAATAATACAGCTGGATATCAGAATACTTTTATGACATCTCTTAATATGGGTAATAATACTCTTCTTGAGACTTTGGATATTCGTAATTGTCCAAATCTTACAGGATCTGTTAACCTGTCTGCATGTGAAAATCTTATTAATCTTTATGCTGATGGAACTATTGTAACATCTGTATTATTTGCTAATCATGGTAAGATTGCTCATGCTTCTCTACCATCTTCTATTAACACTCTTACACTCAAGAACCTCAAAGACTTAACTGATCTTAAGGTTGCAGGATACGATAATTTACAGACATTTGTGTGTCAGAACTCTATCGTAGATGCTCTTGCTATCTTAAATGCTGCTATTAATACTCTTCGTACCGTAACAATTACTGGTATCTCATGGAATCTTGATGATACTACGCTTCTTCTGAAATTAGCAAAGCTTACTGGTATTGATGATAATGGAGCTACTACAGAGCAGTCTGTTCTTACTGGAACCGTACATGTACCTGTAGTCAGACAGCAGGAATATAAAGAATTTGTTGGTTCTGAAGATGAACCTGGAATCTGGACAGACCTTGTTCTTACTTACGATTCAATCATTACTCAATTCAAAGTTACATTTATAAATGATGATGAAAGTAATACTATCCTTGATATCCAGTACGTAGATAAAGGTGGAAACGCTGTTGATCCTACTACAAGAGAAGTTAATCCGATTCCTATTCCTACAAAGAAAAGCACAATTAAGCTTGATTATACCTTCAAAGGATGGGAAGGTTCAATGACAGGAATCTTTGCTGACAGAACTATTACTGCTATATATGACAGTAAAATCCGTGAATATACTGTAAAATATGTTTCTAAAGGATTATCTCTTCAAGAATCTACTGCCCAGTATGGTTCTTATGTAAAATATACAGGTGATACTCCTGTATATACTGCTGAGGAATCTGCTTATAAGTACAATCTGTTTAAAGGATGGGATAAGTCAGGATTTGTCGATGGAAATAAAACGATCAATGCAGTATATGAAACATGCGAATACGTAGATGGATACTTTGATAGTAAGGATCTGGCCAATATGACACAGGTTGAGCTTTATACTCTTATGAAAATGGGACTTGAAGCAAAATCATTATCATTAAAAGATACATTAGATTTCAAACTTGGTGTTGATTATAGCTATGGCGACATTGAAGAGCATGAAGTTATTTCAGCTGCGACTAAATTTGATGGAACAAACTATATTGACACCGGATTAAAAATCATGGAAAAAGACAGAGACTTTACAATTGCTATTGACTTTGAATTTGATTCAGGAAATAGTGTAAACTCCACTCTTGCTCAGTGTTTTCAAGGTGATGGTTCAAATGGATTCAGACTTTGGTATTCTCAGGAACCTCGTTTCTCATGGAATACTGATAGTATAACTCCATCTGCTGGAACAAACCGAGAGATTATTGTATTTCGTCATGAAGCTGGAAGTCAGAAGCTTTATATGTACAATTCAAACATGACTGGGAAAGAAGTATCTTCTACTACTCTGAATGCGATCAGGATTCCAGAGCATAGTTCCACTCTCGTATTTGGATGTTCTAAAGCTGACGATGGAGCATATGAAAACTTTGCAAAAGGCACTATACATTGGGCTAAAGTCTGGTACGCAGATCTTGGTGAAGAACAATGTATGGATATTGCTGCATGGATCCACGAAGTAATCCCTATGGAAGTGGCTAAGTTTAAAGGATATTATCTGTCTGACGTTGCTTCAAAGAGAGCTAACATTACATTTGTTGCTTCTAATCTCCTTGGTACAGAAAAACCTTATAATAATAAGAGCACAAATGCAGGTGGATGGGCTGATTCTACATTAAATACATGGTTGAATACTCGTATGGTTAAGGCAATCTCTCCTTTATGGAAAGCTCTGATCAAACCTGTAAAAGTATACTCTTCTATTGGTAATAAATCTAATGACACTTCTGTATCTAATTGCAGATTCTATGTTCCATCTCTGTACGAAGTTGATCCTACTGCTACTTCTGAACCATATATTTCTGAAACAAATGCTCCTATTGCTTATTTCACAGATGATGATACCAGAAAGAAAGCAAAACCTTCTATTCCTGCAGAGTATAAATCTTATTGGACCAGATCTCCAAATGCTACAGTTGCAAACTGGTTGTATACGGTTAATGAATCTGGTGCAACATATGGATTCTCTTATCCAGGACAGAATTCTGGAATTTTACTTATGTTCTCAATTTCATGCGAGGGGTAACTATTCCCCTCTTATAAGGAGGATATCACATGTATTATAAAGTAATCAAAAATGATGAAGTCGTAGATGTCCTTAATCATATCCTGTATATCAAATATCAGGAAAAACATAGTCTGTTGCTTCTATGTGATATCACAGAAGCACAGGCTATTTTAAGTTCAGACGGAAAATATGGATGGCACATTGAAGGTCTCTATAATTTTCCGCCTGATAATGACATTTATGCAATAAAAGAAATTTCAAAATATGAATATGACAAATTGAAGAGGTGATCACAGCATGGCGTTAATTCCAACCTGGTATTCTGCATCAACTAAGCAAATTGCAGAAAAGGCTTTACAAAGAGGGGTGCTAAAATACCCAGGACTTTGTTACATCCAAGACAGTAAGAGTATAGCGTGGGTGACCATCGACAACACATTAGAATATGTCAAAGGAGATAAACAGATTACAGATGTAAAATGCATCGGATCAAATCTTATGTTTTTCTCTGGAGATAAACTGCTTTTCTCTTATGACATATCTATGACTGATGAAGATAAAGATCATATTATTGAAGAGGTCAAGAAAACAATCGGATTGGATAATTATGTCAAATCTTCTGAGCTTTCTACTCTTTTAGATAATATAATCGGTAATCTTGAAGATAAGTCCACTGTTGTAGACTATATCAACAGCTTATCTTATAACAAATTATTTGACGTACCTATTGTAAATCTTATAGGTACACTTACTGTTCCTGTGAAGATATCATCACTCGATGATGGTATTTATAAAGTAAAAGGCCAATGTATCATTGGCGGAAACAATACTACTGTTCAATCTTCTGCAGACGATGTTCTGTATCTTGTATCTCATGATGCTGATACTTCCAGCACAACAATCACAAAAATGCAAGGAAAATCTATTACATTGTATTTCATTCAGCAAGATGGTGAATATACGACTGATCGTTATATCACTGAAAGCTGGATTAATGAACAGAATTTTGCAAGTGCTGATTCTGTAAAAGAATATGTTTCAAATATTATTGAAGAAACTGTTCTGGATGTTTTAGATGAACATATTGACGCTGCTTTAGATCGAAAACTCGGAAGTATTGATTCCGAAGATTTAACAAATATATTTCAAGGAGGAAACTAATTATGGCAAAATTACAGTTCGCTACACTTTCTAATCTTCAGGAGTTTTTAAATCTGCATAACGTACAGATCGACTCTAAAATCAGTGAGGCTGTCAAAAACTCAATTAAAACAGTATCTCAGTCAGAAGACGGATACACACTTTATTTCTACACAAAAACTGCTCCAGTAACTATTGATGAAGCAGCATTTACTATTACTATTCCTCAGCCAACAGGAAAAGCTGACAAAGTAAAAGGTGCAGTAAAAGGTCATCTTGCAGGATTAGATGAAAATGGTAATCTGGTAGATTCTGGAAAGACTGTTGCAGATTTCGATGCTGCTGGCGCTGCTAACACAGCAAAAACAGAAGTAATGTCTTATGTTGGTACCATTCCTGCTGATGCAAAAGCTAAAAATGTAGTTGCTTATATCAAAGAAGCTGTTACTACTGGTCAGTATGATGATTCTGCATTAAAAGCAAGCGTTGCAGCTAATACAGCAGCTATTGGAACACTGAATGGCACTGGTGACGGATCAGTAAAGAAAGCTGTTGCAGATGCAGTCGCTAAAATCGTTGCAGATGCTCCAGAAGCATATGATACACTGAAAGAGATTTCTGATTGGATTTCTACACATACATCTGATGCTGCTACAATGAATTCTCAGATCAAAACAAATAAAGAGGATATCACAAAGCTGAAGACTCTTATCGGTACTCTTCCAGAATCTGCTACATCCAAAGATATTGTAAGCTATATTGCTGAGTATGTATCTAAAGCTCTCGCAGACTCTGATCTTTCTCAGTATGCAAAAGCTGCTGATCTTGAAGCTGCTGTAGGTAGAATTGATGCTCTTGAAAAGAAAGTTCCTACATTAGAAGCTGCTGACACAAAGAATGCAGAAGATATTACTGCTGTTAAAGACAGAATGGATACAGCAGAAGGCAAAATTACTGCTGTAGAAAAAGATCTTGCTACTGAAAAACCGAAGATTGCTAAGAACACATCTGATATCACCGCTCTTAAAGGGCTTGTTGGAGATGGATATGAAGCAATTCCAAGTGCGTCTATCAAAGGTTTATTTACTGCGTAAAAATACAATTGATTTTATTGGGAGGAGGGCTGCAATGCTCTCCTTCTATTTTAAAAATAAAAATGGAAGGATGTGACTAATGCAAAATGAAAGAACAATTTCTTAATCTCACTGGATTAACAGAACTGGTTGGTTATTTGAAGACAAGTATAGCTAATCATAAAGAAATACTTCCATATGCTTCCAATAAGTTATTTCCGTCTGTTGGAGATATAAATACTATTTATATAAATACTGCTACGAATACTATTTATCGTTGGGATAGCTCAAGCAAAACTTATATTACTCTAGCAAAAGCCGTAAAGTCTGTTGCTATTTCAGAAGCTACTGAAAACGGAAAAATCACACTCACTGTAGATGGTAATAAAACTACTGTTCCTATTCATGGATTAGGATCTGCTGCATATACAAATTCAAGTGCTTACTCTCCTGCCGTGCATACTCATACAAAAGCTCAGGTAGGGCTTGGTAATGTAGATAATACTGCCGATGCAAATAAGAGTGTAAAACATGCAACTACTGCTGATAGTGCAACTACTGCAGGAACAGCTACAAATGTATCCGCTGGAGAAGGTACTGCTGATGCAGCTAGACATGTTTGGTTTTCTGACTCTACCACAGAGACAAAGCGAGCATACAGCGATAAGTTTAAATATAATCCTGTTACTAATAATCTGACGGTAAATGTTACAGGAAATGCTGCGACTGCAAGTAGTGTCGCATGGGGTAACATTACAGGAAAACCTTCTACCTATACTCCTTCTGCGCATAATCATAATGATTCAACTATTACTTCTCTCAACGCAAGTAAACTCTTTGGAACAATTGATATTGCAAGGCTTCCCCATGGAGCATTAGAACGTCTGGTTATTGTTGAAGATGATACTGCACGTTTTAAACTTACTACTGCTAATATTCAGCTTGGTGATACTGTAAAAGTAACTAAGACTGAAAAAATGTATTATGTTGTTGATGAGAGCAAATTATCTTCTGAGGCTGGTTATTCAGTATATACTGCCGGAACTGCTACTTCTGTACCATGGTCTGGAGTTACTGAAAAGCCTAGCAGCTATCCACCAGCATCTCATAATCATGATGAACGTTATTATACCGAGACTGAGATGAATAGTAAATTAGCTGAAAAAGCTACAAAAGTACATACGCATACTAAAAGTGAAGTCGGATTAGGCAACGTTGACAATACTGCTGATGCCACAAAAAGTGTTAAATATGCTATTTCTGCAGGTAGCGCATCATCTGCCGCTGCTCTTACTTCTAATGCTGGATCATCAACTCAGCCAGTATATTTCTCAGGTGGTAAGCCAGTAGCTTGTTCATATACACTTGGTAAGTCAGTGCCTGCAGATGCATTATTTACCGATCATACTTATGGAAACATGAAGGGTGCTACTTCTTCTTCCGCCGGAAGTGCTGGTCTTGTTCCTGCACCTAATATAGGAGAACAATTAAAATTTCTTCGTGCAGATGGTACATGGGTAATTCCTACAAATACGACATATTCTGTAGGTACTACAAGCTATTCCGGTACAACTAAACTCTATACTTCCACAGGATCTGCTACAGATGGCACCATGACTCAAAATGCTATTACAACTGCCCTAAATGGAAAATCTGCTACTGGACACACACATAATTATGCTGGATCATCTTCAGCCGGTGGAAATGCGAACGCAGCTGTAAAATTAGCTACTGCAAGAAAGATTGGTAGTGCTTCATTCGATGGCACTGCCGACATTACTTTATCTCAGATGGGACTTAATGTTCCTGTTGAAATTACAAAGGCTGATTATCTTGCAAAAAAGAAAGCTGGAACTTTAAACGCAAATACCTATTACAATGTTATTGATGAATATGATTCTGCAAATGTTATTAATGACTCATCTGTAACAGCCAACAGTGCGTTTTCAAGTACTAAATCAGAAAAAACATATGCGAAGAAAAGTACACTTGTTACTACTACTCTCACAGCTAGTAAATGGACTGGTTCCTCTGCTCCGTATACATATGTATTACCTGTATCTGGTGCGACTACTTCAAATATAGTAGAAATTAATTATGCTTCTAACGCATCATCTCAAGCAATAGAGGCATATCAGAACGCTATGTTGGCAGATGGAGGGCAGACTACAAATCAAATTACTATAAAAGCAACCGAGAAACCAACTGTAGATATTCCCATTACTATTGTTATAAGAAATGATTTATAAAAGGAGGCGATAACATGGCAATTTATAAAGGTGAACAATGTCTTGCTGGAGTTGGTAAGAATGCAACTATTAAAATTGGTACTGCTAAAACAGGTACTTCGGCTGCGGTAACTAATTCTGGTACTGATACAGATGCTATATTGAATTTTACATTACCTAAAGGTGATCAGGGAGTCGGCATATCAAGTGTTATCCCTCATTATCTTGCTAGTTCTCAATCTCAAAGTGTTACTAAGGAAACTACTGGGTGGGCGACTTCTGCTCAGGTTATGACATCTACAAACAAATATTTGTGGTGTTATCATGAATTTGTTTTGACAAACAATAATCATTTGTACACTACTCCAACAGTTATAGGTGTTTATGGAGATAAAGGTGATCCGGGTACAACTGATTATAATGGATTACAGAATAAACCGGTCGTTAATGGGGCTGTAACTGCTTATCAGTCAGATATTATGAAATCTCAGTTAAGGAATGTGACGTTCTCTACTGAAGAACCTAAGACAACTGATGGTAAACCTGGTGATATGTGGGTGGTGTATGGCGATGAGTAAAGAAATAGATTATATAAGTTTTACCGGACAACAGTATATTTTTTCTGGAGTCACAGTTAATGGTAATAGTACTATAGAAATTACATGCGCATATACCGGTACTGGTAGTGATACTGGTGCAATTTTTGGTTCAAGAACTACAGAATCTGGAACTGATTCAACAAGTTTTACTATGTTTGTAGTTAACGGTGCTATAAGAATAGATCATTTCGGAACAAGCAAAACATTAGATAAAAATAAATATAATCCAAATGGGAAACATACTTATAAAATCACTCCAGATACTGTATATTGTGACGGAACAAAAATATATACACATACAGTTTCATCAAATTCCGCTCCGAATAAACTTCATATTGGTGCAGTGTGTACGAACGGCACAATAAGTAAACTTAGCAATGTAAATATATACTCTTTTAAATTCTATGATGGTTCAAATTTAATATTAAACCTTATTCCATATAAAGATAATAATAAAAAATATTGTTTTAAGGACTTAGTAAATAATAAATTGTATTATAGCGGAGCGCCTGAAGAACTTAAGGGGTTTGATTCTAATAATATTAAAACTGGTGATATTTTAAATTTTAATTATACTGGTGCTGTTCAGAGTATCACATTACCTAAAGGAATTTATACTTTAGAGTGTTGGGGTGCTCAAGGTGGAAATCGGAGCCAAGATAGTGCTTCTGCTACAGTTACAGGTTCTGGACTTGGTGGTTATTCTATTGGAACACTAACTTTAACACAATTAACTACTTGTTATATTTATGTCGGTGGGCAAGGTGGAATGTCTAGTTCTACAGGTAATGTGAAAGTTGAAGGAGGTTTCAATGGCGGTGGTTTTGCTTCTCACGAGAGTACAGGTGAACCTGGAAATGGTGGTGGCGGAGCTACTGATGTAAGAATTGCTCAAGACTCATTATATGCAAGAATTATTGTTGCAGGCGGCGGTGGCGGTTCAGGTGAAGATAACGAAACTGGTGGATATGGTGGTGGTAAAACCGGTGGCGCAGGATCTGGGAACACTTCATTAACACAAGCTTCTCAAACTTCTGGTGGAACTAATTCATTTGGCTTTGGACTTGGTGGCAATACATATAATGGCGGAGCTGGCGGTGGAGGATGGTATGGTGGAGCGAGTAGATACTCCGTTTCATCATACTCTACTGGATCTGATTCTGAAGGTGGCGGCGGCGGTTCAGGCTATGTTTACACATCATCCACAGCTAAAAACTATCCATCAGGTTGTTTATTAAACTCTTCTTATTACCTTACTGACGCTCAAACAATCGCAGGCAATAATTCTTTTGTTTCTCCCACAGGTTCATCTGAGACAGGGCACTCTGGTAATGGCTATTGTCGAATTACTGTTATTGAATGCAAGAATACGGCACTATATGCCAGAATAAATAATTCAATAAAAAAAGCTACTGCTTTTTATTTTAAATTAAACAACAACAAAATGTACGGCGTTGGATCTGCTAATTATAATGGTTCTGTTATGAATTTTGATTATACTGGTTCGGTTCAAACTGCTACATTGACTCCTGGTGCATATAAACTTGAATGCTGGGGCGCTCAAGGTGGAAATAGCAATCAATCAAACGGAACTTATGGTAATGGTGGAAAAGGTGGTTATTCTACTGGTATTTTAAATGTTTCAACTAATACCACTATATATATAACAGTAGGAGGGCAAGGTCAAAATGGCATCCTTAATACTAGAACTGCTGGTGGTTTTAATGGCGGCGGTGATGGTTATGGTACTAACAACTTTGGCGTAGGTGGCGGAGGCGGTGGAGCTTCTGATATTTCTTTAATGAGTCCTGTATTTTCACACTCATCTTATTTTATAAATAACATTCGAGATACAAACTCACTATTAAGTAGAATTATTGTTGCAGGCGGCGGAGGATCTGCAGGATATGACGTTAGGAATAATGCAGCTAATGGTGGTGCTGGCGGAGGTACTACAGGACAAGATGGATTATCAAACCGCGTTTATCATGGCACTGGCGGAAAACAAACTACTTTTGGTACAGGAGGATCATCAGAGGAACCTAATAGGTATTCTGTCCAAGCTAAATTCGGATGTGGAGCATCAGCCAGTAATTCTACAGATGTAGCGCCTGGTGGAGGCGGTGGCTGGTATGGAGGTGGATTACATTGTGATTCTGCTGGTGGTGGATCAGGTTATGTCTACACTTCTGCCACTGCTTCAAATTATCCTTCTGGATGTCTACTAAATTCTACTTATTATCTTTCTAATGCTCAAACCATTGCTGGCAACAAATCATTCCCTTCACCAACAGGTTCTACAGAAACTGGTCATTCTGGTAATGGACATGTAAAAATCACTAAATTATCAGATGTAATATATCTTACTCAGGCTAAGAACGACATAATGGATTTTAATTATACAGGTTCAGTACAATCTAAAACTCTAAAACCAGGTACGTATACTTTAGAATGCTGGGGTGGTCAAGGAGGAACTTATAGTAGTTACATTGGCGGATATGGTGGTTACTCCAAAGGCACAATTACTCTTGCTAAAACGACTACTGTTTATGTATCTGTTGGTGGAGCTGGATCTTCCTCTTCTACTACTGCAGGATTCAATGGTGGAGGAACTGGTATTTCTTCTGGTAGAGGTGGTGGCGGAGCTACAGATGTTCGCATAGGTCAAAATTCTCTATATTCAAGAGTTATCGTAGCCGGAGGTGGCGGCGGAGCCGGTGTAACAAGTGCCAATGCTAATCCTTGTGGTTGTGGTGGTGGAGAATATGGTGGAGATGGATATTACAATGATACCACTGGTTCTTATACTATAGGTCAAAATAGATGTGGTGGTAGTGCCTCACAAACTGCAGGTGGCAAAACATGGAGCACGAGCACTCAGGCTACTTTTGGTCAAGGCGGAAATGCTTCCGGCTACTCTTGTGGTGGTGGTGGAGGCGGCTGGTACGGAGGTGGCGGAGCCTACGACAATGATTCTGATTCTGATGGACGTTGGGGTGGAGGAGGCTCAGGATATGTATATACCTCTTCTACAGCTAAAAATTACCCTAACGGATGTCTACTAAATTCTACTCATTATCTCACAAATGCTAAAACTATCGCCGGAAATAAATCATTTAAATCACCAACAGGAAAAAATAAAACTGGACACACAGGTAATGGCTTTTGTCGAATCACAAATTTAACTCCAACACAATATGGATTATACGTAAAAACGAACTCTGGTTGGGAACACATAGATTTATAAAAGGAGGGCTTAACTATGCCGATTATATTTCACGGAACAGGTAGTGGCGGCTCTGCTAAAAAACTAAAAACCGCACGAACTATTAATGGTACGAATTTTGATGGTACAGCTAATATTACTACTGCTAATTGGGGAACAACAAGAACCGTTACTGTAGGAAATACAAGTAAATCTGTAAATGGATCTGGAAACGTAAGCTGGTCATTAGCTGAAATAGGTATTCATCTTTCAACAACGGAACCTGCAGCTAGTGACGGAAAGAATGGAGATATTTGGATTACTTATGAATAAAAGACTGAAAGGAAGGTGAGGCTTATGGCTTGCTCTGGTGGATGTGGAACTTCTTGTGCTACCAACTGCACTCATTCATCATCTGGTGGATGTGGTGGTTCTTGTGGTGGTTCTTGCTCTACTAACTGTACTGGTGGATGTTCTGGATATTGTGATGGAACTTGTAAGGGAGGTTCAGGAAGTACTTGTTCTGACTGTACTGCCAAATGTGCTAATGACTGTACTGGAGCTTGTACAAATGCTTGTGTAACCGGATGCACTGGCTGTGGGAACAACTGTGATGGAGACTGTACAAGCGCCTGTGCTCAAAGGTGCTCTAATGATTGCAATGCTGCATGTACTGCTACTTGTGCTTATGATTGCGAGCATACTTGCACTGCTTCTTGTGCCAACGATTGCACCAGTTGTGGTGGATCTTGCTCAAGTAATTGCTCAGGAAATTGTGATTCCGGTTGTTATACTGGTTGTTATGGTTGTGATTCTACCTGTTCTGGTGGTTGTTCTGGCACTTGTAATACTACTTGCACTACCACTTGCGCCAATGACTGCACTGGCGGATGCAAAGGAACCTGTACAGGTGGATGTGGTGGTTCTTGTGATAACTCATGCGGCTTTTCTTGTGAAGCTTCATGTGATAACAATTGTACTGCTGTTTGTTCTGTATCTTCTGTGTACGGTGGAAACTCGGAAAAAAGTGTATTGAATTTTGCTTATACAGGTAAAGCTCAATCTGTAACCCTCGAACCCGGAAAATATGTTCTTGAATGTTGGGGAGCACAGGGAGGTTATCGTTCTAATTCTAGTTATGGTGGAAAAGGTGGCTATTCTACAGGAACTTTAACATTGACTCAAAAAACTACTATATACATATATGTTGGTGGATCTGGAAATTCTGCTACATCAGCATCAAATTCAATCTATCCCGGAGGTTTCAATGGTGGTGGATATAGATACAATTATAAAGGTGGTGGTGGCGCTACTGATATTCGTATTGGAAGTGCTTCTTTATACGCCCGTGTTATCGTTGCAGGTGGCGGTGGTTCTGATGGTAGTCCTAATTATAATGGCGGGTATGCAGGTGGTGTATCTGGTACTAGGGGAAATTTTGGATGTGGTTCATATGGGTATGGTGGATCTCAAACTGCTTCATATTCATCTTTAAGTGCTATTAATTCACAAGGTACTACAAACTCTTCTTCTAATTGTGCTGCTGGTTTTGGTTTCGGTGGTTTTGGATGTTATTACGCTTCAGGTTATGGTGGAGCCGGTGGCGGAGGATGGTACGGTGGACAAGGTACTTATCCTGATGGTTCTGGAGATGATGATGGCGGTGGCGGAGGTGGTTCTGGTTACGTTTATACTTCCTCTTCTGCTTCTAACTATCCTCAAGGCTGTCTTCTAAATTCATCTTACTATCTTTCTGATGCTTCTAATTTATCTGGCAATGAATCTTTTAAATCTCCTTCTGGCACTACAGAAACTGGTCATTCTGATAATGGCTATTGTAGGATTACCTGTTATATCAAAAAGAAAACTCTACATTGTAAAATGAACAATGAAATTAAAAAAGCAGCTCCAGTATTTATGAAGATGAACAATAAAATTTATGATGCTGGCGCTAATGCCGTAATGGATTTTGCTTATACAGGAACAGCTCAAGCTATATCACTTCCAAGAGGAAAATATACAATAGAATGCTGGGGTGCTCAAGGAGGTTCATATAGTAGTTATTATGGTGGTGCTGGAGGATATTCTGTCGGAACCATAACTCTAACTAAAAATTCTACGGATTTATATATTTATGTTGGTGGACAACCAGAAGCTACAACTTCAACAGGTGAAACACCTGGTGGATTTAACGGAGGAGGAAAAGGTTGTTCAAGAACTTATAATTATAGTAGTTATGGACAAGGCGGCGGCGGTGCAACCGATGTTCGTATAGAAAAAAATGATCTTTATGCTAGAGTTATTGTCGCTGGTGGCGGTGGAGGTTCATCATCAGAAAATTCGCTTACAACAAAATATGGCGGTGGAACTACTGGTGGTTCTTCTGCTTCTGGATATGGAGCTACACAAACTGCTGCAGGTACAAATGGTTCGTTTGGTCAAGGTGGTTCTGCAACAACTTCTGGAACTAATTATAATTATGGTTCCGGCGGTGGCGGAGGTGGATGGTATGGCGGTGGTGCATGTTCTGATTATAGTGATAGCACTAACTACCAAGGCTATAATGGCGGAGGTTCAGGATATGTTTACACTTCAGCTACTGCTGCTAATTATCCAAGTGGTAATTATGTAAATTCTTCTTACTACCTTACCAATGCGCAAACTATAGCAGGAAATCAATCATTTAAATCACCTGATGGAACAAATGAAACAGGCCATACCGGAAATGGTTTCTGTCGAATCACCCGTAAATCAGGAAAAATATTTGTAAAACAAAACGGATCATGGATCAAAGTGTAATGCTTTGGTCCATGTTTAAATTACAGGAGGAATTGTTATGAAACTTATTTTAAAAGATGGACAAGAACTAATTATTACTCGTGCTAACGATACATATTCATATGAAGGATATAAAGATGGGTTGGGAAATGATATGAATAGAAATATCGTGGCTACTATTTCTATCTTCAATTCTGATAAATCTTTAAACACTATTAAGGATATGATTACTGATGAAAATAGAACAGGTTTTAAAATTATTTATGGGAATACCCAGAAAGATTATACTGGAATGAAAATTGAAAGTATTTCAGAAGAAATCTCCAATGAAAGAAGTGTTATTAATATCTCATTAGCTACAGATAAAACCATAGCTCCTACTGAGACCACTGAAACAACAACAGAAAAAACTAAAGAAGAAACTAAAGAAAAAACGGAAACAGCTTCTGATAAATAATTAAGAATGAAAGGAATATAAGGATATGAGAAAAATAATCGTAAAGGTTGATAAAGAAAAAGCTACAGAGCTTGAAAGAGTTAATTTTGAATTAAACTTCGTAAAAGACATTGTACAGAGAGTTATTGAATCACATCCAAGCGATTTAGAACTCATCAATGGAGATACTCTTATGTCTTACAATAAACGTGGTGCAGAATTACAGAGAAAGTATGCTGCTCTTGCAAATGAGATGGCAAAGGAATACATCCCAGAATACCTCGAAGGTCATCAGTATAGTTGGATTATTCCAAATAATTCTGACGAAATGACTATTACTATTAAATGTAATTGTGAGATTCCAGAATTAGAGGGAATAGCATGAAAAGGACAGAACAATATTCGGACCAGATAGCTAGACTTTATCCATCTAAGAAGGTAAAAACCGATGACGGACAAAGAATATTAACACAGAGTATCACTTTTCAAGTAACTGATGATTGCAACCTTGCGTGTCTATATTGTTACCAAGGACACAAAGGAAAAAATCGAATGTCGTTTGAAACAGCTAAGAAATTCTTTGATTTAGTTGTATCAGGTGAAAAAGGTTTTAAATCTTATATCAATCCAGAGAAATCTCCTGGATTGGTTGTAGATTTCATTGGAGGAGAACCCTTTCTTGAGATAGAGCTTATAGATCAAATCTGTACTTATATTATGGATAAACTCATAGAGTTGGATCATCCTTGGGCCATGAAAACTATGTTCTCTATTTGTTCAAATGGTGTTTTATACAGAGACGAAAAAGTACAAGCATTTCTTCGTAAGTGGGCCAATAGATTATCTTTCTCAGTTACTATTGATGGGAATAAAGAATTACATGATTCCTGTCGAGTTTTTCCAGATGGTGGTCCAAGTTATGACATAGCTGTCGATGCTGCGTCAGATTGGATGAAACGTGGAAATCATATGGGAAGCAAGATCACAATTGCTCCGGGCAATATCAGCTTTCTATACGATGCTATTAAGCATATGGTCGATCTTGGATATGATGAAATCAATGCCAATTGTGTATATGAAAAGGGTTGGACACCTGTACATGCAACTGTTCTTTATGATCAAATGAAACGTATATCTGATTATTTCTTGGAACAGAATTTTGATTTTGAACGTGATTTCTTCTGTTCCCTTTATAATGAAGACTTCTTTCAGCCTAAAGATCCTGATGATTTACAAAGTTGGTGTGGAGGCGTTGGTAATTCAATGATTGCTTGCGATCCTCAAGGTCGCATATTTCCATGTATCAGATATATGGAATCTTCTCTTAATGGAGAGCAAGAACCGTACTCTATTGGTGATGTAGATAATGGTATAGGATGCACAGAATGTTATAAATGCAGAATTAATTGTATGGCAAAAATAGATAGAAGGACACAGAGTACAGATGAATGTTTCTATTGTCCTATAGCTGCAGGATGTTCTAATTGTTCTGGTTATGATTATCAAGTGAATGGTACTCCTGACTCAAAAGCTACTTATATATGTGTTATGCATAAAGCTCGTGCTCTTGGGAATCTGTATTTCTGGAATAAATATTATAGAAAAAATAATATGAGTAAGCGAATGAAAAACTATGTGCCAGATGAATGGGCGCTTGAGATTATTTCTGAATCAGAACTTAATATGTTGAAAGAACTTGAAAGAGAGGATTAAAAGCCTCTCTTTTTTATTGACTAAAAGGAGGCTTGATATTATGGCAGAAATTAAAGGAATTGATGTTTCCAGATGGAATGGAAACATCGACTGGAAAACCGTTGCTAATTACGGTATGGGCTTCGCTATCCTAAGAATCACAGAACAAGGAAATATTGTTGATAGTACATTTGAGCCTAATTATAAAGGCTGTATTGAGAATAAAATTCCTGTTGGAGTCTATAAATACAGCTATGCTACTACTATTGCTCAGATTGAAGATGAAGCGAATGTAGTTATTAAAACATTGAATAAAAGAAAACTGGATTATCCAGTGTTTCTTGATATAGAGGATAAATGTCAGGAGAATTTATCTGACAGTTTAATGATGAAAATGATTGAAGCATTTAGAGCTATTATTGTCAAAGCTGGATATAAATTTGGTATTTACTGTGGTTATTCTTGGTATCAGAACCAGTTACCAGAAGGTGCTAAAAAGTATGATTGTTGGGTTGCTCGATATCCTAATAATGATACCGGTGAATTACAGGAAAGATTAAGAGTTCCTGCTTCTACTGGTGTTATTGGATGGCAATATTCTAGTAAGGCAACCATTCCTGGTATTCCAACAAAAACCGATCGAAGTGTATTCTATAAAGACTATTCTAAATCTTCTACTACTTCTACAAACTCTCTCAAACCAACAACTACACAAGGAAGTGATACTATGAATAAAGATAAAGCTATTGATGCTCTTATTGCTTGCGCTAAAAATGAGGTTGGATATTTAGAGAAGAAATCTAATTCTCAGCTTGATGATAAAACTGCAAATGCAGGTTACAATAACTACACTAAATACTGGAGAGACGTATATCCTCAGTATCAGGCACAGGCTTGGTGTGCAGCGTTTGTGAGTTGGTGCATGATGAAAACATTCGGTCTTGATGTAGCTAAAAAACTCCTTAAACATTGGCCTTATGTATACTGTCCTACTCTTGGAAATCTCTTCACAAAGTATGCAAATCCACAGCGAGGAGACATTGTAATCTTCTATCGTAATGGTACATTCGCTCATACTGGATTAGTAACAAAAGTCGAAGGAGATAAATTTTATACTATTGAAGGTAACACTTCAGCTGGCTCTACTGTTGTTCCAAATGGTGGAGGAGTTTTTGCTAAATCTTATTACAATTCTAATCTTCCAGGCACTAAATTCTGTCGTCCAGACTATTCTATTGTCACATCTATTTTAACATCTACTGCACCTGTACAGCCATCTTATACTGCATGGGTAGGTTCTTGTACAGCTAATGGAACAGATGTATTCTCAGACGCTACAGGAGCTTCTAAGCTAAGTACATATCCTAAACTTAATGCAGGTAATCTTGTGGATATCATCGGTGAATCTGGTACAAGATATCAGGTTCGTATCGCTGCAAAATATATAGGGTATGTAGAAAAATCTAACATTAAAAATCCTAATACTCCTGCTGCAACAACTACAAAAAAATATCCATTTGTAGGAAAAGTAACTGCAAGTAAATTGAATGTTCGCAAAAAACCCGGTACTGAACATCCGTTACTTCCAGAGTATCCGATGTTAAATAAAGACAATCTTATTAATGTCCTCGGAGTTACAAAAGATACTAAAGGTGACAGATGGTACAAAGTATCAATCACTAAAAAAGAATATGTTGGCTATGTATCAGCCAAATATATCATTAAGGCATAAGGAGGTACGTCATGGGTATTGAACAGATACAGAAAATCCATGAGTTTGGTGAGATCAATGTGATCATATCTTTACTTCTTTGTGCAATGCTTGTTATAGCTTTAAAAGCTGGATGGGAGAAACTTCTTGATGTTCTTGGTCTCGAAACAAAAGCATCTCTACAGAAGAAAGCTTTAGAGAAGAAGTTGTCTGATATGGAACAGAAAATTGCTGATTTTGAACAGTCTCAACATAATTATCATGACCAGTCCATTAATATCAGAGATGATCTGAGAACAAATCAAAATACTCTGAGCACACAGCTTACTGATCTTACAACTTTGATGCAGAACTTTATAACTAATCAAGATGAGTGTACTGTAGCATCATTTAGAAGTTCTCTCTGGAGAATGCATAGAGACTTTATGGCACAAGGATACATCACACCGGATGGATTAAAGACATTCCTAGAGATGGGAAAGCTTTATGAAAAGGCTGGTGGAAATGATATTTATCATGAGAAATTACTTCCAGATATTGAATCTCTGGAAGTCAGATATACAAAAGACAATGTACTATAATTTATGGGTAGTCAAGCATTATACTTGGCTACCCATTTTTTTTACTTTGATTCTTTATCAAGCATATTCCGAACGTCTTCTACAGAAAGCCCTTTTTCTCGAAGTAATTTGGCAAGATCTTTCATAGACTTTTCTTCTTTTACGGCTGCTTCTTTCTTCTCTGCTGCAACAAGATCTTTAGAAAGATTCTTTTTCTGCACTCTCAAGCCTTTGATATCTTCTGTAAGCTTAGTAATTTGTTCTTCTATAGATGTAATTTGTGCCTTAATTTCTTCTGATGTAAGCTCTACTTTTCTTACTCTTGCCATTTTTTAACTACCTCTTTTCGATTTGATAAGGGTGAAATAAGGGTGAAGTTTTTAAGAAGTGCTTGTTTTATAAGGCTCTAAGTCGGTTTTTCATGGGTACCGGAAACCACTGCTCTATCCACTGAGCTACAGGCGCGTATCTTGAAAATCTGATTTTCAAAGGATTTATATAATTTATTTAATACAAGGTCTATATTATCATAATTACCGAAAAAAGTAAAGTTTTTTATTTTGTTACAAAAGATGCATTATTTTGTTACAAGTCAAAAATTATGGGCAGTCATGCATTGTGCTGACTGCCCGGTTTTATTTACATTTTCAGATCGTCGAATTTTAATCGGATGATCACCAGGGTGATCGCCATAAGAATGATTCCTGCCGGAAGTGCGATCCATGCTGTCTGTACAAATCCTGCGATAATATAAGTCAGGAAAGATACTGCTGCTGCAACCATTGCATAGGGAAGCTGTGTGCTGACATGATTTACATGTTCACACTGTGCACCTGCTGATGCCATGATGGTTGTATCGGAAATCGGTGAACAGTGATCTCCACATACAGCACCTGCCATACATGCAGAAATAGAGATGATCATCAGTTCATGATTTGTTCCTGAGAATACATTAACAACAATCGGGATCAGGATACCAAAGGTTCCCCATGAAGTACCTGTCGCAAATGCGATAACAGCCCCGATCACAAAGATAATTGCAGGAAGGAAATTCATCAGCCCGCCTGCAGAGCTTTTAACAATTGCAGATACAAATACAGATGCACCAAGGCTGTCTGTCATGGCCTTCAATGTCCAGGCAAAAGTAAGGATCAGGATCGCAGGTACCATTGCCTTGAATCCGTCCGGAATACACGCCATACAGTCTCTGAAATTCATAACACGACGTATCAGATATAAAACAATCGTGATAACCAGTCCGAAGAAGCTTCCAAGCACCAGTCCCACAGATGCATCACTCTGTGAAAATGCAGTTACAAAATCAGTTCCGCTAAAGAAACCACCTGTATAGATCATACCGATTACGCAGCATATTACAAGGCTTACGATCGGAATCAGAAGATCGATCACCTTGCCACGCGGATTACTTTTCTCATCTTCAGCCGCGTTTGCATAAGGACGTGCAGGTGTTGTGTAGATATCACCTTTTAAAGCATTTGTCTCATGAACTCCCATTGTTCCGAATTCTACTTTCATAAGAACCATTGCCACCATCATGAAGATCGTAAGCAGTGCGTAGAAGTTATAGGGAATTGCATGTACAAACAGGGTAATTCCATCCTCTCCTTCTACAAATCCGCTGACTGCCGCAGCCCATGAAGAAATCGGTGCAATGATACATACCGGTGCTGCTGTGGCATCGATCAGGTACGCCAGCTTTGCGCGGGACACATTGTGCTTATCTGTCACAGGACGCATAACGCTTCCTACTGTCAGACAGTTAAAATAATCGTCAATAAAGATCAGTATACCAAGAATGATGGTTGAGAGTTCCGCACCAACTCTGCTTTTAATCCTCTTACCGGCCCAGCGTCCGAATGCTGCGGAACCGCCTGCCCTGTTCATCAGGCATACCATGGTTCCCAGAATAACAAGGAAGATCAGGATACCCATATTATAAGAATCTGTCAGAACGCTGATCATTCCGCCTTCAAAAATATGAAGGATTGTTCCTTCGAAATTAAAATTAGAGTAGAACAGTGCACCAACCAGTATTCCTACAAACAGTGAACTGTATACTTCTTTGGTGATCAGTGCCAGTGCAATGGCAACAAGCGGCGGAACCAACGACCAGAATGTGCCGTAAAATTTCGCAGATGCAGCCACCTCTTCCTCTGCTGCAAGTACAGTCAGCGGACTTGCCAGTATCAGCAGCATCAGTGCTGAAAGGCAGAGTGAAAGTCTTTTTATGTTACTTTTCATTTCTTTTCTCCTTCTCTTGTAAGATATATGATATTTCGATCATAGCACGCTTCTTAATTAATGCATTTGAAACAGCTTGGCAGAATTTCACGCTCTGATGAGCCGGATCAATATGCATTATTTACGAGGCTTGCTATAATCAAATCTGTAAATGTAGCAGGATTCCGTCTGTGCGATCAGTTCACAACCACACTCTGTCAGAAAATCATGGTCAACCAGCCCGATCTGTGTTACTACGAAATCTGTCTTTGATTTCTTCAACGCAGCCTGAAACCCTTCTTTATCTTCATAGATATGATAATCGATCACATCCAGCAATGCTTTCTGTCTTTTATAGAAACTGCTGTTCTCATCATAGTTTCCCGCCACTGTACTGCCTGATCTGTAGATACTTGCATTTCTGCTTATTACAGTGGCGATCCCCGCATCATACTGTCGCACAATGCTGTTAAGACTGCCGTCAAAAACAACCCTTGGAAAATCATTCTCCTGGTTCTGGTGGATCACGTCGCAGACTGCACGCAGATCATTGGGCACCTTATAAATATTCTCTGCCATTGCAAAATTGGTCACTACCCCGTCCAGCGGATTTCCCAGGATCACAAAACCTGTCAGCACAGCTGCAGCCATAAGAACTTTTATCCAGGTCTTTCTAAAAGCGGTCACAAGTCTGACTCCATAGTAGGCAACCGCCGGGATCACAGGAAGAATCCAGATAAACCGGTAATATTCATTCTCAAACTTCACCTTTGCGATAAGATATTTTACAACCAGCGGATTATATACTGTCAGCAGCAGAAATACTGTATAGCCGACAAATATCCCGGACTTTCTTTTTCTCCCCAGGACCAGTGTGCAGATCAGTCCTACAGCAAACAGAAGAGGATACCAGCAGGAACCCCAGTACAGCCTCATACATGCATCAACAAAGCGCAGTCCCAGTTCCTGAATTGTTACACCTGCCATTTTTTTCTCCTTTCTGTATTATGATGCAGCCAGCGTCAGCAGACCGATTCTGCATGCAAAAAATACAGCTGCATATAATGCCGACGGAAGCATACACACTGCACAATATACCAGCCCTGAAAATCTCTTATTCATAACTGCCGCCGGAGCCATTCCCGCTGCGATCACGATAGGAAAGATGATAGCAGAACCGGAAAATGTCAGCGCACTGACCGCTGTGACAAACAATATGATCCAGACATTCCTGCTGTTTTTCTCCTGCAGATACCAGACGGCGCACATGAGAACTGCAGGGATGGCAATGTTGGCAAGGATGGCTTTTCCCTCGTAACTTCTGGTAAAGAAAAAAGTTCCGGAGGAATAAATCGTACCGCAAAACAGCTGTAAAACACAGACAAAGACAAGCATCAGATCTGCTTTCTTCCTGTTTCCGTCAAATAGTCTCTTACCGATCTGATAAATGATCAGATTGGCAGTCACTACATTCATACATGACATTACCTGCTTTGCCTGCACAATGGGATGGATTCCCAGAAGTCTGCACCACACTGCATTATGCATCGGATATGCGGAAAAAACATATCTGGCCTGAAATGCCTTCTGGATCGCTCCGTTAAAGGGATTATATCTGCCAAGAGTATCTGTGTATACAGAAGTACTCACTGTTCCTACATAATACGCCGCATCTACTGTTGTATCCTCGTAAAAGATCACAATCAGACACTGCAGCAATACTACGGCACCTGCAAGGATAATCATCACAGAGTGATTTTTCCATATTTCAGAAATGCTTCCAAAACTTCCACTGCATGTTTCCGTTTGTCCGGCACGTATTTTCCGTTGTTTTTTTATTGTGCAGATCACAGCTGCGCAGATAACCAGAGCCATGATTCCTGCCCATATATAAGCCGCAGCTGTCAGGGATACCCATTTCAGTGTCATCGGTACGATCACCAGTTCAAACACTGCAAAGTAAACCAGATATCCCAGGATGAAAGTCAGGGAACAATCCCCTTTTATTTTCAATATCCGGGCCAGAACAATGCCCGCTGCATAAAAAACTATAAACTCCAGAACAAAGCCTGCACAGGCAAGGCATAATTCTCTCATTCTTCCACCTTTGTCCCTGACCGGATGGATTCGCGGTTTTTCAAAATCTCCATGGCAATCTTCTCAGGAGTCATCGGAAGCTCTGTCAGACGCACACCTGTTGCATTATAAATTGCCTCAGCCAATGCCGGACATGGAGTATCAATTACAAGCTCACCAATGGATTTGGCACCAAAAGGACCGCTCTTTTCGTAACTGCACTCAAAATCCACGCGGATATTTCCGATATCCTGTCTGGTTGGGATCTTATACTGCATAAAAGAGTTGTTGCGGATCTTACCTTTATCTGTATATTGTACATCTTCCCAGAGAGCCATGCCAATTCCCTGTGCAATACCGCCCTCCGTCTGTACACGTGCAAGATTCGGATTGATCGGTGTACCGCAGTCAACAACCGCCACATAATCCAGGACATCCACACTGCCTGTCTCTGTATCCACCTCTACTTCTGCCATACCTACCATAAACGGTGGCGGCGAGATCGGTGAAGAATGCTGTTTCACAACCTGAAGCTCGATATTGTTAAAGAAAGTGCTCTTTAATGCGATATCTTCCAATGAAACTTTCTTCTGGGCATTTTCAGAACTGATGGCATCCATATCAACACTATAGCCCTCTTCTGCATCTGTCATATGACCTGCTGCATTTCCGTCTGCCCCATCGCTTATCTCAAGTGTCTCATCATAGAATACACAGGATCCGTCAAAATCAACTTTTCCCTCATCTACTTCCATCATCTCTGCGCCAAGCTTACAGATTTTTTTCTTCAGCTCCTC
>OGQR01000228.1_pt1 | contig 55329 bp, 46 predicted proteins | sample 1553271 | NCBI WGS metagenome assembly OGQR01 (sample SAMEA2579970, study PRJEB22360) | human gut metagenome | biome: human gut; feature: human-associated habitat; material: faeces | place: Denmark | collected 2008/2010 | reverse complement strand
TGTCCAGGTCTGGTGCGAGGGTGCGCACACTCTCCAGCCTGCCCGTGGCGCTGTAGCCGTATTCCCGCGTCTGTCGCGGGCCGCTGATGCGCACCAGGTCGCCGTTGTCACTCCACCCGTAGTCACGGTCATATACCAGGCTGTTCAGGTGCTGGCTCTGTAACTGGCCTGCGGGGGTGTATGTGCTGGTCAGTTCGTATGCGGCATTACTGCCTGCCATGCTGCCGAAGCTGCGCACCGTCTCACGGTGCAGCCTGTCCCGCGTATACTCGACCAGCGGCGTCCCGCCCAGCTTCATTCCCGCCAGGTAACCGCTGCCATACGTCAGCCACTCCACCGGCGGCAGGCTGTCCGGCGTGACGCGGTTTGCCAGCCCCTGCTCGTTGTATGCGTGTTTCGTCTCATGCTGCCACAGCAGTTCCCCCGTCTCCGGGTTCTCCACCGTCTGGCATTCGCCGGTCAGGCGGCCTTTATCGTCATAGCCATAGTGGACGGCAACACGGTGGCCTTCGCTCAGGTGGCTGATGTCTGTCAGCCAGCCGTGGCCATCATACTGCCACTGCTCTGCCGGTTCGCCGTTCACCGTGCGGTGAGTGATACGGTCCGATTCATCGTAGTACCAGAGGATGACAAGTCCCTCATCCTCACTCTGTGTGAGTTTTCCGGTCAGGTCATAATGATAACGTTGCGTCCGCCCGTCAAAGCCGCCCTGCTGTACCAGCCGGTCCAGCGCATCGTAACTGAAGACGCTGTGGCTGCCGTTCTCGTTGGTCAGGCTGATGACACGTCCGGCAGCATCGTACTCCATACTGCGCGTCAGCCCGCCCTGCGTGGTGCTGACCGCCTTTCCCCACGCATCGTACTGTGTCTCGCTCCGGTTGCCGTCCGGGGTGATAACGGCAGTCAGGTCGCCTGCGGCGTTGTATTCATACCGCGTTTCACGGCCCTGTGCGTCTTTCACCGAGGTTAACCGGCCACGGTTGTCATAGCGGCGGTAAAGGCTGATGCCTTCCTCGCGGTGGACCGCCGTCATCTGGCCGAAGCGGTCGTATTCATAACGGGTCTGGTAGCCCGAGCAGTCGGTGAACGCCAGCAACTGCCCGTAGCGGCTCCAGGTCATCTGCCGGGTGCTGCCCGTCGCATCCGTTGTCGTCGCCGGTAACTCACTGTGCGCGTCATCGTAGCGGTAGCGTACTGTCTCCCCGCTGCGCGATGTCTCCGATACCAGCCTGCCCGGTTCATCATATTCCCGGCGGCTCTCCAGCCCGTCCGGGGACACCACCGCCGTCAGCTGGTTCCCGTCGTTATAGTAAAATTTCGTCTCCCGCCCGTCCGGTGTGGTGATGTCCGTGATATCGCCGGACACCACATTCAGACCGTACTCTGTCCTCCGTCCCGCCGCGTCCGTCTGCGCCGTGAGCCTTCCTGCCGCGTCATACCCGCTGCGCGTGACGCTGCCGTCCGCCAGTTCTTTTTTCACCACCCGTTTCAGCCCGGCCCCGCCTTCTGTATGCAGCACCTCACGCCGGTTCAGGCTGTCGGTGACGGTGATGCGGTCCTGCTCATAAAGATAGCGGTAGCTTAACCCTGCCGGGTTCAGTTGCTCCACCACCCGCCCCGTATCGTCGTAGCGGTAGCGCATCTCCGGCCTTCCCGCGTAACGGTGCGCCACCATCCGGCCCGGGTGCTGCGCGTCATACGTGAAAGCGCGCACCTGCGTATTGCTGCGGTCATATACCGCCAGCAGTTCACCGGCTTCCGTATACGTGTACCGCACCAGTGGCGCAGCGGGCAGGCTCTCCGGGTATGCCGGGTCGTGCATCAGCCACACCGCCGAAAGGCGGATACCCCTGTCGGGGCCGTATTCGGTACCGGGCAGTGTGTCGGGGAACGCTGAGGCTGAGAGAGGGCGGGAACTGTCAGAAGAAGATAGCGAAGAGGTGCGGGCCTCTTCCGCACGCTGCGCCTGCGTGGTCAGCACCAGACGGAACTCCCGCCCGGCACCGTCCGTCACGCCGGTGATTTCCCCGGCCAGGTCACCGGCGGCCTCACGCCGGTACGTCAGCGTCCGCCCGAAGCGGTCCGCCATCCCGGTAAGCACCCGGTACGGCGGCAGCGGCGCTGGCAGTACGTCCTCAGCACCCGGCACCCGCTCAGACCACCCCAGTATCCACCACGGCCCCTGTGCGCTGTTGGTCGCCAGGTAAAGATGCAGGCTTAACCGGATATCCGGCGGCAGCGCCCCCCACAGCCGCGCCAGCGTATGGCCGTCCGGCTGTGCTGCCTTACCACCGCGCACCAGCCACATTGACTCACTGCGGCTGTACACCGCCTCCCCCGGCAGCAGCGGCTCAAAGTGAATGCTCCGCCCGCCGTTGTCGTTGAGTATCAGTCCGTCATCACGTAGCTGTAAGCGGATATCAGAAGGCGCTTTCCAGCCGGGGCCGAAAACGCCCACCGGTGCAGGCGTCTTCGTCCGGTAGCTGCTGTAGGTGCGGGAGAGAATGAACGGCAGCGGGCCGGGCAGCGCAAGGTCCGTCTCGCCGGGCAGCACCTTCGCCCCCAGCAGCGGATTTACCGGGTTGCCCGAAGTCATCCCGCCCGGACACACCGAGCACGCCACGCCGGTGGGCGCGCCAATTCTTACACCTGCCGAACCCTGGACAATGGGACCGCCATACTGAGTCATATCTCCCTGACGCGCCGCTGGTTTTCCGCTCATATAAAGTGCCCTTTTAGTTATTGTTCATATCCCTGTGTTAGCAACAAAAAAAAATAAAATGACACACAAGACCAGCTAATGTATTTATATATTTTTCACATAAACTTATTTGTTCTCAATCAACAACAACTGTTATTACAGGTCACTTTCAATATTTTATTAAACTAACATTTTTAGCACAGATGAATTCATCATCAACAAATTCACTATATGGATAATATCCATTCAACGCATATGATTTATGATTTTATTAGTCTGAGTTATTTTTGTAGGGCTATATTTAAAATCAATAAACTCCACCGATTCAGATTAATATCAGCAATAGAAAGATAGGAAATCACCAATTCAATAACATCATCAATGAAACATATTGTAGAATTAATTTAAACAAGGCGTTCCATTCAACCAGAACGCCCCTTATTTACTCTCATCACCCCGCAAACTGCCTGAACAGCGCCTTACCCTTAACCAGTCGCGCACCCAGCCAGCCGCCGAAAAGCGACAGCAGCAGCGCTCCGCTGCACGGCAGAACAATCCACAATCGCCAGTCTGGCTCCCACGGAAAATCAAACACTTTCGCCTGCAACACTGCCAGCGCCGTTTCCGCACCAATTGCGGCCACCAGGCCGGAAACAAACCCAAGCATGGCGAACTCACACCACAACGTGGTACGCAGCAGTTTTTTCCCCGCACCGAGTGTGCGCCACACCACCAGCTCCTGATGACGCTGACGCATTCCCACCTGCACCTGTGCCAGCAACAGCAACATACCGCAGGCGGTGACCAGTACCACCATCACTTCCAGCGCCCGACTTACCTGCTCCAGCACCTGACCGACCTGTTTTAAAATCGCGCCAATATCTAACAGGCTAATGGTCGGGAACTGGCGGTTGAGTTGTGTCAACATGCCGTTGCCATTCTCCCAGCGGAAACTGGTAAGCCAGCTCTGCGGTTGCCCGTCTAATGCCCCTTCAGGGAAAATAAAATAGAAATTAGGCCGCAGACTTTCCCAGTCCACTTTGCGCAGGCTGGTCACTTTAGCGCGGAACTCCTGGGTATCGCCCATAAAAGTCACGGTATCACCGAGGGCAACGTTTAAGCGTTTCGCCAGCCCCTCTTCCATCGACACTTCATCGGCTTTTGGCGGCCAGTTACCGGCGACAATCGGATTATGATCGGGCCGCGTATTTTGCCAGGTAAGATTGAGTTCGCGGTTAAGCGCCTCATCTTCATTACCTTCTGTCGGCTTATCGTTAATCGCCGTCAGCCGCGCCCGCACCACCGGATAAAACGATTCCGGGACTATCTGATGTTCCGCGAGGAACGCTTTTAGCGGTGCTACCTGTTCTGTGGCGATGTTAATTAAAAAGTAGTTCGGGCTTTCTGGAGGTAGCTGCTGCTGCCAGCGGTCGAGCAGATCGCCACGCAACACCAGCAGCAGTGCCAGCAGCATAAAGGAGAGCGAAAATGCCGAAAGCTGACTTAACGTTGACCACGGCTGACGTAACAGGCGGCTAACCGCCAGGCGCAGAGGCAGCGATTTCAGCGTCATGCGGCGAAGTACATTCAGCAGCATCCAGCCCAGCACACCGCACAGCAAAGCCAGTACTACCGCGCCCGCCAGCACCGCCCAAAGCAGCATGCTGCCACCCATTAATCCGGCGAGCAGCAGCACAACCACCACACTGACAATCGGCAGATAAAACTTCAGCGGCCAGACGTTCGCTACCACATCATTACGTAATACGCGTAAAGGCTGCGTTGCCAGCAACAAGCGATATGGTCGTAGCCCCACCAGCAGCGAGATGACCGTCATGGTGCCAAGCGCCCACAGCCACGGCCAGAGGCTGGCTGGCGGTAGTGCAGCAGGCAGAACGGGCTTGAGCAGCACCATCAACACGTTTTCGAACAACAGGCCTATGGCCCCACCGGTAACGGCTGAAAGCGTCAGCACCATCAACCACTGACCGACGATTAGCTTACGCAGTTGCGCTCGCCCTGCCCCCAGCGTTTTGAGGATCGCCACCAGATCGTAGCGACTGCGACAGTAATGATTCATCGCTACCGCCACCGCTGCCACTGCCACTGCCAGCAGCAAGGTCAGAAGCGCCGAAAGCAGCAGGAACTGTTGCGAGCGTTCCATCGATCGCCCCAGCGCGCCTTCGTCCTGTTCCAGACCGTACCAGCGTTGTTCGGGTTTAAGCTGAGGTAACAACCATTTCTCATAGCCGTCGAGCTGGTTCTCGTTGCCGCCGAATTTATAACGCCAGGTGACCCGACTCCCCGGCTGCACGGCTCCGGTTTTATCGACATCCGCCAGATTCATCATCAGACGCGGAGCCATCTGGAAGGGGTTAAAACCGGAATCCGGTTCCTGAATCACTTCTCCGGCAATCCGCAAGGTGGCATCGCCCACGTCAATGGTGTCGCCCGTTTTCAGGTTAAGCAGTGCCATCAGGCGTGGGGCCAGCAATACGCTGCCCGCCTGCGGTTTCAGGCCAGGGGGATTAGTTTGCAGATCGCCATACATCGGGTAGATATCATCCACCGCTTTGACGTTCGCCAGCTGCGGTGTGTCGCCTGCAAAGGTCATTGTGGCGAAAGTCAGCTGCTTGCCGACTTTCAGGCCGCGCTTTTGCGCTTCCTCCAGCCACGCTTGCGGCACTTCGCGTGAACTGCGCAACGCCCGATCGCCCGCCATAAACTCACGGCTTTGCTGGCTTAAGCCCTTCTCCATGCGATCGCTGATATTGCCCAGCGCCAGCACGCAGGCCACCGCCAGGCTTAGCGCCAGCCAGACAATTAATAGCGACGGCGAACGCCATTCGCGCCAGAACCAACGTGCAATCATGCTTCCTCCTGCAACTGCCCGTTCACCAGCCGTAAGCAGCGGTCGCAGCGTGCCGCCAGTTGCAGGTCGTGGGTCACCATAATCAACGTGGTGCCATGTTCACGGTTGAGGGAAAACAGCAGGTCGGCAATTTTATCGCCCGTCTGGCGGTCAAGGTTGCCGGTGGGTTCGTCGGCAAACAGCACATCAGGTCGACCATTAAAGGCTCGTGCCAGCGCCACTCGTTGCTGTTCACCGCCGGAAAGCTGTGCCGGAAGATGATCCAGACGTTTACCCAGCCCTAACTGTTCGAGCAACGCTTTCGCCCCGTTACGACTTTCCGCGCTACTCTCACCGCGCAGCAGAGCCGGAAGCTCGACGTTTTCCAGCGCGTTAAGGGTAGGAATTAACATAAATGACTGAAAAACAAAGCCGACGTGCTTCGCGCGCAACTTTGCCCGCGCTTCTTCGTCCATATTATGTAGCGGTTGTCCCACCAGACTCACTTCGCCACTGCTGCCGTCATCAAGCCCGGCGAGGATCGCCAGCAAGGTTGACTTACCCGATCCCGACTCGCCCACCAGTGCAATGGTCTCGCCACGTTTGACAACCAGCTCAACTCCGGTGAGGATGGAGAGTTCATGCTCCCCCTGACCGACGGACTTCTTAAGATGATGAACTTCAACAATGTTTTCCGCTGGCATTTGCCCTTCCTGTTCCTGGTCCTGTTAACCTTCCGTGCCGCCGCAGCGGACACGTTATTGATTCTGGGTGATAGCCTGAGCGCCGGGTATCGAATGTCTGCCAGCGCGGCCTGGCCTGCCTTGTTGAATGATAAGTGGCAGAGTAAAACGTCGGTAGTTAATGCCAGCATCAGCGGCGACACCTCGCAACAAGGACTGGCGCGCCTTCCGGCTCTGCTGAAACAGCATCAGCCGCGTTGGGTGCTGGTTGAACTGGGCGGCAATGACGGTTTGCGTGGTTTTCAGCCACAGCAAACCGAGCAAACGCTGCGCCAGATTTTGCAGGATGTCAAAGCCGCCAACGCTGAACCATTGTTAATGCAAATACGTCTGCCTGCAAACTATGGTCGCCGTTATAATGAAGCCTTTAGCGCCATTTACCCCAAACTCGCCAAAGAGTTTGATGTTCCGCTGCTGCCCTTTTTTATGGAAGAGGTCTACCTCAAGCCACAATGGATGCAGGATGACGGTATTCATCCCAACCGCGACGCCCAGCCGTTTATTGCCGACTGGATGGCGAAGCAGTTGCAGCCTTTAGTAAATCATGACTCATAAAGCAACGGAGATCCTGACAGGTAAAGTTATGCAAAAATCGGTCTTAATTACCGGATGTTCCAGTGGAATTGGCCTGGAAAGCGCGCTCGAATTAAAACGCCAGGGTTTTCATGTGCTGGCAGGTTGCCGGAAACCGGATGATGTTGAGCGCATGAACAGCATGGGATTTACCGGCGTGTTGATCGATCTGGATTCACCAGAAAGTGTTGATCGCGCAGCCGACGAGGTGATCGCCCTGACCGATAATTGTCTGTATGGGATCTTTAACAATGCCGGATTCGGCATGTATGGCCCCCTTTCCACCATCAGCCGTGCGCAGATGGAACAGCAGTTTTCCGCCAACTTTTTCGGCGCACACCAGCTCACCATGCGCCTGTTACCCGCGATGTTACCGCACGGTGAAGGGCGTATTGTGATGACATCATCGGTGATGGGATTAATCTCCACGCCGGGTCGTGGCGCTTACGCGGCCAGTAAATATGCGCTGGAGGCGTGGTCAGACGCACTGCGCATGGAGCTGCGCCACAGCGGAATTAAAGTCAGCCTGATCGAACCCGGTCCCATTCGTACTCGCTTCACCGACAACGTCAACCAGACGCAAAGTGATAAACCAGTCGAAAATCCCGGCATCGCCGCCCGCTTTACGTTGGGACCGGAAGCGGTGGTGGACAAAGTACGCCATGCTTTTATTAGCGAGAAGCCGAAGATGCGCTATCCGGTGACGCTGGTGACCTGGGCGGTAATGGTGCTTAAGCGCCTGCTGCCGGGGCGCGTGATGGACAAAATATTGCAGGGGTGAGTTGAAGCGCGCGCTTAAGCCCCCATGTCAAAGAAAATATCGACAACAGAGAGCGACTCCATGTCCGTAGAAAATATTGTCAACATTAACGAATCTAACCTGCAACAGGTTCTTGAACAGTCGATGACCACTCCGGTGCTGTTCTATTTTTGGTCTGAACGTAGCCAGCACTGTTTGCAGTTAACCCCAATTCTGGAAAGCCTCGCGGCGCAGTACAACGGGCAATTTATTCTGGCGAAGCTGGACTGCGACGCGGAGCAGATGATTGCCGCGCAGTTTGGTCTGCGTGCGATTCCGACCGTGTATCTGTTCCAGAACGGGCAACCGGTAGATGGCTTCCAGGGGCCGCAACCGGAAGAGGCGATCCGCGCCCTGCTGGATAAAGTGCTGCCGCGCGAAGAAGAGCTGAAAGCGCAGCAGGCGATGCAACTGATGCAGGAAAGCAATTACACCGATGCCCTGCCATTGCTGAAAGACGCCTGGCAGTTGTCGAATCAGAACGGGGAGATCGGCCTGCTGCTGGCAGAAACGCTGATTGCGCTGAACCGTTCTGAAGATGCGGAAGCGGTGCTGAAAACCATTCCGTTGCAGGATCAGGACACCCGCTACCAGGGGCTGGTGGCGCAAATCGAACTGCTGAAGCAGGCGGCTGATACGCCGGAAATTCAACAGTTGCAACAGCAGGTGGCGGAGAATCCAGAAGATGCCGCACTGGCGACGCAACTGGCGCTGCAACTGCATCAGGTTGGGCGCAATGAAGAGGCGCTGGAGTTGCTGTTCGGGCATCTGCGTAAAGATCTCACCGCCGCAGACGGTCAGACGCGTAAAACGTTCCAGGAGATCCTCGCTGCGCTGGGTACGGGTGATGCACTGGCGTCGAAGTATCGCCGCCAGCTGTATGCATTGTTGTATTGATATTCCGTTGATCGGCACATGAACCACAACGCCGGATGCGATGCTGCGCATCCGGCATCGCATCATTTCTTCTTCAATTGCGTCACCACCAACTGGTGGCGCGAATTATAAAACTTACGATAGGTTAAATAGCAGGCAATAATGGTCGACAAGCTGGCGGTTGAGAGCAGCATAAAGGTCACCATAATCTGATATTTAATCGCCTTCACCGGATCAATCCCGGCAAATATCAGCCCGGACATCATTCCTGGTAAACTCACTAAGCCAACCGTTTTTGCTGAATCGACCGTCGGAATTAAAGCCGCGCGAATACTGTCGCGAATCAATATCGCTGAAGCCTGCTTCGGCGTCGCACCAAGACTCAGTTTCTCCTGAATCTGTTGCTGTTCGCTAATGACCCGTTGCCCTAAATTGTTGTAACACAACCCCACCGCTACCATGGCGTTACCGGCAATCATCCCGGCGATAGGGATCACCTGCATCGGGATAAATTCAATCGACCCTGAGAGAATCAGCACCGCCAGGGTAATTCCCGCCCCGACTGTAATGGCAATAAACGATGAGATAAAAGCTTTAGCAATATATTTACTGCGTTTTTGCGCGTTCCACGCCGCATTAAAGCAGATAAATAACACCATCAATAATGTCAGGCTGGCATCATCCACGCTGAAAATATACTTCAGCACATAGCCGACAATAATCAGCTGAATTATCGCTCGCCCGACGCTCCAGAGAATATCTTTCTCCAGCGCCAGTTTTTCTTTATGGCTAATTAAGATTGCCACCACCACCAGCATTAATGCCAGTGCTAATGATTCGTTAGTAATATTATGCGAGTTCATAGCGTGCTTCCTGCATTTCTCCGGCATGCGGTTGCAGTGTAATCACTTTATCCGCATGATTAATTTCGTCTTTATCGTGTGTCACCCACAGCACGGCAATATTTTGCTCGCGCACATAACGATGGATCATCTCATTGACGTTATGTTTATTACTTTCATCCAGCGCACTGGTTATTTCATCCAGCAATAAAACCTTCGGCATAAATTGCAGGTTACGAATCAATGAGATGCGTTGTTTTTCACCACCAGATAGCTCGGCGATATTCTTCGTCAAAATGCTGTCCGGCAAGGCGAAGCGTTCGAGAAAATCGAGAAAAATGGCTGGGTCAGGCTGCCGGTTACGGATCTGCCAGGGAAAGATCAGATTATCGTATACCGTATCGCCAAACAGCGTCGGTGTCTGGGCGCAGTAAGAGACTTGTTGGCGGTAGATTTCTGGCTTTAGTGTGCTGACATCCTCACCTTCAAACAGTAACGTTCCGCTGGTTGGGCTGATCAATGAAGCAACTATTTTTAGCAGCGTACTTTTGCCACAACCAGAAGGACCGGTAATTAACTTAAATTCGCCAGCACGCAGCGAAAAATTGATGTTATTAAGAATCTTCGCATCACCCGCCAGATATCCTACGTTTTGTAGCTGAAGCAAAGGACTATTTTCCTGCATCGCTGTTCCCTTTTTCTGATTTTTACTAAAAACAGTTTATCCTTCGCAGGAATAAGGGGGAACTCTCTTTCAGTAATCAGGTATAATTTGTTTAATCAAGCAGCAATTTTGCTGATTATGGACGGTACAACAGGAGGTTTTTCCGATGCTTATCTTTATCCCGATTCTCATTTTTGTCGCGCTGGTCATTGTCGGCGCGGGTGTCAAAATCGTACCGCAGGGCTATCAGTGGACAGTAGAACGCTTTGGTCGCTATACCAAAACGTTACAGCCGGGGCTCAGTCTGGTGGTGCCGTTTATGGATCGCATTGGTCGCAAGATCAATATGATGGAGCAAGTGCTCGATATCCCTTCCCAGGAAGTTATCTCGAAAGATAACGCCAACGTTACCATCGACGCCGTGTGCTTTATTCAGGTGATTGACGCGCCGCGCGCGGCTTATGAAGTCAGCAATCTGGAGCTGGCGATCATCAACCTGACCATGACTAACATCCGTACCGTGCTGGGTTCAATGGAACTTGACGAAATGCTCTCTCAGCGCGACAGCATCAACTCACGCCTGCTGCGTATTGTCGATGAAGCCACCAACCCGTGGGGGATTAAAGTCACCCGTATTGAAATTCGCGACGTGCGCCCACCGGCAGAGCTTATCTCTTCAATGAACGCGCAGATGAAAGCGGAACGTACCAAACGCGCTTACATTCTTGAAGCGGAAGGGATCCGTCAGGCGGAAATCCTCAAAGCCGAAGGTGAAAAACAGTCGCAAATCCTGAAAGCGGAAGGCGAACGTCAGTCGGCGTTTTTACAGGCTGAAGCGCGTGAACGTTCCGCCGAAGCAGAAGCCCGCGCCACCAAAATGGTGTCTGAAGCTATCGCCTCCGGTGATATTCAGGCGGTGAACTACTTCGTAGCGCAGAAATACACCGAAGCGTTACAGCAGATCGGTTCCTCCAGTAACAGCAAAGTAGTGATGATGCCATTAGAGGCCAGCAGCCTGATGGGGTCGATTGCCGGGATTGCCGAGCTGGTGAAAGACAGCGCCAACAAACGGACTCAGCCATGATGGAGTTAATGGTCGTTCATCCACATATTTTCTGGCTCAGTCTCGGCGGTTTGCTGTTGGCAGCCGAGATGCTGGGCGGAAATGGTTATTTGTTGTGGAGCGGCGTGGCAGCGGTGATTACCGGCCTGGTGGTCTGGCTGGTGCCGCTGGGTTGGGAGTGGCAAGGGGTAATGTTTGCCATCCTGACGCTGCTCGCCGCCTGGCTGTGGTGGAAATGGTTGTCGCGGCGGGTGCGCGAACAAAAGCACAGCGATAGTCATTTAAACCAGCGCGGGCAGCAGCTGATTGGCCGACGTTTTGTGCTGGAATCTCCGCTGGTCAACGGGCGCGGTCATATGCGCGTCGGTGACAGTTCATGGCCTGTCAGCGCCAGCGAGGATCTCGGTGCAGGTACGCATGTTGAAGTCATTGCGATAGAAGGGATAACCCTACATATCCGAGCCGTCTCGTCTTAATCACCCTGCCCGATGATGACAGCAGCCGGAGAGATTTTCGATAATCGGGCAGTCGGCGCTGTCATCGCCAGGGCAGGCATTCGCCAGTGCCAGCAGCTGGTCGCGCATGGATTGCAGCTCCTCAATGTGTCGTTCGATCTCCGCCACCTTCTCCAGCGTGCGCCGTTTGACGTCGGCGCTGTGCCGCTGCGGGTCGTTAAACAGATTCACCAGCTCGCCGCTCTCTTCCAGGTTAAAGCCCACCTGCCGTGCCTGGCGCAGTAAGGTCAGTTCGTTGAGATGCTGCTGCGTGTAGGTGCGATAACCGTTTTCGCTGCGCATCGGCGGCGTCACCAGCCCCTTCTCTTCATAGAAGCGAATGGCTTTGCTGGTCAGGCCGGTAATTTTTGCTACATCGCTGATGTTCATCGTTCGCGCAACGCCTCCTGTGCTTTGTTAAAGGGTTTCAACAGATATTCAAGCACGTTTTTTTGCCAGTGCGAATATCGACCGCCACCACAATAATACAGGAAGTACTGCGCACAGAGAGATGTTATACGGTTTTATTGCGCTTCATGACCATTGCCACAATAAGGCTGAGTAAGAGTGAGCCAATAATCCATATCAACGCACGGCTACCCTGGGACCACAGACTGTAGATAAAGCCAACGATCACCAACAACATCACCAACGTACCAACGATAAGAATCGGCAACGAGGCGTGAATATCATGACGCAGGCGGATCGCCACCACAAACACCGCCAGGTAGCAAATCAAAAAGGTGGCGCTGGCAACGCTGGCGAGTGAGCCTAAATTCAGTGCCGCCGTCATCAGCATAATCAACACCACGACAATAATGTTGCCCCAGGTACTCTGCCGCCACAGGGATTTATTCATTAGCTTCGGCAGTTCGCGTTCGCTGCCCATGTTGTCCATGATGTTAAACACGGCGAACAGGTTCGCGTTAATGGCTGAAGCCGTCGCCAGTAAAGCGCCGATGACGACGATCACATAACCCACATGCCCGAGCAGCGGAGAAGCAGCCTGCGCTACGGCGGTATCGGCATATTTTTCTAACTCTAATGCCGATACATCGCTAAGCAAAACCAGTGCCAGCGAGATATAAAGCAACGTGGTAACGCCAATCGCCACCAGAAACGCCCGTGGCATAATGACCTGCGGATCTTTCACTTTATCCGCCGCGTTCGCCATCATGCCAAAGCCCGCATAGGCAAGGAAAGTTATCCCAATACAGGAGAAGAACGCACCGGAGCTGGGGGGCGCAGAGACGGAAATATGCGCCGGTTGCAGCGACCAGACACCGGCAATAATCAGCAATAACAGGATCATCATTTTAATGCCGACGAGGATCACTTCCAGCCGCCCTACCGCATGGTTGCTTAAGGAGTTGAAAAGCGTCATCACCGCAATGATCCCCAACGCGTAGAGCAAAATAAGGTGCTCCTCCTGGCTGCCTTCATGCAAAAACTGCACGGCATAAGCGCCAAAAGCACGGGCGACCATGGCGATGCTCACCGCCAGCGTCAACAGGTACAGTAACGAGAGCGCCAGCGAAAAGACGCCGTTGCCTAATCCGCGACGAAAGAAGTCGATAATGCCGCCATTGCTGGGATAGCTCGCCCCCAGACGCGCATAGGCATAACCGGAAAACATCGCCACAATACCGCCAAAAGCAAAGGCGACCCAGGTCGAGGCTTCCATTAGCAATGCAGCCTGCCCCAGCAGCGCGAAGATCCCCGCCCCCACCATTGCCCCAATGCCGATGGAAACGACGTTCCATAGACCGAGAGGTTTGTTACCGTTATTACCTTCCGTGTTCATCATGATCAGCCCTTAAACACGTTATAGCCGAGTTGCTTAGCGACCGATGCCACCATTTTTTGACCGCGAACACTGTTGCCATCTTCGTCCAGCGGTGGTGAGAACGCGGCAATTCCCATCACTCCAGGGACGACCGCCAGAATACCGCCACCTACACCGCTTTTGCCCGGTAAACCAACACGATACGCCCAGTCACCGGAGCGACCATACAGCCCTTCCATCATCATTTCGGCCAGAATGTACGGCACGTTGTCGGCCTGAAGAACGCGTTTATGCGTCAACGGATTCACACCACCTGCCGCCAGCGTCGCGCCAAGCGTTGCCAGTTCAATAGTATTGAGGAGCGTGGAGCACTGACGGGTATACACGTCACAGGCTTCCATTGCATCACAATAGAGATATCCGGCGGAGTACAGCAGCCAGGCTATGGCCCGGTTATGGAAGTTGGTTGTTTGTTCCGACTGGTTGACTTCGTCAGAGAGCGCTACCTGCTCGCCAGCCAGTTGCTGTTGGATATGTAAAATTCGCTGCCAGCGTTGTTCAACATTTTCAGCGTTAATCAGGCTGGTGGTGGCAATAGCGCCAGCATTTACCAGTGGCGAAAGCGGTTTGCCGCCATGCAACTCTAAGGCGATAACTGAGTTAAAGGGCAATCCGGTCGGGTCAGCGCCAATTTTGTCCTGTACCGCCTGCGGGCCGACATCTTCTAACGCAAGGGCTAACGTACAGACTTTCGAGATGGATTCCAGTGCAAAGCGGTAATCACTGTCACCCGCACTATAGACGTTGCCATCGCAGGTCACGATAGCCACTGCCGCCAGTTGACCTGGTACATTCGCCAGAAAGGGAATGTAATCGGCATTTTGTCCGCCGTTAAGTGAGTGAAATTGGGTGTAAGCCTGATCCACTGCCTGCTGTAATTTGTTTGCATCTAACATCTTTTGTTAACTCCTTTTTATAGATGCGGGAGGTAATTCCTCACCCCGGTGCCGATTTTCAGGCATCCTGATTTAACTTAGCACCCGCAACTTAACTACAGGAAAACAAAGAGATAAATGTCTAATCCTGATGCAAATCGAGCCGATTTTTTAATCTTTACGGACTTTTACCCGCCTGGTTTATTAATTTCTTGACCTTCCCCTTGCTGGAAGGTTTAACCTTTATCACAGCCAGTCAAAACTGTCTTAAAGGAGTGTTTTATGTCACAAACTATCGACCTGACCCTGGACGGCCTGTCCTGCGGTCACTGCGTTAAACGCGTGAAAGAAAGTCTTGAACAGCGTCCGGATGTTGAGCAGGCGGATGTGTCTATCACTGAAGCGCACGTTACCGGGACTGCCAGTGCAGAACAGCTGATCGAAACCATCAAACAAGCGGGTTATGACGCATCTGTAAGCCACCCAAAGGCTAAACCGCTGGCGGAGTCATCAATCCCGTCGGAAGCACTGACAGCGGTTTCTGAGGCGCTTCCGGCAGCGACCGCCGATGACGATGACAGCCAGCAGTTGCTGCTGAGCGGCATGAGCTGCGCCAGCTGTGTCACCCGCGTACAAAATGCGCTGCAAAGCGTACCGGGCGTCACTCAGGCACGGGTAAACCTGGCGGAGCGTACTGCGCTGGTGATGGGCAGTGCCTCCCCACAAGATTTAGTGCAGGCGGTGGAAAAAGCGGGCTACGGCGCGGAAGCGATTGAAGATGACGCTAAACGCCGCGAGCGCCAGCAAGAAACCGCCGTCGCTACGATGAAGCGCTTCCGCTGGCAGGCAATTGTCGCACTGGCGGTGGGTATCCCGGTGATGGTCTGGGGGATGATCGGCGATAACATGATGGTCACCGCTGACAACCGCAGCCTGTGGTTGGTTATCGGCCTGATAACCCTGGCAGTGATGGTTTTCGCCGGCGGCCATTTTTACCGCAGTGCATGGAAAAGCCTGCTGAACGGTGCGGCGACGATGGATACGCTGGTGGCGCTGGGTACTGGCGTGGCGTGGCTCTATTCGATGAGCGTCAACCTGTGGCCGCAGTGGTTCCCGATGGAAGCGCGACATCTTTATTACGAAGCCAGCGCGATGATTATCGGTCTGATCAATCTCGGCCATATGCTGGAAGCGCGCGCACGCCAGCGTTCTTCTAAGGCGCTGGAAAAGTTACTCGATTTAACCCCGCCGACGGCACGCCTGGTTACTGACGAAGGTGAAAAAAGCGTGCCTCTGGCAGAAGTGCAGCCAGGTATGTTGCTGCGCCTGACGACCGGCGATCGCGTGCCGGTAGATGGCGAGATTACCCAGGGCGAAGCATGGCTGGATGAAGCGATGCTGACGGGCGAACCAATCCCGCAGCAAAAAGGCGAAGGCGATAGCGTCCATGCCGGGACAGTGGTACAGGACGGCAGTGTGCTGTTTCGTGCCAGTGCGGTTGGCAGCCATACTACGCTGTCACGAATCATTCGCATGGTGCGCCAGGCCCAGAGCAGCAAGCCAGAAATCGGTCAGCTGGCGGATAAAATCTCAGCCGTATTTGTGCCGGTAGTGGTGGTTATTGCGCTTGTCAGTGCGGCAATCTGGTATTTCTTTGGTCCGGCACCGCAGATTGTCTATACCCTGGTGATTGCCACCACGGTACTGATTATTGCCTGTCCGTGTGCGCTGGGGCTGGCGACGCCGATGTCGATTATTTCCGGCGTCGGGCGGGCGGCTGAGTTTGGCGTGCTGGTGCGGGACGCTGACGCGCTGCAACGCGCCAGTACACTCGACACTGTAGTGTTCGATAAAACCGGGACGCTGACTGAAGGGAAGCCGCAGGTTGTCGCAGTGAAAACATTTGCTGATGTTGATGAAGCGCAGGCATTGCGTCTGGCGGCGGCACTGGAGCAAGGTTCCAGCCATCCGCTGGCACGAGCGATCCTCGATAAAGCAGGTGATATGCAGCTACCGCAGGTCAACGGTTTCCGCACATTGCGCGGGCTGGGCGTGAGCGGTGAAGCTGAAGGTCATGCGTTATTGCTGGGCAATCAGGCGCTGTTAAATGAGCAACAGGTTGGTACCAAAGCTATCGAAGCGGAGATTACTGCTCAGGCATCGCAAGGGGCAACGCCTGTGCTGCTGGCGGTTGACGGGAAAGCGGTAGCCCTGCTGGCAGTACGCGATCCGTTGCGTAGTGATAGCGTGGCGGCGCTGCAACGCCTGCATAAAGCGGGATATCGTCTGGTGATGTTGACCGGGGATAACCCAACCACCGCCAATGCGATCGCCAAAGAAGCAGGGATTGATGAGGTGATCGCCGGGGTGCTGCCGGACGGTAAAGCCGAAGCGATCAAACATCTGCAAAGTGAAGGACGTCAGGTGGCAATGGTGGGCGACGGCATTAACGACGCGCCAGCGCTGGCTCAGGCGGATGTCGGCATTGCGATGGGTGGCGGCAGTGATGTTGCCATTGAAACCGCGGCGATTACCCTGATGCGCCATAGCCTGATGGGCGTTGCGGATGCGCTCGCTATTTCCCGCGCAACGCTGCACAACATGAAGCAGAACCTGCTCGGTGCGTTTATCTACAACAGTATCGGTATTCCGGTCGCCGCCGGTATTTTGTGGCCGTTCACTGGAACACTGCTTAACCCGGTAGTTGCCGGAGCGGCAATGGCGCTCTCGTCGATTACCGTAGTGAGTAACGCCAACCGGTTGCTGCGGTTTAAACCGAAGGAATAAGTACATCATTGCGGATGCGCTGCTTTAGGGTGGCGCATTTGGCATCGACGCATGACTGCCGGATGCGGCGTAAACGCCTTATCCGGCCTACGGTTCAGGCACAGGTTTGTAGGCCTGATAAGACGCGTAAGCGTCGCATCAGGCAATGGTGCTCGGATGCCGGATGCGGCGTAAACGCCTTATCCGGCCTACGGTTCAGGCACAAGTTTGTAGGCCTGATAAGACGGGTAAGCGTCGCATCAGGCAATGGTGCTCGGATGCCGGATGCGGCGTGAACGCCTTATCCGGCCTACGAGATGAAGCGATGTTTTGGCCTTACGCGACCTTTTTTGCACGCTCTTCACGGCGTGCCAAATATTCAGCCACTGTTTCAATCCGTCCCAATTCTTCCTGGGTGCGCATGTTGTTTTCAACTTCCCAAAGATCAACCGCCGCCTGGAGGTTTAGCCAAAAATCGACTGTGGTATCAAAAACTTTCGCCAGACGAAATGCCATCTCAGTAGTGAGTTTACGATTGTTATTGATCAGTGCACTGACGCTATTACGATGAACATGCAGCAACTCTGCTAACTCATTGATTTTCAAATCGAGCGGTTCCAGATATTCATAGAGAAGAATATCTCCGGGTGTCGTCGGTTTTCTTGTTGCCTGTTTCATGGTTTTTAACTGTTGCTTCCTTGTGAATAGCGATGCAAGAACATACTGAATCATACAAACACATTAAACAAGTCTCCAACTCCATTTGCGCCATCCCTCACCGCGCGCTAGCATGATATTTCACAAAGGGAGGTCGTATGGATCTGTTGTACCGGGTAAAAACGCTTTGGGCCGCGCTGCGCGGTAATCATTACACCTGGCCTGCCATCGATATCACCCTCCCCGGCAATCGCCATTTTCATCTGATTGGCAGTATTCATATGGGTAGCCACGATATGGCTCCCCTGCCCACCCGTTTGCTCAAAAAGCTCAAAAACGCCGATGCGCTGATCGTCGAGGCGGATGTTTCCACCAGCGATACGCCTTTTGCTAATTTGCCTGCCTGCGAGGCGCTGGAAGAGCGCATTAGCGAGGAGCAACTCCAAAACCTGCAGCACATTAGCCAGGAGATGGGCATTTCTCCCTCACTCTTTTCTACCCAACCGCTGTGGCAAATCGCGATGGTTCTTCAGGCGACGCAGGCACAAAAACTGGGGCTGCGGGCAGAATACGGTATCGATTACCAGCTATTGCAGGCGGCGAAGCAACAACATAAACCCGTGATTGAACTGGAAGGGGCTGAAAACCAGATTGCCATGTTGCTCCAGCTCCCTGACAAAGGACTGGCGCTGCTGGACGATACGCTGACCCACTGGCATACCAACGCACGGTTGCTGCAACAAATGATGAGCTGGTGGCTGAATGCACCGCCGCAAAATAATGATATAACGCTGCCCAATACGTTCAGTCAGTCGCTGTACGATGTGCTGATGCATCAGCGAAATCTCGCCTGGCGGGATAAATTACGCGCCATGCCGCCGGGGCGATATGTGGTCGCGGTCGGTGCACTACACCTGTATGGAGAAGGGAATTTGCCGCAAATGTTGCGCTAAAAAAATGGCCAATATCGCTATTGGCCCGTCAAAGAGGAATTTCATTTTTTTATTATTATGCCGTCACTTTAAGCGACGGTGTAACTCGATTGTCGCTCAATCTCACCATCCTGCCAATACTCTTAGGCAAGATGACTCTTTTTTTTGGACCGCCATCAGGCGTATGCTTGCTTCGTTTTTTTGTTTAAGGCAGGAAAATTACCATGACACCCGCAGTTAAATTACTCGAAAAAAACAAGATTTCGTTTCAAATCCATACCTACGAGCACGATCCGGCTGAAACCAATTTTGGCGATGAAGTCGTCAAAAAATTAGGTTTGAATCCGGATCAGGTCTACAAAACGCTGCTGGTGGCAGTGAACGGTGATATGAAACACCTTGCCGTGGCCGTTACGCCGGTCGCAGGTCAACTGGATCTTAAAAAAGTAGCAAAAGCGCTGGGTGCCAAGAAAGTTGAGATGGCCGATCCGATGGTCGCGCAGCGTTCGACGGGATACCTGGTTGGGGGGATTAGCCCACTGGGGCAGAAAAAACGTCTGCCAACGATTATCGACGCCCCCGCACAAGAATTTGCCACTATTTATGTTTCCGGCGGCAAGCGCGGACTGGATATCGAACTGGCGGCAGGCGATCTGGCAAAGATCCTCGATGCCAAATTTGCTGATATCGCCCGCCGCGATTAAGCATTGTGCCGGATGCAAACATCCGGCACTTTCGGATTACTGCCAGCTCACCTCACCTTTCGGTTCATAAACACTCACATCCAGCGGCGAGCTTTTCTGGATATACGCTTTCAGCACTTCGGCATCAATAAAGCCGGTATTCACATAGCCCGGTTTGTTATCAAGGCGCGGATATCCATCACCGCCGGTGGCATTGAAGTTTAATGTCGCCATACGGTAAGTTTTCGCCGGATCGACCGGTTCGCCTTTGATTTTAAGGTCGTTCAGTTTGCCGTCTTTCGCCACAAAGCTAACGTTGGCAAATTGCGGGTAGGCACCTGAATCTGGCTTCATCTGCGCGACGGCGGTCAGGTAATCAATCACCTCTTTACCGGTCATGTCGGCATACACCACCACATTGCCGAATGGCTGCACTTTCAGCACGTTTTTATAGCTGATATCGCCTGCTTCGATAGAATCACGAATTCCGCCTCCGCTCATCACCGCAAAGTCGGCACCAGTGCGATCCATTTGGGCTGCCAGAATCAACCGCCCCATATTGGTCTGTACAAAACGCACTTTGTCACGATCGCCTTCCAGACGACCATTGGTTTCGCCTATTTTCACTTCCAGCTGCGCTTTGCCTTTGTTCTGGAACGGTGATAACAGCGAGATCATTTGCTGGTTTTCAGCGATTTCAGGAGTGTAAAGCACGCGCTCGCTTTTCCCGTCTTCCCAGGTCACTTTCTTCTTCAGGTTCACCGGAATCAGCTGGTAGTTAACCATTTTCATTTCGCCATTACGAAACTCAAAATCAGCCCGTCCCACGTATTTGCCCCACTCATGCGCCTGCACAATCCAGATGCCGTTTTGTTGATCTGGTTTGCATGGCGTACCCGGCACGTAATCGACCTGTTTTTTGTTTTCTGCCGCCATGCAGACCGGATCTTGCGAGTGACCACCGACGATCATCGCCAGCGATCCGGCAGGCAGCGCGCGTGCCATCTCCACATCGCCCGGTGCGTTAGAGCCGTGCTCACCATTATCGTAATGCCCCATATGGGTCGCCGCGATAATAATGTCTGGCTTTTCTGTCTGTTGCAGCTCCTGAATCACCAGCTTCGCTTCATCGGCGGGCTTACGAAATTCGATATCAGTGAAGTATTCCGGGTTACCAATTTTTGCTGTGTCATCGGTTGTCAGCCCAATAACGGCAATTTTCAGATCCTGACGCTTAAACAGCGCCCACGGTTTAAACAGGCGCTCGCCAGTACTTTTCTGGTAGATATTCGCGGAAAGCAACGGGAACTTGGCCCACTTTTCCTGCTGGCGTAATACGGTGAGCGGATTATCAAATTCATGATTACCGATCGCCATCGCGTCATAGCCCACCAGATTCATACCGCGAAAATCAGGTTCGGCATCCTGTAAGTCAGACTCGGGCACGCCAGTGTTAATGTCGCCACCGGAAAGTAGCAGCACGCTACCGCCTTCAGCCGCAACCTCTTTGCGGATACCATCCACCAGCGTTTTTTGCGCCGCCAGACCATATTCGCCATATTCATTGCGCCAAAAATGCCCATGATGATCATTGGTATGCAGAACTGTAATTTTGTAGGTTTTATCCTGCTCATACGCCAGAGCAGTTTCACTCGCCAGTGTAAATGTGGTTAACAGCGCTAACGCCACGCCCCGCTGCAATAATTTCATACTTCTCTCCCTGACCTGATTTCAACGTGTTGAAAAATAGTATGACGCGACATCATAGACAAGTCTGCGTCCGGTGAAGATAAATCTGCATCCAGATTAGAAATTCTGTATTCGGCGTTGAGACTTCCTTCAGACGACGCATACAGGTATGTTAGTCTGGTAATAATCACAAATAAGATCATTCTTTACATCGCAACCCTGAAAAAGTGACTTTCCTATGGCAATGAGTGAACAACCCCAGCCTGTGGCGGGCGCGGCTGCGTCAACGACCAAGGCCCGAACATCGTTTGGTATTTTAGGTGCTATCAGCCTCTCACATCTGCTGAACGACATGATCCAATCGCTGATTCTGGCGATTTATCCGCTGCTTCAGTCAGAATTTTCTCTGACATTTATGCAGATTGGCATGATAACCCTCACCTTCCAGCTCGCCTCTTCGCTACTGCAACCAGTGGTCGGCTACTGGACCGATAAATATCCGATGCCATGGTCGTTGCCAATTGGCATGTGCTTTACCTTAAGCGGTCTGGTGCTGCTTGCGCTGGCGGGCAGTTTTGGCGCAGTTCTGCTGGCGGCGGCGCTGGTCGGTACCGGTTCATCGGTCTTTCATCCGGAATCTTCTCGCGTGGCCCGTATGGCTTCCGGCGGGCGGCATGGCCTGGCGCAATCTATCTTTCAGGTCGGCGGCAACTTTGGCAGTTCCCTGGGACCCTTGCTGGCGGCGGTGATTATCGCGCCTTATGGCAAAGGCAACGTTGCCTGGTTTGTGCTTGCGGCACTGCTGGCGATCGTGGTGTTGGCGCAAATCAGCCGTTGGTACTCGGCACAGCACCGAATGAATAAAGGAAAACCCAAAGCGACGATTATCAATCCACTGCCGCGCAATAAAGTTGTACTGGCGGTCAGCATTCTGTTAATCCTCATTTTCTCGAAATATTTCTATATGGCGAGCATCAGCAGCTATTACACCTTTTATCTGATGCAAAAATTCGGATTATCTATCCAGAATGCTCAGCTTCATCTGTTTGCCTTCCTGTTTGCCGTTGCGGCAGGTACGGTGATCGGCGGGCCTGTAGGGGATAAAATTGGGCGGAAATATGTGATTTGGGGCTCTATCCTCGGCGTTGCGCCGTTTACGCTGATTTTACCCTACGCCAGCCTGCACTGGACGGGGGTTTTAACGGTGATTATTGGATTTATCCTCGCTTCGGCATTCTCTGCCATTCTGGTCTACGCTCAGGAGCTGCTTCCAGGACGTATCGGTATGGTTTCTGGACTCTTTTTCGGTTTTGCTTTTGGCATGGGAGGTCTGGGAGCGGCAGTTCTGGGGCTTATCGCCGATCACACCAGCATCGAGTTAGTCTATAAAATCTGTGCTTTCCTGCCACTATTGGGGATGTTGACCATATTCCTGCCTGATAACCGGCATAAAGACTGATTTCATTGCAGCCAAAGGCAAACTTTGGCTGCATCGTTTTACAGTCGCCATAAGCCTTTCCTCTGTTAAACCGCCTTCTGTTTTCCGATCCGTGCTTTTTTTGCAGCTAATTCCATTTTTCTGCAAAATTCAATAATTATTCATGAACATCATCAATGAAATTGTCATAAACTATTACCTGTAATTTTGGTTTTCCCGGCCAAAAATGGACAATAACCACCAGGAAAAGGAGACGGAATGCATCACGCCACCCCGCTTATCACCACCATTGTTGGCGGCCTTGTGCTCGCCTTTATCCTCGGCATGCTGGCCAATAAACTACGTATTTCTCCTCTGGTGGGATATCTGTTAGCGGGTGTGCTGGCAGGACCATTCACTCCGGGCTTTGTTGCCGATACCAAGCTTGCCCCGGAACTGGCTGAACTGGGCGTCATTCTGTTGATGTTTGGCGTCGGTTTGCACTTTTCGCTGAAGGATTTGATGGCGGTAAAGGCCATCGCCATTCCCGGTGCGATCGCCCAGATAGCCGTGGCGACGCTGCTGGGTATGGCGCTCTCTGCCGTGCTGGGCTGGTCGTTAATGACCGGTATCGTGTTCGGTTTATGTCTTTCCACCGCCAGTACCGTGGTGTTACTGCGCGCACTTGAAGAACGGCAATTAATTGACAGTCAGCGTGGGCAAATCGCCATCGGTTGGTTGATTGTGGAAGACCTGGTAATGGTTCTGACGCTGGTGTTGCTGCCCGCAGTGGCAGGAATGATGGAACAGGGCGATGTGGGCTTTGCCACTCTTGCAGTCGATATGGGGATCACCATCGGCAAAGTGATCGCATTTATCGCCATTATGATGCTGGTAGGTCGCCGTCTGGTGCCGTGGATTATGGCACGCAGCGCGGCAACCGGTTCTCGCGAGCTGTTTACCCTGTCGGTGCTGGCGCTGGCGTTAGGGGTTGCCTTTGGTGCGGTAGAGCTGTTTGATGTCTCCTTTGCACTCGGTGCGTTCTTTGCCGGGATGGTACTGAACGAGTCTGAACTGAGTCACCGTGCCGCCCACGATACGCTGCCATTGCGCGACGCGTTTGCGGTGCTGTTTTTTGTCTCCGTCGGGATGTTGTTTGATCCGTTAATTCTGATTCAGCAACCGCTGGCAGTGCTGGCGACGCTGGCGATTATTCTGTTTGGTAAGTCGTTAGCCGCATTTTTCCTGGTGCGACTGTTTGGTCACTCCCAACGTACGGCATTAACCATCGCCGCCAGCCTGGCGCAGATTGGTGAGTTCGCGTTTATCCTGGCGGGACTGGGAATGGCATTGAATTTACTGCCGCAGGCCGGACAAAACCTGGTACTGGCAGGGGCGATCCTGTCGATTATGCTCAACCCGGTACTGTTCGCACTACTGGAGAAATATCTGGCGAAGACCGAAACGCTGGAAGAGCAGACGCTGGAAGAGGCAATCGAAGAAGAGAAGCAGATCCCAGTGGATATTTGCAACCATGCGCTACTGGTGGGTTACGGTCGTGTAGGCAGCCTGCTGGGGGAGAAATTGCTCGCCTCTGATATTCCGCTGGTGGTGATTGAGACGTCACGAACCCGTGTTGATGAGCTGCGAGAGCGCGGGGTCCGCGCAGTATTGGGCAATGCGGCGAACGAAGAAATTATGCAACTGGCGCATCTGGAATGTGCAAAATGGCTGATCCTGACGATTCCCAACGGTTATGAAGCGGGTGAGATTGTGGCATCTGCCCGCGCGAAAAATCCGGATATTGAGATTATTGCCCGCGCCCATTATGACGATGAAGTGGCGTATATCACCGAACGTGGTGCGAATCAGGTAGTGATGGGCGAGCGTGAAATCGCCCGTACCATGCTGGAACTGCTGGAAACGCCACCGGCGGGTGAGGTGGTGACGGGGTAAACGGTGGTTGCCGGATGTAAAATATGAAAAATATGTAGGCATGATAAGACGCGCCAGCGTCGCATCAGGCATCGAGAGCCAAATGCCAGATGCGGCGTGAACGCCTTATCTGGCCTACGAACCGACGATAACTTAACGATCCCAGTAAGACTCTTCCAGGCTGTCTTCACGCTCCGGCAAGCCGCGCGTTAAACGAGGTGAATGCTGGTTCAGTACCTGATAGCTCACACGGTTAGCATATTTACACACCTGCGCTAACGATGAATAAGTTAACCAGGTGAATTTATGTTTGCTGGAGTTTGGTACGTTGCTACGATGGTAGCTGTTGGCGGTAATGTCATGCAGCAACGCTGCCAATGCGCCATCCCCCGCTCCATTAGTGTTCATGATTTTTTCCGGCCCGCCCATGTACGGCGCAATGTGCGAATATACACGCAGCGGATTCTGGCAATCCTTGTGGCGCATGGCGCGGCTAAACTCATACTGGTTGAATTCCGCTATAGCGCCCGGCAGCAGCGGATGCTGGGTTTTACGTTTCGCTTCGTCTTCGGTAAAGCCCGCCATATACAAGCCGATTGGCCCGGCGGTGCACAGCACCAGATCTACCCAGTCCAGCGCCTTGTCAGATGCCAACAACGGATCGCTTTCTCCGGTCAACGCTTCGGCTTCATCTTCGTTCATCGCAAGGATAGAGACGTGATCTTTGAGGAATTGCTGCCACCACTGCGGATTCTCGGCAATGACAAACTTGGTGCCCAGCGTCAGCACCACCGGTACGTTATATTTCTTCGCGTACTCAATGGCTTTCATGGTTGCTTCCGGCATGGGTTCACCCGGCTTGCAACGCACCAGATATGAGGTGAGAACCAGTGCCGAGGCTCCGGCAATCACATCTTCCGGAATGCTTTCAGCCCGCAGCTGGTTCATGTGGCCTGGACTGATAGCAAAGGTACGTTCCCCGGACTCGCCAATCAGCGTAAAGCAACGACCAATCGGGCCATCCACGCCTTGTAGATAGTTAAGATCGGTACGGCTGGAAGTGTTACACAGGTAACGATAGGCATAACTGCCAATTTCAATATTGCTGCACATGACGCCCAGCAGCACCGAACGGTCGTCCGCGAGCACCGAGTAGTTGTGCATGGTGTTACCAATGGTGCCACCCGCAAACTGATGGGTAATCAGGTTTTTCTGTTTTAGTTCCTGATAAAGCGCTTCGGCTACATCATCCTCAATCACCAGTGAATGCCCGGCGCTTAATCCATAACGCTCAATAAATTCATCATCCACTTTCGCTTCAATATCGACCAGCGTTTGATCGATACCCACTACCCAGGCAGCGCTGGTTTCGTTTTCTGGCTGGAATTGCTGAAGCAGCGGATCGCGTGCGTTTACGGGGAAGTAATGTTTGGATTTACGTTTACCGGGAAATTTCATGGTTGTTTTTACGGGTGGTTAACTGAGCGGCGAATGTTAACACAATCTGACGGGAGCGCGCGAGACGCAGCCAGTTTCAATATCAGCAGGCGGGATCGCATTTTCATGGCAGTGGTTCCTTACAATGACGTAATTTGAAAGGAGTTTTTGTATGAAGCCGGAAAACAAACTACCTGTTCTGGACCTTATTTCTGCTGAAATGAAGACCGTTGTGAATACTCTTCAGCCGGATTTACCGCCCTGGCCCGCAACGGGAACGATTGCTGAGCAACGACAGTATTACACGCTTGAGCGCCGATTCTGGAATGCGGGCGCTCCAGAAATGGCAACCAGAGCTTACATGGTTCCAACAAAATATGGGCAGGTGGAAACACGTCTCTTTTGTCCGCAGCCAGATAGCCCAGCGACGCTATTTTATTTGCATGGAGGCGGTTTTATTCTCGGCAATCTCGATACCCACGATCGCATCATGCGCCTGCTGGCAAGCTACAGCCAATGTACGGTGATTGGTATTGATTACACCCTTTCACCTGAAGCGCGTTTTCCGCAAGCGATAGAGGAAATTGTGGCTGCTTGTTGTTATTTCCACCAGCAGGCGGAGGATTATCAAATCAATATGTCCCGCATTGGCTTTGCCGGTGATTCCGCAGGTGCCATGCTGGCGCTCGCCAGTGCGTTGTGGTTGCGTGATAAACAGATCGATTGCGGTAAAGTTGCGGGCGTTTTGCTGTGGTATGGGCTTTACGGATTACGGGATTCCGTGACTCGTCGTCTGTTGGGCGGTGTCTGGGATGGCTTAACGCAACAGGATTTGCAGATGTACGAAGAGGCATATTTAAGCAACGACGCGGACCGCGAGTCGCCGTATTACTGTCTGTTTAATAATGATCTCACTCGCGAAGTTCCGCCCTGTTTTATTGCCGGGGCGGAGTTCGATCCGCTGCTGGATGACAGCCGTCTGCTTTACCAGACGTTAGCGGCGCATCAGCAGCCCTGTGAGTTCAAACTCTACCCAGGCACGCTGCACGCCTTTTTGCATTATTCACGGATGATGAAAACCGCCGACGAGGCTCTTCGCGACGGCGCTCAGTTCTTTACCGCTCAGCTTTAGCGATACGCGGCAACAAGATTAGCCATCATTTCGATATGTTCCGGCGTGGCATTAAGCGCCGGAATATATTCATATTTTTTCCCGCCGGCACCGAGGAAGACCTCACGGTTTTGCTCGGCAATCTCTTCCAGCGTCTCCAGACAATCCGCAGCAAAGCCCGGGCACATCACCTGAATATGACCTACGCCTTTTTCTCCGAGCATTTTCAGCGTTTCGTCGGTATAAGGCATCAGCCAGGGTTCCCGACCAAAGCGCGACTGAAAGGTCATCATCACTTTTTCCGGTGCCATCCCCAATGCGGAAGCCAGTTCACGAGTCGTTGTGCGGCAACGTTGCGGGTAATCATCGCCTTCATCTGCATAACGCTGGGGAATGCCATGATAAGAGAGCAGTAGCAGATCCGGTTCGCCATGTTTGGCAAAAGAAGCGCGTACGCTGTTCGCCAGTGCATTAATGTAATCGTGGTTATCGGCGTAATCACGTATAAACGATATCCCCGGAATGCTACGTTTGCGCGCCAGAATGCGTGCCAGTTCATCCCATACCGCACCGACCGTAGAACAGGAGAATTGCGGATAAAGCGGCAGCACCACAATATGATCTACATGCTCTGCCAGGAGTTCATCTACGGCGCTTTCCAGTGATGGCGAGCCGTAGCTCATTCCCAGCGCTACGGGCATCTCCGGTAAACGTTGTGCCAGCGCCTGCTGTTGCTGGCGGCTGTAAACCATCAGCGGCGAGCCACCTTCCATCCAGACAGAGGCATACAGCTTCGCCACACGCGGCGAGCGCAGCGGCAAAATCACGCCGCGCAGCAATGGCCACCATAACAACCGTGAGGTATCAACCACGCGTCTGTCGCTTAAAAATTGTTTCAGATAGCGTTTTACCGCTTCAGGTGTGGGGGCATCGGGCGTACCCAGGTTTGCCAGCAGGATACCGGTTTTAGTCTGACGCATTACCGCCTCTTATCGATTCAACTTGTTGATAATTGTAGCGGAAAAGTGAGGAAGAAGAACTAATTGCTGTGAGAGGTCAAATCAGAAAAAGGAATAGCGCAGATTGAGGTTTTTGTAAAAGGCCGAATGAATATCCGGCCTGAGATTGCTGATAAGTTTGCTTGTGCGGGCCTGTTCCCCTCACCCTAACCCTCTCCCCGAGGGGGCGAGGGGACTGTCCGTGCGCGCTTTCGAATTAGCCGAGGATTTTTTCCAGATCAGCGCGAACTTCAGCAACCGGCTTGGTGCCGTCAACTTTCGCGTATTTGGTATTACCCGCTTCTGCTTCTTTGGAGTAGTAGCCGATCAGCGGTGCTGTCATCTGATGGTATTCAACCAGACGTTTACGTACGGTCTCTTCCTGATCATCTTTACGGGTAGTCAGTTCTTCACCGGTAACGTCGTCTTTGCCTTCTACTTTCGGCGGATTGAATTTAACGTGATAAACACGACCAGACGGCGCATGAACGCGGCGACCGACGATACGGTCAACGATCAGTTCGTCCGGTACGTCGAATTCCAGAACGTAATCAACATTGATGCCCGCTTCTTTCATCGCGTCTGCCTGCGGAATGGTACGCGGGAAGCCGTCCAACAGGAAACCATTACGGCAGTCTTCCTGAGCAATGCGCTCTTTAACCAGCGCGATCACCAGTTCGTCGGTGACCAGTTTGCCAGCATCCATAATGTCTTTTGCTTGTTTACCCAGCTCGGAGCCAGATTTGACCGCAGCACGCAGCATATCGCCAGTGGAGATTTGCGGAATACCATATTTCTCCATGATGAACTGAGCCTGAGTCCCTTTCCCCGCGCCCGGAGCGCCAAGCAGAATGATACGCATTGCGAAAATCCCCTTAAAATGTGTCGAATTTTTTGAAAAAGCGATAAACGATACCACCAACAGGCGATTGCCTCAAGAAAGGCACCTGGGGCTGAAACGGTTAATGGCGAGATAATTTGCGGAAAGTGCAGATGATGAAAAGAAAAATGCCGGATGACACGAAGGTCATCCGGCATTACATCAGGAAACCAGCAGCTGGTTCATACGACGAATAAACAGGTTCGGATCTTCCAGCGTGCCGCGTTCTGCCAGCAGCGCCTGATCCAGCAGCAGTTCTACCCACTCGCTGAACTTCGCTTCATCTTCAGTATCTGCCGCACGTTTCACCAGTACGTGATCCGGGTTCAGTTCGAAGATGTATTTCACTTCTGGCACTTTCTGGCCCGCCGCAGCGAACAGTTTCGCCATCTGAGTGCTCATTTCGTCCGCGTCGGTCGAAACGATCGCTGGCGTATCGGTCAGACGGTGAGTCAGACGGACATCTTTCACGCGCTCGCCGAGCAGGGCTTTCACACGGTCGATGAACGGAGTCAGTGCTTTCTCCGCTTCTTTCGCGCTCTCATCAACTTCGTCAGCCAGTTTTTCAAGCGACTCGTCAACTTTAGACACCGACTGGAACGGTTTACCGTCGAACTCAGTCAGATAGTTCATCATCCACTCATCGATGCGGTCGGAAAGCAGCAGAACTTCGATGCCTTTCTTACGCAGCAGTTCCAGGTGCGGGCTGCTCTTCGCTGCCGCATAGCTGTCTGCGGTGATGTAGTAGATTTTCTCCTGCCCTTCTTTCATGCGGGAAACGTAGTCTTCCAGAGATACGGTCTGCGCAGAAGAATCGGTATGGGTAGAAGCAAAACGCAGCAGTTTGGCGATCGCTTCCTGGTTAGCGAAATCTTCCGCCGGACCTTCTTTCAGTACCAGGCCAAACTGTTGCCAGAAGGTCTGGTATTTTTCCGCGTCGTCTTTCGCCAGTTTTTCCAGCATTTGCAGCACACGCTTGGTCAGCGCATTGCGCAGGTTACGCGTTACCGTGCTGTCCTGGAGGATTTCACGGGAAACGTTCAGCGGCAGATCGCTGGAGTCAATCAGACCACGCACGAAGCGCAGATAGTTCGGCATGAACTGTTCTGCGTCGTCCATGATGAACACACGCTGAACATACAGTTTCAGGCCGTGTTTATGATCGCGGTTCCACATATCCCACGGAGCCTGGGACGGGATGTACAGCAGGCTGGTGTACTCCTGCTTACCTTCAACACGGTTGTGGCTCCAGGTCAGCGGATCATTAAAGTCGTGGGCGATGTGTTTGTAGAACTCTTTGTACTCTTCATCGGTGATTTCCGACTTGTTACGAGTCCACAGCGCCTGCGCTTTGTTGATTTTCTCCCAGGAGATAACGGTTTCGCCGTCTTTCTCTTCGCGTTTTTCGATCTCTACCGGCAGCGCGATATGGTCGGAGTATTTGCTGATGATGGAACGCACGCGCCAGTCATCGAGGAACTCGTCTTCGCCTTCACGCAGATGCAGGGTGATTTCAGTACCACGATCTTCTTTGGTGATGTCGGCAACGGTGTATTCACCTTCGCCAGCCGATTCCCAGAAGACGCCATTTTCTGGTTTTTCGCCTGCCGCGCGAGTACGCACGGTCACTTTGTCGGCCACGATAAACGCAGAGTAGAAACCAACACCAAACTGACCGATCAGCTGGCTGTCTTTCGCCTGGTCAGAACCCAGGGATTCGAGGAATGATTTGGTACCGGATTTAGCGATAGTCCCCAGATGGTCAATCACTTCGTCGCGGGTCATCCCCACGCCGTTATCGGAGATGGTCAGCGTACGCTTGTCTTTATCGAAAGAGACACGAACGCGTAGTTCGCCATCACCTTCGTACAGGTCCGGGTTAGAGAGCGCACGGAAACGCAGCTTGTCCGCCGCATCGGAGGCGTTAGAGATAAGCTCACGCAGGAAGATTTCTTTATTGGAATAGAGAGAATGGATCATCAGGTGCAGAAGCTGTTTCACTTCTGACTGAAAACCACGAGTTTCTTGTCCTTTCATGTAGGTCTACCTCAATAATGCCATTTTAAGGTTAAAAACAGGATGTGGGAGAGATGGGGACAAGGGAGAATAATTTCAAGCGAGAGCAGGTGATCCTGCTCTCGTTTGCTTAAAAACGAATCTTATGACGCCCGGCAAGGGAGTGTGACAACGTGGTGCCGTCGACCATTTCCAGCTCGCCGCCAACCGGAACGCCATGAGCGATTCGGCTGGCTTCCACGTCATATTGCGCGCAAAGCTCGGCAATGTAGTTAGCGGTAGCTTCACCTTCAACCGTGGGGTTGGTGGCGAGGATCACTTCAGTGATTTTTTCCTCTGCCAGACGCTGTTCCAGACGATCAAGCCCGATATCATCCGGACCGATGCCGTCCAGCGGTGACAGATGCCCCATCAACACAAAATAACGACCTGAAAACTGCCCCGTCTGCTCAATGGCGTAGATGTCCGCCGGACTCTCCACCACGCAGATTTGACCGTTTTCCTGACGACGCGGATTCGAACAGATGTTACAGACTTCCTGTTCGGTGAAAGTGCGGCAATCGGCGCAGTGGCCGATTTCCGACATCGCCCGGGTGAGCGCCTGCGCCAGACGCATCCCGCCGCTACGATCGCGCTGAAGCAGCGTGAACGCCATACGCTGCGCCGACTTCGGGCCAACGCCCGGCAGACAGCGCAGTGCTTCCATAAGCTGTGTTAACAGCGGGCTGGTTTGCATCAGAACGGCATCTTAAAGCCAGGCGGCAGCTGCATTCCGGAGGATACAGAGGCCATTTTTTCTTTCTGCGTTTCTTCAATACGACGTGCTGCGTCGTTGAATGCTGCAGCCACCAGGTCTTCCAGCATCTCTTTGTCGTCTTCCAGCAGGCTCGGGTCGATCTCTACGCGACGGCAGTTGTGTGCACCGTTGATGGTCACTTTTACCAGACCTGCGCCAGATTCGCCGGTGACTTCCAGCTGCGCGATCTCTTCCTGCATTTTCTGCATTTTTTCTTGCATCTGCTGGGCTTGCTTCATCAGGTTACCCAGACCGCCTTTACCAAACATAGGTTTCTCTCTCAATCACGTTAAGGATGACGAACGTAAGCTGTGCTTACGATCAAATGGGGCGGATACTTTCTTCATCCAGCTCCGCATCGAAGAACCGACGCAGGGTCTGAATATTATTATCCGCAATAATGGACTCGCGCGCCTGCGCAAGTTTTTCTTCGTATATCGCCTGACGCCACTCCAGCGGCGTACGCACCGCGGGATTATCATCTTCAACGATAGTCAGTTCAACCGTTGAACCTTTTAACATGCTCAACGCTTCAGCCAGTTTTTGCTGTGCACCGCGGTTGTTCAAATGCCGCTGAGAGGAGCGCAAATGCAGACATACTGCGTTGTCGCTCTCCTCTTTCCAGGCATTTAACGCCACCTGTTCGACCAGTTTTGGTAGCGAAAGTTGGCTCACCTGTGCCGCCCACGGGTCGCGCTCAATGGCTTCTGCCGCTAGCTTCGCCGCCAGTTCCGGCGTTTTTTCATGTTCCAGCGCTTTTTTCAGCGCCTTCGGCGTGGCGACCACTTCTTTTTGCTGCATCACCGGAGTGGTCGCCTTCCAGCGATACGCTTCTTTTTTGGCTGGCGCTTTTTCCAGCGCCGATGGCACCGGACGCGCCTGAACGCGATCGGTGACCGAAGCCAGTCTTTCCAGCGCAGCGTTATTCACCGGCCGCGCGCGGGTAGCGGCTGGCGGGTCACTCTTTTTTTCTTTTGTTGCTCCTCGCATGGGCTGCAACTGCTGGCGCGCCGCCAGCACCTGGCTGGTGGTTTCCGGGAGCGGTACAGTCGGTGCCTGCTGCGGCGCTGATTGCGGTTGCGGCGGCACCTGGGTTGGCGTCATTACTGCCGTTGGCGCGACGGGTGCAAAGGACTGTCGTGGCACTTCTGGCTCAGGCAGCGGCATACGCGGATGGAATGCCAGCGCGCGCAGCAGCGTCATCTCAACGCCCATGCGACGGTCCGGCGCATACGGTAATTCTTTGCGACCAATCAACAGCGTCTGATAGTAAAGCTGAATATCCGTCGGCGGTATGGTGCGCGCCAGTTCACGCATCCGCAGCTCGATGGCGGCCATGTCGTTGCCAAGTGCAGCAGGCGAAAGTTGTACCATCGCAATACGATGCAACAGGCCGAGCATTTCCACCAGCAACGCTTCCCACTCGATACCACGGGCAGCGGCTTCATTAATCAGCGCCATTACGCGCTCGCCGTTGGCCTCGACCATCGCTTCAACCAGCGACAGCGCCTGATCGTCGTCAAGCGTACCCAGCATCGCACTGACCGCCTGGGTTGAAACCTGGCCGTCACCGCTGGCAATCGCCTGGTCGGTCAGACTTAAGGCATCTCGCAGGCTGCCTTCAGCGGAGCGTGCCAGCAATTGCAGCGCCCGCGGCTCGTGAGCGATATGTTCTTCGTTGAGGATGTGCTCAAGCTGATGGCGAATTTGCTCGACATCCAGCGCCTTGAGATGAAATTGCAGACAGCGTGACAAAATCGTCACCGGCAATTTCTGTGGATCGGTCGTCGCCAGCAGAAACTTAACGTGCTCCGGCGGCTCTTCAAGGGTTTTTAACAGTGCGTTAAAGCTGTGGCGCGACAGCATATGCACTTCGTCGATCAGATAAACTTTGAAACGACCACGCGCCGGAGCGTACTGGACGTTATCCAGCAGGTCGCGGGTATCTTCAACTTTGGTGCGCGAGGCGGCGTCGATTTCAATCAGATCGACAAAGCGCCCCTGCTCGATTTCACGACAGTTATCGCACACGCCGCACGGCGTCGCGGTAATGCCGGTTTCGCAGTTTAGCCCCTTCGCCAGCAGTCGGGCGATAGAGGTTTTTCCGACGCCACGGGTGCCGGAAAAAAGATAAGCATGATGAATACGCCCTAACGACAAGCCGTTCGCCAGTGCGGTCAGCACATGTTCCTGGCCGACGACGTCAGCAAAGGTTTGTGGGCGCCATTTTCGGGCTAAGACCTGATAACTCATTGGCAGGCTCTGAAACGCTGGAAGGTGGATTCACGAAGGGGTAATGCTAACACAGCCCCGTCAGAACGGCGAGGCTGAATGCACATCTTGTGCTGTCCGTAGCGTGGGCAGCACAAGACTGGCGATAATTAATGGCCCGGGAACGGGACAAGGCTGTAGCTGGTAATGCCCTGTTTTTCGAGACGCTGTTCGCCGCCGAGATCGAACAGGTTGATAATGAACGCAGCGTCAGCCACTTCACCACCCAGACGACGGATCAGTTTAACGGTCGCTTCGATAGTGCCGCCGGTTGCCAGCAGGTCGTCCACCACCAGAACTTTGTCGCCCGGTTTGATGGCATCAACGTGGATCTCCAGCTGATCGGTGCCGTATTCCAGGTCGTAAGTTTCACTGATGGTTTCACGCGGCAGTTTGCCCGGTTTACGGACCGGTACAAAGCCAACGCCCAGACCCAGAGCTACCGGAGCGCCAAACAAGAAGCCACGCGCTTCGGTGCCGACAACTTTGGTAATGCCCGCATTTTTGTAACGCTCAACCAGCAAGTCGATGCTGAGAGCGTAAGCTTTCGGGTCTTCCAGTAAGCTGGTGACATCGCGGAAAAGAATGCCGGGTTTTGGGTAGTCCTGAATGCTTTTGATGCTATTTTTGAGATACTCAAGCTGCTGTGCAGTCGCGGTCATAAGTGTATGCCTGCTTGTTACGGTGGTACTCACGGCGCGTTTTAAACGTATCAAAAGTAACAGTTGTTTAACCTTTGACCGCCTGCGCCTGTGCTCGAAAACGCCAGAATGTACTGGCTGTACGCAATAATTGCAACTGCGATTGTTGTGCTTCAGTGCTTTTCTTGCTTTTCATCAATCACCGGAATTCGCCACATATAGAAAAGCAAACAGGCGAGAATTACCAGCAACATGATGCGCACCCATGGCATCTGGACGAACCACAGAGAAATGGCAAACGTGAGCAAAATAAGCAAAATCGCCCGCGGTTTGACGCCGCGCGGCATCGCATGATGTTTCTGCCAGAAACGTAGATAGCTGCCAAACCATGAGCGGTACAGCAACCAGGCGTGAAAGCGCGGGGAAGAACGGGCAAAGCACCAGGCCGCCAGCAGGATAAACGGCGTCGTCGGTAATACCGGTAATACCACGCCCAGCGTACCCAGCACTACCGCCAGCCAGCCAATGATGATTAAAATGATTCGTTGCATATTGAGTGTTGTCAGCTTACAGAGTGGCTACTTTAGCATAACAATTATCATTTTCATTGAGGTCTTATCGTGAAAACCGCCCTGCTGCTGGAAAAACTGGAAGGACAGCTCGCTACGCTGCGTCAGCGTTGTGCCCCGGTGTCACAGTTCGCCACGCTAAGTGCTCGTTTCGACAGGCATCTTTTTCAGACTCGTGCGACAACACTACAGGCTTGTCTCGACGAGGCGGGCGATAATCTGGCTGCGCTTCGTCATGCAGTTGAGCAGCAACAGCTGCCGCAAGTGGCCTGGCTGGCGGAACATCTGGCGGCACAACTGGAAGCCATCGCGCGTGAAGCCTCCGCCTGGTCATTGCGCGAGTGGGACAGTGCACCACCGAAAATTGCCCGCTGGCAGCGTAAACGTATTCAGCATCAGGATTTTGAGCGGCGGCTACGTGAGATGGTTGCCGAACGCAGAGCCCGTCTGGCGCGGGTGACCGATCTCGTGGAACAGCAAACGCTGCATCGTGAAGTGGAAGCCTATGAAGCGCGCCTGGCACGCTGCCGCCATGCGCTGGAAAAAATCGAAAACAGGTTAGCGCGTTTAACCCGCTAGCAATGGAGAGAATATGTCACTGGAAAATGCCCCTGACGATGTCAAACTGGCTGTCGATTTGATTGTGCTGCTGGAGGAAAATCAGATCCCTGCCAGTACCGTGCTGCGCGCGCTGGATATTGTAAAGCGTGATTATGAAAAGAAATTAACGCGCGATGATGAGGCGGAAAAGTGAGAAATAAATGGGGTCGCTAAATGTCCCCTAAGGTTGCGGGCAAACGCAAAACTGCCTGATGCGCTACGCTTATCAGGCCTACACCGCTCCTGCAATATATTGAATTCTTGCGGTTTCGTAGGCCGGATAAGGCGGTCACGCCGCATCCGGCATGAACAACGCGCACTTTGTTAGCAATCTCGGGGCAACTAAATGTTGCCCCCTTTCGTTTTTACCCTACCGCTGGCGTCGGGTCATCGCCTTTGTAGTCGCGTTTTACTTCCGTCACCTCATCGCCCTTCTCGTTGTGCAGATGCACTTCAAGCTGGTTAAAGGCAATGTTGATGTCGTTTTCACGGCACAGCTGATCGATAGTACGGTTCAGCTCATCGACAGTACGACTACGGTCACGCAGTTCACGCACATACAGACGCAGCTCATGATCCAACGTGCTGGCACCAAATGCCGTAAAGAAGACTTCCGGCATTGGTTCGTGCATCACCCTTGGGTGCTCAGTCGCCGCCTTCAGTAACACTTTACGCACTTTTTCCAGATCGGAGCCATAGGCCACGCCGAGACGGATCACCAGACGCGTAGTAGTGTCAGTCAACGACCAGTTGATCAGACGCTCGGTAACAAACGCTTTGTTCGGGATGATCACTTCTTTGCGATCGAAATCGGTAATCGTTGTCGCACGAATACGGATCTTACTTACCGTCCCCGAGAAGCTACCAATGGTTACCGTATCGCCAATACGCACCGGACGTTCGAATAGAATGATCAAACCGGAGACGAAGTTACCGAAAATTTCTTGTAAACCAAAACCAAGACCTACGGATAATGCTGCGGCCAGCCACTGGAGTTTATCCCAAGAGACGCCCAGCGATCCGAACACCGTCATCGCACCAACAGCAATAATGATGTAGTTAAGGATGGTAGTAATGGCATACGACGCGCCCTGGCGCATATTCAGTCGCGAGAGCACCAGCACTTCCAGTAAACCAGGCAGGTTGCGAATCAACGCCCAGGCCACCATTGAGGCGATAATCGCAAACAACAGACTGCCCATGGTGACGTTTTTCACCACCGCAGCGCCAGCTTCAGTGCCGTTGTAATGCCAGAGCGTGATGCTGTCGAGATAGCTGAACACGGTGATCAAATCGGACCAAATTGCCCAGAACATGACACCGAACAGCGCAAACATCAGCAACATGGTAATACGCAGCGTCTGCTGGTTAACTTGCTCCAGTGCAATGGTGGGTTCTTCCGGCGGTTCAGCACCTTCTGCGCCCTCTTTCACCAGATTCTGCCGACGCGCCAGCGCACGACGCCAGGCGATACGCCGCGCCGCTACGCTTAAGCCACGCAGTACCGTCTGGTACAGCAGGTTCCAGATGATCACCAGATAAACGGTTTCAATCCAGCGTCCTGCCAGACGCAGCGTAGTGTAGAAGTAGCCTGTAGCAGTCAGCACCATCAGCGCAATCGGGATTATCGACAGCACGGTAATGGTGACCAGTCGCATGGTGTGCGACTCTTTATCACGCCAGCTTTCGCGGCACATCGGCCATACCAGGAAGGCAATCAGCAGCAGGTTGAAGAAAATCATCGCTTGCCCCAGCACATCATCCATCAGATGCAGCGGGGAAAGTTCTGCCACCACAGACCAGAAATGGATAGGCAGCAATGCGAGACTGATGCGGACAATTTGCCGACGCCAGTGGCTGGTCTGCTGTTCCGGCATGCCGAAGTGACGTACGGCAACGCCGTTTTTCTCCAGTACCTTCCAGCACAGGCCAAACACCAGCCAGAATATCGCCAGTTTTTTGCTGAACGACCATAGCAGTTCGCTGATGTTGAGCTGCATGGTCAACAGAATCAGGCCAACCGCGAGAATAATCAGGCACACCGGCAGCGCACGGATCAGGTCGATAAGGATCGCTTTTGGTGTGTTGAGCTGGCTGTCGTTACGCAGGGAACCCACAGCGGAAGCCAGTTTTTGTTGATACGCTTTCAGCCAGCCCAGACGCCAGTGGATCAGCCCGGCAATCAACAGCAGCGGCAAACCAGCGAGGAAAGCGATAAAAACGGCGGGCCAGGCTTTTTGCCAGTTCACCGTGATTTTCATCGACTTAAATTCATCTTTCAGGCTTTGCGGGAACGCTTTGATCCAGTCCCAGTCCATTGGACGGTTACTGTTCACCCAAAAGATTTGCTGAGTCAGGATGGATTTCAGGTTTTTCGACACACTCATTAACTGCTGCTGGTTGATTTGCAGGTTAATGGCCATCATCAGCTGGTTACCCAACTGTTTGTTGAGTTGATCCAGCAATTCGCGACGCATATCAACCACTTGCAATAACGCATCGTGAACTTCGCTGTTGACTTCGTTGGTGTGACCTTCTTCCAGTTTGTTGACGAACGCATCGCTCTGGAAGAGTGCATCACGCTGCTGGTTAACTTCAAACTGTTCGAGACGCAAATCCGCGATGCGGTTGGTCATGTTTTCCAGTTCATCCGCCGAGGGCAGCGTTTGTTGTTGCTGGTAAAGGATACGAGACAACAGCAGGCTGCCCTTCAGGACGGCAATCTGCTCTTTAATATTGCGTTCCGATTGCAGCGCCCGCTCCAGCCAGTTTTTGACTTTAATGTTTTGCTGCATCAACTGATTACCGTTTTCAGTCGCGGTAATCAGACGCTGACTTAACTGCTGGTTAATTTCCAGTTCCTGCTTCACCAGCGGATTAGCCTGAATACGCGCGGCTTCATCCGGGGAGACGGCTTCCTGCGCCGTTTTTTCGGTTAAAGTCAGGCGCTTGCTGTTTACCGCTTCTTGCAACAGTTGTAACTGGTGCTCCAGACGAGCGCTGTTCGCCGTCACGTAATCACGTTGCTTTTGCAAGGTATCCTGCAAGACGGTGTTCCCTTCCAGGCTTTTACGCTGCTGGTCAATCTCCGCATTCAGCAACGCCTGCTGGGCCTGCATTAACACTTTCTGGCTGGGACGTAAGGCTGTCTCGCCGACATCAGTCCCATCCAGACGACTGCGAATTTGTTGCAGCTGCTGCGAAGCGTTATACATCGCATTTTGCACGCGTTCGGGCTGCGTCTGTAACGAAACCAGCTGGCTGTTATAAGACGCCAGATCGTTTTGTGCGTTTTGCAAATCGTCCAGCGCCTGGGCAACGCGAGTTTCCAGCTGGCGCAACGACAGCGTGCTCAGAATTTTGCGCGTTTCTTCGTCGTTATCGACATCGCTAAGTGCTGTTAACGCCGCGGTCGCCTGGCGCATTTTTTCCGGCGCTTCAGCGACTTTTTGCCGTAGCTGAACTGTCTCTTCTTTTATGCGATCGATTTTATCGAGGGTGGCTAATGTATCTGTCAGATCCTGCTGCACCAGTTTGTCCTGAGCAGAAAGATCTTTTTGTTTATTTAGTGAGTCAAGTTGCGCCTGCAGGTCCGCTTTTGTCGGCAGATCACCATTCGATGACGCCCGCGCAAACGCCGTGTTCTGGCATAACAAGACAAAAACAAAAGCAATAAATGCTGAAAAAACAAAATGCCGTGATCGTTTGTAATACTGGAACATAGTCATGATGAATGAAGGTTTCTGAACCTGAAGAACGACCTGAAAAAGTCAAACCGCAAGAATATCACGACGCAGTGAACCAGAATAGCAACGACGAAAATGTCCAGGAAAAATCCTGGAGTCAGATTCAGGGTTATTCGTTAGTGGCAGGATTACGAAGCGTGGGGCACAGGAGATACATCTCCAGTAAGATGGCAACGTAATCGCGGGCTTCTTTTTTAAGATCAAAAGATTGCGGGGCAAAGAGCCAGTTTTCCATCAGGCCGGAAATATAGCCGCGCATAATAATTGCTGCGCGACGCGTCATTAAATCCGCAGGCAACATTTTCGCTTCAATACAATGTTTTAACGTTTGTTCTATACGGTCATAACTTTCCAGACAGAGATTACGTTGTGCCTGTTGCACAACAGCCATTTCTCCGACAAATTCGCATTTGTGGAATATAATCTCCATCAATAATCGACGCCGTTCTTCTGTCACCGTGGATTCAAGAACATGAATTAATATCTCTCTTAATACTGAGAGTGGATCGCCAGGGAATTTTGCCTGATACTCAAGCTCTAGTTCACCAATATTGGATTCTGACAGTTCCCAGATCTCACTGAACAAATCCGACTTGTCTTTAAAATGCCAGTAGATTGCACCGCGCGTAACGCCAGCTGCTTTTGCAATCTCGCCCAGCGAGGTGGATGATACCCCCTGCTGTGAGAAAAGACGTAGAGCCACATCGAGGATGTGTTGGCGCGTTTCTTGCGCTTCTTGTTTGGTTTTTCGTGCCATATGTTCGTGAATTTACAGGCGTTAGATTTACATACATTTGTGAATGTATGTACCATAGCACGACGATAATATAAACGCAGCAATGGGTTTATTAACTTTTGACCATTGACCAATTTGAAATCGGACACTCGAGGTTTACATATGAACAAAAACAGAGGGTTTACGCCTCTGGCGGTCGTTCTGATGCTCTCAGGCAGCTTAGCCCTAACAGGATGTGACGACAAACAGGCCCAACAAGGTGGCCAGCAGATGCCCGCCGTTGGCGTAGTAACAGTCAAAACTGAACCTCTGCAGATCACAACCGAGCTTCCGGGTCGCACCAGTGCCTACCGGATCGCAGAAGTTCGTCCTCAAGTTAGCGGGATTATCCTGAAGCGTAATTTCAAAGAAGGTAGCGACATCGAAGCAGGTGTCTCTCTCTATCAGATTGATCCTGCGACCTATCAGGCGACATACGACAGTGCGAAAGGTGATCTGGCGAAAGCCCAGGCTGCAGCCAATATCGCGCAATTGACGGTGAATCGTTATCAGAAACTGCTCGGTACTCAGTACATCAGTAAGCAAGAGTACGATCAGGCTCTGGCTGATGCGCAACAGGCGAATGCTGCGGTAACTGCGGCGAAAGCTGCCGTTGAAACTGCGCGGATCAATCTGGCTTACACCAAAGTCACCTCTCCGATTAGCGGTCGCATTGGTAAGTCGAACGTGACGGAAGGCGCATTGGTACAGAACGGTCAGGCGACTGCGCTGGCAACCGTGCAGCAACTTGATCCGATCTACGTTGATGTGACCCAGTCCAGCAACGACTTCCTGCGCCTGAAACAGGAACTGGCGAATGGCACGCTGAAACAAGAGAACGGCAAAGCCAAAGTGTCACTGATCACCAGTGACGGCATTAAGTTCCCGCAGGACGGTACGCTGGAATTCTCTGACGTTACCGTTGATCAGACCACTGGGTCTATCACCCTACGCGCTATCTTCCCGAACCCGGATCACACTCTGCTGCCGGGTATGTTCGTGCGCGCACGTCTGGAAGAAGGGCTTAATCCAAACGCTATTTTAGTCCCGCAACAGGGCGTAACCCGTACGCCGCGTGGCGATGCCACCGTACTGGTAGTTGGCGCGGATGACAAAGTGGAAACCCGTCCGATCGTTGCAAGCCAGGCTATTGGCGATAAGTGGCTGGTGACAGAAGGTCTGAAAGCAGGCGATCGCGTAGTAATAAGTGGGCTGCAGAAAGTGCGTCCTGGTGTCCAGGTAAAAGCACAAGAAGTTACCGCTGATAATAACCAGCAAGCCGCAAGCGGTGCTCAGCCTGAACAGTCCAAGTCTTAACTTAAACAGGAGCCGTTAAGACATGCCTAATTTCTTTATCGATCGCCCGATTTTTGCGTGGGTGATCGCCATTATCATCATGTTGGCAGGGGGGCTGGCGATCCTCAAACTGCCGGTGGCGCAATATCCTACGATTGCACCGCCGGCAGTAACGATCTCCGCCTCCTACCCCGGCGCTGATGCGAAAACAGTGCAGGACACGGTGACACAGGTTATCGAACAGAATATGAACGGTATCGATAACCTGATGTACATGTCCTCTAACAGTGACTCCACGGGTACCGTGCAGATCACCCTGACCTTTGAGTCTGGTACTGATGCGGATATCGCGCAGGTTCAGGTGCAGAACAAACTGCAGCTGGCGATGCCGTTGCTGCCGCAAGAAGTTCAGCAGCAAGGGGTGAGCGTTGAGAAATCATCCAGCAGCTTCCTGATGGTTGTCGGCGTTATCAACACCGATGGCACCATGACGCAGGAGGATATCTCCGACTACGTGGCGGCGAATATGAAAGATGCCATCAGCCGTACGTCGGGCGTGGGTGATGTTCAGTTGTTCGGTTCACAGTACGCGATGCGTATCTGGATGAACCCGAATGAGCTGAACAAATTCCAGCTAACGCCGGTTGATGTCATTACCGCCATCAAAGCGCAGAACGCCCAGGTTGCGGCGGGTCAGCTCGGTGGTACGCCGCCGGTGAAAGGCCAACAGCTTAACGCCTCTATTATTGCTCAGACGCGTCTGACCTCTACTGAAGAGTTCGGCAAAATCCTGCTGAAAGTGAATCAGGATGGTTCCCGCGTGCTGCTGCGTGACGTCGCGAAGATTGAGCTGGGTGGTGAGAACTACGACATCATCGCAGAGTTTAACGGCCAACCGGCTTCCGGTCTGGGGATCAAGCTGGCGACCGGTGCAAACGCGCTGGATACCGCTGCGGCAATCCGTGCTGAACTGGCGAAGATGGAACCGTTCTTCCCGTCGGGTCTGAAAATTGTTTACCCATACGACACCACGCCGTTCGTGAAAATCTCTATTCACGAAGTGGTTAAAACGCTGGTCGAAGCGATCATCCTCGTGTTCCTGGTTATGTATCTGTTCCTGCAGAACTTCCGCGCGACGTTGATTCCGACCATTGCCGTACCGGTGGTATTGCTCGGGACCTTTGCCGTCCTTGCCGCCTTTGGCTTCTCGATAAACACGCTAACAATGTTCGGGATGGTGCTCGCCATCGGCCTGTTGGTGGATGACGCCATCGTTGTGGTAGAAAACGTTGAGCGTGTTATGGCGGAAGAAGGTTTGCCGCCAAAAGAAGCTACCCGTAAGTCGATGGGGCAGATTCAGGGCGCTCTGGTCGGTATCGCGATGGTACTGTCGGCGGTATTCGTACCGATGGCCTTCTTTGGCGGTTCTACTGGTGCTATCTATCGTCAGTTCTCTATTACCATTGTTTCAGCAATGGCGCTGTCGGTACTGGTGGCGTTGATCCTGACTCCAGCTCTTTGTGCCACCATGCTGAAACCGATTGCCAAAGGCGATCACGGGGAAGGTAAAAAAGGCTTCTTCGGCTGGTTTAACCGCATGTTCGAGAAGAGCACGCACCACTACACCGACAGCGTAGGCGGTATTCTGCGCAGTACGGGGCGTTACCTGGTGCTGTATCTGATCATCGTGGTCGGCATGGCCTATCTGTTCGTGCGTCTGCCAAGCTCCTTCTTGCCAGATGAGGACCAGGGCGTGTTTATGACCATGGTTCAGCTGCCAGCAGGTGCAACGCAGGAACGTACACAGAAAGTGCTCAATGAGGTAACGCATTACTATCTGACCAAAGAAAAGAACAACGTTGAGTCGGTGTTCGCCGTTAACGGCTTCGGCTTTGCGGGACGTGGTCAGAATACCGGTATTGCGTTCGTTTCCTTGAAGGACTGGGCCGATCGTCCGGGCGAAGAAAACAAAGTTGAAGCGATTACCATGCGTGCAACACGCGCTTTCTCGCAAATCAAAGATGCGATGGTTTTCGCCTTTAACCTGCCCGCAATCGTGGAACTGGGTACTGCAACCGGCTTTGACTTTGAGCTGATTGACCAGGCTGGCCTTGGTCACGAAAAACTGACTCAGGCGCGTAACCAGTTGCTTGCAGAAGCAGCGAAGCACCCTGATATGTTGACCAGCGTACGTCCAAACGGTCTGGAAGATACCCCGCAGTTTAAGATTGATATCGACCAGGAAAAAGCGCAGGCGCTGGGTGTTTCTATCAACGACATTAACACCACTCTGGGCGCTGCATGGGGCGGCAGCTATGTGAACGACTTTATCGACCGCGGTCGTGTGAAGAAAGTTTATGTCATGTCAGAAGCGAAATACCGTATGCTGCCGGATGATATCGGCGACTGGTATGTTCGTGCTGCTGATGGTCAGATGGTGCCATTCTCGGCGTTCTCCTCTTCTCGTTGGGAGTACGGTTCGCCGCGTCTGGAACGTTACAACGGCCTGCCATCCATGGAAATCTTAGGCCAGGCGGCACCGGGTAAAAGTACCGGTGAAGCAATGGAGCTGATGGAACAACTGGCGAGCAAACTGCCTACCGGTGTTGGCTATGACTGGACGGGGATGTCCTATCAGGAACGTCTCTCCGGCAACCAGGCACCTTCACTGTACGCGATTTCGTTGATTGTCGTGTTCCTGTGTCTGGCGGCGCTGTACGAGAGCTGGTCGATTCCGTTCTCCGTTATGCTGGTCGTTCCGCTGGGGGTTATCGGTGCGTTGCTGGCTGCCACCTTCCGTGGCCTGACCAATGACGTTTACTTCCAGGTAGGCCTGCTCACAACCATTGGGTTGTCGGCGAAGAACGCGATCCTTATCGTCGAATTCGCCAAAGACTTGATGGATAAAGAAGGTAAAGGTCTGATTGAAGCGACGCTTGATGCGGTGCGGATGCGTTTACGTCCGATCCTGATGACCTCGCTGGCGTTTATCCTCGGCGTTATGCCGCTGGTTATCAGTACTGGTGCTGGTTCCGGCGCGCAGAACGCAGTAGGTACCGGTGTAATGGGCGGGATGGTGACCGCAACGGTACTGGCAATCTTCTTCGTTCCGGTATTCTTTGTGGTGGTTCGCCGCCGCTTTAGCCGCAAGAATGAAGATATCGAGCACAGCCATACTGTCGATCATCATTGATACAACGTGTAATCACTAAGGCCGCGTAAGCGGCCTTTTTTATGCATAACCTACGAACATTAAGGAGTAATTGAACCACCAACTCAGGATCTCATACGAAAACCAGTATTAACCACGGATAAAATTCATAAAAAATACTGATTGTTAGTTAATTTATATTAAGTAGCGCTAATAGATTTAATAATCCATAATCATTTAGAGGCTATTCTTAATTATTTGCGGTAATTCTTTATTCATTCCTCGGTTATTACGTCATATTCAGAGCAATCCTGGTATTAGTGTCACCAATTTCATCTGGCGATAATCCTGAAATGTTATGAATAGTTCGAGCAAACTGCTTTTACCTGCTGCGGGTTAGTGCTAGTATGAAAAAGTGAGTCCTGTCCCGCTTCCTTCCTAATTGTAATTTTTCGTAATAATGCGATGAAAACCTGCAAAGAGTGGCTTATAGTTAAGCTAACAAACGAGAGGGCAAGTCCAGGTCAGTAAGTTTTTTCCATCCCGAAAGGTGTCCGTTAGTTCAACCGCTAAGAAGGGGACGCGTTATGGATGAATACTCACCCAAAAGACATGATATCGCACAGCTTAAGTTTCTCTGTGAAACCCTGTATCATGACTGCCTTGCAAACCTTGAAGAAAGCAATCATGGCTGGGTAAACGACCCAACCTCGGCGATCAACCTCCAGTTGAATGAACTGATTGAGCATATTGCGACCTTCGCACTTAATTACAAAATTAAGTATAATGAAGACAATAAGCTCATTGAGCAGATCGACGAATATCTGGATGACACCTTTATGTTGTTCAGTAGTTATGGTATTAATATGCAGGATCTTCAGAAATGGCGGAAGTCAGGTAATCGACTATTCCGTTGTTTTGTCAATGCGACGAAAGAGAATCCTGCGAGTTTATCTTGTTAGAATTATTACAACCATAGGTAGAAGTATGTCCGAAAAACCTTTAACGAAAACCGATTATTTAATGCGTTTACGTCGTTGCCAGACAATTGACACGCTGGAGCGTGTTATCGAGAAAAATAAATACGAATTATCAGATAATGAACTGGCGGTATTTTACTCAGCCGCAGATCACCGCCTCGCCGAATTGACCATGAATAAACTGTACGACAAGATCCCTTCCTCAGTATGGAAATTTATTCGCTAATAAATAATTCGCTTTCGGAGCTATAACCGGCTGTTTATTAAGAATTTTATACTTTTTCGCCATGAAGACATACCCTATGTGATCTTTATCACACAGATGTAATGGGAACGTTCTCTTCACTGACTTTTCGTCTTACTGTGTTGCCGTATTTTCAGCAACCGGAGGTCAGTAATGAGCACAGAAAAAGAAAAGATGATTGCTGGTGAGTTGTATCGCTCGGCAGATGAGACGTTATCTCGCGATCGCCTGCGCGCTCGTCAGCTTATTCACCGATACAATCATTCCCTGGCGGAAGAGCACACATTACGCCAGCAAATTCTCGCTGATCTATTCGGTCAGGTGACAGAGGCTTATATTGAGCCAACGTTTCGCTGTGACTATGGCTATAACATTTTTCTCGGTAATAATTTTTTCGCCAACTTCGATTGCGTGATGCTTGATGTCTGCCCTATTCGCATCGGTGATAACTGTATGTTGGCACCAGGCGTTCATATCTACACGGCAACACATCCCATCGACCCTGTAGCACGTAATAGCGGTGCTGAACTGGGGAAACCCGTCACCATCGGTAATAACGTCTGGATTGGCGGACGCGCGGTCATTAACCCTGGTGTGACCATTGGTGATAACGTCGTGGTAGCCTCAGGTGCAGTTGTCACAAAAGATGTCCCGGACAACGTTGTCGTGGGCGGTAATCCAGCCAGAATAATTAAAAAATTGTAATCGGTTTTTCGCAACTGTTATGCAAAATTGTGGTAGATCTGTTACTTCCCCTCTACTATTCCCACGTTAAAATAGGGTGTTCCCTGGAAAGTTGCAGATACCACGAAGGCAAACGATGACCGAAATACAACGCCTGCTGACCGAAACGATTGAGTCTCTGAATACCCGCGAAAAACGCGACAACAAACCCCGCTTTAGTATCAGTTTTATCCGTAAACATCCGGGGCTGTTTATCGGTATGTACGTTGCTTTTTTTGCCACCCTGGCGGTGATGTTGCAGTCCGAAACGCTGTCAGGCTCTGTCTGGCTACTGGTTGTATTATTTATCCTGCTTAATGGTTTCTTCTTTTTCGATGTCTACCCACGCTACCGCTATGAAGATATCGACGTGCTGGATTTCCGCGTTTGCTATAACGGCGAATGGTACAACACGCGCTTTGTACCTGCCGCGCTGGTTGAAGCCATCTTGAACTCTCCGCGTGTCGCGGATGTTCATAAGGAACAACTGCAAAAAATGATCGTCCGTAAAGGTGAACTGTCTTTTTACGATATTTTTACCCTCGCTCGCGCCGAATCAACATCTTAAGTTAGGGTTACATACCAGGCGTAAAGCTCTGCGCCTGGTCAAATGACAATGATCGTTTCCACCCATCACTTCATGAAATACCAGCTCTACCTCCTTATCTCCAGCCAGCCTTTTTCCACAATCAGATATACTTTCCCTACACTGTGTTAATAAGGATATGCTGGTGAGAACACGACATCTGGTCGGCCTTATTTCGGGAGTACTGATTCTTTCAGTATTGCTGCCTGTCGGCTTAAGCATCTGGCTGGCCCATCAGCAGGTAGAAACATCGTTTATTGAAGAGCTGGATACCTATTCCTCCCGCGTCGCTATTCGAGCCAATAAGGTGGCGACACAAGGGAAAGATGCGCTGCAGGAGCTGGAAAGATGGCAAGGCGCTGCCTGTAGCGAAGCCCATCTCATGGAAATGCGTCGGGTATCTTACAGTTATCGCTATATTCAGGAAGTGGCTTATATCGATAACAACGTTCCCCAGTGTTCGTCTCTGGAGCATGAAAGTCCGCCCGATACCTTCCCCGAGCCAGGTAAAATTTCGAAAGATGGTTATCGTGTCTGGTTAACATCGCATAACGATTTAGGCATTATCCGTTACATGGTCGCCATGGGAACGGCACATTATGTCGTCATGATCGACCCCGCTTCCTTTATTGATGTCATTCCCTATAGCTCATGGCAAATTGATGCCGCCATTATTGGCAATGCCCATAACGTTGTCATAACCAGCAGCGATGAAATTGCTCAGGGAATTATTACCAGGCTACAAAAAACACCCGGTGAGCATATCGAAAATAATGGAATCATTTACGATATCCTGCCCTTACCGGAGATGAATATTTCGATCATCACATGGGCTTCAACGAAAATGTTGCAGAAAGGCTGGCATCGGCAAGTCTTTATTTGGTTACCGCTCGGGTTGGTGATTGGCCTGCTGGCAGCGATGTTTGTGCTGCGTATTTTGCGCCGTATTCAGTCACCGCATCATCGGCTGCAGGATGCTATCGAAAATCGTGATATTTGCGTGCACTATCAGCCGATTGTCTCCTTAGCCAATGGCAAAATTGTCGGTGCTGAGGCACTGGCGCGCTGGCCGCAGACAGACGGTAGTTGGTTGTCACCAGATAGTTTTATTCCGCTGGCACAGCAAACGGGCCTTTCTGAGCCATTGACGCTACTGATTATAAGAAGCGTCTTTGAAGATATGGGCGACTGGCTGCGTCAGCATCCACAGCAGCATATTTCGATCAATCTTGAATCCCCCGTGCTCACCTCGGAAAAAATCCCGCAATTGCTGCGTGACATGATCAATCACTATCAGGTTAATCCCAGACAGATCGCGCTTGAACTCACTGAACGCGAGTTTGCCGATCCGAAAACCAGCGCCCCGATAATTTCTCGCTACCGGGAGGCGGGCCATGAAATTTATCTTGATGATTTTGGTACGGGGTATTCAAGTTTAAGTTATTTACAGGATCTGGATGTCGACATTCTGAAGATCGATAAATCTTTCGTTGATGCGCTGGAATATAAAAATGTCACGCCGCATATCATCGAAATGGCAAAAACACTGAAACTGAAAATGGTAGCGGAGGGAATCGAAACCAGTAAACAAGAAGAGTGGTTACGCCAGCATGGCGTGCACTACGGTCAGGGCTGGCTCTACAGCAAGGCATTACCGAAAGAAGATTTCTTACGCTGGGCCGAGCAACATTTGTGAATTTTTGGGCTGACGGCACGCCGCACAGCCCGTCACGCTACCTATTCGTCGATGATTGACTCGAATCCGCCATAGATCATTCGCTTGCCGTCAAACGGCATGGACTCGCCGAACTCTTTCATCCGTGGGTCCGACATCATCTTTTGATTAGCAGCGTCGCGGACCTCTTTTGAAGGGTATTCAATCCAGCTAAAGACAACCTCTTCATTCTCTTCCGCTTTCACCGCCATACGAAAATCGGTCACTTTGCCATCCGGTACATCGCTGGCCCAGCATTCGACAATACGAAGCGCGCCAAACTCTTTAAACAATGGCGCAGCCTTAGCGGCCATTTCCCGATAGGCATCCTTTTTATCGGCAGGAACGGCAACCACAAAACCATCAACATACTTCATCAGACATACCTCCGAAGCGTACTGCGCAGCCAGACAATTCTTGCGACGTCAGTTGTGGTTAAAGTTTAGCCATGTTGGGATTTTTTGACGAAACGGAGGGAGGCAGAAATGGGTGGGGGCCCTGCCATCAGCCATTAGTACTAAATTGTGTTGGTTAATCAATTGGTTATAGTGGTAGTACTACAACAGTACTGTACCACTCTCGATAGTACCGTCCAGCACAAAATCTTGCAAGTTAACGTGCCGGGGGAAGTAGGATGAGAGTCATAAGATTTACATTGAGCACCAGCATGACGGTAGCCTATGTAAAGCAATGGGAGTCCACATTTATCTGATATGCGTTAAGCGAATGCTAAATCTTGAATTGGATGAAAGCGTAAGAAAAGGATGGCTCAAAGACATCTTTAACAGGCTATGCCACCATATGCTTTGCTTACTTCATGATGACTTTCCCCGCAAGCTCTTAAAATAATAAGTGCATTCCGCATTAGAGCCTCACTGCGTTCAGGTTCAAACCATTCGCCGTTGAATTTACCGCCATGAAAGAGGTTGTTCCTTACACGACGTATCAGGATTAAAATTTTTTTTGCGATGATTTTTTCTTCAATGGGAGTCTGATCCCATGCAAGCACACCATCATTAACAACCTGTTTTTTGGGAGGGAAATTTAAAAAATATTCGATTGCAGCTTTAAGCTCAGGATCTTCTGGTGACTCAAAGACATGAGTAACCGCCATAGCGTACATATCCCAATTTGCTTTAGCATCTCTGGTATTGAATCGAAAACCAGTGGCTTTTAGACAGTACTCATAGCGTGCAAACTCTCGGAAAAACTCATAACACAGATTGTCTATCATCGAGATTTCCTAGTTGGTTAATATCCGCTCAAACATACAATAACCTAACGGTATAGATAGCAAGATAACATATTAACTAAATTTCACTTTAGTAATGACGTCGAATGAAATATTAGTCACCACACGAAACTAAGTAGTGTTGCACTCTCATAACTCTTGTTCGGTAAAAATTTAAAAGGGGCGATTAAGCCCCTCTAGGGCTACTTCTTGTCTTTTGGCGGACAAGGATCGTTGCCATGAGAATCTTTTTTCGCAATCTTGCCATCCTTGTTATGGATCACAAGCTCACTTTTTTGATTTGTAGCAATCCCTCTTGCAGCGTCCACCGCAGATTGCTTTGTTGAGTGAACGGAGGTGGCTTTACTGTTTCCTGCCCCCTTGACGGCCCAACCTCCATCATGAGGAACAACATGCTGATCTTTACCCATTATCGAACCCTCTATTTCCATGGAAAAATCAGCATATAGTGACATCACCAATTATTCAATACTACATATTGTGCTTAAATTGATTTTCATCACAAAACATGGATAGATATCGAAAGGATTCTTTTACTACAAAACTGTAACTACCCTTCCTTAACCCTATACCGCTACATCTGTTCATAATCTGGCAGTGCTGGCATACTCTGCCCTTTATTACCCACTATTCTTCTGTAAGAGACGAGTTTTTAGCCACCTTTGCGATAGTAGCTCTTGAACAACCGATCAAAGCCTGGATTTTGCTCCAGCTTTTACCGTCAGACAGCAATTCTTGTACTTTATGATGCAAGCTCTCATCGACTGGACGACCACGATACTTTTTCTCTTTCTTGGCCTTTTCAATACCCTGCTTTTGTCGTCTGCGGCGATCTTCATAGTCCTTGCGACTGATTGCCGCCAACATATCGAGCATCATAGAATTCATTGCTTCAAACATACGTGCGGTGAACTCATCCTGAACATGCAAAAGCTGATGGCTCGTAGGCAAATCTAACGATACAACCCTGATCCCTTTAGACTCGATGAATCCTCGTAAGGTTTTCCAGTCCTCTGCGGTAAGTCTGCTTATACGATCTATTTGCTCACAGAGAAGAATATCGCCACGTTCCGCGATATCTAAGAGTAAAAACAATTGAGGACGCTGTAGGCTTGCACCTGATTCATTTTCTTTAAAGTACTTGGATATTTTTAGATCATGTGAATGAGCAAATGCCTCCAACTCTTTCAATGCCCGATCCGCATCTTGCTCTTTCGTCGATGCTCTTAGATATGCCCATACACGCATGATAATCACCATCAGTCTGTTTTATATGGTTCATTATATATAGTCTGTTTTATGTTGTAAAATCCATTTAATGAACCAATTTGAATGAAGATCTGTGCAGGTCTGCTTGAGGTATACTTAAAAATAGACGTTTATTCGTTCATTTTTTAGTCAACATCATTTTCCATAAAAAGCCGATGATGTGCTTTAAGTACGCAGCATTAGGTCGGTGGGGTTGAAGCTGATCAGGTGAACGAGATTTTAAATCAGGTGGAAAAAAACAGACTGCTCTTTTATCTCAGTAAACGATCCCTTTAGATTTTTTGTCAAAAATCGGAATGCCTAGGATTTGGTTATTTTGTGTTCTGAAGGCAGGTAACTTTAGTGAGCGAGAAAAAGGCCGTAAATAGCGGCCTTTACCTGTAATAAACAAAATTAAAATTATTAATTAACTCTAATCACATTACCTTTACCATCAATAGTGACTTTTATTATTTTTGAGCAATTCCGATACTGACCGACACCAGCTCCATTTTTGGAAACGCCGGTTTGAACGGTTGTAGTACTTTGGCAATGCGGGCATACGATCGTAAAATAATTAGACATAATACATCCTGTGTTGTTTATATTTTTCTTACTGACCTTGAGTTATTCAATAAAGCCTACTTATGAAAGATTATAATCAATCATCAGGACTGGCGGAAGGATCATTACTGATACGTAGCTTATGTAATTCAATAGCTTTGTTTTTTGTTATATTCATAATATTTTCAGTACCAACGATTCCCCAATAAGAACCTTGCTCATTATTATAGTATTTCTTAATGGTATCAGTATATAGATCTCTGTACTTAATCCATACAAGCTGTGATTTTTTAAGACTATCCTTGAACTCTTTACTTGATTCTGAATCTGACATTAATTGTTTGTATTCAGTATTAAGCATTTTATCCCACGATTTAATCGCCACTTGGTAACAATCAGTAATAGCCATATCAGAAACGATTGCAGGATTATTCTTACATTGTTGTAATGCTACATCTATTGAAAATTCTTTCGCTAAAGCTGTAGTACTTACAAGCGATAATAACACTAATATTTTTTTCATATTAATACCCGTTTATTGAAGGAACAAATCCACTCAGAATACGTATTCCATTATCATTATTAATGCTATCTTCTATAACTATTTTCCATTTTAAATCATAATTATTTTTATTAAAATACACTACATTGTATGATGTGTGTTTTATATGTTTTTTACCAATATATTCATCTACGTTATTCTTGTTACTTTTAAATACATCATAACCACCATCAGTACTGCCAATGTATTTTGCTGTTCGCTTGTAGTTATCGCCATACAACATAGTATCTCCCTGAATTAAAATCCTTACAAATACCCATCCTTTTGGATTATCTTGTGGATATATTTTCCCTTTGTAATACTTTTTTATCATAGTAAAAATTTGCTTTTGATGTAACGCATCGGGAATCACTTCTTCAATGGGAACAGTATTTATCTGTTTCTTGGTCTCGTCCTCTTTCGCTTTTCGCTCTTTAATAGTTGCATCCTGAGCTGCCTTTTCTGCTGCTTTGATGCGTAGTTCCTCGGTGAATTTGGCATAGTCAGCCATATTAAAAATATTATTTTCACGAGCGATAGAAAACTCTTTACTATCTTTAAAACCAAGTTTTTGTGCTCTGGCTCCATCGCTTGAAGATCGGGCAGAACTTGCCACGAATGCAAGCACAATGATCAGTACAGGAACCGTATAATTATTAACGATTTTATAGGGTAAGTACTTAGCCCGGAGAGAACCGGAATCCAAAACAGCCCAACCTATTGCGGCAATACTTGCCAGTAGCTGACATAATCCAGAAACGGAAAGCATGACTACCGACCAGAAGCCTGTACCGACTGCGAAAAGATCACCAAATTTCTCCATTGACGCAAGAAATAAAAACACTCCCCAAATGCCATAAATTCCTATTTTTAAATATTTACGCACCGTAATTATCCTTTAATAATTTTCCAAATCGATGGTTCGTTCTATTTGTGTTATCGACAATAATTTGTTTGCCTTTAGTCTGTCCCTTAAAAAACCCCTAAAATTTATGGATTAGCAGTTGTACCACTCTCACTGTTTTATCACTCCCATTATCTTCTCTCAGGCCAAAAGTACGGACTTAAAGCCGTCCGTGTTCAGGTGCTTAAGAGTAGCACCATATCAATTAACGATCGACAATAACGATCAATTAATGGTTATTGATCGTTATTGCCTATCAAAGACTATTAATTCAATACTGATCAATAGGTGAAATCGATCAAGTGGATTCGTCATCCATGAAAGGTGTTATGTATCTGATTTCAATACGGAGAGTATTGGCGATACCATCACGCAAACGCTCTTAAAGCGTCGCTACGGCGTTTTGTAGGGTTTTGGAGATCCAGATGTGTCAGCAATGGACATCGCATTCAGGGGCTTCCTGTGCGTTTTGTCAGAAACACCATCATGAAGGGGGACAGATCGGATCGGGATCGCTTCGCTCTGGTCAGTACTGACAGGGCTTTTCCAGTAACTGGAACAGCAGATACCCCACTAAGTACACAAAGGAATTATTTGTAGAATAAGTAATGAAATAACAGTCAATTATGTACTTACTGACAGAACTAAAAACGCGATTAGGTTCACTCTGTCAGTGACCGAAGGGAACGCAGAAGTAGAACCTAATCCAGCGAAAAGTACACGCAAAGCGGGTGCTGTTTAATTGTTTTATCTATTTAAACAATGAGATAGCTTTCAAGTACTCACTGCATGAGAACTCTCACTAACTACCCGAAACAGTTCGCTTGCTTCGCCGCTCCTACTTTCAGGTAGTTAATTCGCTTTCGCTCTGTGATGTCCGAAATTTATTACCTATATAATATTATAAGGTATTATTTACCGGACATTTATGTATTTTTATGATGGTGTTCTGGACATCATTTTTTGCTTTTTTGTACTTCCTTTTTGTATTTGTTCCACATAGCCTCTTGCTCTTCGGGACTGAGTGCTGTATTACCACTGGCAAGAAACACCTTGAACGCTTCTAACTCAAGCCCTGGGTTGCCGCTTTTCCAGCGGCGAAAACGCTTAGCGTGTTTATCATCAAGAGTGAAACGCTTTTGCTTATTCTTTGAACCTTGCGGCCTGCCTCTCGGCCTCTGCTCATCATCATCAATACCGATGTCTATATACTCAATATTATCTGTAAGATATCTGGCTTGCCATTCATCAAAAACATAAACAGTCTGTGTTTCAGTACTGTCAAAATCCCTTGAAATTCCTCGTAGTACGAACTGGTGTAAACTTTCGTACTCCCTCGCAACATGTATCGCCTCGCCGTCAATCCCAAAGAACAATTCGCACTGTTTAGCCTCCGTTTCAGAGGGACGCATACAAGCGAGCCAGACGCACGTAAGCAAGTGTTGGTACTGGTTAAACCCTCTGGCATCCGGGCTTATCTCTGTGCCGTTTTTGAGGCTCTGAGAATCGCTTTTGTTCTTCGTCCAGTAGAAATCCTGCCCCTCAAGTTTCTCATCAATAAATGAGTATATTTTTTGTACTTTATCAGGGTTATTAGTCTTCCATGTCTTTGATAGTTTGTGGTTTTTTGAGAAGTAATAAACTTTTAATCTGTTTTTGAGTTCAGTTTTTCGTGTCAGTAATCCTTCAAGTGCAGTACTTTCAAAGAGTTCTTTATTGCCTTTATAGATCAATGACTTTTCAAAATTCGCTCCGAGAAAGGTGATTGATACGTCTTTGTACTTACTGAGATCTTTCCATGCGGTAATATTAAGCTGTTCCTTTTTAGACTGGCCCCCTGAATCTCCAGACAACCAGTATCACTTATTTAAGTGATAGTC
>OGQR01000207.1_pt1 | contig 59412 bp, 59 predicted proteins | sample 1553271 | NCBI WGS metagenome assembly OGQR01 (sample SAMEA2579970, study PRJEB22360) | human gut metagenome | biome: human gut; feature: human-associated habitat; material: faeces | place: Denmark | collected 2008/2010 | reverse complement strand
GCTGCCGCACTCGTACCGGTACGCCTTGTAAAATTCCCAGTCAGATCAGGACCAAAGACTTCTACCGCCGGTGCTAAAAAATCCGGTTTGACCTGATTATCAATATTATATCCTCTGCCGGAATCTAAGTAAAGACTATCGTCTGATGCATTAAACCCGCCCACACTGATTGGCGCATAGGCACTTGCCGGTCCGGTAATGGTAGTTTCGGGATTTGACCTTAAGAAAAAGATGTCCCCCTGTACAAATTCCGTGACCGGAAGCCAGATATGGTATCTGCTTGTCACATAATTTTCCGGGTATACCCGCAGTCTCCAGATTCCCTTGCTCGGATTCGTAAACCGCAAAAAAATCAGTTCCCTTTCTCTGGTAAACTCTCCCAGACTATAGCTGATACTGACTGTTGTTCCCTCTAACAAAAAACGGTATTCCTCACTACTTCCCTGCCTTGCCGGGATCAGTGGTTGACTTTCTCCGGTCGGTGACTGCACGGCTACCGATACAACTTCCGGTGAATTTGTTAAAAGCTCGGCGGTAAATCCTCCGATATTGTCTCCTACACTGATCTCCACATCCTCGTATTCCTGCAACGGTGCTAAGTTTCCCAGATAGTGCCGCCTTGCATTTGCCTCATTTCCTGCTGCAACGACCACTGCCCGCATCCGTTTTGCCGCCACATAAGAGAGCAGCATCGACAATGCCGAAGTCCCCCCATGCCCGCCACTGTTCGTTCCAAGTCCCAGACAGAGCACCAGTGGTTTACTCAGTGTATATGCCAGATTGTGCAAATAGGCGATTCCTGCCATAATGTCATTTTCCTGATATGCCACGGCACCCTCTTTGATGTGGTAAAAATCTCTTAAATACTGCTTTGCTTCTTTTAATTTGACCACCGCAATATCTGCAAGGGGTGCTGCTCCGATAAAATCCCGCTCTAAGACTTCCGAGCCTGCCGCAACTCCTGCTAAAAAAGTTCCATGTCCGTTTGTGTCACGGCTTGGCACGATCGAATAAGAATCTTCGGAACGGATCGCATAATTGATATCCTCTGCCGTATACTCACTTCCATAGAGAAATCCTTCCGGCTGTGTCCCGGTCCGCACAGTCTGATCCCAGATCCTTAAGATCCTGGTAGTTCCGTTTTCCGATTGAAATACCGGATTTTGATAGTCAATCCCGGTATCGATAAATCCCATCAGCACTCCGTTCCCTTTTAATGGAAGGGTCGGAAAATTCTGCATGGTAAGTATTCCGGTTCCTTCAAGCGCAGAGGTATCCATCAGTGCATAGCATTTTGGCACTCCGATATAAGTCAGTCTTGCAATATTAAAATCCCCATTCTCTACAACTTCCCTGGGATAAAAAAGGACTTCAAAACCATTGTCAAGTGGCTGGGAACACAAGATTTCATCTCCGTTTCGCATGTTCACTTCCCTTGACAATGTATTTATGAAGTCAAAATAATCTTCCGAGTAAACGGCCTCTGTACAATCCATTTTTCACCTGATGCTTCTATTTATTGCATTTTATGCCGAAAATAGAAAGTTATGCCACTAGATCACACTCTTTTCTTCCAATTCCGGGCATCCACGCATCATAATAACAGGTCCGCCTGTTTTCTCGATATATTCTTTTGTGATAATTACTTTTCCAATGTTGTCATCCTTTGGAATCTCATACATGATGTCTAGCATGAATTCTTCAATGATGGCACGAAGCGCTCTCGCTCCGACTTTCTTCTCCTTTGCTTTTTTTGCAATCGCATGGAGTGCCTCATCTTCAAATTCTAACTTGACCTCATCCATCTCTAACAGCTTCTGATACTGTTTTAAAATGGCGTTGCGCGGCTCTTTTAAAATCCGCACTAACATATCTTCTGTCAATGCCTCTAAGGAAAAGAGGATCGGCAGACGACCGATAAATTCCGGTATCATTCCAAAGGTTCGGATATCCTCCACTGTAACCTTTTGTAAAATGTTCTCATCCTCATCGTATTGGTCTTTTAATGCCGCTTTAAATCCCATAGAGGATTCCTGATTCAGCCGCTCTTTGATAATATTGTCCAAGTCCGGAAATGCTCCGCCACAGATAAACAAAATATTTCTGGTGTTGACGGTTACCATCGGCACCATGGCATTCTTGCTGCTCGCTCCCACAGGAACCTCTACATCAGCACCCTCTAACAGCTTTAACATTCCCTGCTGCACGCTCTCACCGCTGACATCTCTCTGGTTCGCATTTCTCTTCTTTGCAATCTTATCAATCTCATCAATAAAGATGATTCCACGCTCTGCCTTTTCGATATCATTATCCGCCGCGGCTAACAGTTTTGAAACAACGCTCTCGATATCATCACCGATATAACCGGCTTCTGTCAATGAAGTCGCATCGGTAATTGCCAACGGCACATCTAATAGCTTTGCTAACGTCCTAACCATATAGGTCTTACCGGAACCGGTAGGACCTACCATCAGCATATTGGATTTTTCAATCTCCACATCATCATTTGCCTCGGATGCCACTCTCTTGTAGTGGTTGTATACGGCAACGGACATAACTTTTTTTGCATAGTCCTGTCCTACAATATACTCATCCAGACTTGCCTTGATCTTATGAGGTGCCGGGATCGCACGGATATCGAGTGCCGGCTTTTCTTTCTTTTCTTTTGGTTTTTTCTTCTTGATCTGCTGGCTTTTTGGAAGCATCCCCTGTAAATCAGAAAGATTGATCATGCTGATATTGGGCATGTTCCCAAATCCCATATTTGCCGGATTGAAATCTCCAAGATTAAACCCGGAACCGCTCATGCTGTCAAAGGTTTTTTGCATACAATCCCGACAAATACAGATATTGTTTGGGATTTTTATCATTTTGCCCGCTTTACTCTCCGGCCGGCGGCAGATATAGCAGATATCTTCGTAGCCATCCTTCTCATCTTTGTTCGTATCCGGGGCATCGTTTGTCTGTTCTTTTTCTATGATTTCCTGTTCTAAATCTTTATCCTGATCTGACATGTTATTCTCCTATCATCTATCTTATCTATAACTGCCCCCATTATAAGACATTCCATTTGCAATCTCAATTGATAATTTGGAGAAAATGCCGAATTTATAAAATTTCTTTCAATATCTTATTGACCATTCCAGGATCTGCTTTGCCCTTCATGGCTTTCATCGTCTGACCGACTAAGAATCCGATGGCTTTTTCCTTTCCGTTATGGTAATCTTCTACGGATTTCGGATTGTCTGCAACGATCTGCTCGATCGTCTCTCGCAATGCACCTTCGTCGTTTACGGTCTTTAAGCCTTTTTCTTCCACATATTTTTCCGGATCAATATTTTCAGCAAAAATCTGTTCAAATACTTCTTTTGCCACATTTCCGTTGATGACACCGCCATCGACAAGCTCAATTAATTTTGCTAAGTTTTCAGCAGAAAAAGCGATGTCCTCCGGCTCTTTTTCATGTTCTTTTAACAGACGGCGTGTTTCGCCCATCAGCCAGTTTGAGACTTTTTTCGGCTTCTTACAGATGGCTGTGGTCTCTTCAAAAATATCTGCCATATGTTTTGAACCGGTAATGATCTGTGCATCATAATCCGGCAGCTCATATTCTTTTTTGTAACGCTCTAATTTTGCGGTACGAAGTTCCGGCTCTTTTGCCTTGATCTCCGCTAACCACTCGTCACTGATGACGATCGGCACTAAATCCGGCTCCGGGAAATAACGGTAATCCTGTGCATCCTCTTTGCTTCTCATCGCATAGGAATACTCTTTGTTGTCATCCCAGCGTCTGGTCTCCTGAATAACCTGTTTGCCTTCTTCTAACAGTTCGATCTGTCTTGCACGCTCGCCTTCGATGGCACGGGCAATTGCTTTGAATGAGTTCAGGTTTTTCATCTCGGTACGCGTTCCAAATTCTGTTGCTCCCACCTCTCTGACTGACAGGTTGACATCGGCACGCATCGAACCTTCATTTAATTTGCAGTCTGAAGCACCCAGATACTGGATGATCAGTCTTAACTTCTCTAAGTATGCAATGACTTCTTCTGCAGAACGCATATCCGGTTCTGATACGATCTCGATCAGCGGCACACCGGAACGGTTATAATCTACGATCGAGCAGTCTTCCCACTCGTCATGTACCAGTTTTCCGGCATCCTCTTCCATGTGGATTTCATGGATGCCGATACTTTTCTTTCCGCCTGCGGTCTCGATCTCTACGCTTCCATTCCTGCAGATTGGCAGATAGAGCTGGGAAATCTGGTAGTTCTGTGGATTGTCCGGATAAAAATAATTCTTTCTGTCAAATTTGCAATACTGGGTAATCGTACAATTGGTTGCAAGTCCGACTGCCACGGCATACTCTACGACCTGTTTGTTTAAAACCGGTAAAGATCCCGGCATTCCGGTGCAGACCGGGCAGGTATGTGTATTCGGTGCTCCTCCAAACGCTGTGGAGCAGGAGCAGAAAATTTTTGTCTTGGTCGCAAGTTCCACATGAACTTCCAATCCGATCACGGTTTCATATTGTTTGCTCATTTTCTCCTCCTCCTATTCTGCTAACGGGCTTTTGTGATATGCTCTGGTCTGTTCAAAACTATATGCTGCACGAATGATATTTTTTTCTTCAAAACAATCTCCGATCAACTGCAATCCGATCGGCAGTCCCTTCGAATCGATCCCGCATGGAAGTGTCATGCCCGGAAGTCCTGCTAAGTTGACGGATATCGTATAAATATCTCCTAAATACATTTTGATCGGGTCTTCTAAGGAAGAACCTAACTTCGGTGCTGTTGTCGGTGCTGCCGGTCCTAAGATCACGTCGTATTTTTCAAAGGCTTTATCAAATGCCTGCTTGATCAGTGCTTTTGTCCGGAGTGCCTTTAAATAATATGCATCATAATAGCCGGAACTTAATACGAAAGAGCCTAACATGATACGGCGTTTTGCTTCTGCTCCAAATCCTTCGGAACGTGTCTTTTTGTACATATTATGAAGTCCTTCATATTCTTTTGTACGGTAGCCGTATTTTACACCGTCAAAACGGGCTAAGTTCGAACTTGCCTCGGCACTGGCTATGACATAATAAGCAGGGATCGCATACTCGACAAGGCTTAGATCAAATTCCTCGACAATGGCTCCTTTTTCCTCTAATGTCTTTGCTGCTGCTAAAACTGCTGTTTTCACTTCTTCGTTCAAGCCCTCGCCAAAATAATCTTTTGGGATTCCGATCTTCATTCCTTTTACATCATCCACTAATGCAGATGTAAAATCTGTATCTTTTCGTTCTATGGATGTGGAATCCTTCTTATCATAGGAAGTAATTGCTTCTAAAATGGTAGCACAGTCGGTCACGTCTTTTGCTACCGGTCCGATCTGATCTAAGGAAGAGCCATAGGCGATCAGTCCGTAACGAGATACTGTTCCATAGGTCGGTTTTAAGCCGGTTACTCCGCAAAATGAACTTGGCTGGCGGATGGAACCACCGGTATCGGAACCTAACGCATAACTGCACTCTTCTGCTGCCACGGCTGCACAGGAACCGCCGGAAGAACCGCCCGGCACATGTTCTAAATTCCATGGGTTTTTCGTAACTCCATAGGCAGATGTCTCTGTCGTGCTTCCCATTGCAAACTCATCCATATTGGTCTTGCCTATGATGACCGCGCCTGCTTTTTGCAGATTTTCTACTGCCTGTGCGGTATAGGTCGGCACAAAGTTATATAATATCTTGGAACTGCAGGTTGTCAGAACTCCTTTGGTACAAAGGTTGTCTTTCAATGCCACCGGTACGCCCGCAAGCGGTCCGGTCAACTCTCCTGCATCTATTTTTTTCTGAATCTCCCCGGCATCTTTCAATGCCTGCTCTTTGGTCAGGGTGACAAAGCTATGCACATCGCCCTCTACTTTTTCTATCTGTGCAAAGGCTGCTTCTACGGCTTCTTTTACCGTTACTTCCCCTGCTTTTATCTTTTTTCCCAGCTCTACGGCTGTCAGACTCATCAGACTCATTGTATTCCTCCTTTAACCGATCGTCTTTGGCACCTTAAATCCATCATCTTTAGCACAAGGTGCGTTTGCAAGTGTATCATCATGTCCGTCTCCATTGGTTACAACATCCTCGCGGAATACGTTATTGACCGGGAATACATGGGACATCGGCTCTACGCCGGAGGTGTCTAATTCATTTAATTTATCAATATAATCGAGCATTTTTCCCATATCGGCTTTTGCTTGCTCTTTTTCTTCTTCGGAAAGCTCTAATTTTGCAAGAATACCAACGTATTCAATGGTTTCATCTGAAATTATATTTGCCATTTTTCTTCTCCTTGTTTTCCTAAGGTTCTAATCTGTTTAAATCTCTTGGGAACAGTGTGGTCTCTCTGACATTGTCCTCGCCGATCAACTGCATTGTCAGTCTCTCTAATCCGATTCCAAGACCTCCATGCGGCGGCATTCCGTATTTGAATGCACTCAGGTAGTCCTCCATTCCTTCCTCTGTCATTCCTCTTGCTGCAATTTTTTCTGTCAACATCCGGTAATCATGGATTCTCTGACCGCCGGTTGTAATTTCAAGGCCACGGAACAATAAGTCAAAGCTCAGTGTAAATGTGGTATCCTGTGGATCATCCATTGCATAAAATGGACGTTTTTTGCTTGGATAATGTGTAACAAACACAAAATCCGCATCATATTCTTCTTTAAACAGAGTTCCGATCAGATGCTCTTCTTCCGGCTCTAAATCATATGGGTTTTTGATCCTGCGGTCATATTTTTCTGACACCATTTTCTTTGCCTCGTCAAAACGAACCACCGGTATCTTTTCCACGTTCGGAAGCGTTACACCTAACATTTTCAACTCTTTTGCATAATCTTTTTCTAACAGTTTCATTGCATACTGCAAAAATCCTGTTTCCATTGCCATGATGTCTTCAAATCCGTCGATATATCCCATCTCAAAATCTAAGGAGGTATATTCGTTCAAATGTCTTTTAGTGTTGTGCTTTTCTGCTCTGAATACCGGAGCAGTCTCGAATACACGGTCAAATACACCAACCATCATCTGTTTGTAGAACTGTGGACTCTGCTCTAATACGGCAGGTCTGTGGAAATATTCAAAACGGAACAGGTTTGCTCCACCCTCTGCTCCTTTTGCACCAATCTTTGGTGTATGGATCTCGGTAAAGCCCTCTTCGTATAAAAATTCCCGAAAACCTCTGACTAAGCCCTCCTGGATCTTGAACTTTGCCCGCTCCCTGACATTTCTAAGAGATACGGCACGGTTGTTTAGCTTTGCCTCTAAGGATGTATTCAGTTTCCATTTTGAGATCGCAAGCGGCATTGGAGCACTCGGCTCTGACAAGATACGGATCTCTCTTAAACGGATCTCGATGCCGTTTGGAGCACGATCTTCTTTTGCTACCACTCCCTCTACTTCTACGGTTGCCGCCTCTTTTAAATCTTTCAGCTCAAACTTGGTTACGCCTTCCTCAAATACACACTGGATCAGTCCTTCTCTTTTTCGCAGGATCACAAATGCGACCTCACCCATATCACGAATGGTATGAACGGCACCGTTGAGCTTTACACTCTGTCCTTCGTAATCTCCTGCTAAGAGGGTTGTCAGTTCTAAAGTTTCCTGTTCTTTTACTCCTGTTAAAAATTCCATCATGTTTGTACTCTCCTTTTCTTCATGTTTCAGTCGGAAATATTTTCCTCTGAAGGATAGGTGCGGGACGGAAATACATTCTTGCGAAAAAAATATCATTTTCTATCCATTTATTTTTATGAATTTAGAAATAATAAAAATTAGAAATAAAAAAACGCCCCGGAACATTTCACTGTTCCGGGGCGGGATCTCATTCTTCTATATTCCCGCGGTACCACCCGCATTGAAAAATCATGGCAATCACAACTTTTCCACTCTTGATATTTAACGCATATCAGACGTACTGACCTACTCTGTGTTTTGCAAGTTCTCATTCCTTATCCTGCAAAATTCTGTTCAACCAGTCTGCTCCGGAGTGTTCCCTTTGTCTCCTCTTTCAAACAGCGCTCTCAGTCGGTGACGCTGTATTCCTGTCGACGTCTGAAGATAAGAGTCTCTTTCATCGCTTTTTTTGTTGCCTGTATGTTAGCATAGTCTTGGTTGTTTTGCAAGTATTTTTTTGAAAACTTTCAAAAACCGGAGTCTTCATTCGTCATTCCTTTTTCTTTTTTTCACAATAAACAGGTCTCTGACGTTCAGACTCTGCATGATGTTTCCTGCATTCGTCACATTTCCCATGACGTTCACACTTTTTTCTTTTGCATGGGCAATTCTCATTTATTATCATTTTAGCTCCATAAATCTACAATTTTAAAAACCTATATTTTCCGGCACCTAAGCCGGTAACCTTTTCTATGACTTTTGCTTCCTTTTTCAATAATCCGGCACATAGATATTTGGCTCATCTGCCGTCTTATAGTATTTAAACACATTAAGATCGTCAGCAAATTCTTTCCAGCCTTCACTGGTAAAGGTTACAGTTGCTATATCATCTTCTAATGTAATAATTCCACTGAAATCTTTGCCATACTCATCTGTAGAAAACTCCAATCCCTGTTCTGTCCACTTTCCCTCGCAGTCATTCAACTGTGCCAGGCGAAACATTCCGATTTGTACAAGATAGCTTCCATCCCAGTTCTTTTGAATCTCAAGATTCGGCTCATCTGTATCATAGGAATTATATTCGCCCACATAAGAATCCTCATCTATGTTTTCGCTTGCGTCTGATTCTGTATTTTCTGTTGTATTACTTTCCGTATTTTCTTCTGTATTCACACTTTGATCCGGTTCTGTCTGTACACTTTCAATACTGTTATCTGTGTCATCCTTCTTTACATTCTGCCTTTCTTCTTGCGGTGATGCATCTGCCGTTTTCTTGCTTTCCATTGTCTCTGTTACTGTTTCTTCTGTTTCCTGTTCCTCTGTTGTCGGCGTTTCTGCCACTGTTTTTTCTACTGTCGTTTCTACTGTATTATCTTTCTCCTCTGCACTTTCATTCTTTGAACATGCAGAAACCGAAAGTAACATAATTGCTATAAAACAAATTAGGAATTTCTTTTTCATATTTCATTTTCTCCTTTGACCTGATATTTTTTATTCACGATTATATATTCCTGTTTTAATTTTTCCCCGGAGGACTTTTTCTATGACCTTCGTTTCCTTTATTATCCATAATCATAATATAGAAAAAGCAGGGAGATATGGATCTTATCTCCCTGACAATTAATACTCCGCCTTTCAGACTGTGAAATACTTAAATGAAAAGTTTGCTCCTAACTGAAACACTTCTCCTTTTAATAATCTGGCACATAGATATTTGGCTCATCTGCCGTCTTATAGTATTTAAACACATTAAGATCGTCAGCAAATTCTTTCCAGCCTTCACTGGTAAAGGTTACAGTTGCTATATCATCTTCTAATGTAATAATTCCACTGAAATCTTTGCCATACTCATCTGTAGAAAACTCCAATCCCTGTTCTGTCCACTTTCCCTCGCAGTCATTCAACTGTGCCAGGCGAAACATTCCGATTTGTACAAGATAGCTTCCATCCCAGTTCTTTTGAATCTCAAGATTCGGCTCATCTGTATCATAGGAATTATATTCGCCCACATAAGAATCCTCATCTATGTTTTCGCTTGCGTCTGATTCTGTATTTTCTGTTGTATTACTTTCCGTATTTTCTTCTGTATTCACTCTTGAATCCGGTTCTTTTGGCACATCTTCTACATTTGTTTTTGTATCTGGTATTTCTGAAGATGTGTCTGTTGCATTATCTGCTATAGGTGTTTCCTTCTTTTCTACAGGCGTTTTCTGATCTGAAGTAATCTTTACTTCTTCTTTTTCAGTCAACTCTTTTTCTGCTTGTCCTGTTTCATTTTTTACAGCACTCTGTTCATGCTGTACATCTTGATTCTTTCCGCATGCTGAAACAGAAAATGCTATAAAACAAACTAAAACACATAGTAAACATCTACTCTTTTTCATTGTCTCTTCCTACTTTCTCATTATCTCATATATTTTACTTGCATTATTACCTCTGCGTTTCATTTCTCTACTTTTATTCGCCGGATTCTCATATTGATCACAAAATATACGACCTGCATTTTCCGCTGTTTTATTTCCAGCTTTCCATGAAGTATACACTTTTGAAAATTCACCTTTTAATTCATCAGCCATATAATTAACCTCTGCCATAATACACTCATTCATTGTTGGTTTATCACTTTTAGCATATTTTTGATATGATTTAAGAAGTCCCTCTGTACGTTTTCCCGTCCATTGTATCATTCCTAAACCAAATTTACCCGAATATCCACTAGCTCTCGCTTGCTTTTGTAATTGAAGTGCTGCACTGATTCCTACATCTCGAATAGATTTTCCTGAAAATCTGCTCCGATAATTACAATGTGCGTCCATATACTTAAGATAGGATGGTTCCATACTTGGATTTGATTTATAATTTGAACTCTCAAATTGTCCTACATTACCCTCATTTTGAATATTACCTAAAACACCCGCAACAAAGGCTAACTTATAGTTATCATTCAAAAGTCTTTCCGCCGCCATCAGCATTGCTGTCTTTTTCTCTTTTGTTAATCCCAATGATGTATCATTTTTCAAATTATTTAGCATTCTTTGTATCTTTTTCGAATTACTCGCAGGAATGTAATTACTTTCCTTTGTTTTATTGGTTTTCTTATTTTTCAATGCTTTTTCTATTGCTTTTTGTGTCTTAGTCCCTACTATTCCATCTGCTGTTAACCCATGAGCCTTTTGAAAAGCAAGAACTGCCTTTTTTGTTCCTTTTCCAAAAATTCCATCTGTACCTTTTGTACTATATCCAAGTTTTGTCAGATTCTTCTGTAATTCCTTTACCTTTCTTCCTCTGCTCCCTTCTGTCAAAATCCCTTTCTTTTGATAATCTAATGCTTTGTTAATTGCTTTTGTAGTTGCTGCGCCAACTACTCCATCTGCCTTTAGTCCATAAGCCTTTTGAAAAGCAAGGACTGCCTTTTGAGTTCCCTTACCAAAGATTCCATCCACTCCATTCGTACTATAACCTAACTTAGTAAGATTTTTCTGCAAATCCTTTACGCGACTTCCTTTACTTCCTAATTTTAGGACGGTTTTCTTAGCAGCTCCCTTCGCGTAAACTGTTCCATCTGCAGAACTAAACCGTTCAACCATCGTCTCATTACTAAGTGTAAGTACTACACCAATCTCCTCTGTATTATTTGAGATTGCTTTTTTTTCGACGGTTTGATTTGACATTTTGCTTATTTTATCACTGTTTACATCAATTGTATAGTTTCCTAAAATGATATTACCTGTACTATTCACTGTTCTCTTCTCTCCCTGTTGCAATTCATAATTTTAGCTTTCTAATATGATTCATTTAATTTACCAATCATGCCAAAATTTTTGTATTCCATAATAACCCCACATTCTTTTTGCCCCCCTTCATATTTTTCTGTTCAACATAACCGTAGTATACAAACTACCTTATTACAACATGAATGTTGTGAATGGTGGGGTTTTTGTTACAAATGGTAGGTTTTAGTACATTACAACATGAAACAATACGATTTCTGCACTTACCATATCTTTTTCAACAGTGTAACGAATATCACCCTGATAATGTTCAATTACTTCTTTGATATTTGATAGCCCTATTCCATGATTTAATTTATCATTTTTACTGGTAATCTTTTTTTCTATATATTGAAAATCAAAATCTCTGCTTATACTGTTTGATACAACTATTTTCAAGTTTTGTTCAAAGTTTTCCAGTGTCAGTACAATTTTTCTTTCCCCCGTTTCTATCTTGTTGCATTCCTCCATTCCGTTTTTTAGTAAATTATATAAAAGCGTACAACATTCAAAATCTGTCATTTTTAAATTTCCATTTACATGATAAAAAAAATCAAATTCTATTTTTGATCTTTCCATCCTTTTTCCCAAGTAATTTACCAATGCACTGATCACTGTATGATTACATTTATATTTTCTGCCCGGAGTTCTATCTACTACCTGTTCGATCTGCGACAAATACTCTGTCGCCTTTTTATACTCCTGATTTCTCAACAATTCTCGCACACATTCTATATGTCCTAATGTATCATGTCGAAATTTTCTTATCTCCATATCTTGTTTTTGCACAGCATCAAAATATTCACACTGCATTTTCTGATACTTTTGTAAAAGTTCCACCTTTTCCTGTTCATGCACTAACTGTACACAGGATATAATCAATACAATGCTGATAATGAAAATTCCGGCTACTATACAGATTACATTTATTAGTTCTTTTTTATTAAAATCCCCCTGTTTTAATACATTCTCACATACTCTTACCAGTAATCCTGCCCCTGAAAAATAAAGAACAGTAACTGCTAAAATATTTTTACGGAAAACCTTGGGATTTTCCATCTTTCTACTTTCTTCCACCGTTTCATAATTATTTTTTGTATAAGTATAAATATCAAAAACACACAATAATCATATAATTCTGCATATTCTTTTCCTGTGATCCATAATAAAAATGTAGAATACAGGATATCTAAAAAGCCAACAAAAACATACACGCCAACACTATAGCATATCCTTCTGATCTTTGATTCTTTTATTATAAAAGATAATATCAGTACCATACTTATAAATTCTAAACATGCCTCTTTTCCCTTAAGAACGTTATTATATTCTACTATTACCTGTAAAACAGCTAAGATAGCCAGTACTGCGAGGTAATACCTATATTTTTGTTCTACCTTCACATTTGTAAAACATATAAAAAATCCCACATATACAAAAAACTCTACTACCTGTGATAAATAATTAATTCCTATCTCCTGTAACATATCCTTACCTTCTTATCGAATATATTCCATATATTTTGCTTTTATTTTTCTACACATACCACGCGATATCCTTAATTTCTCCCTATTACCTATTTCAACATAAGATTCTGTCACTCCGCTCACATATTTTAAATGTATCAGTACTGAACGATGAACTCTCATAAACCCTTTTGTTTCCAGTTGCTTTTCACACTCTGAAAGTGATTCCCTGATCAGTAACCGCTCTTCTTTTGTTATTACAATGACATAGCTGCCTTCCGCATGTATATAATAAATATCATCTAATACAATACGATTTCCTTTTACCGACCATATTCTTTCTCCTCTCAATATGTCTCTGTATATTTTTTTTAATATAACAGATAATTCATCCGTTATATTTTTCTTTTCTATAAATCCTACAACATTTCTCCCAAATGCCTCTTTCATGCATTCATTATGTGAAGTCAGAAATACAATCTGTGTTTCACAATTTTTTTCTAATAACTGATCTTTTACTTCAATCCCCGAAATTTTTCCCATTTCAATATCTAAAAAAAGAACATCCCACGCCAGATCCACTGCATGCAGCACTTCTTCCCCACAGGAGAAACACTCTACATGACAGTTCTCATTTTTTGACGCAAAATATTCTTCACAAATCTGTTTTACTTCATTTACAAATATAAAATTGTCATCACATACTGCTATTCTAATGTCCATTTCATAACCCTTTTTATCTGCCCATGTTCACTGATAATTCTATTATAGTGTTATCGTTTTTTTCTGTCTACCATAATTTTCATATTCCCCAACCTTTTATTGAAAAACGAAGTCTATATGGTATAATAATGGCAAACGGATCAACATGCCCGCAGGATCGACATGATCGATCCGTAACAAAATCAAACTGACAGAATCGAGGATACATATGGATCACTTAATTATTCCAAAAGATTACAAACCCGACCTGAATCTCCATGATACACAGGTTGCCATTAAAACGGTTAAGGACTGCTTTCAGGAACTGTTAGCAGAACGTCTGAATTTAACAAGAGTTTCTGCTCCACTGTTTGTTGACCCGGATTCGGGATTAAATGACAACTTAAACGGTGTGGAACGCCCGGTGGCTTTTGACATCAAAGAACAGGATGGAAAAATTGCTGAAATCGTCCACTCCCTTGCAAAATGGAAACGTTATGCATTAGATAAATACGGTTTTTCCGTTGGTGAAGGACTCTATACGGACATGAACGCCATCCGTCGTGATGAAGAGACCGACAATATCCACTCTATTTTTGTGGACCAGTGGGATTGGGAAAAGATCATCACTAAGGAAGACCGTAATATCGAGACACTGAAAGAAACCGTCCGCACCGTATATAAGGTTTTGCGTAAAACGGAAAAATATATGTCCATCAAGTATGATTACATTCAGGAAATCCTTCCAAAGGATATCTTTTTTATCACCACACAGGAATTAGAAGATGTATTCCCGGATGTATCTTCTCCAAAGGAACGTGAGTATTATATTGCAAAGGCCAAGGGTGCTGTCTGCATCATGCAGATCGGAGATGTTTTAGAAAATGGCGAACGCCATGACGGACGTGCTCCGGACTATGATGACTGGAGTCTGAATGCAGATATTGTCGTTTACTATCCGGTTCTTGATATTGCACTGGAACTTTCTTCCATGGGAATCCGTGTGGATAAGGATGCACTGCTCTCACAGTTAGAAAAAGCCGGCTGCCCGGAACGTGCAGAACTGCCTTTCCAGAAAGCCATTATTGAAGAAAAACTTCCATATACCATCGGTGGAGGTATCGGTCAGTCCCGTATCTGTATGTTCTTTTTAAGAAAAGCCCATATTGGCGAAGTACAGAGTTCAATGTGGCCGGAAGAAGTTGTACAGGAAGCCACTGCACACGAAATTTCTTTATTATAGGCAACGAAAGAGAGATATTTCATGAAAAAATGGATGACTTTTTTATGTATATTGTTGTTATGTAGCAGCCAGACACTGTTACCTGTGTCTGCTACACCTGCAAAATCTGTATCTTCCACTCCTCGCCAAACACAGATTACTGTTCGGACAGCCACAAATTTCAAGACTGAATCAGATGTTAAAAAATTCGTTCAGCTGGCTTCTAAATATAAAATATCTGTCATCTACTTAAATGTAAAGCAGGATGAGGATGATGAAGTACCGTCCGGTTATGTTTATTATAAGAGTAAGGTTGCACCCATCGCCAAAGGCTACAGGAATTTCGATGTTTTAAAATCTATGATTAAAGAAGCTCATAAAAAATCTATCAAAGTCTATGCGTGGGTTCCTCAGTTTCATGACCGTGCAGCATTAAAAAAGTATCCCAATGCACAGATGAAAACTCTGGTTGGAAAAAAAACTGTGGCTTACAACCAAAATGGTGAATATTTTGTAAATCCTTTAAATAAGAAAATCCAAAAATATGAGATTTCCATCTTAAAGGAAATCGCTAAAAAATATGATGTTGACGGTATTATTTTAGACTGGCTTCGCTTTGATGATTACAAAATGGATTTGAGCAAGTCTACCAGAAATGCTTTTAAAAAGAAATATGGCTATGATCCGATAACCATTTCGTTTTCAACCAATAATGCCAAACGCAGACAGTGGAATAGCTGGAGAACTTCACAGCTTGCATCTTATGTCAAACAGGCTTCTCGTAGTGTCCGGCAAACTAAAAAAGACATTTTACTGGGTGTATTTATTCTCCCTCCAGAGTTCACAGAATGTGGGCAGGATGTTGGAAAATTTAAGTCGTATATTGATGTTGTTCTGCCAATGTCCTATTACAAGGACTGGGATTTTACTCCTTCCTGGGTTTATGGGAAAAATTCGGGTATTCTTTACGATACACAAAAAAAAGCAAAAAACACCTCCATTATTCCAACATTTGATTTGCCTTCATCCACACAAAAGGATAGTTATAAGACAATTTTCAAAAAGACGCAAAAAAATTATCCTAAGATTAAATGCATAAATTACTTTATTTACGGAAAATGGAAGGAATCCCATTTTAAAAAAATTGTATATTATTGAAAATTGCAATGTAATTTCTCTTACACAATAAAAAATGAAACCGAAGACTTCATGATTAGTCAACGGTTTCATTTTTTGTGCTATACCCTATCGTATTACTGCATGATATTAAATGCCAGCATCATCATAAAGGAATCTCCAATGCATTTGCAGCGGTGCGTGCAGCATAATGGAAATCATAAGAAAAGCACGATGAAAATATGATTATTTTTTCATTGTTATGCAATCTTCCAGAATTCTTTTTGCATTGGCTACTCTTTCCGCACTCGGCGGACAGACACCTTCTAACGGATAATCAAGTCCAAGATTTTCCCATTTAAAAATTCCCATGGTATGATACGGCAGAACTTCTACCCGTTCCACACTCTGCAATTCCCTGATAAATTCCGCTAAACGAAACAGATATTCATCTTTATCATTTCGCTCCGGCACAAGGACATGACGGATCCACATTGGTTTTTTCATTTCGGATAAGAGCTGTGCCATGCGTAAAATATTCCGGTTACTCTGTCCGGTCAGAATCCGATGCTGTTCTTCATCGATATGTTTGATATCCAATAATACCAAATCCGTATTCTTCATCAGTTCCTTCCATTTGGAAAAATAAGGCTCTTGTTCCGTGAACGGATTGCCACTGGTATCTAATGCGGTATGAATTCCCCGCTCTTTTGCTTTTCGGAATAACTCATTTAAAAAATCAATCTGTAAGAGCGGTTCTCCACCACTTACGGTAATCCCGCCTTTTTCTCCCCAGTAGCTGCGGTATCTCCATGCTTTTTCCAATAACTCTTCGGCACTGGTCGGCGTTCCTGCATTTTTCTCCCAAGTATCGGGATTGTGGCAGAACTGACACCGCATGGCACAACCGCTTAGAAAAATAATGTAACGGACACCCGGTCCATCCACAGAGCCGAAGCTCTCAAGTGAATGGACGTATCCGATATTCTGTTCTTGACTCATAGATTATAAACTTTCGTGGCAGGTTCTTGAAATAACATCCATCTGCTGCTCTTTTGTCAGGTCGATGAATTTTACTGCATAGCCGGATACACGAATCGTAAAGTTTGCATACTCTTCTTTTTCCGGATGCTCCATTGCATCGATTAACTTTTCTTTTCCAAATACATTGACATTTAAGTGGTGTGCGCCCTGGTCAAAGTATCCGTCTAAAACATGTGTCAGATTTTCTACACGTTCTTCCGGGCTGTGTCCTAAAGCATCCGGGTTCATGGTCTGTGTATTGGAAATTCCGTCTAACGCATCTTCATATGGCAGTTTTGCCACGGAGTTCAAAGATGCTAATAATCCGTTCGTCTCTGCACCGTAAGATGGGTTTGCTCCCGGTGATAACGGTGTCCATGCTTTTCTTCCGTCCGGCATTGCTCCGGTTGCTTTTCCATATACCACGTTTGATGTAATAGTCAGAATGGATGTCGTAGCCTCGGAATCGCGGTAGGTGTGAACCTTTTCTAATTTTCTCATAAAGGTCTCTAAAAGCCATACGGCAATCTCATCGGCACGTTCATCATCGTTTCCATATTTCGGGAAATCTCCGGTTGTCTCAAAGTCTACTACCAGTCCGTCCTCATCGCGGATAGTTTTTACTTTTGCATATTTGATCGCACTTAAGGAGTCTACAACATGGGAGAATCCTGCAATACCGGTTGCAAAGGTACGGCGTACTTCGGTATCGATCAATGCTAACTCTGCTGCTTCATAGTAATATTTATCATGCATATAGTGGATCATGTTTAAGGTCTCTACATAGAGTTTTGCCAACCAGTCCATCATTGCATCGTATTTTTCCATTACTTCTTCATAGTCTAAGTATTCAGAAGTGATCGGACGGTACTTCGGTCCTACCTGATCTTTGTTCTTCTCATCTACTCCGCCATTGATTGCATAAAGTAAGCATTTTGCAAGGTTTGCTCTTGCTCCGAAAAACTGGATCTCTTTTCCTGTCTCTGTTGCAGATACGCAGCAGCAGATAGAATAATCATCTCCCCAGATCGGACGCATTACATCGTCATTCTCATACTGGATAGAACTTGTCTCTACGGAAATATGAGCTGCATATTTCTTAAAGTTCTCCGGCAGACGGGAAGAATAAAGTACTGTCAGGTTTGGCTCCGGAGATGGTCCCATGTTCTCTAATGTATGTAAGAAACGGTAATCGGTCTTTGTTACCTGGGAACGTCCGTCGATGCCGATTCCTCCAACCTCTAAGGTTGCCCATACCGGGTCACCGGAAAATAACTGATTATAGGACTCGATTCTTGCGAATTTTACCATACGGAATTTCATGGTCATATGGTCGATCAGTTCCTGTGCTTCGCTCTCTGTTAAGATTCCTGCTTTGATATCTCTTTCGATATAAATATCTAAGAATGTGGAGATACGGCCTACGCTCATTGCTGCACCGTTCTGTGTCTTAATGGCTGCAAGATATCCAAAATAAAGCCACTGTACAGCTTCTTTTGCATTTTTTGCCGGTACGGAAATATCAAATCCGTAGATCTGTGCCATTTCTTTCATGCCGTTTAATGCACGGATCTGCTCTGCAATCTCCTCACGGATCTGGAAGTCTTTTCTTCTCATTCCGTGACGCTCTGTTTTGGCAAAGTCTTTTTTCTTAGACTCGATCAAAAAGTCAATACCGTAAAGTGCCACACGGCGGTAATCGCCTACGATCCTTCCACGGCCGTATGTATCAGGAAGTCCTGTTAAAATGTGGCTGTGACGTGCACGCTTCATCTCCGGTGTGTAGATATCAAACACTGCATCGTTATGTGTTTTATGGTATTTTGTAAAAATTTCATGTAATTTTTCACTTGGCTCATAGCCATACATACGGCAGGACTGCTCTGCCATCTTGATTCCGCCATATGGCATAAAAGCACGTTTTAACGGTTTATCGGTCTGTAAACCGACTACCTGCTCTAAATCTTTTAATCCTTCATCAATGTAACCGGGACCATAAGCGGTTAAGGAAGATACTACTTCGGTCTCCATATCGAGAACGCCGCCTTTTTTACGCTCTTCCTTCTGTAACTCCTGTAATCTGCCCCATAACTTGTCTGTTGCCTCGGTGGCTCCTTCTAAGAAAGACTCATCACCTTCATATGGTGTATAGTTGTTCTGGATAAAATCTCTGACATTTACGCCCTCTTTCCAGCGTCTTCCTTCAAAACCATCCCATTGACTGAATTCCTGCATACTGTTATCCTTTCCTTTCTCGCTAGTATTTCTAATGCAGATTTATTATAACGGATTGTTAAAAAAATAACAAGATGATTAGTGAACAGTTTTTCTCATTATCGGATGAAATCATTTCCATTAATATGCCTGATAACCTGTCTCCTGTAATCTGTTATCTTTTTCTACTACCTGATCTTTCATTTCTTCACTGTATGCTTCTAACTTCTCAAGCAGTGCTGCATCAGAAGTTGCAAGGATCTTTGCTGCAAGGATTCCGGCATTCTGTCCGCCATTGATCGCTACTGTTGCAACCGGAATACCACTTGGCATCTGTACGATAGAATATAAGGAATCTACTCCTCCTAAATCGGACGTTTTCATTGGGATTCCGATGACCGGCATTGGAAACAGAGCTGCACACATTCCCGGAAGATGTGCTGCTTTTCCGGCTCCTGCGATGATCACCTTGGTTCCACGCTCTTTTGCGCCCTTTGCCCATTCAAAGAAAATGTCCGGTTCACGATGTGCAGAAATGATCTTCATCTCATAATCAATCCCGAATCTGTCAAGCATCTCTGCTGCCTTTGCCATAACAGGCATGTCTGAATCGCTTCCCATTACTATTCCTACTGTTGCCATTTTTTCTTCCTCCTGTTTGTTAAATCTGTATTTTACATTTCATCGAGTGGCTGATTTAATGCCTCACTTCCCGGCACTACAAATCTTCCATCCCGAATAATGTCCTCTGTGCTTCCATCGGCACGGATCACGGTGATCGCACCTAATTCATCATACGGGATCGTAATATCCGTATGACAGTTCAGATATGCTTTACTCATATCCTCTTTTCGCTGCAGGGAAACCTCATTATCTCTTGCAACAATCTCTTTTCCATCCGGATTAAAGACTGCATTGTCCTCCGCATGGGAATAACAGGTATCGCCTACCGCAAAATGAGGTCCTGTCTTTTCTGCGATCAAAATCGGCAGTTTTGCCGCTATATCGTACTTTCTCGCCATACAGTATGCTGTGGTGTTTGTACCAATCGCAAACTCTCCCATTGGAAGCGTATCATGGTGCTTCAATACATTTTCATGAATATATTTGCGGTTTTCCTCTTCGTTCTCAAAATTCTTACAGGTATAATTCACAATCTTTCCGTCAGAAAAATCCATCTCTAAATCCAAAAAGTTAAGCTCGTTTAAATACACCTGTGAAACATGCAGTTTTCCGTTGGTACCTTTTAAGACCGGGGAGGTAAAGACTTCCCCTACCGGAATGTTGACATCTGCCACACAGTTTTCAAAAATCGTCTGCTTATCCGGATCTTGCAATTTATAAAGTTCTACGGTCAGATCTGTTTTATTCTGACCTCTTCCTTTGATATGCACCCGCTCACCGGTATCTAACACATCAATGATCTTTTGCTGTATCGACTGATAGAGTTTGTAATCTAAAGTATTGATCTTTACGGTCTCATCAAAGATCTCACGGAACTGCTCTCCGATCGTCGGGATCGGATATGCGATGATCGTAAAACTCCGTTCATCGCCTTTGATATACTCGTTTGTGATCTGTCCTGCCATGCTCATATAATAGACATTCAACTGCTGCTGTTTTTCATTATAATGTGCATTTTCCGGCTTGCTCACCGGCTCAAAAGGCTCTTCTCCAAAGATTTCGATCACCGCCGGACCTGCATGGACTCCTGCTAATTCTTTGCGGCTTTCAAAGGAGCTTCTAAGCACTTCTAAACGACGCTCTACGAATGCTTTGTCAAAATAGTATGCCTTATCGTCCTTGTGGTCATACTCATACTGTTTGTTGACTGCCTTTACATAAGCATTGCGTTTTCCATGTCCGCGGTTAAACAATGATAACACCGGATCTCTTGAAATGGTCGGCTGTAACCCCATTTTTTCAAAATTTTTCACTGCTGCCCGTACCATGCGTTCAAATCCGATCGGATAATGGATCTGCACGGTTTTCTTTTTAGACAGATCTACACCGAGATTTACAAAACCGAGCCTGTAACCCTCGGTATAGGTGTCTGCCATGGACTGTATTTTTTCTTCCTCCATACTGTTCAGAAAACGTGCGATCTCCAGTTCACAATCACTGATATACTCGCCATAACGATAGAGATAACGGGTATCGGACAGATCCGCATACATCACGATATCCGTAAAAAAGTCCAGTGACGGATCTATCATCTCTAAAATATTACGTTCCACCATTGTTTCACTGTAATCATGGTAGAAATAGTAAATAGTCTGCATCACTTCTCTTTTATCCACTACTTCATCCTGTGCTGCCGCAAAGATTCCATAGACCTCTACAAACAGCTCGCCGAAAATCGTAATGTCCTCTGCTCTTCCCTCATAGGCATAGCCAATGCAGGCACGAAGTTCTGTATAGAGAAAACTTAAGACTCCGCCAAATTCCTCTCCCAGCTTTTCCACTGCATAGGAAGGGTTAGCGTAACTGGTGTCATAATTTTTTCCTAAAATATCCTGATAAAACTCTTTGTTTCTCTTTTTTGCCTCTTCCTCTGACTCTGCATCTAACAGTCCCTGCTGCTTTTTTTGCAGTGTTTCATCTACTTTTTCTAAAAATAATGCTGTCTTTTGAAAATACTCCTGATAGCGGGCAGGTACGCTCTCTTCTTTTGCAATCTCCCGGATGCGTCCCGTCACTAATTCATATCGTTCTTTTTGTAATTCCTGATCCATATATCTTCCTACATATCTCCTTACATATCATCTATGATATTGCCTTTTTTTATATTCTGTTCAATAATTTCCTTCTGATACTCCCAGATTGCCTCGGAGCCCTCATGTGTTCTCGCATTCCTTTTCATGATCTGGGATTTTTTCACGCCGTGCTCTCTCCATGATTTTCCTTCGGATGCATCATTTAAAAGCATTGGCTGTGCATTGTCAAGCACATGGGCAAATTTTGCCTCCGGGGTTTTGCTCTCTTCAAATTCTTCCCAAAGGTTCCGGTATTCTTTTGCCATATCTTCCGGGAGTATCGGAAATATCCGGTCTGCCGCCTTTTGCTCCCGCTCTTTTTTTGTCTGGTTGCCTGCCGCATCATATGCATAAGTGTCACCGGCATCAATCTCTATGGCATCGTGTAACAATACCATTTTCATTGTTTTTAACACATCGATCGGCTCATTGGAATATTCCGCAAGGATCCCGCACATCAAAGCCAGATGCCAGGAATGTTCCGCATCATTTTCCTTACGCTCTCCATTTGCAAGATATGTCTGTCTCATGATGGATTTCATTTTATCCATCTCTAAAATGAAATCCATCTGCTTTTTCAGCCGTTCGTTATCCATTTCGTCTTCTCCTTTATAACAAAATTCCTAACATGTAAAGTGCTAACCACAGCACTGTCGCAACCGCCGACAATCCGACTGCCGTATATGGAATGGAGCGGAAGGTGTCTTTTTCCTGCACTGCCTGTACGGCCTCTATAAAAGATGCAACACCGACAAACAGTGCAACAACACCTGCACTTCCTAAAAATGCACCACCGTTTCCTGCACTTGTGACTGCCTGTATCAGCATTCCTGCTAATATGAGCAGGGAGATCACTGCTCCGACACAGGCGATCATGCCGCGAACGGATTTTTTCTTCTCTGTAAATTTATAACTTCTGTTATTCTTCTTTTTTCTCATTTCTTCTCTTCTTCCACTTCCTTGCAACCCAAAAACAAAGATAACCGAGACTTCCTCCCAGCGTATTTAAAATCATATCATCCACATCGAAACTGCCCACCTTAGACACCAGCTGTATACACTCGATCAAAAGACTGAACTCAAAGCTGATGAGTGTCACATATGCAAAACTCCTGTTTTTCTGACTAAGGAATGGCAGAAAAAAGCCAAACGGAAGAAACGCCGCGATATTTCCGAGCAGATTTACTACTACTGCTGTCATTCCCAGCTTCTTCCGATAGATGATAAAACGCTTGATTTCCAAAAATGGAACCAGATTGTAATGATAGGTTCTGGTCAGATTGGTTCTTCCCATGATTTCCGCAAAAAACAGGAAGTAACTCAAAAGCAACAGATATCCTCCGAACAGAATCCATCTAAAACATAATTTCTTTTTTGTCATGTAACAAACGTGCCCCGCTTACCACTGCAATAATACCGCAGACTAAGCCTGCCACCATCATAATGATCCCAACAGTCAGTGCTCCTGCTCCACTACGGCTCATTGTCTTATATGTTTTTTCGTTCATAATCATTCCTCCAATTATTTTACACCATACTCCTGATAGTATTGGTCAATTGCTGTTTTTAATGTATCGTCAATGACAATTTTTCCCTGACATGGACGATTATGGAGATGTTCTACCACATCTGCCATGCTGACAATGGCATTTGCATCAAATCCATAAGTTTCTTTGATCTCTTCTAATGCGGATTTATCACCCTTGCCCCGCTCCATGCGGTTCAAAGATACCATAAGTCCTACGATCTCTACCTTTCCCTGTGCCCGGATGATCGGAAATGTCTCTTCAATGGATTTCCCGGATGTTGTCACATCTTCAATGATCACCACTTTATCGCCATCCTGAATTTTACTTCCAAGCAGGATTCCTGTATCTCCATGGTCTTTTACTTCCTTACGGTTTGAACAATAGCGGATATCTTTTCCATATAATTCACTGTATGCCATCGTTGTCGCAACACTTAACGGGATCCCCTTATATGCCGGACCGAATAACACATCAAAGTCATCTCCGTAATGCTCATGAATTGCCTTTGCATAGTATTCCCCGAGTCTGCGAAGCTGGCTGCCTGTGACATAAGCTCCTGCATTCATAAAAAACGGGGATTTTCTTCCGCTCTTTAATGTGAACTCACCAAACTTTAAGACATCACTCTCTACCATGAATTCGATAAATTCCTGTTTGTATTGTTCCATTCTGTTCTAAACCTCCATGATTTTAAGGCTCCCGCCTGATTTTATTTTCTACTCCGATACTGCTCCGATCAATTCCCGGATATCGGAAATCTCATATTCTGCCATGTAGCTTCGGATTCCTTCTAAGATTTCCATGGTTGCCCGTGGATTCTGAAAATTCGCTGTTCCCACAGCTACCGCAGTTGCTCCTGCAAGCATCATTTCGATCGCATCCTCTGCTGTATGCACACCACCCATTCCGATGATCGGAAGGTTAACTGCCTGTGCCACCTGATAGACCATGCGTACTGCGATCGGATGAACCGCAGGACCTGACATGCCTCCGGTCTTATTTGCCAGTGCAAATTTCCGGTTATGAATGTTGATCTTCATTCCTGTTAATGTATTGATCAGGGACAACACATCTGCACCACCGGCTTCTGCCGCTTTTGCCATCTCTGTGATATCCGTCACATTCGGACTTAATTTCATGATGACCGGCTGTTTTGCATGCTTTTTGATCTCTTTTGTAATTGCCTCTATCGCTTTTGGGTCCTGACCAAAAGCAATCCCGCCTTCTTTGACATTCGGGCAGGAGATATTGATTTCTAACATATCCACCGGCTGGTCGGATAAACGTTCTACAACTTCGCAGTAATCCTCGGTAGTTCTTCCGCATACATTGACGATGATCTTTGTATCAAACTGTGTTAAAAACGGGATATCTCTTTCCACAAAAAGATCAATGCCCGGATTCTGCAATCCGATGGCGTTGAGCATTCCGCCATAGACTTCCGCTACCCGTGGAGTTGGATTTCCTTCCCACGGAACGTTTGCAACGCCTTTCGTCACTACTGCTCCTAACCGGTTCAGATCCACAAATTCTGAATATTCCTCACCGGAGCCAAAGGTGCCTGAGGCTGTCATGATCGGATTATTTAAGGTAACTCCTGCTAAATCTACTTTCAGATTCATTACAACTCCACCTCCTCAGCTAAAAATACCGGACCTTCTTTACAGATACGTTTGTTATGCACATTCGTATGGCTGTCCTTATGTTTGGACTTGCATACGCAGGCAAGACATGCTCCGATTCCGCATGCCATCCGTTCTTCCATCGAAATCCAGCATTCGATTCCTGCTTCTTTTGCATATTCCTTCACTGCTTTTAACATCGGAGTCGGTCCACAGGCATAGATGATATCTGCCTTTAACTCGTTGACACGGATCGCATCTAAAACGGTTCCTTTGGTTCCCATACTTCCATCTTCGGTTGCAAGATAGATTTCTCCTGCCTTTTCAAATTCCTCTGTTAAGAAAAGCTCATCCCGATATCCCAATACGATCTGTTTTTCACATTCGAGTTCTTTGGCTAATTCTAACATTGGCGGAATTCCGATCCCGCCTCCTATCAGGATTGCTTTTTTGGATTTTTTCGGAAAACCGTTTCCTAACGGTCCTAAGATATCTAAGATCATTCCGGCTCTCATACCCGAAAACTCTTCTGTTCCCTTACCCACAACACGGTAAACAATCCTCAATGCTCCATCTTTTTTGTCTATTTCACAAATACTGATCGGTCTTGGCAGCATTCTGCTTCCGTCCTTACAATAAACAGAAATAAACTGTCCTGCTTTTGCATTTTTTGCAATCTCATCCGTCTTTAACCACATGCTGAATACTCCGTCTGCGATCTCCTCCTGACGGATCACGATTGCTTCTTCCCTGCTCTTTTCTGACATGTCCTTCTCCTTACTTTGCTCTCTCCAAAGCTGTACTGATGTCTTCCACCATATCGATCACGGCTGCTCTGGATGCTTCCGCGAAATGCTCGGCTCCGAATTTTGCATATTTTTCCTGCTTATATGCCGCAATGATACCTCTGGAAGAATTTACAATGGCTCCTAAACCATCCTCGTTAAAGAAGTGTACCAGATCTGCTCCTTTTCCTCCCTGTGCTCCATAGCCCGGTACTAAAATATAGCTCTTTGGCATTACTTTCCTTAAGACTTTTCCCATTTCCGGATAAGTTGCCCCCACAACTGCTCCGATGTAACTATAGGAATCTCCCATGTGGGCTGCACCCCACTCGGCAACTTTTTCCCCTACCCACTCATAGAGTGGTCTGCCGTCGATGATGCGGTCCTGGAATTCCCCACTGGATGGGTTTGATGTCTTAACAAGGATGAACAATCCCTTTTTTTCTTCCTTACATATATCTACAAACGGTTTGATCCCATCTGTTCCCAGATATGGGTTGACCGTTGCAAAATCTTCATTAAATGCCTGACAGATGGTATTTCCTACCTGTACTTTTCCCAGATGTCCGACTGCATAGGCTGCAGAGGTAGAACCGATATCTCCTCTCTTGACATCTCCGATCACGACCAGACCTTTTTCGTGACAGTAATCTACGGTTTTTTGGAATGCTTTCAGTCCTTCTACACCAAACTGCTCATACATGGCAATCTGCGGCTTTACTGCCGGGATCAGGTCATAGGTCGCATCTACGATCTCTTTATTGAACTGCCAGATCGCATCTGCTGCTCCTTCTAAGGTCTCTCCGTATTCTGCAAATGATTTCTTCTGTATATGTTCCGGCACATAGTTTAACATCGGATCTAATCCTACAACGATTGGTGCATTGGTTTTTTGAATGTTACTGATAAGTTTGTTGATCATGCTTTTTCTCCTGTCATTTCTTTTTCATATATCATCTTACCGCCACAAATGGTATACTCTACCTCACCGGTTACGGTACGTCCATCAAATGGTGTATTTCTTCCTTTGGATGCAAAATTATTTTTATCGATCTGATATGTTTTTTTCGGATTAAAAATTACAATATCCGCATCTTTTCCAACTTCTAAGCTGCCTCTGTTACTTCCAATGACTTTTGCCGGATTGTAACTCATCTTTTCCGCCATCTGCATTGGTGTCAGATATCCCTTTAATACCAGCTCACTGTAAGTCAGCGCCGCTACGGTTTCGATGCCCACGATCCCAAACGGTGCTTTTTGCATGCTCTGGTTTTTATCCTGTTGTGTATGAGGAGCATGGTCTGTTGCAATGACATCCATGATATCTTCTTTTAATCCCTGTCTTAATGCCTCCACATCCGCTTTGGTACGAAGTGGCGGGTTCATTTTATAATTGGTATCATACGGTACCATATCTTCGGTAGACAGTGTAAAATGGTGTGGGCAGACTTCTGCCGTCACAGGAAGTCCGTCTGCTTTTGCCTCTTTTACCATGGTAACACTGTCCTTTGTGGAACAGTGACAAAGATGCAGTCTTGCCCCTGTCTCTTTTGCTAAAATAATATCTCTTGCTATGATCACATCTTCTACGGAATTGGTGATCCCTGCAAGTCCCTGTTTTTTAGTGATCTCATCTGCGTTTACTACTCCGCCCTGAACTAAATGAATATCTTCGCAGTGTGCTAACACAGGAATCTTACACTCTGCTGCAATCTTCATTGCTTCTCTATATAAATCGGTACGCATGACCGATTTGCCGTCTTCACTGATCGCCGGGCTGCCTGCCTGAACCATGCCTTTGATATCCGCAAGTTCCTCTCCCTGCTGCCCTTTTGTGACTGCTCCAACCTGTAAGACTCTGGTCAGTCCCTCACTCTCTGCTTTTTTATGCACATATGACACCACGTCCGCATTATCTACGACCGGCTTTGTGTTTGGCATTGCTAAGATCGTCGTATAACCGCCCTTTGCCGCTGCCCGCACTCCGCTTGCAATCGTTTCTTTTTCTTCGTATCCCGGATCTCTTAAATGCACATGCAGATCAATAAATCCCGGCATGACATAACTTCCTGCCGCATCTATGACACGCTCTGCTTTACATTTTAATTTTTTTCCTCTTTTTGCAATTTTTCCATCTTCAATGAAAATATCTATTTCCTCGTCTGTTTCCGTTGCAGGGTCTAAGACATGCCCATTTTTAATAAGAAGTGTCATTTCCTCTCCTCACTTTGCTTTACTAGTCTGTATGCTTGCACTTTTTGTATTGTAAGCTTTCACTCATTGTATCATGTGACAGGATGTATCGCAACTGTGATTGTGGATTTCGCCGGTGCGAATTTTCTTTTAAAATCCACTCGAATGTTCTAAAACACATAGAAAAACAGCACCTCTCTATTTTTAGAAATGTACTGTTCTTCTGAAGATTCTGATCGAATCCTTTTATATCTTTCTCTTTTATTTCTTTGTTCCCTATCCTTACTCCATATCCTTTAATGCACGTCCCATCGGGATTCTCCGTATGCGCTTCATCTGGATCATATATACGACCAGATAGCATACAATGCCGATCGCGATCATTGCAGGATAGATCCAAGGAGCAATATAGTAGGTCAGCCAGCCGTTAAATTGCTGCATCATCACATAGTAAATTACCATCATTGTAAAGTGGCAGATTGGAATGACAAGCAATAACGATATCACTAATACAACTCCTGTCGCACGGTTATAGAGACTGCCTGCCTCTTTGTCGCTGTAGCCTAAGATCTTGATCATGGAAATGGACTGTTCATTTTTCTCCACGATCATTTTTGCTAACAGATAGATGACTAAAACATAGAGGAATACGGAAAATGCGCACATCAGCCACATCATGTCGCCCATGGAATCCTCTAACTGGTCCGCAATGACGGTCAGGTCATCCTGTGTGATAATGGATGCAACCATGCTGCTGTCAATATCCTTTATTTTTTTATCCGTAAAATATCCGTTAAAATAATCCTCATCATAATCGAAGATACGGTTAAAATTCTCCATACTCATAAATACCGACAAGGTCGCCGGATAATCATATGTACCACTGACGGTAAAGGTGTAGGAATCATCCTCATATTTCTTTTCTAAGGTTACTTTTCCTCCCTCTTTCAGACCATATTTTTCTAAAAATCCATCGGAAAGAAGCACTTTATTTTTTCCGGAAGGGATCTTGGCATCCTTCAAATAGGTAGAATCCTCTTCCACACCATAGACCGTGATCTCTTCGCCCCGCTCTGTCTGTAAGGACATCACTGCATATTTTTCCGCACCCTTTGTCTCTGTCTGAACAGGTGCCTTTAAAATGTACTGATATTTTGCAATTTTTGAATTAATGACTTCTGTTTTAAAATTCTGTAACAGAGGTGACATCATCATACCAAAGAACAGCAGAAAACTTGCAAAGAACACACCTAAAAACAGGGTCAGGTATGCTGAAATATTCTGGAACACGATACGCAGCCGGAAACGTGTAAAAAATTTAAACTCCGGCAGACGTATCACGCCTTTCTTTTTCTTTTTCCGCAGCTCGTGACGTAAAAACTGCAACGGTGGCAGATGCATCATGGAAACTAAGATCAACAGCACGATCGCAAATACGATCAGGCATGGAACTACGGTTGTCAGCCAGAAGGCTTCCGTATTCCAGATCGTCTCGTAAGTCGGAAGTGAATAGCTGTGATAATAAATATCTACGACCACATCTTTCATACATGTATATCCTAAAATGTTTCCGATAACTGCTGAGATCAGTGTAACCCAGATCGGCAGAGTCAGATAATGCCGGATCAGTTCACCCCGTGTGTAGCCGAGTGCCCGCAGGGTTCCTATGGTAGACGCTTCTTTTTCTATCGTACTGCGTGTCGTTACGGCAAAGACAAATGCCAAAACGACCATCACGATATAGAGCAGGGTAATGATCATGACCAAATCGCCGCCCATGTCCTCACCGGTAAAGGTGATCGCCTGATTATCACTTGCCTTGACAAAATCGGTCAGTAAGCCGGTCTCCTTTAAAATGTCTTTGACATCGTCTGACTTATCCGATGCTTTCTGCTCCGAATATCCGCGGTAATTCCAGCGGTATGCATAGCAATAATGCAGTTCATCATCAGAAAACCTCTCAAAGCCCTTTTTCGTTACCATGGCAACGGTAAACTTGTTAGCATCAAACATCATATCCGTATTGTTTTTAAACAACGCACTGTAGTTAGAAAATGCTGCCACTCCGCTGACCGTAAACTTTTTCCCGTCAACATCAAACTTGTCTCCGATAGCGATCCCATTATTTTCCGCATAAAGCCTGTCTATGATGATCTCATCTTTATTCTTTGGAAATTTTCCATCCATGACGCAGATTTTATTGACATCGTCATTTTGGGTATAAATACGCACGGAATGTTCGTTTTTACGCTCTACATCTTTATAAAAGATTTCACTCAGTTTCAGATGTTCTTTTTTTAATTTGCTCTTTAATTCCTTATCTGCTTTGACTGCAAGTGTAAAATGTCCGTCTTCTATTTTATATTTTTCAAAACTCTCATCATATGCCTTGGTCATACTGCTGTCAGCAACCTGAAATCCCGATACAAATCCAATCGTCAGTGTCAGGAACAAAAACAGTACCAGATATTTTCCGGCATCCTGCTTTAACTCCCGCAGATATCTTTTATGTAATGGATTTTTCATACAGTTCCCTCCTTACCAGTCTAAATCTACGGCAGGAATCTTCTGCTCATTCTTATCATTGTGGCGGATCTGTCCGTCATGCAGCTTTATGACCTGATCTGCCATATGGCGGATTGCATCATTATGTGTGACTAAGATGACGGTATTTCCAAATTTCTGATTTACGGTCTCAATGAGTTTTAAAATCTCTTTCGAGGTCTTATAGTCCAAAGCTCCGGTTGGCTCATCACAGAGCAGTATGTCCGGATTTTTGATGATCGCCCTTCCGATGGCTGTTCTCTGCTGCTGTCCTCCGGAAAGCTGGTTTGGGATTTTGTCCTTATGCTCCCAGAGTCCGAGTGTTTTTAACATATCATCCAACGGCAGTGGATCATTGCTTAAGTACGCACCCGTTTCAATATTTTCTTTTACCGTCAGATTCGGGATCAGATTGTAGGACTGGAACACATATCCTAAGTGCTTTCTTCTGTACAGAGAAAGCTGCTTGTCATTCATGTTCTCTACGGTCTCGCCATCAATGATGATGCTGCCCTCATCGGCTGTTTCAATTCCTCCTATAATATTCAATAAGGTGGATTTTCCCGAACCGGATGGTCCAAGTAAAACACAGATATCTCCTTTTTCTACTCCGCAGCTGATCCCACGGAGCACCTCTGTCCGGTTGTCACCGCTGCCAAAGGATTTATGAATATTTTTTAACTCTAAATACATAACAATCTCCTTCTTATGCTAGTTAGTTATTTCTAACCTTATTATAACGTTTCTTTTCGGAAATTTTAGTATTTTTTTGCTATTGAGAAACTTTCTCGTTAGTGGTTCATTAATACTCCATTATAAGAAAGCTGGTTGCACTTTAGTAGTTACAGAACGGCACCTGTCAGATACTTCAGGTGCCGGCTATATTTTCTTATGTTGAAATATATATTGCTTCAATACTTTATCGGCTTACTTTCCAGCCCACTGCTTCTTTTCTTGCATTTAAGAAGTCATAGTACAGTCCCGGTTCTCCTGCAAGTTCTTCATGCGTTCCCTGCTGCACGATATGGCCATTGTCCAATACCAGTATCTGGTTGGCATGACGCACGGTTTTTAAACGGTGTGCGATCATGATAATGGTCTTATTCTGTGTCAGTGCATCAATGGCTTCCTGCAGTTCTTTCTCATTTTCCGGGTCTACGCTGGCGGTTGCCTCGTCTAATATGACGATCGGTGCATCTTTTAACAATGCTCTTGCAATGGAAATCCTCTGCTTTTCTCCTCCGGAAAGATGACCGCCGCCACCTCCTGCTACCGTATCATAACCGTTTTCTAAGGCACGGATAAAACTGTCGCAGCCGGACTGTCTTTCTGCTTCTTCTACTTTTTTATCCGTTGCATTCGGATTACCCATGCGGATATTTTCACGGACGGAACGGTCAAACAGATAATTTTCCTGTGATACATAGGCGATCTGTCCGTTTAACTGCTCAAATGGTATCTTTCGGATATCCGTTCCGCCTAATGTAATGCTTCCTCCAGTGACATCCCAGAAACCTGCGATCAGTTTTTTTCTTAAATCCTGCAGTGTGGCATACGTTGCCTTATGTGAAATTCCTGTGGATACACAGGAGAAGATCACCTTACCTGCATAGCCACCTAACATTCCGCCAAAATACGGCAGCAATTCATTTATTTCCTTACATCCTTCTAACAAAAGTCTGATGATACCCGCCGCACAAAAATACGGTATCATACTGCACGCCACTCCTAACACCGCAAAGATGACTGCGGCATAAAATGAACCGTGATATGCTCCTGCCCATTCCCATAACAACTGATATGGCGAACGTTTCTTTTCCTGTTCCATGATTGCATCTCCTCTTGCACTAATTTTTGTTAGAATCAACTAACCTATGGTCAAAAAACAAGAGAAATGCCTGTGACATTTCTCATTAAATCCCTAGTATCTTAAACCATCCGGCTGAATAAAAGATACGCAGCGTATCCACATAGGCTACTGCTTTTTCCTTTGGCGTATCATGGCGTACAGTCTCAAACATTCCGTTAAAAAGCGAACTTGCCAGAATATGTACCATGTCATCATCCAGTGGAAGGACATTTAATCCCTGCTGCTGCATTTTTTCCATCAACAGATGACTTGCGTTGACTTCTATCTCTATCAGTGTCTCTAAATAATATTCATATTTAGTACCTGTCGAACAGCAGGCGATCAGCTTAAATGCATCAAAATGGTCATAGACATAATCTACCATCCATACATACTCGTGATCTGCCACATCCGGCAATCCTTCTAACTGCTCTTTTAAAGATAATTCTGCAAATTTCTGCTGACTTTCTCTGTAACGGTTTGCTAATTCCTTCGCCGGTTCTTCCACTAACGCCTCAAAGATGGCTTCTTTGTCTGTGTAGTAGCGATAAATTGCTCCGGTCGTCACCGCAAGCGATGATGCGATACTACGCATGGACGCTCCCTGGAATCCTTTTTCTAAAAATTCTTTTTTCCCTGCCGACAGAATGTCTGCTGCCAGCTTTTCGTTTGTTGGTTTCATGGTGCACCTCATTTTGCTCTTTCAGAAAGATTTTACATATACTCTTTGATTTATGCAATAGTTCTTTCTTTCATTGCAAAATAACACCGTTATTTAATAATGGCGTTATCTTATCATCTTTTGTGGGGAGTGTCAAGGAGAGAAAAGGAGTTCTTTTTTCTTCATCTCGGCAAGCTCTCCGCCACACACAACGTCCCCCACCCAATCTCCGGATTCGGATACTCCGTCACCGCTTCAATATGCCTTGCTCCTTTTATTAAGTATGCCTTTAATTTTTCTCCATACAAAAAAGGATCATTGCCATCTATAATCCCCCACTGCATCAGCAGTGCCGCTCCTCCGGTTACAAACGGCGTTGCCATGGAAGTTCCCGATGCTGCCACATAGCCTCCACCCGGTGCACAGGAGATAATATTGACACCCGGTGCTGCGAGATCCGGTTTGATTTGATTGGTTTCCCTGGTATAGCCCCGCCCGGAAAAATCTGCAAGCTGCATCGAATAGGCATCATAAGCACCTACGGTAATGACTCTGGATGCCGTAGATGGAATGGTCAGAGTAATCTCTTCCGACGGATATAAAAAACCGGTTCCCGCACTTAACACAGCCTGACTTGGCAGCCACAGATTGTAATTTCCCTGTACAATTCTATGCGGAATCAGTTCAAACCTCCAGACACCGCTGTCAACATAATCTCCGATTGGCAGAAATGAAATATAAATTTCCTGATACGGACTGTAAGGACTCGGTTCCCCATAGTAAAGTAAAATCTCTGTTCCGTCCAGTGTAAAACGCTGTGCACCTAAAATCTGCTGAAGCGGTCCGGCTTTTTTACCGGAAGGTGCGATAATGCTGATATCAAAATCATCGGCATAATTTTTCCATATCTGAACGCTTAACGTCGCCTCATAAGGTGCTACGGCTAACTGAATTTCTTCTGAAAATCCCTCTCTCAATGTTCCCTGTGCGTGTCCTCTGGCTGCCCCCTCATTTCCACTGCCAACGCAGATTACATTTCTTCCGTAATTAGAAATATCATCTATATAAGTCTCTAACAAAGACCTCCCACTGTGACCGCCATAAGTGTTACCAATGCTGATATTCACAGCTGCCGGTTTGCGATACTCTATGGCTTTTTGTATGACATAATCCAACGCCGTCATCAGTTCTGTGGTTCTTGGGAATGCATTTTCTCCCGGATATCCCAGCTTTACCACTAACAGCTCGCTTTTCGGTGCCACACCGGTATATCGCCCTGCGGATGCCCTGCCATTTCCTGCCGCAATGCCTGCCACATGGGTGCCATGTCCGCTCGCATCACGGCTTGGCACAATCTGAAGCCCCGCCGCCTCACTTCCAGCCTCCAATGCACGGTTAATTTCCTCCCTTGAAAACTCTACCCCCCGGCGAAATTCATATGGCGGTTTTTCACCCTCTCCCGGCTGTAATGTCTGGTCCCATAATGCAAGAATTCTGGTACTGCCATCTTCATTTCTGAAATCAGGATGAAAATAGTCAATTCCCGAATCAATAATTGCCGTAATAACATCTTTTCCCTCTAAAAAATAGGGACTTCTGCGCACCGGAAGAACACAGGATTGACGGATTCCCTGCACCAGTGAAAAATACAGGTTTTTAGGCTTTTCCACAAATTCAATTTCCGGGTTTGCCACAAACTCCGCAATCAGATTCTCCGGTATGCGGACAATCGCATATTCATTACTCAACTGTTCAATCACAATTCCACGCTCTACATCTTCCAGAGGACTGATATTCCCACTATATTTGACAATCAGCTCCCATGTATTGGTACTTTTCTCATATCCGACTTCCAATTCTTCCGACTTTTCTCTTTCCCGCCGGGTTGCCTCCAAGGCAAGATTTAACTGGTTTTCTAATTTTTCATTATTCATATAAAAAATTCCATTTTTTTATAATTTACGAAAGATCGGTTAAAAAAGAACTTTATTTTACCGATAACGTTGACCTCTTCCATCTAAACTGGCTTGTGTAATTATTTTAAAACTGGATGTTTTACAACAGCCATCTTCTCTCTATAATGTGCAGTAACAACAGACAAAGAAAAGGAGAATTGGATATGAAAAACACAAAAAAACTTGTGATTGGTGCATTAATGGCTGCTCTGACCTGCATTGCCACCATGATCATTAAAATCCCAACACCTACCTTAGGCTATATTCATTTAGGAGACGGTCTCGTCCTCTTATGTGGTATCGTTCTTGGACCTTTAGGCGGTGCACTTTCCGCCGGCATCGGTTCTATGTTTGCAGATATTTTTTCAGGATATGCTTCCTGGGCACCTGCCACACTGATCATCAAAGCGCTTACCGCTTTTGTTGCAGGCTTCTTATTCCACCGCATGCAGCATCGTTTTAACGGAAATGGTGCAAAATATTTAAGCATCATTTTGGGTGGTATCATCGGTGAAGCCGTTATGGTATTTGGCTACTTTGTTTATGAAGCAGGACTTGCTGCTCTCGCCAGTGGACATTTTAACTCCGCAACACTTGCTGCCGGTATTGCTTCTAGTGCCTCCGGTATTCCTTTCAACATTTTACAGGGTGTTACCGGAATCGTCATCAGTCTGGTACTGCTTCCGGTACTTATGAAGATTGAAGATGCAAGAGAATGGATCTGTGCTTAAAAGATGAAATACCAAAGCGTGTAACGCTTTATTTTAAAAAATACCCTTCGCCGGTTTCTGACCGGTAAAGGGTATTTTTATTAAATGATAATTTATTTTCTTATATCTGCAATGACTTTATTTGAAATTACAAATTGTACACATCCCATGGACATCGGTCCCACATCACCTTCATTAAAGCAAATGACAAGTTTTCCATCCTGGTTCAGATAAAATGATGTCTGGTCCGTAATCTTTTCAAAGTTCCATTCCGACACCTCTGGATCATCTAACCAGTATATAACATTCTCATCTTTTTTCATCTGTTCTCTCATCTGCTGTTTAATATTTTCACTGATCGGAGTAATATAATCGGCACCTTCTACAAACAGATCTGCCAGTGCCAGCCGTTTTCCTGTTTTTAAATCGATCGTATAATAATAATCGGTTTCCGCACCACTTCCGGCTGCCTGATAACAGATCAGTTTCAATGTAAAATAATCTTTTGTGGTGCTGAGTACCTCATGCTTTACCTGCATCTCCTGATACCCTTCTTTATCTTTCAGACCACTTTCAAACTCCGTTACGATCTGATCGGTAAGTTTTTGAATTTCTGCATTTACTTCCTTCGTAGTCTCTTTTAGATTCTGCTGTGTTTTTGAATCCTCCTGATCTGTCTTACTCTTTTTCACAGACAGTTTTGGAGTTTCAATATCCGCGGTATGCTTTCCGTTATCATATTTGTAATCCCGAAAAGTAACTGCTTCTACCAGACCTCCTAACACAGGAATCTGATTCATTGCATGTGCCACATTCTCAGATGTATTTGGCAAAACGATAAACGCTGCGACAACCACTGCTGCAGCGGCTGCTATTTTTCTTCCCATATAGGAATTGACGGCCTTCTTTTGTTTTTCTGCTTTTGCTTCTTCTATCCTTTTTTTCATCTGTTCCACCTGTTCTTGTGTCATACACGACTTTTGATACTCTTTTTTTACCTGTTCTAATGTTTCTGCATTGTTCTTCTTTTTTTCTTCCATAACAATATCTCCTTTCTATTCCCACTGCCACGCATCTGTCAGTTCTAACCGAAGTTTTTTCAGTCCCCGGTAAAGTCTGCTTTTTACGGTATTGACATTTTCATCTAACACCTTTGCAATATCTTCTATCTTCATATCCTCAAAATACCTTAATTCGATCACTGCCTTATCCTGCGGGTTCATCTGATCTAATGCTCTTTTCAGATCAATATTTTCATAGTGATCTTCCTGTCCCTGTTCTGTCGGCAGTTCGTCTAATGAAACCATCTGTTTCTTTTTGGCACATTGAAAAATCTCATTCAGCATAATCCGATAGATCCACGTTTGTGCATATTCCACATTTTTCAACGAATCACTATTTCGTATTGCCTTATAGGCTCCATTCTGTACAATATCTGCTGCATCCGCTTCATTGTGTACATAACTGTATGCCAATCGGTAATATCTGTTATAGTTTTCTAACAAAAGTTCTTCTATCTTTTGTTCCTTTACGTCTTTTCTTTGAAAAAACATTACCTGCCTGTACCTCCTTTTTTCTTTTCTAATCATTAGATTCCCCTACATAGCAAAAAGTTTCAATACTTTTATGAAATTTTTAACGCAAAAAGCCCTGATACACAGACTGCATATCAGGGTCTTTCGGTACTTCCTTAATACACCGGATTTTCCGGTATCAAAATAGCTGCCACAATATAAGCCAGCACACCGCTTCCCGTAAATCCTAAGATTACCGCCAGAAGTCGGATCACGGTCGGGTCCACGCCAAGGTATTCACCGATTCCTCCACATACTCCTGCAAAAACTCTGTCTTTTTTAGAACGATACAATTTCTTTGTTTCCATCTCAAATTTCCTCCTTCTCTGTAACCAATGTAATATTTCCTACTCCACAATCTAAGCGTATCTCTTTTTTAGCACCGTGATCCACGGTTTTATCCTTGCCCAGTGAAGAAAAATCCTGGTCATTGATCGAAATATTTCCTACTCCACAGCTTACCTGATAATTGTAATCTTTTTCAGTGCCTGTGAGTTTTACATCAATATTTCCGACTCCACAGGTCAGGTCTGCGTTACTTGTTTTCAACTCATCGATATCTGCATTTCCGGCACCTACCCGCAGCTTTAACTTTTCTGTCTCTAAACGCTCCGCCATAATCTCTCCGGCAGAAACCTTGAAATTGATATTTTGCGCTTTTAAAGTAGTGTCATGTGCATCCACCGTTCCTGCATCATTATCAATTTTTATTTGGTCGAACTCCATTCCTTTTGGAATCAGTAACAGCACATGGTAATTATGTCCTTTGATCCCTTTTTCTCGCGTATCTTCTATCTTTAATACCCTGTCATTGACCGTAGCCTTGCATCTTTCCTGATCTTTTTCTACTTTTACCGTGACTTCATCCGTATCACTTTCTTCTATATCTAATGTTCCATATTTTAATTCAATTTCTAAAGAATCGATCTCTTCACTTGAAAAACTATCCAGCGTCTTTGACACGTCACTTTCCGTTTCCCAGTCAAAAGATTCCTCTGAACTATCCGAACCGATTTCCCAAATCCAGTCTTTTAATCCACTCTCACGAAATGCCTGTTGCAATTCTCCCGTTCCGGCTCCTAATACCAGTCCGGTTACGCATGCCACACCGCCAAGTACCGCACATACGGCTGCTAAGATCAGACAGCCTTTCACAAATTTTTTCATGACATACGCTCCTTTCTTCTTTGCCATGGTTTTCTACAAAGATTGACGATCCAACGGCAACATGCCGGAACTGCCCTGCCACAAATCCATACAACACAGATCAATAAAAGGATTCCGATTGCCATTACGAAAAATCCGGCTCCCGTCACAAAGATTCCCGCTGCAATACTGCCGGAGATACATCCGCCGATTCCCATGCCAATTAATGCCACTCCTGATATCAGAAGTCCCACTGTTGCGGCAATGCCTCCCGCTGCACATCCGAACAACACGCCAAAAGCTGCCACGATCAGTCCAAATAATGTTGCTGCCACAGTGATCCAGATTGGAAACGTTAAAACAGCGATTACAATGATCATAGCAATCCTTCCTGACTTATCCTTTTGTTCATATTCTTCGTATTGTTCGTTTTTTTCAAAATCTTCTGATGAAAAATTCTCTGACGATTCCTTTTCCATACATTCCGGTGCCTGGATACTGCTCTGCGGTTCCTCGAGCAGATCACGCTTGATGTTCTCTGCTACTTTTTCAGGAGAACCCAGTTCCTCAATGACCTGTGCCTCATTTTCCACACCGGCTTCTTCAAAATAACTCTCATAATATGTAAGTGCATCTTCTCTTTCTTCCGCAGAAATATCTGCTAAACACTCACGCAGTCTCTCCATAAATACTTTTCGGTTCATTTAATCTCCTCTCCAGAAAACAGCAGACTGATTTTAGAAGAATAATCCGCCCATTCCCTGCGATATAATAAAAGCTGTGCTCTTCCGGCATCCGTAATCTTGTAATACCGCCGGTTCCTGCCCGCACATTCCACATCGTATACTTCTAAACACCGGTTCTTTTGCAGCCGCCGGAGTACCGGATAGAGTGTCGATTCCGAAACCTCGATCGTACTGCGTACTTCCTGTGTGATCTTATATCCATATGTGCCTTCTTCCTCTTTGGAAACAACTGCAAGAACGATTGCATCCAAAAGAGCCGCACCCGTCTGAAAAATCATGGAATCTCTCCTTGCTATTTGATAGTCAATATTATATGACGTATAATATCGGTTGTCAAGTATGTTGGATATGTTACAGACAAAAGTGTGCTGCACATCTTCGCCTGAAGGGCTTCTTGCTCTATCGAAAACACGAATTTTATACTTTTATGTAACACAATATTTCCTATAGAGATTAGTATCGCAAAAGACGGCTCACAACCTTAGTGGTCGGCAACTTGCACAAAACCGAGACTGCTTTTGTGACTTTGGGAGAAAATTAGTAAATCTTAGTCTGGCTGTTCATGTACAGTGTTTTGCTGCCATGGACGGCAGCAAAAGTCTTAATGCCCCATGGACGGGGCGTTTAAGACGTACACGTCACTCCATTGCAGCCTGACTCAGGCAGACTTAGATTTTCTTATTTTCGTACAACGGAACAAAATAGACCCGGATTTGTGCAAGTTGCCAATCCAAAAATTTTAAACCGTCTTTTGCCCCTAATCCTATAGAGTAAAAAAACCGCAATAGCAAACTCTAACATCCATGATGTCCTGCTACTGCGGCTTATAAAACATCTGTCCGGACAACATCTGCTTTTAAAACCACCCCACGCATCGTCCGATCCAGTAAATGAGTCCTAACACCCAGCTTGTAAAAATTCCATAGAGGATGACCGGCCCTGCGATCGTAAATATCTTACATCCGATTCCAAACACCTGACCCTCTTTTTTGAACTCGATTGCCGGCGAAGCCACAGAATTGGCAAATCCGGTGATTGGCACCAATGCTCCGGCACCTCCCCATTTTGCGAACGTTGGGTAAATATTAAATCCTGTTAGAATAATACTCAACAAAATTAACAACATACTGCACCAGCTTCCTGCTGTCTCTTTGTCAAGTCCAAACCGGTTCATAGCTACGTTTAAGATCACCTGACCGATAACACAGATAACACCTCCTACGATAAACGCTTTTACCATATTTCCAAAAAGATTATTCGTCGGAGTCACCTGTTTTACATACTCATTATACTCTTCATTTTGAATCTGCTTATCTTCTTCCTTCACTCTGTTTTCCTCCTTATTACAGCGTACTCATATACCCTGTCCAAAAATAGAACAATGCACCCGCCATTTTTCCAAATGCCATAAATGCCAGTGCCCATGCCAGTCCGATACTCAATTTATAACGCCGGAACACAATGGGAAATGTATTGATGATCTCTGCTAAAGAAACGGCAATGCAGCCCACAAAAATGCCTGCACAAAAACCGAACAGGATCAACAAAATCCTGCCTGCCGGCATGGACATATCCGAATAGGTGGAGATTATATTTCCAACAACGCCCCCTAACAGGATCATCGTTTCATAAGAAAATACCGCCCTTGCCGTATTCGACTTTCCGATCAGTCTCGGGATAACACCGATGGCAATTAAAAAAGCAAATGTTCCGGCAGATACTGCAAAGCCTGCAAACAATCCCATCAATGCTAAGATCACATGATTAACCCACATCGATATTGCTTCCTCCCCTGCTGCTGTTTTCGATAAATGTTGTATCTATATCATTTTCATACTTACGCATTTCCACCTGCAGCGGAGTCGGATCCGGTGTGATCTTCTTTCTTCCGACATGGTTAAAAAATACCAGGATTCCAAACGCAATACCGATAGAATAAAACACTTCCAGTTCCGTAAATCCACTGGTCTCTTTTCCCATCACCTGCATATAAAATTTTGCAAAAACTTCACTGACGCCGACATCGTTATTGAATGCCATGATCGTAAAGGCGGAACCGAAAAAAATCACAATGCACAATAAGATAGTCTTTAAATAAGCAACTCCCATCGGTGGATTCAGTCTTGGCACATATTCCACAATAAAATCTGCCTCTCCCTCATTTTGCACATCTGCATTCGGATAATCCTCATGGATCAGCTGAATGATCTTTAATATGGAAAATACCTGAAACTGATTTTTTTTCGCATGCGTGCCCTGAAAAGAATACACTTTTTTCTGACGAATCTTGCGCAACATCCCGACATCCGTACACTCAATTTTCGCGATGTCACCCAGCGTAATATTGCGGTTATGCACCAATACATTTTTATCTATCTTAATATAAATCGTCTGACTGCTCATCTATTCCTCCATCACCAGCACGGCACCTGCCATATTCTGTGCCTGTTTTCCTGCACGATCATAACAAAGGAGCCCAACTACCAATACAATGACGATCATGGAAAACAGACACAGTCTGTATGTCTTCTGTTTCATCTTATCACCTCGTTTTTCCATTTGCCTCTAGTATGTCAGTTTTTTCTGAAAATATTCTTTTCTTTTTTATTGAAATAAAGATTGACAAGCTCCTCTTTTTTGCATACTTTATTTATAGATTGCGTGAGGTCATTTCTCACACATCGCTAATTTACAATGATACAAATACACGAGGTCACTATGAAGAAAAATCAGGAAATTTTATCTTTGGCAGTGCTTGCCGGAGAAATTCTCATAAAAAACGGAGGCGAAATTTTTCGCGTGGAAGATACGATGATGAGGATCATTGAATCCTACGGCATCACAGACTACAATGTCTATGTTCTCTCAAACGGAATTTTTGCCACCATTGATGAACAGGGCAGCCACCCCTACAGTCTGGTCCGTCATGTTGCTTTCAGCAATGTAAATTTAGAACGGATTGCTGCCGTAAACCAGCTCTCCCGCGAAATCTGTGAGTTCCACTATCCTCCGGGAGAAGCTATCAAAAAAATGAAAAGCTGCAGCACCCTTCTCAGTGAAAAACAGTTACTCCGACACCTGGCTTCCGGATTTGGCTGTGCCGCATTTACCCTGCTTTTTGGTGGAAAATATTTAGACTGCTTTTTTTCTCTTTTTATTGGAATTGCCCTGCAGTCCTTTTTGTACCATGCCAGAATACGGCAGTCCTCCCGCTTTTTTTATACGATTGCCGCAAGTGCTCTCGTAACAGCACTCAGCATTTTACCTTATGCCCTGCATGCACCTGTCATGGTCGATAAAATGGTCATCGGCTGTATCATGCCACTTGTTCCGGGACTGCTTTTAACCAATGCTATTCGGGATTTCTTTAATGTAGATTTTCTTTCCGGTGTCATTCACATGGTAGACGCACTTGTAACAGCCCTTTGTATTGCTGTGGGAGTCGGTGCCGTGATGACCTGTTACCAGTTTTTCGGAGGTACTTTATTATGATCGGACAATTATTATTAGCGTTTATTTCTACCTTTGCTTTTGCCATACTGTTTTCTGCTCCACGCTCACAGTATTTTGCCTGTGGTCTTTGCGGCTGCTTTACCTGGGGAATGTACCTGCTTTTTCAGAAATTCGGCAACAGTGTTGTAATCGCTGCCCTTTTTGCTACCTTCTTTGTAACCGTTTTAGCTAGAATACTTTCTATTATAAAAAAAGCTCCCGTTACTATCTATCTGGTAACAGGAATCCTTCCTTTAGTTCCGGGTGCCGGAATCTATTATACCTCTTACCACCTGATCATGAATCACGGCAGGATGGCTGCCTCTATGGGACTGGAAACTTTTAAGATGGCAGGTGCTATTGCACTGGGTATTATCTTCGGTTCTGCGATACCGATGAAATGGATACAGAAATGTCGGAAATGCTCGTAGGGGTAGGGTTGTATGATTTGTATATTTTATACCTTTTTCATGCTCCTGTTCCCCGACTATCTCCACTGACATGCTGCGTTTCCTGTTCGTCCCACACGCCTTTTTGCTCATGTTTTGTGCAACTCGCCCTACAGGCTCAAACAGGCACAAAACATGAGCGGCAGTGTGCTCCTCACGACGGAAGCCTCGCAACTGTCTGTGGAGATAGCCGGGGAAACAGCATTGTATCAATATAGAAGATTCTCTAATGATTGTAAAGAAGGTTCAACAAATCGATAAGTTTACATAATAAAATCTATTCACGATACTAAAACCGTTTTATATATCTATGTCTCTTTCGCCACTATCATCCGGCAACACCTTCTCGGAAATCTCAACGTAGAGCTTAACTTACTCTCCCCAACCGCATTAGAAAACATATATCCCAGCGAGCTTCCGACGATTATGAAAAGTTTCTTTTTGTGCTATGGAGATGAAACTCCCGGAAGCGTAGAGTCCTCTGGCGAACACGCTTCCTGTTTTGAAGGAGGTTCAGCGGAATGTTTAGCACAAGGAAACTTGCAATAATCGTCGGAAGCTCGCTGAACACAGACTTTTTCATGCACATATGTTATAATACGAAGTAAATATCGAAAACAGCTTTTAGATTAAGGAGACTTCTGATGAAAAAATATCTGACTATTTTTGTATGCTTACTGAGTGCACTCTTTTTTGCTGCCTGCCAAAAACAGGATACCTCTGTGTCTAAAACGGGTTTCTATTTTGATACTGTCATAAAAGTCACTCTTTACGACGCGGATGCCGAACCAGAATTAGAGTCCTGTTTTGCTCTTGCAGACAAGTATGAAAAACTTTTAAGTGCCACGAAAAAAGGCAGTGATATCTGGAATATCAACCATGCAAAAGGAAAACCAGTAGTAGTCTCAAAAGAAACTATTTCCCTGCTTCAAAAAGCCATTGATTACAGCGAGCTTTCCGATGGTGCCTTTGATATCACGATCGGCAAACTCTCTTCTCTTTGGGATTTTGGTGAAAATAAGGATACTGTTCCGTCTCAAAAAGACATTAATGCCGCACTTCCTACCGTGGACTATCATAATATTGAGATATCAGACAATACCGTAACCTTAAAAAATCCGAAAACACAGATCGACCTTGGTGGGATTGCAAAAGGCTACATTGCAGATCAGATGAAGGCACAACTTCGTTCAGATGGCATTACCGAGGGGATCATTAATCTTGGCGGCAATGTGTTAACCGTCGGTCCGAAAAAATCCGGCGATACTTATAAGATCGGCATACAAAAACCATTCGATGATTCTGGTTCTCCGATCGCATCTGTTGATATTACTGATGCTTCTCTTGTATCTTCCGGGGTCTATGAACGGTATTTTGAAAAAGACGGTAAACGCTACCATCATATTTTAAACCCAAAAACCGGGTATCCTTATGAGAACGGCTTATTGGGTGTTACCATTATTACGGATTCGTCTGTTGATGCCGATGCACTCAGTACCACCTGTTTTGCACTCGGCTTAGAAGATGGGATGAAACTGATTGAAAATACAAAAGGAGCCGAAGCCGTATTCATTACTGAAGATTTTACACTTCATAAGTCCTCCGGCATCGGCTCTGAGATTCCATTCCATGAAAATTAACTGTTTGCTGCTTTGATGGTCATATTGTTCAGCCATACGCCTTTTTTTACCAGCACATAGCCGATGATACATTTTACAATTTCCATCATCTGCACTAAGAAATATACAAGGATCACATTCCAGTCTGTATAATTGATGAGCAAAATAGCTGCCGGAATGTCTACAACCCAGATATAGAAGCTGTCGAATAAAAAGGTAACGATCGTCTTTCCGCCGGAACGCAGAGTAAAATAGGTTGAATTCATAAATGCGTTCAATGGCATACAGACTGCCAGCACCCGGATGATCCATGCCGCAATATATTTGACATCATCACTGGTATTATAGATCTGCGGAAAGAATGGAGATACAATGATCATTAAAATGGCAACACCCAAACAGCTTGCCACAGAAAAGAAGATCAGTTTTCTATCGGTATCCACTGCTTCTTCCATCTTTCCTGCTCCTAAAAGCTGTCCTAGAATGATTCCGATCGCACTTCCCATTGCGATATAGACAATACTGAACATATTGGATAATGTCGTTGCGATATTGATACCTGCAACCACAACCAATCCTCTTGAAGAATAACAACGTACCAGCATTGCCATTCCGCCTGCCCATAACGTCTCGTTTAACAGCAGCGGGGTTCCTTTTTTGATAACTTCCTTTACTAAATCCATCGGCACATGGAAAGAACGGTACACACCGCGTATAAACGGTTTTTCTGCCGTATGACTGTGCGCCCACGCCATGACAACCGCCACTTCTGCGATTCGTGCGATCACGGTTGCTATCGCTGCTCCGCGTACCCCAAGTTCCGGAAATCCGAATTTTCCAAAGATCAGACTGTAATCTAACAGCAGATTTGCAAAAAAAGCAACGATTCCGGCTTTCATCGGGACAATCGTTTCTCCGGTCTCACGCAGGGTCCCACTGTATGTTTGCGTCAGTGCAAACGGGATCAGACATCCCATCATAATATGCAAATATTCCCTTGCATATTCAAATGTCAATGCCGCATCATTCCCCTGTGCATCTCCTTTTAAAAACATCCGGATCAGATCATCTCCGAAGATTCCAAATACCAGAAACCAGATACCAACTAAGACAGCAACCACCATTAATTTCAGACGAAGCGTGTGACGTACCCCTTCTTCATCTCCGCTGCCATAGTATTGTGCCGTAAAAATTCCAACGCCGGACACTCCACCAAAGATACAGAGATTGAATACCGTTATGAGCTGATTGACAATAGCAACTCCGGACATCTGGTTTGTTCCAACCTGTCCGACCATGATGTTGTCTAACAGATTGACAAAGTTCGTAATCCCATTCTGTACCATGATCGGTACTGCAACAAGCAGCACCATCTTATAAAATGCTTTATCTCCTATAAATTTTTTCATTTCTAACCCTTTCTTATGTGTATATACAAAAACACTGCAGTGAAACTGTTTACAATGTAAAGAATCACACTACAGTGTCATTTATAAGAGATTTTGTTTTTCTTAAAGAATTACATGTTTCGGACACTTTGTAGCACATGCACCACACTCTACACAGAGATCTTTGTTGATATGTGCAACGTTATCTTCTACATGGATCGCATCGTGTTCACAGGTCTTCTCACACAGGCGGCAGGCAATACAACCTTCTGCACATGCGTCCATAACCTTCTTTCCTTTATCGTGAGAACTACACTGAACAAAGTGTTTGCCCTCATAAGGAACGAATTCGATCAATTCTTTCGGACAGGCAGCGATACATTTACCACATGCTTTACATAATTCTTTATCGACAACGGCAATTCCGTCAAGGATCTGAATTGCACCAAACGGACATGCTTTTACACAACTTCCAAATCCCAGACAGCCATAATTACATGACTTAGGACCGCCATTTGGAACATATGCCATTGCCGCACAATCCTCTACTCCTGTATATACATAATCTTTCCTTGCTTTTTCACAGTTGCCTGCACATTTGACAAAGGCAACCTGACGGGCGCTTTCAGATGCTTCTACGCCCATGATCTTTCCGATTTTTTCTGCGACAGGGCTGCCTCCGACCGGACACTGTCCAACAGGGGCTTCTCCCTTTACGATCGCGGCTGCAAGACCGGAACATCCTGCATAACCACATCCACCGCAGTTATTTCCCGGAAGAACCTCTAAAATAGCTTCTTCACGTTCATCTACTTCTACTTTAAATTTTTCTCCGAAGATTCCAAGAATAAAACCGATCAGGATACCGGTTCCACCTACAGCAAGACCGGAGATAATAATTGCACTTACACTCATATCCATTCCCTCCTAAATCATGCCTGAGAAGCCCATAAAGGCGATAGACATCAATGCTGCTGTGATCAGGACGATCGCAGTTCCCTGAAAACGTTTCGGAATATCGTTATATTCAATTTTCTCACGGATTCCGGCCATAATAACGATCGCGATAAAGAATCCGACGGATGTTGCTAATCCATTTACCACACCCTGTAAGATCGTATAGGATTTTGTAACGTTATTTAATGCTACACCTAATACGGCACAGTTGGTTGTGATCAGAGGCAGGTAGACACCGAGCGCCTGATATAACGATGGAATGGATTTTTTCAAAAACATCTCTACTAACTGCACTAACGCTGCAATGACTAAAATAAATACGATCGTCTGCAAATACTGGACATTGAGCGGTGTCAGGATATATTTGTAAATAAGACCCGTAACAAAAGAGGACAGGGTAATAACAAAGATTACCGCTCCGCCCATTCCGGCAGCTGTCTCTGTTTTTTTAGATACTCCAAGGAATGCACAGATTCCTAAGAACTGGCTGAGTACGACATTGTTGACAATGGCAGCACCCACTGCAATAATTAATAATTCTTTCATTTATCTGCCCTCCTCTTTTCCGGTATCCGCTGTCTCTTCCGGTAATTTTCCGGTACACATAGACAGATGGTCACAACCTTTACAGTCTCCGGTAAGACAACCGCTTGGAGCAGCTAAAGGTTTTCCCTTTTTCTCCATTGCTTCACGAACACAGTTCATACCGGCAACTAAAAATGCCAGAACTAAGAATGCTCCCGGAGCCATGATGAAAATTGTGATTCCAAGTGTTGCACCTAAAATCTGACGGATAAAACCGATACATACCAGACCGATCGTAAAACCAAGACCCATTCCAAGTCCGTCAAATGCAGATGGAATGACCGGATTTTTGGATGCATAGCTCTCTGCTCTTCCAAGGATGATACAGTTTACAACGATCAGCGGGATATACACACCTAAGGATTCCGATAAGGAAGGTGTATACGCCTGCATGATAAACTGCACGACAGTAACAAGGGATGCTACAATTACAATGTAAGCCGGCATACGAACGCCATTTGGAATGACCTTACGAAATGCGGAGATCAACAGGTTTGACATTACTAAAACCACAGTTGTTGAAAGTCCCATTCCAAGTCCGTTGATCGCAGAAGATGTAACTGCCAATGTCGGACACATACCTAACATCAGTACGAAGGTCGGATTTTCTTTGATAATACCATTGTATAATCTTTCAACATTTCTGTTCATGCTTAATTACCTCCCTGTAAGACCGTCTGAAAATATACCAGTGAAGCATTGACTGCATTGGTTACGGCTCTTGATGAAATGGTTGCGCCTGTTACGGCTTCGATCTCATTGTCCGCAGATGGTGCTGTCTTTACAACGGTATATGACGATTCTGATTTATTTTCAAACTGAGAGTAAAATGCTTTTTCCTGTACTAACATACCAAGTCCCGGTGTCTCACTGATGGATGTAATGGAATATCCGTTCAATGTGCCATCGTTGCGGATTCCGACAGAAAGTGTGATATCTGACTGGCTTCCTTCATGGGATGTTACGGAAATTACATATCCAAGCACTTCACCGGATTTATCTAATGCTGTGTTTACAGATAAGATCTCATCATTGGCATAATCGCTCTTAGCGATGATATCCTCTGCTTTTTTTGCATCAAAATCCTTATATTCTTCAAAGGAATCAGCATCCTTAAATACATTCCGGTAGGACTCCTGTTCTGCTTCATAATTTACTTTTGCAATAGGACCCTTTGTGATTTCATTGACCACACCGAGGATCAGGCCTAAAACAAGGGTAAAGGCAGTTAAGATCATTGCATCTTTGACAATCTTTTTATTCATGCTTCTTTCCCTCCTTTTTCACGCCAAACGCTTTCGGGATCGTATGCTTTTCAATGATCGGCACTAAGAGGTTGCCTAAGATGATTGCAAACGATACACCTTCTGCATTTGCACCGAACAGGCGGAATAATCCGGTCAGGATACCCAACAGGATACCATAGATGATCTTTCCGCTTGGTGTGATCGGTGATGTGACATAATCGGTTGCCATGAAAAATGCTCCAAGCATCAGACCGCCTCCGCAAAGCTGTGCGGCAATATAGTTCACATCAAATCCTTTTCCACTAAAGATCAGTAAAAATACAACAAAGGTGATCAGATAACTTCCCGGGATGCGAAGGTCAATGACACCCATCAGGATCAGGAAAACAGCTCCGATCAAAAGTGCAATGACAGAGGTCTCTCCGATCGTTCCTGCGGTTGTTCCAAGGAACATCTTCATGGTATCTACGCTCTCGCCGTTTCTCATCAGGGCTAACGGAGTTGCTCCGGTAACACCGTCATAAGTAAAACTTGTCATGGTGCTTGCAAAAGATACAAGCAGGAAACAACGTGCTCCAAGTGCCGGGTTCATAAAGTTCTGACCCAGTCCTCCGAATAACATCTTGACAATGACGATTGCGAACATGCTTCCAAGTACTGCCTGCCAGATTGGAAGGGTATATGGAAGGTTCAATGCTAATAATAATCCGGTTAACACGGCACTGAAGTCTGTTATCGTACTCTTTTTATGTACAATCTTTTCAAAAATCCATTCTGATGCCACACAGGTTGCGATACAGACTGCAATCAATAACAAAGCCCGCAGCCCGAAGTTGTACACACCAAAGATACTTGCCGGCAGTAATGCGATAATGACATAGAGCATGATTTTTGCCGAGGTATCTTTCGCACGGATGTGCGGCGAAGATGATATATTATATAACTCACTCACAGTTCTACACCTCTTTCTATTGTTTCTTTCTTCTCTCTGCTAAGATCTGTTTTTTCATGGTCTTGATATATTGTGCTAACGGACGTTTTGCAGGACATATATAACTGCAGCTTCCACATTCAATACACTCCATACCATTCCATTTTTCAAAACTTTCCGAATCATGGAACTGTGACATTTTTGCAAGTCGAGATGGAACGATCTGCTCCGGACAGACAGATACGCAACGTCCACAGTTGATACATGCTGTCACTTCACTTGCTGAAACATCATCTTTTTTTAAGCACAGCAGGGAGGATGACGTCTTTGTTGTCGGAATCTCCAGACTAAAGACTGCAAATCCCATCATCGGTCCACCGGAGATCATCTTTTCCGGATCTTCCTTAAATCCGCCTGCTTCTTCTAAAATTTCCGCATAGCTCATACCGATACAGTATTCAAAATTGCCCGGATTTGCAACAGCGTCACCTGTTACGGTAAAGATTCTGTCCATTACCGGTTTCCCTTCTTTGACTGCACGGTTGATCGCTACTAAAGTCTCCACGTTATCTACAATACATCCTGCATCAGCCGGAAGCATCTTAGAATTGATCGAACGTCCGGTGGTTGCATAGATCAACTGACGCTCACCACCCTGTGGATACTTTGTCTTTAATGGCATTACTTCAATGCGTTCCTCATCCTTTGTCAGCTCTTTCAACTTCTGGATACAATCCGGTTTGTTGTCTTCCACACCGAGGATTCCCTTCGCATGGTCAAACAGACGCAGGACGATCTTCATACCGCCGATCAGTTCTTCCGGATTCTCTAACATTCTCCGGTAATCTGCGGTCAGATATGGCTCACACTCTGCACAGTTTGCAATAATAAATTCAATCTTATCAGGCTCCTTTGGTGAGAGCTTTACATGTGTCGGGAATCCGGCACCTCCCATACCTACTACGCCTGCTTCTTTTACTTTTTCAATAATCTGCTCTTTAGAAAGACTTGCAACATCTTCCACACCATGGAAATCTGTTTCTTTCATCTCTCCATCATTTTCAATAATGATAGAATTTACCAGATCACCGGTCGCTACATGTCTTGGCTCGATTGCCTTTACCGTACCGGATACGGATGCGAAAACCGGTGCAGACACAAATCCGCCTGCTTCTGCAATCTTTTGTCCTCTTAAGACCGTATCACCTACTGCAACAATTGGTGACGCCGGTGCTCCGATGTGCTGAGACAATGGATAGACCAGAATTTCTTTGGGTTTGATTCTTCGTATCGGCTGATCCTTTGCGAGATCTTTGCCATCGTAGGGATGGACTCCGCCTTTAAATGTCGAAATACCCATTTTGTTCCCCTCTTTCCTAAGTTATTTTTTGTGTCGTTGTACTGATCCCCTCTCATACAACTTTCCGCTATATTATACCATATACCCATAATTCTACAACCGTTTTCCCTGCAAAATTCATGTTAATTTTCCTTGCACAGAGAAAAATACACGAAAAAAATATTTGTAAAAGAAACAGAATATGGTAGAATATTTCCATGATAAACAGGAGGAAAGAAAAACGATGCAGACCTGGCACAAAGAGTTAAATTTTGACAATACCGATACCCTTACAAATGCTTTATTTGCAGAGGATTCTGTATTTTTTGATATTGAAACCACCGGATTTTCTCCGGCAAATACTACTTTATACCTGATCGGATGTGCCAGACGAAAGGGAAACATCATCTGCATCGATCAGTTTTTTGCTGACACCCCGGACGAGGAACATCTGATCCTTGCTGCTTTTTTAGAATTGTTAAAACCATACCGGACACTGATCACTTTTAACGGACTTGGATTTGATATTCATTATCTGACTGCAAAATGCCAGACCTATGGGATGCCTGCTCCGTTTTTGGAGTTCTCAAATCTGGACATTTTCCGTGCTCTTTCAAAATTCAAAAAGATTTTCAAGCTGCCGAATTTAAAACAAAAGACCGTAGAAAAATTCTTAGGGATCGGCAGGGAGGATCTCTATTCCGGCGGCGATCTGATCAACGTCTATCATCAGTATGTTGCCACGCAGGAGGAAGAGGCACGTTATCTTTTACAGATTCACAACTATGAAGATGTCTTAGGCATGATCGATCTGCTTCCGATCCTCTCCTATCCTCAGATTTTTCAGGGAGCTTTTACGGTAGATTCCATTGTAAAAAATCTCTATGAGGACTATCAGAGCATTACCAAGAACGAATGTATCATCACATTAAAGAACCAGTATCCGGTGCCAAAACGTATCTCCTATGGATTTGATCAATTTTATCTGACCAGCTATCAGGATACCACGAAGCTGAGTATCAAAATCTACAGTGGTGAGTTGAAATATTTCTATCCGAATTATAAGGACTACTACTATCTGCCGGAGGAAGATACTGCCATCCATAAAAGTGTTGCTTTTTATGTGGACAAGAATTACCGGACGAAAGCCAAAGCAGCCACCTGCTACAGCAAAAAGACCGGCTGTTTCCTGCCCCAGCATCAGGTTGTGGTCTCTCCTTATTTTAAATTAGAATACCATGACAAGATCACTTATTTTGAATTGACGGATGAATTTATTGACAATGAGACGGATGTGAAAGCCTATGTGATGCATGTGTTATCACTACTGTTGATGGCAAAGTAAATCTTCTTAAAATATTTTACACTAAATAACATATAAAATCTTTTTTAAGAAAATTTAAGTGAGATAGTTATATGAAACTTAAGGATTTAGAAATATTTACTTAGAAATTTGAGAACTTAGAAAAAACCTCAGGCTACCATACCAGTGCCTGAGGTTTTTGTATTACCTCCCTTTTTCAAAGAAAAAGGATTTGTTTCTTCTGAAGTTAAGTTCTTTATAATTGGTAATCTGCTCCGTACTGCCTATGAATAACAGTCCGTCATTTACCAATGACCGGTTAAACTTCCGGTAAATCTCATCTTTCGCTTCTTCCGTGAAATAAATCACAACATTTCTGCACACGATCAGATGGCAGTCAGACGGATAAGCATCTTTAAGCAAGTCATGTTCACGAAATTCTACGCATTTTTTGATCTGGTCAGAAATCTGATACGAAGAACCTACCTGTTTGAAGTATTTCTTCTTAAAGTCATCCGGCACAGAAGCAATGCTCTTTTCGTTATAAATGCCAAGTCTTGCTTTATCTAAGACCTGCTTGTCTATGTCTGTTGCTATAATATGAATATTTTCTAACGGAAGATGTCTTGACAATGCCATAACCAGTGAATACGGTTCATCGCCTGTGGAACAGGCAGCACTCCAAATCTTCAATCTCTTTCCAAACTTCTGGATCAGTGCCGGAAACAGTTCTTTTTCTAAAACTGCCCATTGTTCCGGGTTCCGGAAAAACTCTGATACATTAATAGTTAAGAAATTGATAAATTGGTCAAACTTATCCTTATCACTCTTGATCAGTCTGACATAGTCATCATAAGAAGTCTTACTGTTCTTTGTGATCAATGTGTCAATCCGACGTCTCATCTGCTTTTCTTTATAAGCATTCAGATCAATTTTTGTCAAATTGTAAACATCTTTTTTAAACTTCTCGTAACCTTCCATTCACTATCTCCGGATTTTATTCTGCGTCTAACTCACTTGCTACCGCATCAATATCTACGTCTGCTACGTCAGCATCGTCTTCTTCCTGCTGTGGCTGTGCCTGTAATGCTTTGATGCTTAAGCTGATCTTTTTCTCTTCTTCATTGAAGTCAACGATCTTTGCTTCGATTTCCTGTCCAACGCTTAATACGTCAGATGGTTTCTCTACATGCTCAGAAGATATCTGGGATACATGAAGTAATGCATCTACGCCAGGATCTAATTCTACGAATGCACCAAAGTCTGTCATTCTTGCAACAACACCTTTTACAACATTGCCTACTGCATATTTCTCAGCAGCGTTGTTCCAAGGATTCTGATCCTCAAATTTCATGGATAATGCAATCTTGTTTCCGTTGATGTCTTTGATAAATGTCTTTACAACATCACCGACTTTGAATACTTTCTTTGGATTCTCAACTCTGCCCCAGGAAATCTCTGAGATATGAAGCAGTCCGTCTGCTCCGCCTAAGTCGATAAATGCACCAAAGTCTGTTACATTCTTAACAGTTCCTTCTACAACATCGCCAACTTTGATTCTTGCAAATAATTCTTTCTGCATCTCCTCTTTCTTAGCGAGTAAAAGCTGTTTTCTGTCACCGATAATTCTTCTGCGGCGAGGATTGAACTCTGTAATTACAAATTCGATTTCCTGTCCGTCATACTTTGTCAGATCTTTTTCGTATACATCAGATACTAAACTTGCAGGGATGAATACTCTGGTCTCGTCTACGACTACGCTTAAACCACCTGCTAATACCTGTGCTACTTTTGCTGTTAATACTTCCTGATTCTCAAATGCTTCTTCTAATCTCTTGTTGCCTTTTTCTGCTGCAAGGCGTTTGTAAGAAAGGAGTACCTGTCCTTCGCCGTCGTTTACTTTTACGACTTTGGCTTCCATGGTGTCGCCCACGGATACTACAGTTGTCAGATCTACGTTTGGTTCATTTGTGTACTCGTTTCTGGTAATAATACCGTCTGACTTGTAACCAATATTCAGGATGATCTCATCCGGTTTCACATCGATAACTGTACCTTCGACTACCTCCCCATTTCTTATTGTTTTTAATGATTCTTCTAGCATTTGTTCAAAACTCATTTCTGACATTCTTTTGAACCTCCTCAATAATATTATTTGGGGTGGATGCCCCTGCGGTAATACCTACGTTATCAATGGATTTCAGTTTGGTTAAATCCAAGTCATCTAGTGTCTGTATATAGTAAGTATTTTCACATTCCATTTTACATATTTCAAATAACTTCTGCGTATTAGAACTGCTTCTGCCACCGATGACAATCATGGCTTCTGCTTCCTTTGCAATGGCACGGGCTTCTGTCTGCCGCTCCTCCGTTGCATTACAGATTGTATTTAAAACAATTATATCATAACCTTTTTTGCAAATAATTTCAACTAATTCTTGAAATTTCTTGTAGTTAAATGTCGTTTGTGATACAATACATACCTTTTGTTTTCCATCTATGGCAAAATTTTCGGCTTCTTCCCTGTTCTGAATGACCGTCCGGTTCCCCGGTCCACACCATCCTTTGATGCCTTCTACCTCCGGATGCTTATCATTTCCGATGATGACGATGTGTTCTCCTGCCTTCGCATGTTCCTCTACGATCCTGTGGATTTTTAAAACAAAAGGACAGGTAGCATCGACAATTTTTAAATCCTGTTTTTTCAAAAAATCATAGACTTCTTTTGCCACACCATGGGAACGGATCACGACAGTCCCTTCGGGAATATCCTGAAATTCTTCCAGGCTGTTTATTACTTTTACGCCTTTGTTTTCTAAATCCTTTACTACTTCTTCATTGTGGATGATCGGTCCGTAAGTATACACTCTCCCTTTTTTTGCTTCCTCATAGACTTTGTTCACTGCCCGCTTGACTCCAAAACAAAAGCCCGCACTTTTCGCTAAGGTTACCTGTCTCATGCGTTACACACATCCTCATATAATTTTTTGATCGCTGCAACGACCTCTTCAATGCTCATATTGGAGGAATCCACCAGTGTGGCATCCTCTGCCTGACGAAGCGGAGAATTTTCGCGGTGCATATCCTGATAATCCCGCTGTTCAATGTCTGCTTCTATTTTTTCTAAATTACATTCCTGTCCTTTTTCTGACAGCTCGTCATAACGTCTTTTTGCTCTCGTAGCCACGCTTGCCGTTAAATATACTTTGACCTGTGCATCCGGAAGTACGACGGTTCCAATGTCTCTTCCGTCCATGACAACGTCTGCCTTTTTTGCAAGCTGCTGCTGTAATTCGACTAATTTTTTCCGCACCTGTCCGTATCCACTGGTTTTAGATGCCATGTTGCCGACTTCTTCTTTGCGGATCTCACCACTGACATTTTCACCGTTTAAAAATACCTGCTGTTCGCCGTTCTCATATTGGATCGTGATCTCTACGTTCTCACTGGCACGGCTGATCGCCTGCTCGTCCTCATTAGAGATATTGCTCCGTAAAAAATAGAGTGCCATGGCACGGTACATTGCTCCGGTATCTACATAGACAAAGCCTAATTCTTTTGCGATCTTCTTTGCAATGGTACTTTTTCCGGCGCCTGCCGGTCCATCAATTGCGATATTAAAACTCATGCTCGTTTCCTCACTTCCTATTCTGTTTTTATATTTCTATCATTCTTTATTCTTATACTTCTCTATTACATCTTCTTCCTCTATGGAACTGCCCGCTAAATATCCGGTTGACCATGCGATCTGTAAGTTGAATCCACCGGTATAGGCATCCACATCAATAACCTCTCCGGCAAAGTAGAGTCCCTTCACTAATTTTGACTGCATCGTGGATGGGTCGATATTCTTGACGGCAACTCCGCCTCTGGTAATGATCGCTTCGTTATAATCACGAAGTCCGGTCAGCGTCATCGGAAAATGCTTGATACAGTTCACGAGCCTTCTTCGCTCTTCTTTCGTGATCTCGTTGATCTTTTTCTCCGGCGTGATCCCGCTCAATGAGACCATGACCGGTATCATTTTTGCCGGAAGCAGACCGGAAAGTACATTTTTAAACTGTCGGTTTTTATTTTCTTCAAAGTCCCTTAAGATCCGGGCATCTAGTTTTTCTTCCGATAATGCCGGCTTTAAATCAATCTCCATGGCAAGTTCTTTTTTTCGGATCTTGTCATTTACGACACTGCTTGCACTTAAGATCAAAGGTCCGCTGACCCCGAAATGGGTAAACAGCATTTCCCCAAATTCTTCAAACAATACTTTTTTTCCGTCTTTGATCTTTACTTCTACATTTTTTAAAGACAGTCCCTGCATCTGCATACAGTAGTCTTCTTTTACGGTCATAGGAACTAAAGATGGGGACAATGGCGCGATCGTGTGTCCGCTCTTTTTTGCAAAACGGTATCCGTCTCCGGTAGAACCTGTTGTCTGATAGGAATATCCTCCGGTTGCTATGATGACTGCATCTGCCGGATAAGTTGTCCCATTGGATGTCTTTACACCACGGACTTTTCCCTCTTCTATCTCAAGATGTTCTGCCTTTGTATGGAGTCTTACGGTAACTCCTTTATTTTTTAAAGTCCGCTGCAGGGTTGCAATGACATCCGAGGAATGATCCGATACTGGAAATACCCGGTTGCCACGTTCTGTTTTTGTTGGCATTCCATGCTCTTCAAAAAAATCTATAACACGGAAATTGTCATAGCCATAGATGGCACTATATAAGAATTTGGCATTTCTCGGTATGTTTTCAAAAATTTCCGATGTCTCGCAGGCGTTGGTCAGATTACATCTGCCCTTTCCTGTAATATATATTTTTTTCCCCAGTTTTTCGTTTTGTTCTAATATCGTAACCTGATGCCCTGCATCCGCAGCTCCGAGTGCTGCAAACATTCCTGCCGCACCGCCGCCGATGATGATGACTTTACTCATTTTTTTCTCCTAATCTGGCATAGCGCATTTTCATAGAATCATCAATATAGTTGATCTCGTCATTTTCATAGACCTGATACTCATCCCAGATGTCTTCTAACATCTCAAGTGTATTGACAACTTCTCCCTGTTTTTTCATGCAGAGTGCAACAATCAGTGCATTGATGACGGAAAGAGGTGCCACGAGTGAATCTACGATGGACGCCATATCACTTTTTGCAATCAGATTGCAGGAGGAATACAGATTCATCGGCGAATGCACGCTGTCTGTGATGGTAATAACCTTTGCGCTCCGGTTATTTGCAAACTCCATGGCTTTTAAGGTACGCATGGAATATCTCGGAAAACTGATCCCGATGATCACATCGTCCTTGTTGATGCGTACCATCTGCTCAAACAACTCACTGGAGCTGTTTGTGGACAACAGACGCACATCGTCAAACATCATATTTAAGTAAAATGCAAGAAATCCTGCAAGTGGTGCGCAACTACGGATTCCCACAATATAGATCCGTTTTGCATTTAAAATTGTCTCTACCGCCATATCAAAGGCATTCGGGTCTATCATCTCAATGGACTCTTTGATTCGCTCCGCATCTGAATGGAGAACGGATTCTAATATTTTAGACTGACTAATTCGCCCATACGCCACCTCCATTCGCTGTACGGAATTGAGTTTGTTGCGTACCAGTTCCTCCAGTGCTTTTTGAAAATCAGGATATCCTTTATATCCGAGATGTGTTGCAAAACGTACAACTGTCGATTCACTGACTCCTACCACATCACCTAATTTGGCTGCCGTTAAAAAGACTGCCTTGTCATAATTATCTGTGATATAACTTGCAAGAAGTTTTTGTCCTTTGCTCAGTGTGCTGTACGCTTCATTAATCCGATTACTCAAATCGTTACTATTCCCCATAAGAAAACCGCCTTATCTCTATTGTAGACAGAATCATTGTTCCATGATTCTTCAAATATTTTGTTATAACCCAAAAAGGTGCCTTGGCTCTCGCCAAAACACCTTTTATTTTAATTCATTTTCTCATTTTTTACAATAGCTTATACAGGATATGCTCCATTTTTTGTATCAGCAATATTCTGGTCTACTTTTGTCTGCTGAGCTTCACGATATTTAAAGAAGTCTGTAGCTACCTGTGGGAATAATGCATAGGTAAGGACATCCTCATCCTGCTGCTTCCACTGTTTCATCTCTGCCTCTATCTTATCTAACTCAGGCTCTAAGAGGTCTGCCGGACGGCAGGTAATTGCATTCTTCTTATCTTCGCCAAGTACTTTGTCTACGATTTCCGGATTGAACGGTTTTACGGTCTGTCCGTATTTTCCTAACAGTACATCTTTGGTCTCTTTGGTTGCAACTTTGTAACGCTCGCCCATTAATACGTTGAATACAGCCTGCGTACCAACAATCTGTGAAGATGGTGTTACAAGTGGTGGCTCACCAAGGTCTTTACGAACGCGAGGTACTTCTGCAAGCACTTCTTCGTATTTATCTTCTTTACCCTGCTCTTTTAACTGGGAGATTAAGTTGGATAACATACCACCCGGTACCTGATATAACAGAGTCTTGATGTTTACGCCTAATACTTTTGGATTCATCAGTCCGCTCTCTAAGGCTTCTTCTCTCATTGGACGGAAGTAATCAGCAATTTCTGCTAATTTTGTCTGATCTAATCCTGTATCAAATTCTGTACCCTTGAATGCTTCTACCATAACCTCTGTTGCCGGCTGGGATGTTCCCAGTGCAAATGGAGACATTGCAGTATCAATGATGTCACATCCTGCTTCTACAGCCTTCATATAAGTCATGGAAGCTACACCGGATGTATAGTGTGTATGAAGCTCAATCGGGAGTGAAGTTGCATCTTTTAATGCCTGTACTAACTCGGTTGCTTTGGTAGGTACTAACAGTCCCGC